>Ga0082212_10011799_pt1 | contig 11055 bp, 6 predicted proteins | sample TergutNt197P3_FD_71548 | JGI IMG/M metagenome (GOLD analysis project Ga0082212, IMG submission 71548) | Neocapritermes taracua P3 segment gut microbial communities from Petit-Saut dam, French Guiana - Nt197 P3 | ecosystem: Host-associated > Arthropoda: Insects > Digestive system > Gut ... | reverse complement strand
CCGGATTTCCTCCACGGACTTGCTGGACGCGATAAGCTCCCCCCGCGAGGCAAAGTCAATGCCGTAACAGCAGGGAAAACGCACCGGCGGACAGGAAATCCGGATATGCACTTCCCGCGCGCCGAGTCCGCGCAGCTTTTTCACGCGGGCCAGCATGGTGGTGCCGCGAACAATGCTGTCATCAACAATACAGATGCGTTTGCCTGCAAGCATCGCACGCACCGGATTGATTTTCACGCGCGCGTTGAAGTCGCGCATGCCCTGCGTGGGCTGGATGAAGGTTCTGCCCACATAGTGGTTGCGAATCATGGCGTGTTCATAGGGCAGGCCCGCAGCCTGGGCAAAACCGACAGCGGCGTACACCCCCGAATCCGGGAAAGGCATAACGAAATCAACGTCCGGCGTGGATTCGGACGCCAGTTGCTCGCCCATGCGTTTGCGGCACAAATACACCTGTTCGTCGAATATAAGGGAGTCGGGCCGCCCGAAGTACACCAGCTCAAAGGCGCACTGCCGGGGCGTCTGTGCCGTCGCCTGACGCATGCTGCTCATGTGCCCGTTTTGGATGACCACCATTTCGCCCGGTTCCACGGCGCGCAGATAGTCAGCCTCCAGCAAATCCAGGGCACAGGTTTCCGAGGCCAGCACGCGGCTGTTTTCCAGGCTGCCGAGCACCAAGGGATGAATGCCGAGCGGATCGCGCAGGCCAATCAGCTTGTCGCCTATCAGCAGCACCAGGCAATACGAGCCGCGCGCGCGGGAACACGCGTCCAGAACGGCATGTTCGGGGCTGTTGTGCCGCATGGCCCGTACAATAAGATGCATGAAAACTTCGCAGTCGCTGGAAGTCCGAAAAATCGCGCCCTCTTCTTCCAGCGTGCGGCGCAATGCTGCGGCATTCACCAGCCTGCCGTTGTGCGCAAGCGCGATGTCCATGCCCTGGTAGCGCACGGCGAACGGCTGGGCCTCCCGAAGCGAGGAGAAGGTGGAACTCGTCCCATAGCGCACATGGCCTATGGCATACCTGCCGGGCAAGCTTTGCAGGCTGAGTTCGTTGAACACTTCGGGCACCAGGCCCGTACCCCGGTACTCGTGCAACGCATCGCCATCCCAGGTGGCAATGCCCGCGCTTTCCTGGCCCCGGTGCTGCTGGGCGTACAGGCCAAAATAGGCGTGCCGCGCGGCTTCCTTATGGCCGCTGATGCCGACCAGGCCACACGCGTGACGGATCATGGCCGGCTGCTCCCTGGGGGCGCTTGCAGCTTTTTCTTCAAAGAGGCAATGCGGTTGTCAATCACCAGTTCATTGGGGTACAAGCCCCGCACGGACTCGAAACGGTTCAGCGCCTCAGCGCGCAGACCCTGTTGCTCCAGCACGTCCGCCAGTAAAAAACCGGCCAGCCCCCTGAGCTGATCATCCGCCTTCATGCTCAGCACCTGAATCGCCTGATCACGGGCATCCTCCAATTCGTCGCGCGCCATATTCGCCAACGCCAGGTCATACAGGCACCAGGCCCGGAAAGATTCTTCCACCGGAAGCGCCTGGCAGGTCTGCAAGGCTTCTTCCGCCAGATCAAAGCGGCGTTGCCGAAAATGCAGGTTGCCGAGCACGCGCTGCACGCTCGCCGCTTCCTGGTCTGTCAGCTTGTCCAGCTCCGCATAGCGTCCCCACACGAGCACAGCTTGGCTGGTATGTCCGAGATTTTCATGCAGCTCGCCCAAGCGGGCCAGAATCACCTTTTTTTTCGCCTCATCTCGCGAGAATTCCTGCAACATGGCTTCAAGCTGTCCCAGGGCGCTGTTCTGATCCAGGTTGATGCGGCTATAAATATCCACAAGGCGCATCCAGGCGTCCCAACGCTGTTGCGGCGCTTCCTCGATCCGAAGGTAGCGTTCCAGCAGGCGTTCCGCCCGGGGCCAGTCGCGCTGGCTTATGGCCGCCTTGGCCTCGTCGAGATCGTTCCCCCGCAACGACACGCGATCGCAGGCCGCGCCGCACACGAGAAGGAACAGCACGCACGCGGCGCGCACAATACTACTTTTCATCACGCTACGCCTCAGCCAGGTGCGCCGGGCGCATCTTCCGCCAGGCGCGCTGGTTCGTCAGGTTCAAGGCGATCAAAGCCCACCACGCGCGCGCCCTCATCCAGGCGCACGAGCGTCACGCCGGAGGTGGCCCGGCCTATGCTGCGCACCTCATCCAGGCCCATGCGGATGATTTTGTTCGTGGAGGTGAGCAGAATGAGCGCATCATCCTCCCGTACGGGCGTGCCGCCCACCACAGGCCCGGTCTTGGGCGTCACCCTGAAGTTGATGACGCCTTTGCCGCCCCTGCTCTGCAGGCGGTACAGGGCCACCTGGGTACGCTTGCCGTACCCCAGGGCGGAGATGGACATGATTTCCGTGCTCTGGTCGTCCGGACGCAGAATCAGCCCGGCCACCACACTGTCGCCCCGGCGCAGGGCAATGCCCTTTACCCCGGCCGCGCCACGGCCCATGGGACGCACATCGCCGCAGGCGAAGCGTATGGCGTAGCCCCCGGCGGTGGCGAGCGCCACATGGGCGTCATCTTCAATAGGCCGCACCATGATGAGCTCGTCGTCATCCTTCAGGTTGACGGCAATCAGGCCGCTTTTCCGCACCCTGGCGTACAGCGAGGCGGAAGCGCGCTTGACCATGCCCCGCTTGGTGATGAAGAGAAAATATTTGTCTTCCGCAAAATTGCGCACCGTCAACGCTGTGGAAACGTATTCCTCGCTCTCCAGCGGCAGCAGGTTGGCGATGTGCATGCCCTTGGCCGTACGGCTGCCTTCCGGCGTCTGATGCACCTTGAGGTGGTGCATGCGTCCCCGGTTGGTAAAGAGCAACAGGTGCTGGTGGTTGGTGGTGCTGAGAAAGTCCTGCACAAAGTCGCCGTCGCCCGTATGCACGCCGGCAATGCCCTTGCCGCCGCGCCGCTGTTGCTGGTAGTTGTCCAGCGTGGTGCGCTTGATATATCCGCGCCGGGACAGGGTGATGACCACGTCTTCATCGGGAATGAGGTCTTCGATCTCTATCCCGTCAAGCTCATCCATCAGCACTTCGCTCCGCCGCTTTGTGGCGTAGGCCTCCCTGATCTCCCGCACCTCGTCGCGCAGCACCCCGCGCAGCACGTCAGGGCTGGCCAGAATGGAGTTTAAGTATTCGATTTTCTTGAGTAGATCCCGGTATTCCTCAATCAGCTTCTCGTGCTCAAGGTTGGTCAGGCGTTGCAGGCGCATATCCAAAATGGCCTGGGCCTGGCTCTCGGAGAAGCCGAAACGCTCCATCAAGCGCTCCTTGGCCTCGGGAGGGGTTTTCGATCCCCGGATGAGCTGCACGACTTCGTCAATATGATCCAGCGCGATGCGCAATCCTTCCAGGATATGCGCCCTGGCCTCGGCCTTCGCCAAATCGAAGCGCGTCCGCCGCACCACCACTTCGCGCCGGTGTTCCAAGAAATACGACAGCGCGCTTTTGAGGTTGAGCAGTTGCGGCCTGTTGTCCACAACAGCCAACATATTGATGCCGAAGGATGTTTCCAGCGGCGTGTACTTGTACAGGGAATTGATGATGATATCGGGAATCACGCCGCGTTTGAGGTCAAGGACCACGCGGATGCCCCTGCGGTCGGATTCGTCGCGCAGATCCGCCACGCCGTCCAGCTTGCGGTCATTGACCAGGGCCGCGATTTTTTCCACCAGCCCCGACTTGTTCAAGCCATAGGGAATTTCCCTGATCACAATGGCTTGCGCGCCTTTTTTGCGCTCCTCCACCTCCACGCGGCCCCGCATCTTCACCGTGCCGCGACCCGTGTGGTATGCGTCTATCAGGCCCTGACCGGCATAGATGAAGCCGCTCGTCGGAAAATCCGGCCCCTGCACAAAATGCATCAGTTCATGGACAGTGCAGTCGGGCGCGTCCAGAAGATGCAGCAGCGCGTCGCACAGTTCGCCCAGGTTGTGCGGAGGAATGTTGGTGGCCATGCCGACCGCGATGCCGGATGAACCATTCAGCAGCAGGTTCGGCACCCGGGTCGGCAGTACGCTCGGCTCCTCCAGGCTGTTGTCGTAGTTCGGCCTGAAATCCACCGTCTCTTTTTCGATATCGGCCAGAAACTCCCCGGCAAGGCGCGACATGCGCACTTCCGTATACCGCATGGCCGCCGGGGCGTCGCCGTCTATCGAGCCGAAGTTGCCCTGCCCGTCCACCAGGGGATCGCGCATCGAAAATTCCTGCGCCATGCGCACCAGGGCATCGTAGACTGCGGAATCGCCGTGCGGATGGTATTTGCCGATCACGTCCCCGACAACGCGCGCCGACTTCTTGTGCGGCCGGGCGTACGAGTTGGCAAGCTCGTGCTGCGCGAACAGAATGCGCCGGTGCACAGGCTTGAGTCCGTCCCGGACATCGGGAATGGCGCGGCCTATGATGACGCTCAAGGAGTATTCAAGATACGATTTGCGCAGCTCTTTTTCGATGCTGACCTGCGGCTGCGCGGATACAGTTGTTTCAGACACACGACACTCGCGATACGGTTATGATGTTCCTTAAATATCGAGTTCCTGCACATTGAGCGCATTGCGTTCGATAAACTCACGGCGCGGCTCGACGCGGTCGCCCATGAGCTGCTCGAAAGCATCGGAGGCTTCGCCGGCATCTTCAATGGCGACCTGCAGCAGCGTGCGGTTTTCCGGGTTCATCGTGGTGACCCAGAGCTGTTCGGGGTTCATTTCGCCCAGGCCCTTGTAGCGTTGTATGTTCAGGCCCTTGCGCGCCTCCTCGAAGCAGACGCGCTGGAGTTCAAAAATATCGTCCGTGGAGACGGGCTCCGCGTTTTTGCGCGTCAGGGCAAAACGCGTGCCGCCGCAAGCGCTGCGGATGTCGGCCAGAATGCGCCACGCCTGGCGGTACATTTTGGACGCGAAGAATTCCACGGCCAGACGGGTGCGCTGGCCGCCCTGCGTTGCAAACACGGCAAACAGACGCTCATCGTCCTCGCCGCTTTCGCGTTCCACATCAAGCTGGATGCCGCGCCCCCGCAGCCAGGCGCGCAAGCCGTCCGCTTCGCCGTCCCGCTGGAACCATTCCGGTGTGATGCATGTATCGTGATGCAAAAACGCCATGAACAATTCGCGGCTGATGCCTTTGAGTTCCGCGTCATGCGCCCAGGACGCGACGATTTCGATGCGATGCAACAGATCCACAAGCGTATGGCCCTGAAACCTGTTGCCGTTGTCGGCGGTGATGAGAAAGTCCTCGCCGGCGCGCGTCAGCAGGAAGGCGTTGAGCTCCGCATCGTCCTTGATGAAGCGCTCCATGCGGGAGTTATGCACCCGATACAGGGGGGGCTGGGCGATATAGAGGTAGCCGTCTTCGATAAGTTGCTGGTACTGGCGGAAAAAGAAGGTCAGAAGCAGGGTGCGGATATGCGCGCCGTCCACATCGGCGTCGGTCATGATGACGATTTTGTGGTAACGCAGCTTGGCGTAGTCGGTGTCCTCCTCGCCGATGCCGGCGCCCATGGCCGTAATCAGGGCCTTGACCTCCTTGTTGGCCAGCATTTTGTCAAAGCGGGTCCGCTCAATGTTCAGGATTTTGCCGCGTAGCGGCAGAATGGCCTGGTTTGCCGGGTTGCGGCCCTGTTTGGCCGAACCGCCGGCGCTGTCGCCTTCCACTATGAAGAGCTCCGACTCCGCGGGATCCTTGGATTGGCAGTCCGCCAGTTTGCCGGGCAGGGCGTTGTCGGAAAGCGCGCCTTTGCGGCGCACAAGTTCCTTGGCGCGGCGGGCGGCATCCCTGGCGCGGGCGGCATCCACGGCCTTATCGACAACCAGGCGCGCGTCTTTGGGATTTTCTTCAAAATGCATTGTGAGGCGCTCATAGACAATGCCCGCGACAATTCCAGCTAGTTCGCTGTTGCCGAGCTTGGTTTTCGTCTGGCCTTCAAACTGCGGCTGGGGAAGCTTGACGCTGATAACGCTGGTCAGGCCCTCGCGCACGTCATCGCCGGAAAGCACCGTGCCCTTGAGCTTTTTGCTCAAATCAGCCTGGGACTTTATGTAGCCGTTAATGGCGCGGGTCAGGGCCGTACGAAAGCCCACCAGATGCGTGCCGCCTTCCTTGGTGCGGATGTTGTTGGCGAAGCTGAGCACGTTTTCCTTGTACCCGGCGTTATATTGCAGGGCGAAATCCACCATCACGCTTTCGATCCGGCCTTCGGCGGAAATAACGGGATGGATGCCGCCCTCGCCGGAATTCAGATCCTTCACGAATTGCGTGATGCCGCCATCAGCCCGAAACAGATGCTGTTCATCCAGACGCTCGTCCACACAGAGTATTTCCAGGCCCCGGTTCAGGTATGCCAGCTCTTCAAAGCGTTTTTTCAGTGTTTCGAAGGAAAATTCCGTGGTTTCGAAGATTTCCTCATCCGGCTTGAAGCGGACGGTAGTGCCGTGGTTTTCCGGTTCAATTTCACCGATCACGGTCACCTCGTCCTGCGGCGCGCCCCGGACGTAGCTCTGGCGATAGCGCTTGCCGTCGCGGCGCACGGTTACCGTCAGCTTCTCCGAAAGCGCGTTCACACAGGAAACGCCCACCCCGTGCAGGCCGCCGGACACCTTGTAGGCATTGTTGTCAAACTTGCCGCCGGCGTGCAGCTTGGTCATGACAATCTGTACGGCGGGCACCCCTTCCTTGGGGTGGATATCCACGGGAATCCCGCGTCCGTTGTCGCGCACCGTCACACTATTATCAAGGTGCAGCACGACCTCGATGCGGGTGCAAAAGCCGGCCATGGCCTCGTCAATGGAGTTGTCCACCACCTCGTACACAAGATGATGCAAGCCGCGGGCGTCCGTGGAACCGATATACATGGCCGGACGCTTGCGCACCGCGGCAAGGCCTTCCAGCACGGTAATGGAGGAGGCATCGTAGCCGGGACTTTGCGTTTCTTCCAGGAAAGTATCTGACATTGCTAGGCTTCTTCCTCGTAATAGGTGGTATCCGTCATCTTCATGGGCATGATGATCACGGTATAGTCCGGGTCATCCTTGCCGCTGATGCCGCAGGGACCCTCCACCGCGGTGAAATGCAAGGCAACCTTCGCGGAAGTGAAATGTCCAAGCACTTCCATGAGATTACGGGAAGGAAAGGCTATTTTTGCAATATCGCCCTGGTAGCTTGCTTCCAGCCTTTCATCGGCGGAACCTATATCTTGCCCTTGCGCCGTCAAACTCAGTTCGTTTTCGGAGAGATCCAGATAGGCGCAACGATCGTGGTCTGTGGTGAATACAGACAGACGCCCCAAAGCATCAATGCTTTCCTTGCGATCTACCTCGAGCCGGCTGATGCTCTCCCCGGAAAGTTTCGAGACAAAACTCATATAATCTGGATAGACGTATGTGCTTCGGGGCAGACTGAACGTTTCCCTGCCGTCGTCGGCACGCAGATGCAAGCGTTTTTCACTGACGCTGACCTCGATTTCCTCAAGCCCGCCAAGCCATTTTTTCATTTCCTGCACGTATTTTTTTTGAATGAGAATACCGTCAGGAGGCAGCAAGGCAGCCAGATCATCGTTGGTAAGAGCTGTCAGCGCAAACTGATGGCCGTTCAAACCGCAGCTTTCAATGCGGCCATTGCCCACGCTTTTCATATACAGGCAACCGATTGCGTCGGCGTTATCGTCATCGCTGATGCAAAAACCGACACGCTCGATAATTTCCTGGAAAACATCCGCGGACCAGCGGACGGCGTTTTGCGAGGGAAAATCGGAAAAAGCCTGAAACCATGCGGCATCACTTACAGGAAGCTTATACTTTCGCCTGCCCTGTTCAAGGAGAAGATTGCCGGATGTATCGTCCAAGGCCAGAGTAAGCTGCCCCCCAGGCAATTGGCGCACAAGATCCACAAAGGCCCTTCCCTGCACGCCGATCAAACCCTCCTGAACCACCGAAGCGGCATATTGTCCGGTAAATTCAATATTGGCGTCTGTTGACAGTATCGCCAGCTTGTCGCCCTCGGTTTTGAGCCAAAGAGAGCGCAAATACGCCGCTCCTGACCGGGTGGGAATGATGCCGGCGGCTTTTTGCAAACCTTCAATGATGTGTTCTTTCATAATGGTAAGTTTCATATTATTTCCTTCGTTGAATATTATAGGGGGAGAAACTTTGTTCCTTTCCTCTATAAGATGCTTGAAAAAAACGTTTTTATTGCAACACCACGGTGAAGATTGCAGGGTATTTTGTGGTAAAAGCTGCAGCAGTCATGCTAATAATGTCTTTGAGCGCACAGATGTTTCAGTTCTGTTATTTCTGTGTGCGCATTTTTGTGCGTAACTATATAATTTTCAATTTTTTTAATACCATACATTACAGTGCTGTGATCTTTACCTCCCAAAATTTGTCCGATAGCGGGGTAGGAAAGGCCGAGAATCTCCCGGCAGAGGTACATGGTCATTTGACGGGCAAATACCAGAGCGGGTTTTCGTTGATTGTTCATGAGTTCTTCCGGGGGCAGAGAAAAGTGTTTGGCGACCCGGCGGATGATATCCTGTGGAGTAATGGGACTGTGCTCGCCCGAGTGCTGAAGAATTTTTTCGATATCCTGCGGCGCTATTTCATGCTGGGTATGCTTTTTATAGGCGGCTATTTTCAGCAGCACGCCTGAAAGGTAGCGCAGGTGTTCGCAGCGTTGGGCCAGCAGCAGCATATGCTCCTGCGCAAGGCTGATGCCGTGCAGGGCGCATTGGGCTTGGGCAAAGCGCATCCGCACGTCAATATCCGGATTTTGCAGTGCTGCAATCAGGCCCAGTTCCAGGCGCGAGCGCAGGCTTTCGGAAAATCCCCTGTGGGAGGCAAGCGATCCGGAACAGGCGCATACGAGCTGTTTTTTTCCGTACAGACAGGCATCCAGAAAAACAACAAGTTTTTCTTGCAGTGAAAAATTGCCGGCAGCAAGATGAATATCATCAACAAAATAGACCTGATATCTCCCGGCGTTGGAAGCATTGCCATGATGTTCATATTCTTGGACAAGTTCCGCGATACTGCCGTAGAAAATAGCGTGATAGTCATAGGCAGCGCAGAGTTCATTGGCAATGGCCCGGAGGATATGGGTTTTCCCGCTGCCGCTTTTTCCGTAGTATACGAGAGGATTATAGTTTGGTTCCTGCTGTGGCTTTGTGACTTCACGAGCAATAGCCAGAGGAAAAAAGTTCTTTTTATTGACGATAAAGTTTTCCAGGGTAAAAGCCTCCCCAAACGGCTTTCCCCCCCGTACGCTCCTTGCAGAGAAAGGGAAAAGGGGCGCGTCGGCCTGGGTATCCTGCTGCAGGACGGCATAGTGTACAGGAATATCCCCGCCCAGGCAGGGCGCAAGGCATGACTCAAAGGCTTCCTGTCCCGTTTTGGCAAACCAGGCGCCAAAAAGGCGGTGCGGAAACATGACCGTAAGGCGGCTTTTTTCCTGATCCATTGCGATGTGCAGCGGGTCATACCAGTTGCGGAGTTCTTCCTCCGTACAGCGCCGGGCGAGGTGGGCGCGCAAGGCATCTTTTACAGGCATCGTATTTGACACGCCAAAACATCCTTCTAAAAAATAGCGCTTCGCCGAAAAATGCGGTTTTCGGCTTGCTCCGGCGGCATACGCCGCCGCCCAGCCCTCACTGGCGGGGCAAGCGGCAAGATTGAGAAACTAGCAGAAAATACGGGTTGAAACAAGGGCAAGGCCACACAAAAAACACCCTGAAAATACATGAAAAAATTTAATGCCAGACATAAAATGGTATTTGGCCTGGATTTGGCGTGGAGTATGGAAAAAAGATTTTCTGTCCGGCTTGCATTTGCCACAGTATGAGGTTAGTCTTACTCGTACTCTCAGTGGTCACTAGTCTGCAATAGCAGATCAGGGGGGTGTGATGTCGCACAATCCCGTTATTATGCACTGTGGCTCATGTAAGGCGCGGCCGGGACTGCCGGAAATTTCCAAATCGGACGAAAGTTCGAACATGCTGTACCGGGTTTCCTGCACCTGTGGGCAGGCTTCGCCGCAATGGTCGGCGTCGCCCTCCGGCGCGATCCGCCTGTGGAACACGATCATGGCGGATAGCGCGGAATAAAATTTTACTTTCGCGCTCGGAAGGGCCAATGGCTCCCCCCAACATGCAGGACGATATTCCGGCTTTCCCCCCAAAATATCTTTTTGCCGCGTGTGTTATCCTGTTGGGCGTACTGGGCGTTGCCGCTGCGCTTTTCCAGACCTTTCCCGACCGCCGTCCTGCGCAAACATCTGCTGAAGCAGAAGACCGTTCCACGCCGTCCGCGCAACCCGCTTTGACGGCACAAGAGCAGCAAGACGCCCCCCGCCCATCCCCTGAGCGGGAAGAGCCTCCTCAAGAAAAGGCCATCGTCTCCGGCACCGTCGCCGAGGGCGATACCGCCGCCAAGCTGCTCGGCGACGATGTGCATGATATTATGCAGGCCTCCCGCAAGCACCATTCCCTTGCCAATATCCGCAGCGGACAGCCGTATACCGTGGTGCGCGACCGGGAGACGAAAGCCCTGGAGCGCTTTGAATACGAAATAGACGCCCACCGGAAGCTGGTGGTGGAGATTGAAGGGGCTTCCTTTACGAGCCGCGTGGAGTCCATTGTCTACGACGTGGAACTGGCGCTGCTGCAGGGCACGGTGGAGTCCAGCCTGTTCCAGTCAGTGGCGGCGCTGGGCGAAGCCCCGGCGCTGGCCATTGTGGTGGCGGAAGTGTTCCGTTGGGATATTGACTTTATCCGCGACGTGCAAGATGGCGACAGCTTCAGCATTTTGGTGGAAAAGCGTTTCCGGGACGGACAGTTCAGGCATTACGGCCGTGTGCTGGGCGCCACATTCACCAACAAGGACAAAGTCTTTGAGGCCTTCGCCTTCCGTGGCGTTTCCGGTTATGAAAGCCATTACAACAGCAAGGGGGAGAGCCTGCGCAAGACGCTGCTCAAAGCGCCGCTGGCTTTCACCCGCATTACCTCCGGCTACAGCAAGGGACGCAG
>Ga0082212_10011798_pt1 | contig 11056 bp, 9 predicted proteins | sample TergutNt197P3_FD_71548 | JGI IMG/M metagenome (GOLD analysis project Ga0082212, IMG submission 71548) | Neocapritermes taracua P3 segment gut microbial communities from Petit-Saut dam, French Guiana - Nt197 P3 | ecosystem: Host-associated > Arthropoda: Insects > Digestive system > Gut ... | reverse complement strand
GCTGTTCTACTGGCTATATTTTCCACATGGGCGTTTTGGAGTCATGCCGGGATGACTGAACTGTATGAATATATTAGCACAACTTATACGAAGCCGGATTTCATGCGTACGATTGCCAATACATCGGGTGTGATTATGACAGCCGGTATACTGTTTTTCTTGTCGAGTATTATTACAAAACTCGGAGCTGTACACCGCCTGCTCATGTACTACAGTAAGCATATTTCAAAATATTACGCTGTGCACCTCCCATTCTTCGCCTTGGCATTTGGGTTCAACAGTTTTACCTCCTTTGGTTTTTGGGGTTGCGTTGCGTTGTTTGTCATAAACATATTCTGTTGCGACGCAATCGTCAGGTTGTATAACCGCTTTTCAGAGAAACGGAAAAAGCAGAAAGAATTGAGAAATGAACTCCCATTACAGGAGAACGTGCAGGAGAAAGCATGATGTGAGGATTCGGTTTCCAGCGCTTCACGTATCCTCAGGATTCGCATTGGAACTGCGCTTCTTACACGGCTTTCTTCGAATCCTGAGGATTTCCTAATAATGAGGATTTTTTCCATAAGTTCATTCGCGCCAGCATGTCCATTTTTCAGACATATTGACCATGAAAATCCATGTTGACTTTGGGCATGGTTTATTTTTGTGTGCTATTTGTGCAAGAGCTGCTTACTCGGCTTTGGTTAAGGTGTGAATGGTAAATGGTAACAAAAGCTATTCAGCGAGGCCCTCTGGCTGTAACACTTTACAATGCCATGTGTATATACAGATAGATGATGTAAGATTATACATGAAAACGCAAAGCACTCACAAAGTTTAACTGGCTGAAAAGAAATCGGGAATCGACATATAGTCAGGAAGAAAGGATGATGATGATATTAGTCCAATGCGAAGAGATTACTTATTAGTTAGGAGCGAAAAATTAAGTATATATAGGGAGGAGAAATCGAAAATAATAATATAATTGTTTTTGCGGGCCTATACTTATGAATGAATCTATTCTCATGCAGGAGGTCTAAGGATGAAACGAATAATGATTGCTGACAAGCAAATTATTTTACGGGACGGTTTAAAGGCGATTCTTGAGCGAGACGAAGAAATCTACGTTTGTGGAGTGGCTGCAGATGTCAATGAAGCCTACGAAATGTGTGCGAAGGAAACACCGGACTTGCTTCTCATAGACATAGAGATGATCAATGGCGATGGTTTTAAGGTTATGCGAAGAATTAAAAAGGAGTTTTCAGATGTAAGGATCTTGATATTGACAACGTCCAGCGATTTCGAAGCGGTTTCAACAGCTTTGTCCAGCGGAACCAATAGTTATATATTGAAAACTGTGGGTGAAAAAGAGCTGATTAATATTGTTAAAAATGCAGCTGCTGGCTATTGCGTTTTTGATCCTGATATTGAGGATATAATTAGGTCGAAATTTTTCCTGAATGTTGATTCTGTCAATGCTTCTTTTGGGAAACTCAGTGACAAAGATGAGAATATGCTTTTTTATCTTACGTTAGGGAAAAGCAATAAAGAGATTGCCAACCTGATGTTTTTGTCGGAAGGAAGGGTTAAAAATCGCACTACAGAATTGATGGGAAGGGTTGGCGCAGAAAATAGAACCCAGTTGGCGGTGTTTTTTGAAAGGAATTATTCGCATGTGATGTTGAGGAGAAGGAATCAAGTGTGAAACAAAAGGTGCGCAAAATATAGGTTAGAACATACAGCACAATCAAACCCTGAGGTTTTGAAGGGTTTTGAAGGGTTTTGATGAAGGCAAAATTATTGACAACACAATAATGATACGGATTATTAAGCTTTCACAAGAGAGGTAGCCTTGTGTGCGGCAAGAAACATAATAGCAACATCAACATTGAAGTCCAGTTCAAGAGAGAGGGAAAGGGGTAATTTTGGTAATTTCGTGACTTTTGGCATAAATTATGCGCTAAAAGTTACGAAATTTTGCATAATGTCGTGACTTTTAGCACGTTGAGAAAGTGATATTTGGCACTTATTTGGTTGATTAAGGGGTGATAAGATAAATAAGGGCAACTACTGACCGGATATGAATATGAACTAATAAACGGAAAAATACCCGTTAATTGCATGTCTGCATGAGAAAGGACACGCTAAACCATTATGGATTGTCATTATGCTATTATTGATTCAAAAATGAAAAATATCACATCGAGTGACCTTTTTGCGGCTGGTGGTATTTCTAATAGGATAGTTAGCATAAAGTATGACAGCTTGTGGATTCATATGCTTGATGGACGTGGTCATGACAAATCTAATATTACACAACCTATTCAAGTCTTTGACAGATTATCGATTCCTTATGAGTTAATAGATATTGAAGAATTATTCTCTCAAAAAAAATATGATAATAGTGTTTTGCTAATATCCAAAGATTTATTGAAGAATTGGGGTGGACTAAAGCCTGGACTAAGGCAAATATCACTTCAGTCTATGTTCTATATTCATACAAAGAATAATGATAATGAACTAATCTTTCGCGTTTATGGAGATGAAGAAGATTATGTAGTAAGCAAAGAAGCCCTTTATATTCTGAAGAATATTCCTACGATTCCACATGAAACCTTTTACATAATAAGATTGCTGGACACAAATTATGCCTTAACGAAAGATAGAATTATATTACTTTTAAAAGAAAGTATTGATATTTTCTTAAGTGATTCACATGGAGAATACAATGGCCATAAATATTTATCTGGAAGAAAAATGTACAATGAATTCCTGATCATATTAAAGAGCTTTTCTGAAAGGCCTCAACCATTAAGCAAACGAGATGTTTTTGAACTGCATTTTTTAGTTGGTTCTCTTAATGCTGGGTCAATTGGTTTTTACAGGTATGACTTTGCAAATTCTTTGGAAAAAGTTTTTAATTATTCCGGCATAATCACCAGCAACATTGTTGCCTGTTTGACCAGGAGTAGCTATGCTTGGCGGGAAATTGGGCGAATTTTATTTAAAGTCCGGGTGAATTCACCTCACATGGACAACGAGATGATTTCTCATATTTCCTCCTTAATAAAAGACATTGAATCCTTAGAAACAAGGTCTATGGAAGCATTAGACGTTTTGCTGAAAAATAGTAATTAATAATGAAAGGGTATGAAAGAATGAAAGAAATGATTTTCGAAATTGACAAGGATATCTGGTTTGATGCTGACAAGTTATTTGTCATCAATGGGCGTGATCATTATGAGAGTTATAAAAGAGGAAGAGAAAATTATCCATATCCAGAGAAACACAGTAAAAAACAGGGATTCCCTAGCATAGTATTTTTATCTTCCGTATCCTGCAACTTAAAATGTCAATATTGTTATGCCGGACAAGGAAGCTATAATAAGGTTTCTTCTAAGGTCTCATTTGAATTTGAGGATTATGTAGAAGCCTATGATCAAATCGCGAAAGAATATGGTGGAGTAGACCGCATAGGATTTTTTGGTGGAGAACCGTTACTTAATTTCAAAACCATAAAAAGGTTTGTTGAATATTTGTACGATCATGTTGAACCATCTTCTCTTACTAATAAGATTGGGATAAATAGTAATGGGACTATCATTAATAAGGAGATAAAAGATTTTCTTTTAAGATATTCGATTACATTTGGGACTAGTTTAGATGGGCCGAAGGTGTTCAATGATGTGTGTCGCTTTGGGGATTCTGTTACAAGTGTTTATGACACAGTTATCAATACAATAAAATATCTGGGGAATGAAGGAGTAAGTACCGCTCTTCAATTCACACTCAGCCGCCCACATGTTGAGAACTATCAACCAGGGGATATAGCCAAATGGGTATCTGTACTTGAATCATTACCATTAGCTTACTATGAAATTATTCCTGTTACTACGGAAGATCCGGCATGTAAGATTGATTTAAGGGATGAAAAAATTAAAGAAAATTTTGCACTCCTGTGTACGGAACTGGCAGATCATTGTCTTGCGTCTTTTATATCAGGAGAGACAGCAATTATGCCAGGTTTTTGTCATAGTATTTTCCTGTCTATTGCGAAACGGAAAATAGCAGGACAATGTGGTGCTGGAAAAAGTATGATTACAATATCACCCGATTTAAGGGTATATCCATGCCATGTTAATGCTTCTACAAGGGAGAACAGTGTACCTTGTGACAATAGGTTAAGGCAGCATATTTTGAATAACCTTGAATTCGGCTTTATGAGAAACACAAACAGAGAAGGTGTTCAGGTTTGTAATCAATGTATTGCAAAAAAAGTTTGCCATGTTTTTTGTAAAGGGCTATGCAGTAGAGAACCGGTAAAGCCCCCCTATGAGAGATGCTTTATGATGGAAATATTTATAAAGCGTGTTGTGCTGTTTATGATCAAAAAATATCCACAGCATAAAGATAGAATTAAAGAATCAATAATTAACATTAATAAAAGGCATAAAATATGATTAAGTTTTGTCCTTCATTTACTTATAGTGAGACGATGACTCTGACTGGTAAGAAAATTGTTGCCGGAGATAGGATTTCAAACTCTTACATTTTGGTCAGAAAACAAGACCGGCAAAGATTTTTAGATCTTGTTGATCTTATTGAAAATGGTAATTTTGAGAATATACAGGAACTTCCGGATGATAAAGTTAGGATGGCGCAAGAAATAGAGCGTCGTGGTTATTTTAATGACAATACTCGACCAACAGCTTTGTTTAATGAATATGATAAACTTGCTAAAATCATATATGAATTGAATTTTAAAGATGATGGTAGAGCGCCGCGAAATAGCATCTTTCTTAATATATTATTTTTTGGTGTTATGTTAATAATAGTTGCTTATGTAATTGCAACCCCTGGAATTCTTTCGCTACAGGTAGATTATTCGGAATTGAGTATCCTGGAAATCGTTTTTGCTGGTGTTGTTTTTCCCTTTGCAGTACTTATTCTTCACGAATTAGGGCATCTAATTGTAGCAAAGATTCTGAGGATATCAGTTTTTACTGCGCGTTTTGGTATTTTTGTTATTTATCCAACCGTTTATATAAGCTATAGAGGTATAAATATTAATAAAACCTTTAATAAAGTAATGCTTCTTTTTGGTGGTGTAGGAGGACATATTATTGGTTTGTTATTAGGTGTTATTTTGATGAGAACCGGGATTGACGGTTTTCTTGTGCAATCATGGATATTAGCCAATGCATCTATGATTTATGCAAATCTCCTGCCCTTGGGCGCGTCGGATGGTTATTTTATGGTCTCATCAATAATTGGAATATTTAACTTGCGCTTAAAGGGATATAAAGCGCTAAATAAGTGGATGCATTTTCAAAAAGCCACTTCAGTAGAAATTGTTTGTGGTATGATCCTAATAATATTATGGACAATTGGATTTTGTGGATTATATTTTTCATTGAAGATGATTGGATACTATTTCTCATTACCAAATTTAATCTTTATAATAATATATTCAGCCCTGATGATATTCCAACTGACAAAATTTATAATTAAAATTTATAAATTTGATTTCCATAAAGATGTTTTAAAGAATGAAGTTGATGAAGTCAAAGAAGATTATAAAAAAGCGGCTAGCTGAATTCATTTGCTGCCATTGCGTATTCCAGACTATTGGGCCACCTTTGCGAGCAAGTAATCATGATATAAACATTAATTATTACGAGGATAGGAGGTGGAGAAATGAAAGATGTAGAACAGTTTGAAATCTTTGATGATATCGAAGAGATTGTATCCCCGGGAAGCTGGTTGGGAACTGCAGGAAAATGTTGCTGCGACTAATACCCTTGGGTTGCGCGAAACTATCTTAAAAATTGCAAGGAAGGAGGCAGAGAAATGAAAGATGTAGAACAGTTTGAAATCTTTGATGATATCGAAGAGGTCGTCTCCCCAGGAAGCTGGTTGGGGACGGCAGGAACCTGCTGCTGCGGGTAGTTGATCTTAGGTTGCATAAAAGCTATCGGATGTAGTAAAGTAAATATCTGATTACTTGCTTGGAGATTCCATTGTTCAATGCAGAGTTTTTGGATAAGGTTCCAAAAACTCTGCCTAATTATAAAGATATAGAGCAAAGATTAATGATTAATGAAACCCAGGCAAATGACAAAAAATGAAGAGGTAATATCATGAAAAATTTACAATTCAAGGTAAATAAAGATACATGTCGGCAATGGTTGCCGCTCCTGATAACTTATGCGATTAATATAGCATTAGTTTTATTTTTTATTATGCTCTTATCTGATATATTTTCCCTCTTAAATGATTTAAATGAAAGTGATTTTGACTCTGCCGTCTTAATGCTAGTGGTTCTTATCGTGATTTGTAGTGCCACCATAATCTTTTTTCAGTGGTTTATCAGCGTTTTATTTAAAGCGCTTTACGATAGCCGCCATCAATTCAATCTTAATATCAGGATGATGGGTGTTGGGGTATCCAATTTGATGAAGATGTATCTTAGAGAATTCCTTATATTACAATGTGTGGCAATTCCGTCAGGTATCATCATAAGCGCAATTTCTTATCATTTAGTATCAATAACATGGAGCGATTTGGGACTTTCTGAAACCATTAACCCTGAGAGCGGTTTGTTGGGGATACTTATACATGTATGTGTTCTTTGCATAACGATTTTCTTAACCTTTTGGAAAAATTCCAAAATATCTGTTATTGAGATTTTACGTGGAAGCAGAAAGACCTCGACGCGATTCGGATTTGGCAAATCAGGCTATGTGAAAAGCGCCATAGGGATTGTGCTATTTGCGGGCGGTGTTAGCCATCTGTTTTCCCAAGATCCCCAGATAGGATTGCTCTCAATACTACTTATTCTGTTAAGCTGGTTTTTTTTGTTTGATCTCCTGTTTTTGATTTATAGCACTATCATGTCAAGTATTGTTCACGATAAGGGAATCTTTAAAATTTCGCGTATCTTAACTGCTGAAAACCATAAAAAAACTAAGACGCTTTCACTCATGATTGTTATAAGCTTTATGCTTATTGTTGGAGTGCAGTCTTATTCCGAAACAATAAGGAACATTGCAGGAGATATGGCAGAGGAAAATATACATTATTTATCGATGGAATTTCTGGAGACACCTGTTCTTGTGTCAGAAATTGATAATGTAGAGGATGCAAACAGATGCCACACCTTAAAGGTGTCATCTGTTTATAAGGAAAGCCGGGTTTGGATTCAGGGGGTTTCTCAAAAATTTATTGATGAGTATGAAACTATTATCATGTATGATGCATTGAATGGGATAAATTATGACGAATTTGCAAAGGAAGTGGAGAATCCAGAATGGAATGGAATTATTTTAGATGAATATCTGATTTCTGAAGAGGATATAGGAAAGACATGTGTCTTGGAAATAGGAGATACAAAAGTAGAATTTATTATCAAAGGCAGTTACTTTTTGAATGCCCTTAGTGACAGAAAAGCTTATGTGAGCAATGAGTATCTCGCTAACGCCTTAAATCTTTCCGGAACTGCAAATATGATTTTTTATAAGGATGAGCTTCAGCGCTTTCCGCATAATGACGGGACAATCATAGAAAAAACACAATTGGTTGAACAGAGCTACGAAGATGCTATAAAGGGAACAGAGATAATCATTGTAATCATAATAATTGTACTCTGTTGCACTATTGCTATGTTTTTAAGTTACACGTATTTTATGGCTGTGTCTTCAAGAACAGACACAGCTAGGTTTCTGGGCATGGGAATAGGAAAGATGAAGGTGGTCAGGATATATATTTATCACATTTTAAGTGTTGTTGCAGGATCGCTAATCGTAGCTATACCATTTGCAATACTTCTCTCAGTGGTAGTTGTGAATTTTACAATGAAGTCTTTCTCTGTACAGGGTGGTGTTATTTATTATCCACATGCTGTTTCATCTGTACTGATTGCTTTGTTTACAACATTGCCTGTGTTTGTTTATCTTCTGACCAATGGACGTATTATAAGAAAAGATTTTGTCCGGGTTTTACGTGACAATATAGTATCAGAGTAAAAAATCATAGTTTCTCAGATTTCAAATAATTAATAAAGTGAAGGGAATGATCGTTGTTATGCAGGGAAAGGTCGAGGTTAAGGATGTCTGCTATGGGATTAAGGACGGGAGCAATAGTCGAACAATACTTAGCAATGTCTCTTTTGGTTGTGACAGGGGTGTGACTATGATATCTGGGCCGTCAGGTTCGGGAAAAACGACGTTATTGTACGCGATCGCAGGTTTATTAGGTACACTTAATCAGGGGGAGGTTTATATTAACAATTATGCTCTGTACAGGATGAAGTCCAAGGAAAGAGATTCTTATAGGCTAAAGAATATAAGTATGATCTTTCAAAATTTAAATTTATTTTCATTTATGAATGTGGAACAGAATATACTAGTTTCGTTTTTGGCGCAAAGGGAAAAAATAACAAAAGAAACGTCGGATAAAGTTTCATCTTATTTAGAGCTGCTGGGTTTGGGCCAAATTCAGAAGTCATATTTAAACAGCTTGTCAGGAGGAGAACAACAAAGAGTGGCTATCATTAGATCAATCATATCCCAACCAACAGTGTTATTATGTGATGAGCCAATAGCTTGTCTTGACAGAAAAAATGGCGAGTTATTCCTGGAACAGCTGAGAAAATTAGTTTTAGAAACAGGAATGACAACAATAATTGTTTCCCACGATGATATTGTCCGGTCATATGCTGATTCAGTTATCAGAATAATTGATGGCAAGGTAATTGCCTAAATTATATAATTATTTGTGCTATTCCGGCCATGTTGGCCTATACACAGCACGGAAAGGGGACATCTCATCAATTATGAAAGAATACGCATCGTTCAGAAAGATTCTCGAAGAAAATTGCCAATCCAAAGGGGAGGAGGATTTATTCTCTTTCGAGGGGAAAGATGGTGGTGTTGTCAGGAAAACATTTAATGACTTAAAGTCCGATATAATCTCTGTGGGCAATCATCTTACCAGAATGTCGCTGCCGAAACGGCATATTGGTATGATTACTCAGAACTGTTATGAGTTTATACTTACCTGTCTGGCTTGTATGTGCGGAGCAGGTACTTTTGTCTCTCTTGATGGAAGTTGTACTTCAGATGTTCTTAAGGAGACTATAAATATATTAGATGTTGACTTAGTGATTTTTGATTCCTCTGCTGTGGAAAAATTGAACGCTATTCATCATTCCATTTCTTCTGTAAAATATATTGCCTTGGAAGATTTGGAAGAATATAATGTGAATTTTAAAACCGAATCATTCCCATATGATAACAGCGATAATGTATTTGAATTTAGAGAACACAATCCTGATGATATGCATTTGATAGTCGATTCATCCGGAACCTCTGCCGGTTATCGAAAGCGTGTAATGATGTCTGCAACTAACTTCCTTGCAAGTTTCCAAGCTTTTGAAGAAAAAATGAAGTTTGATGGTAAGGTGAAATTTTTATTGGCACTTCCACATGCACACATGGCTGGAATTTATGCATTTCTCAATTTTTCATTTGTACGTGGATTGGAAACATTTCTGTCCAAAGGTATGCACTGTTTAGAACATGACATTACTGAACAGAATCCGGATTATGTGATCCTTGTTCCGGCAGTCGCACAAGCTTTATTAGATAGATACCATTTGTTACAAAACTTTAGCGCTGTGTTTGGGAACAATTTGAGATATATAGCATTAGGAGCAGCTTTAATACCGGAAAAATTAGTCAAAGAATATCATGGATTAGGGATAAAGATTTGGCGTTCATATGGGTTAACAGAGGCGTGTGCCATAATTTGCGTAGAGGAACCTATCAGCTCCTTGGATGCAGATTGTAGAACTGCAGGCAGAGCACTTTCCTGCAATCAGGTGAGAATCACCAACGGAGAGGTTCTGGTTAAAGGAAAGAATGTAATGTTGGGGTATTATGCTGACGAAGAGCTCACAAAAAGTGTTGTTGAAGATGGTTGGTTAAAAACGGGGGATGCCGGGTATATAACGGAAGATGAAAAACTCTATATTACCGGACGTGTAACAAGCATGATTCCTCTTTCTTCGGGAAAAAATATTATTCCGGAAGAGCTTGAAGAGTATTTTTCCAAAATCGATGGAGTTAATGGATGTGTTGTATTTTCTCCGGATTTTGTTGACCTATATTTGATGGTCTACTCTGAAGAGGCTCCAACAACATTTAACAACATAAAAGATTTATTAAGTGATGCGAACAGGGAATTGCCTTTACATCAACGAATTCGGTCAATAGTTATCTCGGACGTTCCATTTAAAAAAACAAGTATTGGGAAGATAAAGAGAGGGTGTTTGGAAGAGCATTATAATTATATTGTTTTATTAAATAAAATTCGAGATATAATAACTAACAGAATGTATACGGAAACTGCTATTCGGAGTAATACAAATTTTATGGAAGACTTAGGAATGGGATCATTTGAGCTGATGTCATTTTTGGAGGAAATCAAACAGGAAATAAATCAGGATATTCCCAGGAAGGATTTTACTAAAATGAATAGTTTAATTGACATTTGCAATTATATATATGAGAGTATCTGAAAGCCCCACAGATACTCTGGTAACATCGCGAATGAATGTCCGCCATATGCTTCGTTCAGTATACTCAACTCAACTACCTTCCCTATGCGTTCTTTGGCGTAGCGTTTGGCGAACTGTTAAAACGGGTTGCGGATAAGAAACGCTTTTATGCCCTTTGCTGTTCTCTATCCGCTGTTCTTCTGGCTATGTTTTCCATATGGGCGTTTTGGAGTCATGCCGGGATGACTGAACTGTATGAATATATTTTCACAACTTATACGAAGCCGGATTTCATGCGTACGATTGCCAATACATCGGGTGTGATTATGACAGCCGGTATACTGTTTTTCTTGTCGGGTATTATTACAAAACTCGGAGCTGTACACCGCCTGCTCATGTATTACAGTAAGCATATTTCAAAGTATTACGCTGTGCACTTAACATTCTTCTTCTTGGCATATGGCTTCAACGGTTTTAACTCTTTTGGTTTTTGAGGCTGCGTTGTGTTGTTTGTCATAA
>Ga0082212_10011796_pt1 | contig 11056 bp, 9 predicted proteins | sample TergutNt197P3_FD_71548 | JGI IMG/M metagenome (GOLD analysis project Ga0082212, IMG submission 71548) | Neocapritermes taracua P3 segment gut microbial communities from Petit-Saut dam, French Guiana - Nt197 P3 | ecosystem: Host-associated > Arthropoda: Insects > Digestive system > Gut ... | reverse complement strand
GTTCGCCAGTCCGTGGGCGACCCCGTACATTCCGCCGAGCGTGTGGGCGACGGCGTGGATATTACCTACATACGCGCGGGTAAACGCAATACCGCCGAAATATGCCGCGCGTTGCATGTTTGAGCGGGCTTCAATGTTGCCTCCGTCGCTGTATGCCGTATATAGGTTTTTAAACACAAGGTCGACAGTCTTTTTCGCCATTTCACGCGTTTCACGGGTATTGCTGCGCCCTATATACGCTTCGACCGCGTGTGTCAGAGCGTCCATTCCCGTCGTGGCGGTTATTGATGGCGGCAACTTCACTGTGAGCAGGGGGTCGAGTACGGCAGTATGCGGAATGAGCGCGGGATCCATGATCGCGTATTTTTCCTGCGTTTTGCTGTCCACCACGACGGCGGCTACTGTCGCCTCGCTGCCTGTCCCGGCTGTCGTCGGGATAGCGTAAAGAGGAGGCAGGCGGAACATGACTTTTAGCAGGCCTATCATTCGGGTGATGCTCTTGCGCGGCCTCGTAACGCGCGCGCCAACGCCTTTCGCGCAGTCCATAGCAGAACCGCCGCCGATGGCGACGATACCACCGCAGGCGTTCTCCTTGTAAAGCGCGAGAGCTTCTTCGATATTATCGATCGTCGGGTTGGGTACTGTCTTGTCGTATACAGCCACTGTCAATCCGGCGCTGCGCAGCGCGTCAAGCAGACTGTCTGCCAGCCCCAGCGACATGATGCCCTTGTCGGTGACAAGCAAAATACTGCCGATGCCTTTCTTGCTGATCAGTGCGGGGAGCTGCGCGACGCAGCCTTCGCCCTCAAGCAGTTCCGGTTTGCGCCACGGTAGAACATTCGCCGCCAGTTTCATTATGAATTGAAAAACCCTGCTATAAAATTTGAACATAGTATTACTTCCTCATCCTGCGTTGAGTGTTGAGCATTCAACATTCCTCATTCTGCATTCAACGCTCAACACTATTATCCAGCGCCTCGATACTAAACACGTCCCGAGTGCCATGGACCATGGAGATAAGGCCGGAACGGCACACCTCAAGTATACCGATATCCCGCGCCGCGTCAATAAAACGTTCGATTTTTTCTGAGCTGCCTGTAATTTCGGCGGTAATGAACTCGTCTCCGAAGTCCATGACTTTCCCTCCGTAGTCATTGATGAGGTCGCTGATCCCGGCTTTTCCGACGCCGCCCACCTTAAGCTTTATAAGCATATGTTCGATGGAAACGCAGTTGTCTTTTTCCAATAGTACGACCATTTTTACGTCGTGCAGTTTATCGAGCTGTTTGAGAACTTGCAGCTTCATATAGTCGTCGCCGGTGGATACGATTGTCATTCGGGAATAAGCCGGGTTCTCTGTTTCGCCGACAGCAAGGCTGTCGATGTTATAACCCCGCTTTGCATAAAGCCCGGCGACCCTGTTGAGCACTCCAAAATGGTTCGACACGATTATCCCGACAGTAAATTTCTCAGTCATTATGATAATTCCTCTCTGCTAAAACAGTCAAAGGCGACAGTCCCTACACCGGAACGTCGAGGACGCCGTCCCTACAGGACGCAACCCCCGTCCCCTAACTCCTAACTCCTAACTCCTAACTCCTAACTCCTAACCCCTTGCGCTCTGCAGGGCGCATTAATACAGCATATCTTGTATCGTACCGCCGTTTGGGATCATTGGCAATACTTTTTCATCTTTATCGATCCTGCAGTCCATAAGGGCGGGGCAGTCATCGGGCAGGTCATGTAAAATGTCGTCCAGTTCGGACAGGCTGTTCACTGAATAACCTGCCGCGCCGAATGCTTTTGCCAGGGCGGGGAAGTCGGTTTTGCGGTCAAGCGTGGTTTGCGAATAGCGCTCGTCGAAAAACAGCGACTGCCACTGGCGCACCATGCCTAAAACGCCGTTGTTGAGCAGGATTATGGTGATCGGCAGTTTTTGGGTCACAGCCGTCGCCATTTCAGCAAGGTTCATGCCGAAACTTCCGTCGCCAGTGAAAAGGACGGTTCTGGCCCGCCCGCGCGCGATACAGGCGCCGACGGCAGCGCCGAGGCCGAAACCCATAGCGCCGAGGCCTCCGGAAGTTATCAGCTTATGAGGTTTTTCAAATTTGTAGTACTGCGCGACCCACATCTGGTGCTGACCGACGTCGGTCGCAACGACCGTATCATTATCATAAAACTCGTTTACATGGTAAATTATGTTACGCGGCGTGAAATGTTCGGTCACAGGGATGCTGCCTTCGGCTTTAAGGTCCCGGATCCTGTCCAGCCATTGCCGGTTCGGCTGCCCGCTAAGCTGGTTTATCAGCATTGGGAGTACAGCTTTCAAGTCCCACAAGAGGCTGATATTCGGCTGGATATTTTTACCAATTTCGGCGGCGTCGATATCAATATGGATGATTGCGGCGTTTTTCGCGAAATCACTTTTACTGCCCGTCGCGCGGTCTGAAAAGCGGACGCCGAGCGCGATGATAAGATCGGCCTCGGACATAGCGACGGTCGACGCGTATCTGCCGTGCATACCGGACATGCCGAGGCATAGTTCATATGAAAAGGGGACGGCGCCGAGCCCCATCATGCTCATACCTACGGGCGCGCCGAGTTTTTTGGATAACTCTATTACGGCGGCGCCTGTTTCAGATGCAGCTACTCCGCCGCCGCAGTATATATAAGGCTTTTTGGACTTTCCTATAGCGTTCAACGCGTCGTTAAAACCGCTGCATGACGTTACGGTTTTATAGGGTGGGATTTCAAAATCAGGATCGTAATCACAGGTGTTGAGTTGAACGCATTTCGGGATGTCGACCAGGACAGGGCCTTTCCTGTCGGTTCCGGCAATGTGAAACGCCTCCCGTAAAGTGTGTTGGAGATCCTTGACATCTTTCACCACATAGCTGTGCTTCACGATAGGCATCGTCACGCCGATCGTGTCGATCTCCTGAAATGAGTCTCCGCCGAGCATCGGCACGGGCACATTGCCGGTGATGAAAACGACCGGAACTGAGTCGAGGTATGCGTTAGCTATGCCGGTCACAAGGTTTGTCGCTCCGGGGCCGCTTGTGGCTATCACTGCCGATGTTTTGCCCGTAACTCTGGCATATGCGTCCGCCGCGTGCGCGGCGCCCTGTTCGTGCGCGGATAAAACATGCGTTATTCTGTGCGAGTTTTTATATAGTTCATCGTAAATGTTTATTACATACCCGCCCGGGTAGCCAAATACAGTCTCGATCCCGTTGCGGATGAGTTCTTCGACTACTATTTCAGCCCCGCTCTTCAACATATAGTCAGACCTTTCCGTGAAAAGTATAAAACGTGATTGATTGATCTCTCATATTTCTGCATTATGGTTTTTATTTTCGAAGCCTCCTGAAAAAAGCCTTGCAGCTCTTGCTGCAAGGCTTCCTTAATTTGAAATATAGCACAGCGGGTATCTCGTGTCAATTGAAATTTCAGGCCATCATGTCCACGTGTGATACTGTTCCGGCGCCGCCGTTTTCTCCGAGAAAGAAACTGGTGGAGCGCATGACTCCGGTCGTGTTGTTTGCGTCGTCTTTATATGAGTACTGGGTATCGATATCACCGAGAAATATTGCGCCTATGCCAAGTTCCTTAAGCGTGAATATCTGGTCGTTCCCATATTTGTCTTTGCTCCACACGACGAGCTTTGAGAAAATCGGGTCGGCTTCGTCGATCCAACCGTTTTTATCGGAATCGTAAGCGCGCAATTCCTTGAATCCGTCGCCGGTGCGCGGCCCGAAGAGTTCGCCGCCGTCATTGATTTTTCCGTCCCCGTTCCAATCGACCGCTAAAAATCCGCTTCCCTCGCCCAGCATCGACATTTTATTCATAACGCCGTCCATCGTGAGGTCAAACTCGAACGTTTCTCCGAGGAGCGACGCAGCAGTGCCGCCGTAATTGATGACCAGGGGGTCGCACGGCCTGGCAAGCTGGAGTGAGATATTTGTATATGACATGAACTCGCGCGACATGTTCATGCTCACATCCATGCTGATAGTCCTTCCGTCGGCTGTGTTGACGAATGCCTGCGCCTGATAGGATACGCTTTCCGACTCATAGGTGAAATGAGTAAACTCGATCGTATCCACGATCCGTCCGACCGGCGCCTGCGCTGCAGCCATCGCCTCGGTTGGCATGTTCAGCGGCGGCATCCAGTTATTAAAAATGCCATTTTCCGCGGGCGATTCGCCTTCCTCGGGATCGAACAACCTGAATTTGAACTTTTTGCCTGTCATCAGTTCAAGCATCATTTCGATCAGCGAGAGTTTGAGCTCCTCCGCGTTCTTTGGCATCTTGGGACCGCCTGTTTTCATGGGCGCTTGTGTTTTTGCTGCCTCCCCCAGTATCATATTACTGTCGTCTTGCGCCTTTTTGTACATGTTCTTTACTGTGTCTGAGATCGATACTTTGTCCTGCGTTTCTTTTTCGGGTTCCGGTGCGATGAGTGTTTCCTTTCTTCCTGCGAACGTAGTAGTTTCAATTGAGAGATACGTTCTTTGTGAGCTTGCCGTTACATTGTAGCTTTCTACTATCATATTTTTTTCCTCCTTGATTTTTGGACAGCGGCTATCCTTGCCGCCGTTTCCTTACGTTTTTAGTTATCGGAAGAAACAATTTGAAAGTTTAGCGGAAAATTAGTGTAAAATGCAAAAATGAAAATGCAGAACGCAGGGGTTGGTCTGCATTCTGCATAATTATTCAGCATTCAGCATTCAGCATTCAGCATTGCAGCGCGATGCGCCGCCTAGTCCGCTCCCCAAGCCCTGCCTGACAGCGCGGCGCCGTTCGGGTCGACGACGCAGGAACCGGAGTCGACGGGGAGAACCGTCCCGGTAATCATTGCTGAGTCTTCGCCTGCAAAGAACACGACCGCGCCTGTTATCTGATCGGTAGTCGCAGCATGCGCCAGAGGATTGAACCTTGTCATGTAGTCAAGCGCGCCGGTAATGTCGGTGCCCAGTGAGTCGGCCAGGCCTTTCATCGCGTTTTCAAGCATTACTGTGCGTGTGGCGCCGGGGCAGACTACGTTACACCGGATGTTATGCCGGCCGTAATCCAGCGCGACCGACTGCGACAAGCCGATAAGGCCTGATTTTGACGAGCAGTATGCCGTCATTGCCGGAATGCGGCGTAAGCCTGCAAGCGACGCAATGTTTACTATTGAGCCGCCGCCTGCGTCAATCATATGCGGGATCGCGAATTTCATTGTATAGAAAGGACCGTACAGGTTTGTCTCGATTACGCTTTGCCACTGCTCGATCGGCACGTCCACTATGTTGTTTGCGGGGTCGATGCCGGCATTGTTTACCAATATGTCGATTTTTCCGCCGAATTGGATCGTCGCTTCCACCATAGCTTTCGCGTCGTCGGGGTTCCTGACGTCGCTTGCGAACGGGAGCACAGTTCCGTCCGGCAGATTTGCGACTGTTTCAGCGAGTGCTTCCTTACGCCTTCCGGTGATAACGATTTTCGCGCCTTCCGCGACAAAACGCTTTGCGATCGCCGCGCCTATGCCGCTGCCACCGCCGGTGATCAGCGCGACTTTCCCATTGAGATGAGCGTTCATAGATGATCCTCCTGAAAAATTTATTTCCGGAGCCGGATAGCAACCAGCCCCTTTGTTCTGTTTGTGAATAAGATAGCATATTTTTTATCACCTTACAACAACATTTTGAACAGGCATTCCGTATCGTTATTATGGTTACTTTATACCCCCTGACAAGCAACTAACTTAACTCCACACGCCACACTCAATAATAGCTCTCTTCCTTGCCTTCTTCGCGAAGCGATACAAATATCGGGAACTGCAGGCTTAACAGCCCGGTTTTCTTGTCGCTGCTTTCTTCCTTATACTTTACCTCGATCACGCGCCCGGCCAGGCTGTCGCGGGCGTTCCAGAACTCATCGCGCTGCTCGTCGGTCATCCCGGAGCCGACATTGAGCTTATTGCCCTTATAATCAACGACAAAAGCCCCGAGTTTTCCTGAGAGCCGCCCCGAACCTTCTTCGACAGATATAACTTCTAGATCGACAGTATAAAACCTCTTTACCTTTAATATCCCGTTATGCCGTTTCCGGTAGTATTTACTGTCGCGGTTCAGCATCAGCCCTTCTTTATCCTCGCGCACCATACGGTCAAGGAAAATGTCGATCATCGACGCGTCGGCGCCGGCATAGAGCATCTCAACCAGTTTAACGCTGCGCAGATTGAGTTCCGATATCGCTGCGCCCAGTTTCTTTAGCAGGACGAGCCGCTCTTTATATGTCAGAGTGCTCTCGCCGCCAACAAACTCGCTTTTAGGAAGGACGTCGAACACGGTAAGCTGAATACTGCTCTTATCAGCGTCATCCTGGCTGAGGATACCTGTTCCGATCCGGAAGTTTTCATTATCCGATAACCCCTCGTTATTGATCCTGACGAGTTCGCCGTCAAGCACCCAGTTCTCAGGGTCAGGGAAAAGCCGCCTGATATCCTCCGCAATATGCTCCAGCCCTGCGAACTCCTTCCCCTGACGACTGATGATCTTTCCTTCAAAAAAAGTTCCGCGGACGCCGTTCAACTTCTGAGACAGCGAAAACCACTCGTTTTCCTTAAGAGGCGATTTATCAATATTATATGATTGCTGTACCTCCCATTGAGGTATAAATTCCTTGCCGAACGCCTTGTTTATTGATTTCACATCGCAGCCTATTTTAGCGCTTTTAGTTATTATCGAAATGTAAAACCCGCGCATATCCTGATCCTGCGCCGATAGAAAATGCCTGATATTGGCTATGATTTCATCAGTTCCGGTATTGTTCGCAAACAGGTAACTCATAAGTTCAGCAAATGAAGCGAATTCCACAGTAGGCGCTTTTTCCACTTCCTTTGATATTTTTTTCGCTGAGATCCCGGTGATCAAAAAAGGGTCGAGAAGATAGCTCAGTAACTGAGTGAAGTGTTCATTTTCGCTGTTTTCTATTAAGATATCCCTTTTTGCGTTGTTTGAACTTGTCTGTGCCAGCAGGTCAAACAGCTCTTTTGCTTTCAGGTCGTATTCAATATCACTGCTCATATATTTTCTAAGCTCCTTCATTTTGGTTTGCATATATCGTATTGTACTATAAAATAATATTTTTGTAACTAAAAAGCGCAATAAAAGAGTTTTCATCTTTACAAGAGACGATCGCTGGTGATAACATATTAATACTATGTGAAACGGCAGCACTGTTTGATATGGCTGTATCTTTACGATTTGTAGGAGGCGCTTGGATTTGAGCGAGCAACTGCGCGAAAAGGCTCTTGGGCTTCCTTTGATGCCCGGCGTTTATATAATGAAGGACAAGCAGGGGCGCGTGATATATGTCGGCAAGGCAAAACAGCTGAAGAACCGCGTCGGCAGTTATTTCAGCGGCATGCATGGCTTGAAGACAGACGTTATGGTATCAAAAACAGCTGACTTCGACGTTATTATCGTCAGCTCAGAGTTTGAAGCGCTGGTGCTGGAAAACTCACTGATCAAGCACCACATGCCAAAATACAATATCAAGCTGCGCGACGATAAAGGGTATCCTTACATTCGCGTTGATATGCAAAGCGAATACCCTGTATTCAAAGTAGTTTCCAAACCGGACAGCGACGGAGCCCTTTATCTAGGGCCATACAGCGGCAGAGTCGTGATTCGCGAAGCGATCGGGGCTGTCAGTAAAGCTCTGAAGTTTCCGACATGCGGGAAAAACATCGCCCGAATCATTGGGAAAGAGCGGCCGTGCCTGAACTACCATATGGGATCGTGCCGGGCGTACTGTCAAAGCGCGGAGCTTGCGTCTGAGTATATGGAAACCCTTCAAGCTGCGATCAGCGTTTTTCAGGGGAAAGCAGCAGGGCTGATTGAGAGACTTACCCGGGAAATGAACGAAGCAGCCGAGGCATTGGCGTTTGAGCTCGCTGCGGAGAAACGGGACCGCCTGCGGGCGGTCGAGCTTCTGGAAAATAAACAACTCGTTATTGCCGGGGCGATGGCGGATACAGACGTCGTGGGCTTTTTCCGGGGCCCGGCAAACAGTTGCTTAACTGTTTTACATTTTATAGGCGGTAAGCTGATCTCAAAGGATTCCGAGTTGCTTGAAACGCCTATAGAGGATGACCCGGATGCGGTATCGGGCGCTTTAAGGCTTTATTATGAAAGGCGCGGGGTTTTGCCAAATACTATTTTCATCCCGATGAAGACGCCTGATTCAGAGTCGCTCGAAAAGCTTTTTTCGGAAAAGGCGGGCCATAGCGTCGAGATACGGACGCCGCAGCGCGGGGATAAAGCGAAACTTATCGAAACCGCGAACCTGAATGCGCGGGAGGAAGCCGAGAGGGCGTCTTCATATGAAGAGAAAACCCTGAAAACGCTTCAATGGCTTCAAAACGCGCTGAAACTTGAGAAAAGCCCGGAGCGGATCGAAGCGTTCGATATTTCAAATACAGGTTCGTCCGATATCGTCGCGTCGATGACTGTTTTTATTCGGGGCAAGCCGAGCAAAAAGGATTACAGGCGGTTCAAGATCATGTCACTCCAAGGGCAAGACGACTATCACAGTATGGAAGAGGTCGTGTCAAGGAGAATCGCAAGGCATAAAGCGAACGATGAGAAATTCTTACAGTTGCCGGATATTATGCTGATAGACGGCGGGGCAAACCATGCGGCTATAGCGCGCGCCGCGCTTGAGAACGCCGGTGTGAGATTGCCCGTTTTCGGCATGGTCAAAGACGACAGGCACAGGACGCGCGCGCTTGCGTCGCCTGACGGCGAGGAGATCGGACTGACGGCTAATCCCGCAGTTTTTGCGCTGATCGGTACGATTCAGGAAGAGACCCACAGGTTTGCCGTTGAATACCACCGCAGTCTCCGCTCTAAAAACAGCTATAAATCGAAACTGGACGGAATAGATGGCGTAGGTGAAAAACGCCGCGATAGTTTGCTGAAGGCCTTCGGGAGCGTCAAGGCTGTCGCCGAGGCGCCGGCTGATAAATTGGCGGAGGTAGTGCCGAAGAATGTCGCCCAAAAAGTGTTCGATTTTTTTCATAATAATGCGTAACTATTTAGTAACGGCTTACGAGCGCAAGGTTCTGAATAGACACAATGATAATTGATTCTACCGGCTTTATTATAGTAAGCGGCAAGGAGTTTTGCGATGCGAGTTATAAGCGGAACAGCAAGGGGCAGGAAGCTGAAAGAACCCGTCGGGTTTGATATAAGGCCGACAAGCGATATGGTCAAGGAGTCGGTCTTTAATATTATTCAATTCGATATAGAGGGAAGGCAGGTGTTTGACCTTTTCGCGGGGACGGGGCAGATCGGTATCGAGGCGCTTTCGCGCGGGGCGCGCTCATGCGTTTTTGTTGATTCAAGCCCGACGGCGGCGAGATTGATCAAAGAGAATCTGAAACTGTGCGGGTTGTCAGGTATGGCGTCGGTATACACGCGGGATGTGATGAAATTCCTCGAAAGCGGCGGAAAGGCAGACCTGATTTTCATCGATCCACCGTATGATACGCCGCTTGCCGGCAGAACTGTTGCGAAAATAATTGAGTTTGACAAACTGAATATAAATGGTATAATAGTTTGCGAAATGAGAGCGGATGCGGTATCGCCGGGCGCTGCGCCGCCGTACATTATTCAAAAGGAGTACAAGTACGGGGGCGTAAAAGTCGTAAGGTATGTTCGTGTGTAAATCATACGTGAAACCGCAATAACTTGAAGTGGATAGTTCGAGTATGAGTACAGCCGTTTATCCCGGAAGCTTTGACCCTATCACGCTTGGCCATCTGAATGTTATAAGGCGCGCGGCGGCGGTTTTTGACGAGTTGCTCGTGTGCGTTATGATCAATTCAGGTAAAGCCCCGCTGTTCAGCCACGAGGAAAGAGTGGAACTGATCAAACGGACGGTCGCCAGGTTTCCGAATGTTAAAGTTGAAGCGTCGCGGGAACTGCTTGTTGAGTATATGGAAGCCAGGGGCGCAAAGGTCATAATCAAAGGGTTGCGCGCCGTATCGGATTTTGACAGGGAATTTCAGATCGCGCTGGTCAACAGGAAGCTGGATCAAAGTATCGAGACTCTGTTTATGCCGTCAAGCGAGAAATACACATACCTCAGTTCGACTGTCGTAAAGGAAATGGCCAGATACGGAGCCGACCTTGAAACGTTCGTTCCAAAAGAGATCATTGATGATGTGCTCAGGAAAGTAGAGAGTGAGTTGGAGGTAAATCAGATATGAGCAGCAGGATCCCGGAGTTGTTGGAGATGCTCCATGCTATGATCACAGAGGCGTGGGGGCTTCCGCTTGGAGCGGAGAAGTGCGTTATTGAGCGCGATAAGGCTCTTGATCTTCTTGACGAGATAAGGGCGCAGTTTCCTACCGAGATCGCTGAAGCAAAAAGGCTGCTGGACGCCCGGGCTGATTTCATAAATAATGCGAAACGTGAGGCCGAGGCTATTCGCCGTACTGCCGAGGAGCGCGCGCGTCAGTTGATCGACGAGCAGGAGATCATCAGGATTTCCAGGGAGAGAAGCCATGAGATGCTTACGACGGCGGAGTCGTCGTCGACGGAGTTGCGCCGGGTGGCTAACGCTTATGTCGACGATGCGATGATGCGTACGGAGGAGGCTCTTGCTGCGGCTCTGGATGAGATCAGGCTTTCAAGGGCAAAGTTCAGGCAGGCTGCAAATGTTATTACTCCGCAGCAGCAGTTGCTGCAGGATGAGTACAGTGACGAGTACGACCCGGTTGAGAGTTGAGGTAATTACTGGTTGATTTGAATATACTGTTCAAGGCTGCGGCCCGGTTTTTCCGGGCCGTTTTTTTTAGTATTACGAGGTCAAAGGGTATCCCGTAATTACTTGTTACAGTCACCGGAGGCAAGGGTAACAGCGCATCGGTTTCCATGCTTCCTAGTCGCTTACGCGACGCTTGCAACCAAACGCCAACAATAGTGCATGTTTCGCGCAGCTGCGCCCACAAGGAATCATGAAAACCGCTGCGCTGTTACCCTTGCCTCCGACGCCCGTG
>Ga0082212_10011795_pt1 | contig 11056 bp, 10 predicted proteins | sample TergutNt197P3_FD_71548 | JGI IMG/M metagenome (GOLD analysis project Ga0082212, IMG submission 71548) | Neocapritermes taracua P3 segment gut microbial communities from Petit-Saut dam, French Guiana - Nt197 P3 | ecosystem: Host-associated > Arthropoda: Insects > Digestive system > Gut ... | reverse complement strand
ATGCTGGAACAAGCTTCGGCAAACTACGAAACATTCTATTATGTTTCTGATTTTTTGATGGATTTCGCATTACGCAGTAAAATAAAAGATAGTAACAAATTATACAATTTTTTGCAGCGTAATCGCGACATGCTTGGCGAAAAAGGATCTAATATGTTACCGTCAAGAACGAATACCAATTATTTTGCGCTTCCTGATGAAAAATCATTGCAAAGCCGCCTGAAAACGATGCTGTTGACCGATATTGACGGGCAGAATCTTGATTTGCTGCCGAACAACGGAAAGTACCGTATGTACTACTTCTGGAAAAATGATTGTTTACGATGTTTAGCTGAAGCTTCTCGCTGGCAGAAACTTTTAGAAACTTATAAGAATCAAAATTGTGCAGGTATTGCTATCAATGTTGAAAATGATGTTCAGCAGGCAAAAAACAGAATTTTGGCTTACGACCCGCTATGCGTTAATGCCTCAATAGCTAATGCTTCCTGGTGTAATACCGTTTTTTTCAAGAATATATCGTCAAAATTTATTCTAACCGACGCTCAGGGAAACATTATAGGCTTGTTTGCTTCAGTGACGTCATTGGATAATTATATGAAACTGTTAAAATAATAATAATGATGATGATGAAAAGACATTCGCAGTTGCAGAATTACGGTTCTTCATTATTAGAAGCTGGATGCGACGAGGCGGGACGAGGCTGCCTCGCAGGGCCTGTTTTCGCCGCCGCGGTCGTCTTGCCCCAAAATTTTACTCACGACCATCTTAACGATTCGAAGAAACTAAACGCTAAGCTACGTTATTCCTTACGTAAGGAAATAGAAGAAAAAGCTGTAGCGTGGGCGGTAGCCTCTTGCGATAATCACGAAATCGACAAAATAAATATTTTAAAAGCGGCTGTTCGCGCTATGCACAAAGCGATAGAACAGCTAAAAGTACGTCCCGAATTATTGATTATTGACGGTAATTATTTTATTCCCTTCGAGGGTATTCCTCATCGTTGTATAATAAAAGGCGATTCGAAATATTATTCCATTGCTGCAGCTTCGGTGCTCGCAAAAACATATCGCGACGACTATATGACAGCTGTTTCCGCTGAATATCCGCATTTTCGCTGGGAAAAGAACAAAGGTTATCCATCTATGGAGCATAGAAAAGCTATAGCCAGCTGTGGTGTTAGCCCGTATCACCGCCGCTCTTTCCGCCTGCTGCCCGATAATAACCTGATAAATTTTCAATTTGATATACAATAAATAACATAACAATTAATGCAAATGGACAATATATTAATCATTGGAGCCGCAGGGCAAATAGGTTCGGAATTAACTGTCGCCTTGCGCGAACTATATGGCGACGCGCATGTCTTTGCCACCGATATCAAGCACCCCTCGCAAGATATCATTGACAGCGGGCCCTTCCAATTATTGGACGTGATGGACAACAAACGTCTAATTCACTTCGTTATACGTCACAAGATAACGCAGATTTATCATCTAGCGGCTGTTTTGTCGGGAAATGCCGAGCGCATCCCTATTCAGGCGTGGAATATCAACATGGAGAGCCTTATGAACATCCTTGACCTTGCCAAGGAAGTGCCAGAGATAAGGAAACTTTTCTGGCCCAGTTCTATCGCAGTGTTTGGTCATACGACCCCTCGTGATAATACCCCGCAATTTACCGTCATGGAACCTAACACGGTCTACGGCATAAGCAAATTAGCCGGCGAGCGCTGGATGCAGTACTATAACCAACGCTATCAAATAGATACGCGAAGTATTCGTTACCCGGGATTGATAAGCTACAAAACCGAACCTGGCGGCGGAACAACCGACTACGCGGTAGAAATTTTCTTTGATGCGCTGCGAAAAGGGAATTACGAGTGTTTCCTCGCAGAGAACACCGCCTTACCTATGATGTTCATGCCCGATGCAGTGCAATCTACAATACGCCTGATGGAAGCCCCAACGTCGAATATTCAGATACGTTCAAGCTACAACCTCGGCGGTATAAGCTTTACGCCGAAACAACTGGCTGCCCAAATACGCAAATATGTTCCCGATTTCGCTATTTCGTACAAACCAGATTTTAGGCAAGCAATAGCCGACTCATGGCCCAAAAGTATTGACGACACAGTAGCTCGACAACAATGGGGCAGCGAATGTAATTTCTCGCTCGAAGATATTACGCGCATAATGATCGAGCAAATAAGGTTAAAATAATAAAATCTTTAATTTTATTTCTGCGAAAATATTATTTGTTTGTGTATACTTCAAAAATTTTTTCTATCTTTGCGGCGGAAAATTATTATTAATAATAAAAAAAGATATTATGTTCAAGAATCATCCTAAGGGATTAATAGCCGCGGCGCTTGCCAATATGGGCGAACGTTTCGGGTTCTACACAATGATGGCAATATTAGTGTTGTTCCTTCAAACCAAGTTTGGCTTGGATGGTAAAAATGCGGGGATTATATATTCCGTTTTTTATGCGTTGATTTACGTTTTAGCGTTGGTTGGCGGTTTAATTGCAGATAAAACGCGTAATTACAAGGGAACAATTTTGGCTGGTCTTCTTGTAATGGCAGGCGGTTATATGTTGATGTCTATTCCAACGCCGACGCCTGTACCCAATCAGACATTATTTCTTATGCTCAGTTGCAGTGCATTATTTATGATAGCCTTTGGTAATGGGCTTTTTAAAGGAAATTTGCAAGCTGTTGTGGGACAAATGTACGACAACGAACAGTACAACAAAATGCGCGATTCGGGCTTTTCTTTGTTCTATATGTTCATTAATGTAGGAGCGATGTTTGCTCCGTTAGTTGCTCCCGAACTTCGCAAGTGGTGGCTCAAATCCCACGGATTTACATACGATGCAGGGCTTCCCTCGTTATGTCATCAACAAATAAAAGGTTCTATAACTACTGAAGGCGCCGGAAAATTTACCGAACTCGCCGCAGAAGTTTCCGGAGGCGTCCCGGTGACAGATCTTACGGAATTTGCCAACAACTATTTGAACGTGTTCACCACCGGATTCCATTACGCATTTGCGGTAGCAATAGTCGCCATGTTGATTTCTGTAGCTATTTACGTGACTAATAAAAAAGGATTTCCCGATCCGAAAGACAAACTGAAAAAAGAAAGCGGAACAAATGCTCCAGTAGTTCAAATGCCGATACAAGAAATTCGTCAACGATTGTGGGCTTTGTTTGCCGTGTTTGGCATCGTTATTTTCTTTTGGTTCTCGTTCCACCAAAACGGTTTGACCTTGACATTTTTTGCACGAGACTACACCGATTTGAACTTGTTCGGATGGTCAATAGCCGTCGAACATTTCCAATCGGCAAACCCGTTCCTTGTCGTGTTTCTTACACCTGTAATACTGGGACTCTTCGGATGGCTTCGTTCCAAAAATAGAGAACCATCAACGCCTAAAAAAATTGCCATTGGGATGGGGATAGCCACCTTAGCATTCTTTTTAATGGCTGTTGTTTCTAAAATGTCCGACCTGCCGCTTTATTCCGAAGTAGAGAAAGCCGGTATCTCTGCTGTGAAAGTGACGCCGTGGCTTCTGATAAATACATATTTCATCCTGACTGTTGCCGAATTGTTTATTAGTCCGCTTGGTATATCGTTTGTGTCAAAAGTTGCACCACCACACCTTCAAGGCATTATGCAAGGCGGTTGGTTAAGCGCTACGGCAGTAGGCAACTCGCTGCTGGTGATAGGCGCAATTTTTTATGAATCAATTCCTGTTTGGATAACATGGACAATATTCGTCTTCGCTTGCCTGATTTCAATGTTTACAATGCTTGCAATGCTTAAATGGCTCGAAAGAGTGGCGAAATAAATAGATAATATTCGTTGATTCGTATTTCCGCAATTTCCTATCTCAACTCCCTGCCTTTTGCGTGGTGTCTGGAACATTCGCCGATAATGGACGAGATTGAACTCTCGTATGATATACCTTCGCAGTGTGCCGACAAACTCCTCACCGGTAAAGACGACATAGGACTGATACCGGTCGTTGAGACGTTACGTATGCCCGAACACTACATCGTTTCCGACTTGTGCATAGGCGCTGAAGAAGCGGTACGAACAGTCATTTTAGCAAGCGAAACACCTTTAAACGAGATTTCGACGGTCTATTTAGACAGCCACTCGCGGACTTCTGTCGCTTTAGCAAAAGTGTTAGCGACGCATTACTGGGAAATTTCTCCGCAATGGGTGCATTTTTCGGACGATATAACAAATTATCCTCGTGATGGCAATTCGGCGGCGGTGATAATCGGCGACAAGACATTCGGGCTGCAAGCGCCGTATATTTACGACCTGGCTGCCGAATGGCGCAAATTCAGCGGACTGCCGTTTGTCTTTGCCTGCTGGATAGCAAACAAGCCAATAGAAAAAGAGTTCATCGACCGCTTCAATAAGGTAATGACAACAATGACAGACAATATGAATATTATCGCCGAATATTACAAAGACAAAGCGCCTAAGGAACTCGACCTCTGTGATTACTGGACAAAAAATATTTCATATTACTTAACAGAAGACAAAATTCAAGGAATGAAATTATTTTTAAAATACGCCAAACTTGTCAAAATTTGAATATCTCTATGTGAATATGAATTTATTATTACGTATAATAATCCATATAACCACCGGTATACCGATAAATGCGGTTACCGAATTAATGGGCAGTATGGCTCCGTTGCCGGGCAGTTGCGAGATAAGGTCGCTGAAAAGCATCACGATAGAACCGACTAACAAACAGCCGAAGAGTAGAACACCCTGTTCGGAAGTGCGGAAAATTATCCGACACAGATGCGGCGTTGCAATACCCACGAAACCTATTGGTCCACAAAAGGCGGTGATGCTGCCGGCAAGGATTCCGGTACTGAAAAAGATTAACAGACGCGCCGAGATGATGTTCACGCCGATGCTCCGCGCATAATTTTCGCCCAGCAGCATTGCGTTTAGCGGTTTAACTGTTAGAATGGCGACTGCAAGCCCGATAGCCACCGCCGGCGCGAGCGCTTTCAAATGCAGCAACGTCACGCCGTTAAGACTGCCCATTGTCCATACGGTAAATGATTTTAATGCTCCTGCTTCGCTGAAATATTGCAGGATATTAATGAAGGATGATGTTATGCTTCCGAACAGAATGCCGAGGATAAGTATGGTCATTACGTCTCTTATTCGTAGAGATACTAAGAAAATAACGCAAAGGATTGCTGCGGCGCCGGTAAAAGCGGCAACGATAATCATCCAGTAGCCGATGTTTCCCGCAAGATGCGCAACGGTCGCGCCTGTTCCCATGACCAGCAAGGCAACGCCGAGAATGGCGCCGGCGCTTATCCCGAGAACATACGGACCGGCTAATGGATTACGAAAAACTGTTTGCATCTGCAGCCCGCTGACAGATAGCGCCATGCCCGCCAATACAGCGGTTATCGCCTTCGGTAAACGTATCTCGCGTATGATAACAGTCCATTCTTCTGTAACGCTTTGCCCCGTAAAAAGTATCTCTATTATATCGCGCAACGAAATATTCGTGCTCCCCGTGCATAAAACCGTAATAAAGCTGAATATCAGCAAAACGACCAACACGAAATATATGACCTTGTTACGCAATTTGTGCCAGTTCGGAAATAATCTTCAAGGGGTTTTCTGTTCGGAAAACAAAGCTACCGACTACGAACAGGTCTACGCCGGCTTTTGCCAGCTTTGCTATATTGCCCGTATAGACCCCGCCGTCGACCTGTACTGTCGCTTTTGCAGATTTCTTTTCGAGCATGTTTCGCAGACGGTATAGCTTCTCGTAAGTATTTTCGATGAACTGCTGCCCGCCAAAGCCGGGATTAACGCTCATCAAAAGCACAAGGTCTAATTCATTAACGATATCTTCGAGTAGTTCTACCGGCGAGTGCGGGTTTAACGCCACGCCTGCCTTCATACCTTCCTGCTTGATATTTTGTATGCTACGATGCAGATGCGGACACGTTTCGTAATGAACGGTCAGCCAGTCGGCGCCGGCGGCTTTAAATTCCTTTATATATCTGTCGGGCGAGGCTACCATCAGGTGAACGTCAAGAGGCTTCGTCGATTTTCTCTTTACAGCCTGAATTATCGGAAAGCCGAAGGAAATATTGGGGACAAACACGCCGTCCATAATGTCTAAATGAAACATTTCGGCGTCGCTGTTGTTAATCATCTCTATTTCGCTATTTAAGTTCCCGAAATCGCAATTCAGGATGGATACGGCAATTTTATTCATACGGGGGATGCTTAAATCAGTTAAAATAAGACGTTAGCGGCGATGCTCGCTTGCATTCCGCGCATGTATACGAAAGAATTATGAAGCGGCATGAAATACGATACCTTCGAATCTAATAGAAAACTCCGCGTCTTAATAAATTCAACTCCCATAGCGACATTAGCGTTGAAAATAAACTTATTTTCGTTTAATTTATTGTTTGCCACGAAGCCACCCGTTTGGTAGCTGATGTAGGGGTTGAAAAAGCGCCGTTTCCCGCGTCCCAAGTGGCGGGTATAAAAATCCTGTCCGAAATTTATCAGGAAGTATTCCGAAAATATATCGTCGTTGGTTTTGTCATAATCCATTGCTTTCATCATTGCGAGGGTAAAATAGCTTTTTCCGCGAGTAAAGAGGAATTTTATAGCATACGACTGGTAATATGGCGCGCTAAGACCTGGTTTAGGGTTTTCTGTGAACAGCCAACCATATTCAAAGCCTGGCATATTAACAAATATCACTCCGTCGCCGAGCATGTCGTCTTCGCTTACGTAAAGCGAAATATACGACCTGTTCGCGTTCTGTCTGAGCGCTTCAATAAGATTCTGTTTTTCGGCGATTACCCCCTGTTTTTCGGTAATCTGATTTTGCTTGCCGTTAATTTGACTTTGCTTGGTAGATGCTTGCTCATCGCTAATTGCAATACGCTCTATGTCGCTCTTAAAACGCTCTATGTCGCCTTTTAAACGCTCTTTTTCGTTCTCTATTTTCTTAATCATCTCATCGACGTCGGTATAATCGTAATTTTTTTTCGTTATATACCCCGTCTCTTCGAGAATATTTTCCAGCAAGTCAAGATGAGCCATATCCAATGCAAATTCCGTTCTCATCGTGCGCTGCGTAGTGTTCTGGGTCAATATTTTACTATTGTACTCCTTTAAAAAAACGTTCAACGATTTTTCGATTTTCGAAAGGTTAGTCACCTCGACGCTTATATCCCGACGCGAGGAATAATTATTCTTGTTTGTTTCTTGCGGAAAGCACGCTAAAGAGATAAACAGAGCAAACAAAAGACATGATAATTTTATTTTTGTCATAACAGAATAATAGCGAATTATTTTTTCAGGAAACGTTCAGCGTCTATTGCTGCCATGCAGCCACTACCGGCGGCGGTAATTGCCTGTCGATAAACGGGGTCTTGCACGTCGCCGCACGCAAATACGCCTTCAACGTTAGTTCTTGACGAACCGGGGATAGTTTTGATATAGCCGTTTGAATCGGTTTCTATCCACTTACTGAACATTTCCGAATTAGGGTGATGCCCTATGGCGAGGAAAAAACCGTCGATAGCGACTTCTTTATCGCCGTTTTTCGTTGTGAGTATGACGGCTGTAACGGCGCTGTCGCCTGTAACTTCCTTAGTTTGACTTTCCCAGAGTATTTCTATATTTGGCGTGTCGAACACTCTATTTTGCATCGCCTTGGAAGCGCGCAGTTCATTACGTCTGACAATCATATACACTTTTCGGCATAGTCCGGCGAGGTAAAGGGCTTCTTCGCAGGCTGTATCGCCGCCGCCCACGACTGCGACGTCTTTGCCGCGGTAGAAAAAACCGTCACAAGTAGCGCAGGCAGAGACCCCTGAGCCTTTGAACTTCTCTTCCGAGGGTAGACCAAGATATTTAGCTGTAGCGCCGGTGGCAATTATCAGCGTTTCGGCTTCTATCTTTTGCGCGTCGTCTATTGTTACCTCAAAAGGTCGTTTATCTAAATTTACCTCAGCGGCAGAGCCAAAGCGTACATCAGCGCCGAAACGTTGCGCCTGCGCCTGAAGGTCGTCCATCATCGCTTGCCCGGTAATGCCCTGCGGATACCCGGGAAAATTATCAATCTCGGTAGTGGTGGTCAACTGACCTCCCGGCTGCATCCCTGTGTAAACCACAGGCGAAAGATTAGCGCGGGCAGCATATATCGCGGCAGTATATCCCGCCGGACCAGAACCTATAATGAGACATTTTATTCTTTCCTGTTCCATTAGTTAATATTAATTTTTCACGAATGGAGGCTTAACAACAACGGCTTTTACTTTCTTACCTCTTATTGAAATATAAATTTCTGTATCGATTGCGGTAAATTCCGTCTTCACATAACCCAAACCAATACCTGCGTTAAGACATGGCGACATAGTGCCGGATGTAACGCTACCGATAACATCTCCTGATATATCTACAATCTCGTAATTGTGGCGCGGAATACCTTTTTCGACCATCGTAAAGCCCGCAAGTTTACGTGTAATGCCTTCTGTTTTTTGTTTCAAAAGAAAATCTCTGTCGATAAAATCCTTGCCGTCTGCAAATTTGGTAATCCACCCCAGTCCAGCCTCTATTGGCGAGGTTGTATCGTCAATATCATTTCCGTATAGGCAGAAACCTTTTTCGAGGCGCAGCGTGTCGCGGGCAGCTAATCCGGCAGGGAGGATATCCTCGTTCTTTCCTTCCTCAAACAGTGCGTTCCAAATTTCAACGCCGTATCTGTTAGGGAAATACAGTTCAAAACCGCCTGAACCGGTGTAGCCTGTTGCGGAAATAATAACGTCCTTTACGCCGGCAAACTCGCCCGTTGTAAAAGAATAATACGGTATGCCCGCCAGATCAACTGATGTAAGACGCTGCATTACTTGCAGCGCTTTTGGACCTTGCACGGCTAATTGCGAAATATCGTCGGAAGCATTTTCAAGTTCTGCGCCAAACGTGTTGTTTGATTGTATCCAAGCCCAATCTTTGTCTATATTTGCAGCGTTTACCACAAGAAGATATTTTTGCTCCTCGCAGCGATATACAAGTATATCGTCTACTATACCGCCCTTGCCGTTGGGCATACATGAATACTGCGCCTTGCCGACGGTGAGAGAGGCTGCGTCGTTTGTGGTTATGCGCTGAATAAGAGCCAGCGCTTGCGGTCCGTTTACCCATATTTCGCCCATGTGCGACACGTCGAACACGCCAACGCCATTGCGAACCGTCAAATGTTCGTTGTTTATACCGGAATATTCTACCGGCATATTGTATCCTACAAAGGGTATCATCTTTGCGCCAAGCGCCTTATGAACAGATTCGAAAACTGTCGCCTTCATTTATTTCTTTAAGTCAAAACAGAACAATAAATCATGATCTCTCAAATATAGTTTACCATCGGCGATTACGGGATGCGCCCAGACAGCATTGTCTCTAGTATCTATTTTTGTTCGTTCAGGAATATTTAGTTTTCCAAATTCCTTCCATCCATCCGGCGATGCAGCTACTACCGTAAGTGTGCCAGATTTCTCATCGAGGAGCAGCAAACGGTCGTTAACGGCGACCGTTGCGCCTTTACCTTCTCCGGCGTTTCTTTGCTTCCATACTGTTTCGCCGGTCTTTAAATTCTGACATGTCCAGGCATTATTGTCGCAATAACCGTAAATATGACCATTTATCAACACAACTCCGCCATGCTGGTTTACCATGTTCTTGTTTTCGATATAAACGGTTTCGGCTTTAAAACCGCTGCCCGACTTGTCAAGCTTGATTAAGGTACAACCGGCGCGATATCCGGCTGAAACGTAAACCATGTTGTCAATATATACGGGAGTGGGAATGACAGCGGTTCTGTAACCGGGTATATCGACTTTCCACAACACCTTGCCGTCTTTTGCATCTATACCCGCTACGCCTTTTGCAGACTGCTGAATGTACTGCCGCACTCCGGCAACATCGGCAACGATACTGGAAGAATAGCTTGCATCATCCGTCCAGTCTTTGCTTCTCCATACAACGGCGCCGGTATTTTTATCGAGCGCCACCATGGTTCCGTCTTTGCCGCCGGGCGTACAGATAACGAGGTTGCCGTCTACAAGGGGCGATTCGCTAAAACCCCAGCCCGACATAAGTTTACCGCCAAAATCCTTTTTGAAATCTTTCTGCCAAAGCATTTTGCCGTCAGAAGCCGAAAGACAGTGTACCTGCCCGCCGCCGCGTATCTTGCGCAGGGCGACTTTGTGCAGACGCGCCAGCCGATGGGCAACCTGTACGAACAATCGGCGCTTTTGCTGTACGACATGTTCGCGATTGCGCTTAAGAATAAAATGGGCGTGACGGACGAAGAGATGGAAGCCCGCCACCGCAATTATGAATAAGGCGCCGCAGGCCGGCGACCGGTCGTATAGCATTTCCGAAATTGTGAGTAAGGCGCCGCAAAACAACGACCGATCATATAGTATTTCCGAACTGCCCGTAAGGATAGCCCGCCTTCGGGACAGGTTGTTCGCGGCGGGGAGCGGCGTATGCTTCGAGCGGGCGCTGGCCGTTACGGAATCATATAAAAACACGGAAAACGAACCGTCCGTTCTAAGGCGCGCTAAGGCGCTAAGCGATATACTCCGGACCGTCCCGATATATATCCGGGAGGACGAAATACTCGTCGGCTCGCGCAGCTCGCGGCTTGGGCGGAGTACGGCCTACCCCGAGTATTCATTGGATCCGCCCGCCCCGGGCGCCGACTGGCCGGCGGAGGTCTCCGAATATTGGGCCGGCAAGACCGTCGGCGGGCTTACATATTCGCTTTATCCCGAATGCGTGAAGCTTGCCGAAAAAGAGCTCGCGGCGTGTTACGTAACCGGCGCGGCCACCGGGTTCGGGCATATGATAGCGGATTATGGTAAAGCGGTTTCGCTGGGGCTCGGGGCGGTCATAAAAGAGGCGGAAAGCGAAGCGGCGCTCGCCGCGGCGGAAGGCGACGCCGCCGGTGAAAATTTCTGCAGGGC
>Ga0082212_10011794_pt1 | contig 11057 bp, 12 predicted proteins | sample TergutNt197P3_FD_71548 | JGI IMG/M metagenome (GOLD analysis project Ga0082212, IMG submission 71548) | Neocapritermes taracua P3 segment gut microbial communities from Petit-Saut dam, French Guiana - Nt197 P3 | ecosystem: Host-associated > Arthropoda: Insects > Digestive system > Gut ... | reverse complement strand
CGGGATGTATGGCTCGGGCAGTTTGAAAGTGTCGCCGTATATGCCGTTGAACCGCACCGCTATGTCGCGCGTTATTTCTATGTGCTGCTTTTGGTCGCTGCCGACCGGGACAAGGTCCGCCTGGTATACCAGTATGTCAGCCGCCATCAGCGCGGGGTAGGTGAACAGTCCCGCGTTGATATTGTCTGTGTTTTTCGAGGATTTGTCCTTAAATTGCGTCATGCGCGACAATTCGCCGAACATGGTGTAGCAGCTAAGTACCCAACTGAGCTGCGCGTGCGCCGGGACATGGCTTTGTATGAACAGTACATTCTTTTCCGGGTCTATGCCACAAGCTATGTTTTGGGCAAGTTGCGCGAGGGTCGTTTTCCTGAGTTCCGCCGGTTCCTGGCGGACCGTGATCGCGTGCATGTCCACTATCATGTAGTAGCAATTGTATTCATCCGACAGCGCGGCCCAGTTTTTGAGTGCTCCGAGATAGTTTCCGAGCGTCAGCGCCCCGCTTGGTTGTATGCCTGATAGTATAATTTTCTTTTCTTCCATGTTTGTTTCCAACCCTAAATTATGCATTATGCATTATGAATTATGAATTATTCAGCCCGTATTCTTCGGCGAGTTTCCTGAAACCGGGCATTGAGTTTTCGATTGTTTTTTTTGCGACGCAGTATGCGATTCTCGCATATCCCGGGCAGGCAAACGATGTTCCGGGGACTAAAAGTATGTTGTGTTTTTTCGCCGCTGCAGCGAATTCCTTGTCGTCGCAGGGTGTTTTGACCCACATGTAAAATGCCCCCTGAGGGAAAATGCACTCAAAACCGCACTTTGTAAGCCCTTCATAGAGCAGTTTCCTGTTTATGTCGTAAGCTCCTATATCGGTTTTTTCATCTATGCATTTTACGACGGCTTTTTGCATAAGGGAAGGCGCGTTTACAAATCCGAGTATTCGGGTGGCTATGCTTGCCGCGCTGAAAATGAGCTGGTAATCGTCGATCCCGCTTGGAATCACTATATACCCGATGCGTTCGCCCGGTAAAGACAGGGATTTTGACCATGAGTAGCACACAATCGTATTTTTGTAGTATCTTGTGAGGTATGGGACGTCGGCGCCGTCGTATGCCAGTTCGCGGTACGGTTCGTCAGATACAATGAATATTGACGTGCCGTGTTCCTTTTCTTTTTCTTCTAAAACTGCCGCGAGGCGTTTAATGATATCTTCGGAATAGATCACGCCGGTCGGGTTATTTGGTGAATTGAGTATGAGGGCTTTTGTTTTTGAGGTTATCGCTGCGCGAAGTGTTTCGAGGTTTGGTTGGAAATTGTCTTGGTTTGCGGGCGCTACGACGAGTTTGCCGTCAAAATTGCCCACGTAATTACCATATTCAACAAAATAGGGCGATATCGCTACGACCTCGTCGCCCGGATGCAACAGTGTTTTCAATACGACGTTCAGACCGCCTGCCGCCCCTACCGACATGATGATGTTGTTTTCGTCAAAAGATGTTTCGAATTTTGCGTTAAGCGAGGCTGCGACCGTGCGCCGCACGTCGGGGTATCCGGCGTTACTCATGTATCCGTGGAGCTCGACAGGGTCTTCTTTGGTCGCTATTTCAATTATCGCGTGTTTCACAGCATCGGGGGGTGGGAAATTCGGGTTGCCCAAGCTGAAATCGTATACATTCTCACTGCCGTGGAGCGCTGCCAGCCTGATGCCTTCTTCGAACATCGCGCGGATTACGCTGTTGTTCTGTGTGAGTTTTATCATCTTTTCGGATATCATATAACCCTCCGAAACCATTGTTTCATTGATTTCCATCAATTTTGTATCATACACGGTTTTTGCTTAATTGTCTACTTTTCTTTTTTGCCAAAAGCAGGGCTTGCTATTAAAAAAAACTGTGCTATAATGGAGCGAAGTGAGAGTCGCGGCCGAGCTTGCTCGGACATGACCGAACGAGCGAACATTTCAGCATTTATGCTATAATGGAGCGAAGTGAGAGTCGCGGCCGAGCTTGCTCGGTCATGGCCGAACGAGCGAACATTTCAGCATTTATGCAATAATGGCTTTGGAAAATATGCAAAATAGGGTTTTGTACGTCAAGTGTTCACCGGATGGGGAGTTGCCGGGAAACGAAAAGCCGGGATCGCGTTTTTGGCGGGACCGGACTTGCGATACGAACCCGCACCCGTTGCAGCAATAGAGTTATGATCTCATATTGTGAGGGGATACCCTGCCTTGACGGGGAGTGCGTTTTTCCGAAACAATATGGGTTTTTTATCGCGTTTTATTTCCTTGAAAGGGTGAATATTCAATGGTAGATAAGGATAAGGTGATGTCTGCGGTCAGGATGTTCCTTGAGGGTATAGGCGAGGATCCGGACAGGGAGGGGCTGATTGATACGCCTGAAAGGGTCGCGCGAATGTGCGAGAGTATGTATGGCGGGCTTGAAGAAGACCCGCGTGAGCATCTGCAGAAGCAGTTTTCAGCGCCTGACAGTGAGTTTGTCGTCGAAAAGGACATAGTATTCTACTCGGTATGCGAGCACCACCTGCTGCCGTTTTTTGGTAAAGTTCACATTGCCTATATTCCGAACGGTAAGGTAGTCGGATTGAGCAAGCTCCCGCGTACTGTTGAGACATTCGCGAGGAGGCCTCAGATACAAGAGCAGATGACAGTTCAAATAGCGGATGCGCTCGAGCAGTTTTTGAAGCCAAAGGGAGTTATGGTCATGGTTGAGGCGGAGCATACTTGTATGACCATGAGAGGCGTCAAGAAACCGGGGGTTAAAACGGTCACTATGGCGACCCGCGGTGAATTCAGCGATGACTATAAGCGGCAAAGGCTGTTTTTTGATATGGTAGGTGGCTAGTGGTTATTGGCGGGCGCGAGTTCGATGCGGAAAACAGATGCTATATTATGGGGATACTTAATATTACCCCTGATTCCTTTTCCGACGGCGGAAAGTGGAACCTGATCGATAGCGCGCTCAACCATGTGGAAGAAATGATAAGGGATGGCGCGGATATTATTGACGTTGGCGGCGAGTCGACGAGGCCGGGGTATTGCGAAATAACGGCACAGGAGGAGATAGACAGGGTTTTACCGGTCATTGAGGCGGTGCGCTCCCGTTTCGACGTCCCTGTTTCAATTGATACTTACAAGAGCGCCGTCGCGGATGCTGCCTTGAATGCCGGGGCGGTTTTTGTCAATGATACATGGGGACTGAAGCGGGACCTTGATATGGGGTCTGTTATTGCCCGTCACAAAGCAGCCTGTTGCCTGATGCACAACAGGGAAAACATGGACTATACAGACTTCCTGGATGATTTGCTCGAAGATTTGGGTGAGTCGGCCTCTATAGCGGAAAGGGCGGGTATATCTCATGAGAGCATAGTCCTCGACCCCGGAGTTGGGTTTGCTAAAACATATGAAATGAATCTTAAGGCGATCAACAGGCTGGACGTCATCAAGCATCTCGGGTATCCGGTGCTGCTCGGCGCCTCGCGCAAGAGTGTCATCGGCAAAGCGCTGGATTTGCCTGTGACTGAGCGCGTTGAGGGTACGCTGGCGGCGGTAGTAATCGGCGTGATGCGAGGATGCTCATTTGTGCGGGTACATGACGTCAAAGAAACGAAACGGGCGGTTTTGATGGCGGAAGCGGTTTTGCGAATGTAGAGTGTAAAATGTGGAGTGTGACGACTTGGATAGGATAAATATTAAGAATCTTGAGATTTTTGCAAACCATGGGGTTTACCCGGAGGAGAATGCGATTGGGCAGAAGTTCGTTGTGTCCGTCTCTTTGTTTTTAGATTTGCGTAATGCCGGAGTATCGGATGAGTTGGAAAAATCTTTAGATTATAATCAAGTTTGCTATGAAATAAAAGCTTTTGTCGAGGACAATACTTTTAGCCTGATTGAGACTGTTGCGGAGGGGCTTGCTTCGATGCTGCTTATCGAAAACCCGGCAGTACAGAAAGTCTGGCTGGAGGTTAAAAAACCGTGGGCGCCTGTGGCCTTGCATCTTGAGACGGTTTCTGTTGAGATCGAGCGCGGAAGGCATACGGCATTTATTGGACTCGGGTCAAATATTGGCGACAGGGAAGCGAATCTGCGTTTTGCGGTGAGTGAACTTGAAAATGCAATTGGTTGCCATGTTGTTCGCGTGTCAGAGTTTATTATTACGGCGCCTTACGGCTACACGCAGCAAGACGAGTTTTTGAACGGTTGCTTTGAACTGGAGACGTTGTTGAGACCGCATGAATTGCTTGATTTGCTCCATGATATTGAAAACAGGGCCGGTCGCCAACGCGATGCACACTGGGGTCCGCGAACGCTGGATCTTGATATTATTTTCTTTGACGATGCTGTAATTTCCGGAGGTTCTCTGCGTGTCCCTCATGCTGATATGCATAATAGAGAGTTTGTGTTGAAGCCGCTCAGCGAGATAGCGCCGGGTTTGATTCATCCGGTTTTTAGAAAGACGGTGGCGGAGATGTTGGTTGAGCTGCGGGATGGAAGTAACAAATAATAAATAATAATGCAGAATGCAGAAATAGTGATTTGGAAATAGTTGTTTTGCTGTGAGAAGTATCGCGAACGGGAAATGGGGCGATGGGGAATATGAGTATTTCGGAGGCGCTGGAGTATATACATAGCGTTAAGTGGCAGGGGGTCAAACCGGGGTTGGAGCGTACGCGCGAGCTGCTCAAGGCTTTGGGGAATCCAGAAAAATCTCTGAGGTTTGTCCATATTGCGGGGACTAACGGCAAAGGTTCGACGGCTGCGTGTATCGCGGCTGTTCTACAAAAGTCAGGGTACAGGACGGGGCTTTACACTTCGCCGTTTATACTGAGTTTTAACGAGCGGATGCAGGTGGACTCGGAGTGCATATCGGACGATGAGCTTATTCGCTTGACAAATGAGATACGGCCTTTTGCCGACGCTATGAAAGATTCCCCGACTGAATTTGAACTGATCACTGCCCTCGCGATGAAATTTTTTCTTGATAAACGTTGCGATATCGTAGTGCTTGAGGTTGGAATGGGCGGGGAGCTTGACTCGACCAATGTGATTGACACGCCTGAGGTTGTGGTCATCACCGCTATTGGATATGATCATGTCGTTGAGCTTGGGCCGTCGATTGAAGATATTGCGGGCGCGAAGGCGGGCATTATTAAGGATGGCGGCGACGTTGTTTTTTTTGGCGGGGAAGCGGGTGTAGAGGACGTGTTCAGGCGCGTTTCCGCACAACGCGGGGCGAGGCTGCAAAAGGCTGATTTTACACGTATTTCCGGGATGGAATTCGCGCTCGAAAGTATTTCTTTCAACTTCGAGCCTTACGGAGAGATAGCGCTGCCGCTTATTGGGGCGTATCAGCCATATAATGCGGCTGTGGCGATTACGGCACTCGAAGTGCTGCGCGGGAAAGGGTATAGTATTGGCGATTCGGACATAGCCGGGGGGCTTGCCTCTGTCAGGTGGCCGGGCAGGTTTGAGGTGTTGGGCCGCGACCCTGTGTTTATCCTTGACGGCGCGCATAACCCGCAGGGTATGGAGGCGACGGCGGATAGCCTGAGGCGCCATTTCGGTGATAGGAAGATAGTTTTTGTCGTAGGCGTTATGGCGGATAAGGATGTTGAGACTATGGTCGGCCATATAGCGCCGCTGGCGGAGGTTTTTATTGCTGTCCGCCCGGATTACTACCGCGCAATGGACGCGGGAGTTCTTGCGGGTTTGCTTTCTGGTTCTGGGCTTCCCGTGTTGTGTTCCGGCGCGGTGGGCAACGGCGTTATTGAGGCTATAAACAGAGCGGGGAAGGGCGGTATTATTTGCGCGGTCGGTTCGCTGTATTTTTCGGGTGAGGTCAGGGCGGCGTATGGCGCGGCAAATACCCTCTGAGTAGTTGTGGGTGCATAATGTGTGGTTATTAAACGGGGACATCGAGAGCGCGTGTTGAATATTCGACAAAAGATGGTGATTTAGATTTTACAGTTGCAATTGGCGATTTTGGTACTTATTGTGACCGGGTTTTTCATTACGAAGGCTGGCGCTATGTCGAAAAAAACAAGGGCTGACCTGACTAATATTATTATTTATGTCGTCCTGCCTTGCAACATATTCAATGCTTTTCACAAGGGTACCACGCCTGAAATGATCAAGCAGTGTTTAGTCGTAATACTCGCAGCTTTCGGGATGCAGCTTTTGTACATTGTCATAAATAAAGTCGCGTATTTCAGAGTTGCTCCGGAAAGGCGGATCGTTCTCCAATACGCGACCATAGTCAATAACGCGGCTTTTTTGGGTTTGCCGATTATTGGGGTTGTTTATGGCTCTACAGGCGTGCTTTACGCCTCTGTGGCGCTGATACCTATGAGGATTTTTACATGGACGGCGGGGCTGTCGCTGTTCACCAGGCTGGAAAAGAAACAAAGTATAAAAGTCCTGGTGACCCACCCGTGCATATGGGCTGTTTTTCTGGGGTTTGCGTACATTTTCGCGCCTTTTGAGTTGCCGGGTTTTTTAACGGAGGCTATATCGCTGGTAAGCGCGAGCGCGACAATGCTTCCTATGTTCATTATTGGTTCTATATTGTGCGAGATCAAACTAAAGGATTTGCTGGACAAGGACTGCTTTTACTATTCGTTGTTCCGCCTTGTCATTATCCCGGCGATAATGTTTGGAGTTTTGACTCTGCTGGATGTAGACCCTCTCGCAAAGGGAGTCGTAGTCCTTGCCGCTGCTATGCCGTCATCGATCACGTCCGCGATGCTCACGGAAAAATACGGCAAGGATTCGCGTTTTGCGGCGAGGGTCATCATTGTGTCGACTGTGTTGTCGATCATTACGCTGCCGTTAGTTACCGAGGCGCTTGCGAGGTTTGGCGGCGCGTAGCGCAGCGATGTAGATTGCAGATTATAGTTTTTCTTTTTCTTTTAGTTTTTCGTACATGTCGGGGCGGCGGGTGCTGGTTCTTGTCAGCGACTGCTGGCGACGCCATTTTTTTATGTTTTCGTGGTGGCCGGAGAGTAGTATTTCCGGAACTTGCCGGCCGCGCCACGTTTCCGGGCGTGTGTATTGGGGGTATTCCAGCATGCCGTCCCAGTGGCTTTCATCCGTGAAGCATTCTTCGTCGGGCAGCACGCCGGGTACGAGGCGGCAAATGGCGTCCGCCACTGCCATTGCCGGTATCTCGCCGCCTGTCAGCACAAAATCGCCGATAGAGAGTTCTTCGTCCACGCATTCCTCAATAAAGCGTTCGTCCACGCCTTCATATCTGCCGCAAGCGATTATGAGCCTGTCGTAGCCGCTTTGGAGGCGGCGCGCGTCCTCTTGTTTGAAGACATTGCCGCCGGGTGACATGAATATCGTATGTATCCGCTGCCCGGCTTCGTCGCAGATATGTTTCCAACAGTCGTATAGCGGCTGCGCGAGCATAACGCAGCCGCGGCCACCGCCATATGGGTAATCGTCCACCTGTTTTTGTTTGTTTTTTGAATAATCGCGTATTTGATGGCATTCGATGCGTATAAAACCGCGTTCCTGGCCGCGTCCCAATATGCTTTCACAAAGCATGTCCCCGACGATGTCGGGGAACAGGGTCATAATATCAATTCGCACTTTATAAAACCTCTTTAGTGTCTATCGGGGGTATCCGAAAAAATGCTTTTCCGAAGCTTTCAAAGACTTTAGTGGGTTCTATTTGCAGTGGCTGCCGCCTCCTGCGATAAAGATTCGCTTCAAAAAATCATTTTTTCGGATACCCCCGGTAGTTACCCTCTTTTTTTATCACATGCCTTCTATCAGGCGGAGCTTGATGTAGCCTGCTTCTATATCTGTTTCGACAATAAAGTCAGGGACTGCCGGGATGAGTATTTCCCGGTCGCCCTTGATAACATACACGTCGTTTGACGGGAGCGTGAGTACGTCTGCCACGGCGCCGAGAAACCCACCCGTTTCGGAATCTATGGCGCGTAGCCCTATGAGGTCGGCAACAAAGTATCGGCCTTTTTCAAGTTGGGTCTCGTCCCTGTCGATACAAATGATTTTATTCTTTAGGCTCATCGCCCCGTCTATATCGGTTATGCCGTCCAGCGCCATGATAACGCAGCTTTTGTGGATCCTTGCGGACAGTACGTTCACCGGCGCGTTATCTATGTAGAGTTTCTTAAAGTTTGATATAAAGTCAGGCGTATCCGCCCACGGTTGAATCTTTACTTCTCCGTGTATCCCGTGGGTGTTTACAATAATACCTGCTTCGAGAAACTTGTTCATGCGCATGTGTTAATCGACGATATCGACGCTTATCCGCTTGCCTTGCCTTTGGGCCACCGAACGCATGAGCGCGCGGATTTCCTTGGCGATGCGCCCCTGTCGTCCTATGACCTTACCCATGTCCGACGGATTCACGCGCAGTTCAAAAACAGTTTCAGATTCAGTTTCGCGTTCTGTGACTGTCACATCGCCGGGGTTTTCGACGAGGTTCTGCGCGATATAAACCAGCAATTCTTTCATTATTTTGTCCTCTTTATAGCGCGCCGGATTTTTTCAGGAGCGCCCTTACAGTGTCGGTCGGTTGCGCGCCGTTTTTGATCCAGTACTGAGCGCGTTCGGCGTCGACCTTTATTTCTGAGGGTGAAGTGAGCGGGTTGTACGTTCCGATTTCTTCGATGCATCTTCCGTCTCGAGGGGACAGCGAGTCCGCCACGACGATCCTGTAATAGGGGTTCTTTTTTGCGCCCATCCTGCGAAGCCTGATTTTTACCATTTTTGTTTTTCCTCCAAAGTTTATATTCTGTGACTATCGGTGGTATCCGAAAGCTTTCCCGGACGCCCCCGATAGTTACTATATTCCAAGTTTTTTCATCATGCCTTTGCCGAGCATTGCGGGGATCTTTCCTTTTGTCAGTTGCTTTGTCATAACCTGCATGGAGTCGAATTGCTTGAGCAGCCTGTTTATATCGACTACTGCTGTGCCGCTTCCGGCGGCGATGCGTTTTTTGCGGCTGCTGTTCAGGACTGATGGGTTGTCGCGTTCATGAGGCGTCATTGAGAGTATTATTGCCTCTGTTTTGACAAGCATGTTGTTGTCTATTGACGCGCCTGCCAGCGCTTTTGCGTCGAGACCTGGTAACATCCCTGCGAGGTCTGACAGGTTGCCCATGGATTTGAGCTGGGTGAGTTGGTCGTAGTAGTCGGACAGCGTGAATTTGTTCTTCATCAGCTTCGCTGTCAGTTCCTGCGCTTTTTTGTCGTCAAAAGCTTGTTCGGCTTTTTCGATCAGTGTCAGCACGTCGCCCATGCCGAGTATGCGCGAAGCCATGCGGTCGGGGTGGAATGGCTCTATTTGGTCCAGTTTTTCGCCTGTGCCGGCGAATTTGATTGGTTTCCCTGTGACGGCCCTGACCGACAGCGCTGCGCCGCCACGGGCGTCGCCGTCCAGTTTTGTGAGTATCACGCCGTCTATTCCGAGCGCTTCGTTAAAAGCGGACGCGGCGTTGACAGCGTCCTGCCCGGTCATGGCGTCGATAACCAATAGTATTTCCGTCGGTTCTACGGCGGCTTTTATTGCTTTGAGTTCGTCGATAAGCGCTTCGTCTATGTGCAGCCGCCCCGCTGTGTCCAAGAAAACAAGGTCGTTGCCGTGTTTGTTGGCGTGGGCGACGGATGCTTTGGCTATTTCTACGGGGTTTGTCGTGCCCATCTCAAACACGGGGACGTTAAGCTGTTTGCCGACGGTTTGGAGCTGCAATATCGCAGCCGGACGGTAGATGTCGCACGCGGCTAGCAGCGGGTTTTTGCTGTTGTGTTTACGCATGTATGCCGCGAGTTTCGCCCCGTTAGTCGTTTTTCCTGAGCCTTGGAGGCCGACCAGCATCACTATCGTCGGGGGTTTTGATGAGATTGTGATTTTTGCGTTTGCGCCGCCCATTAGCTCGCATAGTTCCTCGTTGACGATCTTGATGACCATTTGCGCGGGGGTGAGGCTTTCCAGTACGTCGGCGCCGAGCGAGCGTTCGCTGACTGTTTTTACGAAATCGCGCACGACTTTATATCCGACGTCCGCTTCGAGCAAGGCCAAGCGCACTTCGCGCATGGCTTCTTTTATGTCGGCTTCTTTGAGCCGGCCTTTGCCGCGCAGTTTTTTAAACGCGGCGTTGAGTTTTTCGGATAAGCTTTCAAATGCCATTTTGCGTTAATCCTTTAGTTTTTCTAAAGTGAGAACGAGTCTTTGCGCCAAATCAGAGGTTTTTTCGTCGTTTCCGGCCAAGCGGCACAGTTCTCCTGCTAGTGTTTCGGCTTGTTGGAAACCGGCTTGCATATTGAGCCATCTCTGTACTACGCCGGTTTTCTGTTCCATGCCGACAAGGGACTTTTCAGCGCGGGAAATAATGTCATACACGCCTTGCCGCGAGATACCGGCGCTTTCGGCAATTTCTGACAGCGACAGGTCTTCGTTATGGTAAAGATCGTAATATTCGCGCTGTTTTGGTGTCAGCAGATCGCCGAAAAAGTCGAACATCATTGTCATAAAAAGCGTCTCATCGTCCACGGGGGAGCCTCCATGAGTAAAGTAAAAACACTTGACGCTCCGATATAATAACGCATTTCCGACGGCTAGTCAAGAGCTTTCTTTTTCTTTTTTAAGCTATAGCTAAAGGCATTGTTATTGATATTACTGTTTTTCGTTATCCTTAAATGATGCTATAGCTTCAAGAAAGGCACCGCCATAACGCAAAGCTTTTTCCTTTCCCACTCCGGAGATATTCATGAATTCTCCCATTGTTTTAGGGGCTTTACGCGCCATTTCGGACAGGCTCATGTTTGAAAAAACAATATATGCAGGCAGGCCTTCATGTCCTGCAATTTTATTACGTATCGACTTCAGGACAGCAAATAAATCTGTTTCGCTGCCTGTAACATCAACCACAGGTTGCCTATAGGGACGCTTCATCCTGGTATGCGCCGAATATTCTGAATTTTTAGTTGTGTTATTATTGCAGCAGTTACCGCAGTTGCCGCAGGAATTTTTGTGTTTTTGCCCAAAATAGTTCAAAATGTA
>Ga0082212_10011793_pt1 | contig 11057 bp, 9 predicted proteins | sample TergutNt197P3_FD_71548 | JGI IMG/M metagenome (GOLD analysis project Ga0082212, IMG submission 71548) | Neocapritermes taracua P3 segment gut microbial communities from Petit-Saut dam, French Guiana - Nt197 P3 | ecosystem: Host-associated > Arthropoda: Insects > Digestive system > Gut ... | reverse complement strand
CAAAATAATTACGTCAAATTGTCAAGTGCATGAGTCATTCACTCACCACGAAGGACACGAAGAACCACGAAGAATATTTAAAAAACCTTCGTGTCCCTTCGTGCTCTTCGTGGTAAAAAGAGGTAGTTGTTTTGATACTGTTTCTTACAATGCCAATAAATTGACATTTTTGAAGTCTTGAAAATTGGGTTGCATGAGTGTCGTGAGTTCGGCCTTGTAGTCGGTCTCGACGCGACTCAGGCAATCGTTGATGCCCGAAGTCAAGTTGGCGAAGGTTTCGTAGTACCTAGTGCGGCATGGCCGCAACCAAAAAAACCGTATTTCAAGGAGTAATCGTTTATGCGACATCCCATCCCTGAAAGATATCGATTTGTCAAGAGGGTCTCGTTCTGGATTTTTGGCTAAAATAACGGTGATTTTTTCGTTTGGGGCAAAACACAACCGGCAAACTCTTTTCGTTTGTTGTGTGATGCTTTTTCTCAACATCGTATGGTCGATACTATCGTTATGTCATTGGTCACTCTGTCCGAATGACAATCATGGAACATCGAAAAACAAATTCAAATTGTCTGGTTCTAACGGATTATGTGTTTATATGAGTGGAGTTTGAAAAAGCAGGAAAAATCAGTTTATTTTCTATGTAACTACAGGCTTTACGTAAAATAGTTAAAACAAAGCATGTTATTCATTTATTACATACATCCTATTTTCTCATATCGTTGTACTTTCCAATGCAAAACACATAATCCGTTATAAACAGCAAATTGTATCGCGATAATTTTACGAGTCTGCGTTGTCTTTTGACCTTTGACATGGATTCGTCAAATTGCGTCCCCATCCATCGCGTCGATCAGTTTTTTTGTTGCTTGTTTTTTCGGGTTGCATGAGAACGATTTCCTTGCAATCGTAGTCTTCGAGTTTTTTGATCAACCAGTGATTGAAACCGCAGACTTCGAGGATAGCCATGAAGCCTCTCGCTTTGCCTGCTTCGCGCGACGCTGAAAGAAGCGATTGAATCGGACGAGCCGTGGCTCATCGTGGCCCGCACACCGTGTCCGCTTTATGAACGCAAAAACCCCGGTGAACCGTTCGAAATCGACCAAACCAAGTACAAAAAGTGCAAACTCTGCCTGAAGCTCGGCTGCCCTGCCATTGAGAGGGAGATTCAGAGCCGCGACGGTGACGGAGCGGTTGCTGGTCTGGTCGGTCGGGTACAGCACGACATTTTTCTGACGCGACAGAAAATCGGGGCACTCACAGCCAACCTGCTGACGTCATCCGCTCCCGCGACGGATGAAATTTCGTTGCGAAAATACCTCCGCGAAAACCGCAGGACCATTGGACGAACCTACCCCAATGAATTGTCGCGAAGCTAGGACAGTCACGCCTTGACCGCCGAAATAACCGTCATTCTGGCATTTGTCGGCGAAACTTACTTCCACGTTGTAGGATAGATAACGAACTCGATGCGAGAATTTTTCATTTCCGCCTCCGTGGTGCCGGAATAATCGACCGGGCGGTTGGCACCGGCACCACCGATGCGAAGGCACCCCTCGTCCAGAATATTGTTGTTGATCAGGTAATCCGCAACGGCAAAGGCTTTCTTGGTTCCCAACTCGTGGGCATTCAATTTGCGTTGGCTGTTGACCGCCAATTGATTGGTATGACCCTCAATGGCGATTTCCTGATTCGGAAAATTCAATCGCAACTGGTTGCCGACTTCTGTGAGCGTCCGGCGACCGTCGGTCGAGAGTTCCCAACTGCTGCCGGATTGGAAAAGGTAAGAATCGGGGATACGCACACGAATAAAATCGCCGTCCGGTTTCGTACTCACTCCCGGCGAGCTGATCGCGAGTTGCTGGTTGTGAAAACTGCTATTTGGCACGACGGTCACGGTCGATTGCCGGTGCATGGACGCTTGGTAGGTTTGGATCGACTGCCGACTCTGGGCCAATTCCGCTTCCAGTACCGCGACCTTGTTGGTCAACTCCGCAAGCTGTTGTTGCGAAGCGGTCAATTCCTGTTCTGTTTTCTCGTTCAAACTGAACGATTGTCCCAGGTTTTTCTGATACTGTTCGTTGAGCGTGTCAAGGTTTTCGGCTTTGACGGTGAGTTCCTGAATTTGCGCCAATAACCGCCGATTACTTGCTTCCGTCGGATTTTCGACACGTTGACCGGTCAGGGATGAACATCCGGCAATTGAGACAAACAACAAAACAAAAGGCATGAACGAAAATATCCGGCCTGCAACTTCAGCCAAGCCGATGTGTGATGCGTCTGTTTGTCCGAGCGAATGCGAAAACATTTCAATGATATTGCGGAGAACAAAATTGAAAAACCGTTCCTACATTAGTATTATGAGTGACACTTGCAAACAGACCGGCTTTTAGTAAGTCGAATTGTCCAAAATGGCAAAAAAAACGCACTCGCCGTTCGGTTTGGAGTGATTAGCTAAAATTCACATGATTCATTCACAGCCATCTTCACCGCGAAGGGCACGAAAAAACACGAAGATTTTTTCCACAGGTGACACCCGGTGTTCACAGATTGATTGAAAGTTCTGAAAAAAAACATCAGTGTTAATTTGCGTAACCTGTAGGCATGTTATCCCCAAGCTGTTTGAAAACACCTGTTGCATGAAAATATGAAAAGCATTATAATCACCTGCCGCAGGAAAGGCAAGGGTTTCGTATTTTTTGCCGGGTGATTCGGAATTTGAATTTGATGGAACGGTTGTGGAAATTTTTCAAAAAGAAAATTCTCTACAACAAATACTACGAAACTTACGAGGAATTTTTGGTTGTGTGCAAAAGCTTCTTCCGATGCCGGACGAAGTACCGTGATGAACTGCGCTCGCTCCTCGCCGAAAATGTCTACCAGTATCAAACAAACTGACCGGAATTATAAAACGGCTTCGGTATAAGGCTTCCGCCAGAAAATACCAAGACAGGATTTACAGGATTATTAGGATAGAGGGACTAAGGAATATCCTTTCATCCTGAAAATCTTGTTAATCCTGTCAGAAAAAATGAACTTGTAAATCCTGTCCGATTATTTTTTGGCGAAAACCTAATTTTGCTTTGCGCTGGTGGCAACCAAAAATTCGCCGGACATGCGAAAAAATCGGTAAAGAACGAATCGGGATAGACGTGCAAGCACGGCGTCCTGAAAGGACGGGATGTCTATAATCCCCACGCTGAAACTGGGGGTAGAGACAGCGCGCAAGAAAAAATAGTAGCCCCAACGGAGCGACACTCATATAGCTTTGTTACGCCCTTTCAGGGCGAAGGTTTTTTTGGGTGGCCGTTACCCTCAGCTTACTCCAAACGTATCTACACAAATATTTTTACTCAAAGTCATCAACAGATGTATCAGATAAAACAGATAGAGGAGATAGGTGGAATTGTTATTGTAAAATAGAGAAAACAAATAAAATTATATTCAATATAATCATGTGTTTTCTCTCGTTTATTAGTTTCGACTTACTATCAAATATCTGTTACATCTGTTTCATCTGTTGATAATAATGAAAAAAAACTTGTGTAGATGAGGTTGGCTAAAGCCGTGAGTTATAGATATATCGTCCCTTTGGGGCAGGGCGTTTCAATATGTGAATGGTTACATTGTAATTCCGGAGATTTATGAATGAGATTATTATCGTTATTTACGTTAATCGTATTATCTTCTTCCACTCTGTTATTCGCCGAGGACGTTTTCCGTTTTCGGGGCGAAAACTCCCAGGGGAAGTACAACGAAACGGGACTTTTGGACAGTTGGCCGGAAGGCGGTATAGAACCAAAATGGGTGATTCGCAATCTCGGCGAAGGCTACGGCAGCGTCACCAAAGTCAAAGACCGGCTCTATCTCACTTGCCTTGCCCCCGACGATTCCAGCAAAGAATCCGTCGTGTGTCTGGACTTGAATGGTGAGAAGCAGTGGCAACGCACAGTGGGGACGGTTTGGAAGGCGTCTTATCCGGTTCCCAAGGTGACGCCAACGTATGTTGTCGGTGAAAAGCCGGAAGACGACAGGCTGTTCGTGCTTTCCGGGAACGGTGATTTGTTTTGCCTCGCAGCGGCGGACGGTAAGCCGATTTGGAATAAAAACGTCGCTGAGATTTACGAAACGACTTTCGGTGGCTGGGGCATGGCGGAGTGTGTGGTCGTCAAAGACGGCAAGGTCTTTGTCACCCCATGCGGCAAAAAGGCACTGACCGTTGCGTTAAGTGTCACCGACGGCAGTGAGATTTGGAAAGCCGAACCGCTGAATGACTATTGCGGTTATGTGACGCCGATTCTGTTTGAGAATCGGCTGGTCGTCGTGACGGGGACGCATATTTCGCTGGTCAACATCGACAACGGCCAGGTGATTTGGAACACCAATTTCGAGAAAGACACCGGCGGCAAACCACCGCGATGGGTACCATCTTATTGTTCGCCGCCGATCATCAAAGGCAATCAGTTTTTCTATTCCGCCGGATACGAGCAGGGTGGTGCGATGTATGAAATACACGCCGACGGTAACGGGGTCGATTTGCTTTGGACAACCAAAGTCATGGGGTCGCATCACCACGGCATGGTGGAAGTCGATGGTCGCATTTATGGTTCCAATTGGCTGAGTAACACGACCGGCAATTGGGTGTGCCTCGACTGGGACACGGCGAAAACGATTTATGTGGAAGATTGGCCAAACCTGGGGAAAGGCACTACCATTTACGCGGACGGCAAGTTTTTTTACTATGAGGAAAAACGCGGAACGCTTGCCGTGGCCAAGCCGGACACGCGATTTGGTTTCACCAGCAGCTTTGCGATTGACTTTGGCACGAAGGAACATTGGACGCACCCTGTCATCAGCGACGGCGTGATGTATGTCCGTCATGGGAACTCGCTCGCGGCGTTTGATATTGCAAAGAAGTGACATGGGCACGCCTGATGACACAGATTATATTGTCAACCGAAGTCACGGATGAGTTTGGCGGCAAGAGTATTGTTGGTGCCAAACTCTATTCGCATGTCGAAAAACAATATATGGCGGAGGAAACCACACCGTTTGAAATTGACGTCGCCAAAGGCGGTGAAAATTCCATGTCATGTGATGTCGGCGAGTCTGTCCACATCTTCTTGAGAAATGCTTCCTAAATATTGTTCACTGACTTGACAGGTTATTGATCCCGTGAGACGTTCCTTGTATTTATTTCTGTGTGTGCAATTTTTCGCAGCCGTTTGGGGAGTTTGTCTTCACGCTCAACAGGAGCATATTCCCTTCGGTTGGAAAAACGAGAAACTTGATCAGGCGACGTTGCAACGCGATTTCCAAAGTCCCCCGCCGGGGTTTGGAAACGTCGCGTTTTATTGGTGGTTGGGCGACCCGTTGACCAAAGAACGTCTCTCGTGGCAACTGGAGAAGCTGGCCCAAATGGGAACCGGCATGACCGGGGTGCAGATCAATTATGCTCACAGCGACAAGGGCGGTCAACTTTGGGGCTGGACTTATCCCAGCGAACCGCACCTTTTCAGCGACGAATGGTGGCAATTGGTGGAATGGTACATTCAGGAAGCCAAAAAACGCGGCATTTCCGTCAGTCTCAGCGATTACACGCTCGGAATCAGTCAGGGGTGGAAATGGGACGAAGCGATCGCGAGTTACCCTGAAATCATCGGTTCCGTGTTGCGACACGAGACGCGGGACGTTCCGGCAGGTGAAACGGTGTCGCTGGAACCGTTTCGGGATGCCCTTTCGGTGTCTGCGTTCGACGGGAATAAGCTCACTGATCTCACGGAAAAGGCAAAGCAATCCGCTGCTTGGAAGCCGGATGCCAATGCCAAGTTTCATGTTGTGTGGGCCCGTCGCGTTGATCCGTCGATTGACCCGATGCACCCGAAATCGGGAGCAGCCGTCATTGAGAAATTTTTCCAACCGTTTGAAGACCACAATCCCGGCGAAGGCGGTCAGGGTTTGAATTTCTTTTTTTCCGATGAGCTGGATTTTCGTGTCGGCGGGCGTTTGTGGAATGATATTTTCGCCGATGAGTTTCTCCAACGCAAAGGTTACGATGTGCGACCTGAACTGGCCGCGCTTTTTGCGGACATCGGGCAGCGCACCGTCAAAATTCGGCTGGACTACAACGATGTCTTGACGGAACTGTCCGAAGAAAATTACTTCAAACCCGTCTTTGATTGGCATCAGGAACGCGGAATGACTTACGGTTGCGATCACGGTGGCCGTGGTTACAACTTGACCGAGTTCGGCGATTATTTTCGCACCCAGCGTTGGAATCAAGGACCGGGGAGCGATCAACCCGGCTTGGGCAAGGACGTCATCAAGGCCAAAGTCGCAGCGTCGATCGCTCACCTGAACGAACGGCCTCGTGTTTGGCTCGAAGGGTACTACGGTAGCGGTTGGGGGACTTCCTCCGAACAGGTCACCGATACAACGTTTGCCGATTTTCTCATGGGGTACAACCTGCTGTCGTTTCACGGGCTTTACTATTCGACGCACGGCGGTTGGTGGGAATGGGCACCGCCCTGCAACCACTGGCGTATGCCGTATTGGAAGCATTTCAAACCGTTTTTCGATGCGACGCAACGTTTGAGTTATCTGATGGTTCAGGGGCATCACGTTTGTGACGTAGCCGTCTATTATCCCGTCGATGCGGTTGAGGCCGGAATTGATGCCGATGAATCGACAGGCAAGTCATTTGCCACGATGAACCGATTGTACCATACAGGTATTGACGCGGATTTCATTGATTTCCAGTCGATAGAAAAAGCCGTGGTTCAAGACGGTCGATTGAACATCGCCGGCGAGTCCTACCGTGTGTTGGTCTTGCCGCACCCCAGGGCGATTCGTCATGCGACGCTCGAAAAAGCCGTCGCATTTGCCCAAGCGGGAGGAATTGTCGTCACACTCGGTGCCTTGCCCGAATACTCCGACCGTATGGGAGCAGGTGACCCCGTGGTCAAGCGACTGGCTGGGCTTCTCCCAATAGATTACCGGTTTGCCGAGGTCAACGAAGCGGTGGAAGCAATTCGCAACGCCTTTCCGCAAGATGCCGTCGTCAAAAATGCCGCACAGCCGTATTATCACAACCACAGAAAACTGGCCGGTTGCGATTTATACGCTTTTTATCAGTTGCCGGAAAACGCGGAGTGCATCGTTCGTTGTTCCGGCAAGGCGGAACTGTTGGATGTTTGGACCGGCGAACGAAAGCCGCTTGCCGTCTTGGAACAAAACGAGCAACTGGGCACGCGATTTCGATTGACTAACGCCAAGTCGGAACTGCAATTGATACTCTTTTCGCCGGGGCAAGCGACCATTGCGTCCGATGTGCCGCCGGAATCAAAACCGGAACAGGTCATTTCGTTGGATGGAATATGGAAAAGCCGAATCATTCCGACAATGGACAACACGTTTGGCGATTTTCGCATTCCGGCGGTTGTTGGCGAGATGATCGGCCCCGAGGCAAACCGTTTTCGTGTTGTAGTATCTGGGTCGAAACGGCCCGAATGGACACAATCGGATATCGACGATTCCCGTTGGACAGTCTCTTCCTTAGCTTATGGTCCGAAGTTTTGTCAACTCGGACCGCTTCCCGAAAACCTGAATGAAAACCAGCTTCGCAACCTTGAAGCTCAACTTGCCGCCGTATCGGATTATCCAATCTTCTCTATCGCCATTGCCGACAGGAGTTATGCCTGGAAGGATTACAATTTTTCCTGGCGATACGGCGTGGAAGGCGATCCGGGACACCAGGGCTATCACGGTTTGAAGGAAAACATGTACGATGAGTTTATCCGGCTGGGACAATACGCAGAGAGCGGCCACCTTCAAACCGTCCGCAAGCCGGAACGGGAAGGCACCCGCTATTACCTCTGGTCGTCGGTGCTTGCACCCGCCGATCAGGACGGTATCGTACTGACGCATGGCATAAAGCCGGAATCGGCTTGGGTCAATGGCAAACCGTTGGATTTAGATCAACCCGTCGTGCCTTTGCGAAAAGGCGCCAATGCCGTTCTGTTGCGTTATGATTCGCCCGGTATCGGTTATTTTGTTGTCGTTTCCCCGGACTCGCCTTTTGCGCAAGAAGCCTTACAAGCCGACCTCGCCGGAACGACTATGCGTGATTCGTCGTCATGGATTTGGACGCAACCGGGGGTAGGGGCGGGGACAGCTTATTTCCGAAAAACCTTTGAAGTCCGCGAGGAATCCCGCCCCAAACAGGCGATCTTGTGCATCACGGCGGACGATGCTTACACCGTTTGGCTCAACGGCGATCAACTCGGAAGCGGAAGCCAATGGAATCGGATTCAAGCCTACGATGTGACGCAACAATTGCTGACGGGTGATAATCTCATCGCCGTCAAAGCCGTCAATGAGGGAGATGCGCGCGCGTTGATCGCCGAATTGCGGTTGCTTGACCAAAATGACAAGGCGTTTGTCATTACGACGGATGCCACCTGGCGTTGCACGGAAACGGTTTCCCCAAGCTGGAATCAACCCGGCTTCGATGATTCCCGATGGAGAGAGCCGACGATATTGAGCCGATATGCCGGAAGTCTTTGGGCAACGCACCCGTCGATGGGGCCGCCCAAACTGGACGACGTGACCGGCGATGCAACCGGCCAGAGGATACCACATGAAACGACCGGGCCGATCGCCATGCGTTGGTTCGATGTGCAGACAAACTCACTCAAACCGGACGTCTTGCCGTTTGACGTTTTCTCCGGAAAAACCGTGTTTGGGTATTATCGATTTTATGCTCCACCCGGGGCAATGTCGTTTATCGTGCCTTCGAAAAGTGCCGAATCTTTTGTTGACGGGAAACCGTGCTTGGCGAAAGTCATCGACGACCAAGAAACGGTTTTCGAGATTCCATCTCCGGCGGCAGAGCAGCTTATTACGGTTTGCCTGCCTTTGAATGGGGGCGAGTATGGCGGAAGTGCCATGAACAGGCCGATTCGCTTTCAATGCGGCGAAGGCGAGATTGCGCTGGGGGATTGGTCGAAAATGGAAAGTCTCCGTACATATAGCGGCGGAATCCGATACGAGAAAACCGTCGTCCTTGGCTCAGCGACATTGCGAGATGGTGGCAAAATGGAGTTAGACCTCGGTCGTGTCGTTTCGTCGGCAGAGGTGTTCGTCAACGGTAATTCGGCGGGCATCAAGGTTGCGTCACCATGGTGTTTTGACGTAACAAAACTGCTACAACCCGGCGAAAACAAGATCGAAGTCGAAGTTTACAACACGCTCGGCAATCATTATCTGACGATCCCGACACGTTATCCGGGGCAAACTGAATCGGGGTTGATTGGCCCTGTCCGTTTGATTGATCGGTGATCGAAAACGGCACAGAATTTAGCATCTCGCTTTGTCTGCCACTTGGCAAAGTCGATTAAATCGCTAAAATAATATCGAATAGCATTCTATTTTGCTAAATATGATTTTGATATTGATGATTTTGACAGTTTTTATAGAAATAAATATCTCATCTCTTGCGAAGCACACTTAATTGCACAATATTTCGCATATTCCAACGGCAAAAAAGTAGAATGCTATAATAATGACTTGAATTGTAACCAAGTTTGTTTTTTTTACATACTAATCATTCCTTCAAATTGACAATAAATAATGAGCGTAGCAAATCCGAGTATTGCAGATGGGGTTCGGGAAATTTTAGAGTGTCACCCGGGGGCCGGGCGTGATTCGCTGATCCCCATTCTCCAAGAAATTCAGGAAGAACAGGGATTTCTGTCCCGTGAGGCCGTGGTCGAAGTCGGTAAACACTTGCGGCTTCCGACGAGCAAAATTTATGGTGTGGCCACGTTTTACAACCAATTCCGTTTCAATCCCCAGGGGCGTTACCACATTCAAGTCTGTCGCGGAACGGCTTGCCACGTCAAGGGTTCCGCTGCTGTGCTTGACGCTTTGAAACGCGAGTTGAAAATCGATTCCGGCGAAACAACCCGGGACGGCATGTTCAGTCTCGAAGTGGTGGCCTGTATCGGTGCCTGCGGACTTGCCCCGGTGATTAACGTTGACGGTAATTTCCACGCCAACCTGACCTCGCAAGCAGTCCCGAAAATCATTGAAACGTACAAAAAACAAGTCGTTGCTACAGAGTAGGCGAGGTAGGGCGGTCACATGCGACAACAGGTAGGGCGGTCACGCCGTGACCGCCGGAAACGCCAGAGACTGGTTCGATACATTGATGCAGGCAGGTGGAAACACGATGCATAAATCAGATACTTTAGAAATATCAATATCGATATTACATGAGTTAGATAATAACGAGGCAATGGACTGCTTTTTGGATGAATTTACTGTTGAGATTGAGAATCTCGACATGATGTGTGGAGGCGGTTTCAGTGGTGGCACCGGCATTCACAATTACGTCATCTCGTTTGTTGATGAAACCGAAGGCGAAAATGAAACCATTGTCAACAAAAAAATACGCGTTCTTCAAAAATGGATTATCAATCATCGTTTCAATCCGGTCATTCTTCTTTGGAAGGTGTGGGATGAAATGGATGAACAATAATGACACGGCTTAGTAATAGTATCAAAACAACTACCTCATATTGGATGTGACGGTAGGGTTAACTTGTCCCGTTAGGGACAGAATGTTGGTAGAAAACGCATCCATCCCAAGAATTTATCGTCCCGTAGGGACGAAATTAAAAATGGGATTTACCGTGGCAAACACATATACCCAAATCCATATTCATGCCGTTTTTGCCGTTCAAGATCGTTTATCGCTCATTCAACAACACTGGCAAGAGGAATTATATCGATACATTTCGGGAGTTATTTCAAATAACGGTCACAAAATGCTACAAATCGGTGGTATGCCCGACCATGTTCATGTGTTTTTTGGAATGAAACCCACGCAATCGTTATCGAATTTAATGCAAGATATCAAAGGCAATTCCTCGCTGTGGATTAACCAACTCAAAGTGTAAAAGAAAGTGTTTTTTTAGCCACGGAATACACGGAAAAACACGGAAGATTTGTAGTGAAATGAGATGGATATTTTCTCAAATTCATTCCATTTTTATCTT
>Ga0082212_10011792_pt1 | contig 11057 bp, 8 predicted proteins | sample TergutNt197P3_FD_71548 | JGI IMG/M metagenome (GOLD analysis project Ga0082212, IMG submission 71548) | Neocapritermes taracua P3 segment gut microbial communities from Petit-Saut dam, French Guiana - Nt197 P3 | ecosystem: Host-associated > Arthropoda: Insects > Digestive system > Gut ... | reverse complement strand
CCTTTAAAACTTTAAATTATGGGAAAAATTAAACAAGGAATCCTCGGCGGCTTCTCCGGTAAGGTGGGAAGTGTAGTCGGCGGTAGCTGGAAAGGTATCAGCTATATGCGCGGTAAAGCGGTTTCCACCAAAAATCCAAAAACCTTGCAACAAATGATGCACCGCTACAAATTTGCCGCTGCATTGTCAGTACTTCAACCCATTACCGCGTTCATCCGTATCGGGTTCAAACGCTACGCGCACAGGCAGAGCGAATTTAACGCCGCGATGTCCTACACGCTGAAACACGCTATTGCCGGAACATATCCGGATTACACGATTGACTTTTCAAAGTTGCTCGTATCTCGCGGAACCCTTACCGGTGCCAACAACCAAGCAGCGGCAGCCGCAACCGGAAAAATCAAACTCACTTGGGACGACAACAGCGGCATCGGCGAGGCGCAGCCCACCGACAAGTCAATGGCTGTAGCCATCAACCCCGCCAAAGGCGAGGCTGCCTACATCACCGACGGCGCCACACGTTCTGCCGCACAGGAAGACCTGCTCGTGTCTCCCTTCTGGGCTGGCGATGAGGTGGAGGTGTATTTGGCGTTCATTTCAGAAAACGGCAAAGACGTTGCCACAAGCGCCTACTGCGGCTCCGTTACCGTTGTCTAACAGATTCAATTCTTGTAAAAAAGCCGCCCCGCGCGGCTTTTTTTAACCATTAACCACTAATCACTAACCACTTAAATAATGAACTTACTATTTATCCCCTCCATAATAAAAGAAGATTGGAGCCAGTTAAACGCCCTCCTCACAGTTTTGGCTGTCCTGTACGCCTGCGTTTTTATATCCGTATTCATTGACCTCTATTTTGGAGTAAAGCGAGCAAAAAGGCTGCAAATCGTCCGTACAAGTTTCGGCTACCGTAGAACAATCACCAAATTAACATCTTATTTCGGGCTAATGCTCATGCTTTCCATCGCCGACATCGCCGCAAGCGTAATCTTCAAAATGCCCTATTTCACCGTCATCGGTGCCATTGGCATTGTTTTAGTTGAAATAAAATCGGTATTTGAAAACATCAAACAGGAAGAAAAAAGCGTGGAAGAAATCCAAAAAGCCCTGCTAAAACTCTTTGAAAACAAACAGGAAATCAAAGACATCATTTCATTTCTCAATTCCCAAAATCAAGAAAAACCAATCAAATTATGACCCCACGAGGATTACGCAACAACAACCCATTAAACATCCGCCACAGCGCAGACAAATTTCAGGGCGAAGTAACCGGCACCGACAAAGCCTTCAAAACCTTCATTTCGCTGCCCTACGGCTACCGCGCCGCATTTATAACACTTGCCACCTATCTATCAAAAGGCTGTAACACAATAGAAAAAATCGTTACCCGATGGGCGCCACCCACCGAAAACAACACCGGCACATACATTTCCAACGTTGCAAGATGGTCCGGTGTGCTGCGCCACAAACCACTGACCGCCGCCGATGGTGCCGACTACATCCTCATTGTTACCGCAATGAGTTTCATAGAAAACGGCATAAACGCCAATATTTCAGAAGTTCGGGCAGGCTTTAACCTACAAACCAAAATTACAATGCAATGAAAAAGAACAATATTTTAGCAACATCCGCAGTAATACTGTGCCTGTGCAGTTCCTGCAAAATGCCCCAATACATACCGGTTGAAACCGTTAAAACGGAGTACCGCGATAACTACATCAGAGATTCTATTTACAGGTACGATTCAATTTTTGTAAAACAAACAGCCGACACGCTTATTATGGAAAGGTACCGGTATTTTTACAAAGACAAGTTTATCAGAGATTCGATTTTTATCAACGACACCATTCGCGTGCCTTATCCGGTTGAGGTGCCCAAACCTGTAAAAAAGCCACTAACAGGGTGGCAGAATTTCCAAATATGGAGTGGACGCATTGCTTTACTCATCGGTTTGCTTGCTATCATTTTCTTTGTGATGAGGTTGAAAAAGAAACTGCCGTTTTAATGCCATTTATCCTCAAATGAAAAGCCGCCGCGAGCGGCTTTTTTAGTGTCTTGTTTTTTATCGTTGTTTATCGAAATGCGCCCAATATTAAAAAGTTTAGCCAAATTCAATAAAGATGTTATTTTCGCGTTTGCATTTTATATTTGGTTATTAATTCACACCTAAAAAACTAAATATTAACATCTTAATATTTATTGATAGTTATATAAATATAGTATCACATTTGTACCATAAAACCGTATATTGCTCATTATGAATATAGATTATTTTTGAAGAAGTGAAATAATTGCAACTAAATGGTTTCCGCTTTACAATGAAGTGAAGCGGAAACTTTACTATAATAAAATACTAATCATTAAATACAATAGAAATGAATATTAATACCTTATTCGATATAATAGAATTATTCAATATTGAAGTAGTCAATTCTGGATTTCAACGAGATATTCAAAATTATATCAATAGTTTGCAGGGCTTGTAATGCGAAAAAAGGGAATGGGTAATATCCACAACATTTGCTATTTTTGCACTGTCAAAAATAATTATAAAATTAGTAAAATGAATAAGAATTGTAAAAGTTGCGGAATGCCGATGAAGCAAGATCCGCAAGGTGGCGGTACAAACGCCGATAATAGTGTAAATACAGATTATTGCAGTTATTGTTACCAAAATGGAGCATTTAAGTTCAACGGAACAGTCACAGAATTTCAAGAGTTTTGTCGTCAAAAGATGGTTGAGGGTGGACACTCGAAGTTTACCTCATGGCTTTTTACAAGAGGTATGAAACGCTTGGACAGGTGGAAAAATCTGTAAAATATTTAAAATATGGGGCATTGATAAGAGACAGAAAATAATACTCCTCGTCGCTTTTCCACGTTGCCGTTGCAGTGTTTCCACCCACTGCCAACACATATTAATTAAACAACGCTTCAATTTCTTCTGCAAATTTTTTGATGATAAAACCTCTTTTTAGTTTTAAAGTAGGGGTTAGTTCGCCGGTTTCTACTGTCCACGAGTAGCCAATCAGTTTAAACCGTTTTACCTGTTCCGAATCGCCGAAAAACTTGTTGTGTTTATCCACAATTCGTTTAAATTTGGCAAGCACTTGCGGGTGTGCAATCATCTCTTCATTGGTAGTATAGGATATACTTTCTTTGGTGCACCACGAGCGCATATCGCCAAATTCGGGGACAATCAGCGCTGCCGCAAACTGCTTATTCTCTCCCACTACCAAAATATTGTCAATCATGGGGTGCTCTAAGAATTTATTTTCCACTAAAGTAGGCACAATATATTTGCCGAATGCGGTTTTAAACATCTCTTTTTTTCTGCCGGTAATGCGCAGTTGTCCCTCTACTTCAATTTGCCCCAAATCTCCGGTATGAAACCACCCTTCTTCATCTATCACTTCTGCTGTGAGTTCCGGGTTTTTATAGTAGCCTTTCATCAAACAATGCCCTCTTGTAAGGATTTCGCCGTCTTCGGCAATTTTTACCTCAATGCCGGGTAGGGGCGGACCTACCGTTCCTATTTTCACGCCATTTTTAAAGAAATTACTCACTGCAATTACGGGCGAGGTTTCTGTTAATCCATAGCCGTCTAATACCGCCACGTCCATTGCCCAAAATATTCTGCTTAATTTCGGTTGTATGGCAGCGCCACCGGATACAATCACCGTAAGCCGTCCACCCAAAGCGGCTTTCCATTTGTTTAGCACTAATTTCCTTGCAATTTTCAGTTTTCTATGATACCATTTAGTTTTTCCTTCCACATCATATTCTAAGGCGACACTGTTAGCCCAAAAGAAAATACGTTTTTTTACCCCTTTTTGTTTATAGCCTATCGATAAAATTTTATCATAAAATTTTTCCAGCAGTCTTGGCACAGTGGTAAAGATGTCGGGTTTTATTTCTTTTAAATTATCAACAATAGTTGCCATACTTTCAGCGTAATAGATAGACACACCGATATAGTGCCAGGCGTACATCATCATGCGTTCATACACATGGCACAGCGGCAAATAACTTAGGCAACGGCTATCTTCTCTTACCGGAACAATTGGGGTAATCGCTTTGGCATTATTTAAAAGATTAGCGTGAGAGAGCATGGCGCCTTTGGGATTTCCAGTGGTACCGGAGGTATAAATGAGTGTAGCGATATCATCTGGGGTAATGGAATCTTTGAGTTCTTGCAAATATTGCGGATTGGGATTGGCAATCCCCATATCAATAATTTCATTCAAGTGCTTGTAGCCTCTTAAATTTCTAAATGTGTAGATATTATCTTTCAGCGCAGGAATGGCATTCAACACATTTTCAATTTTTCTTAACAACTCCCAGCCTGCCACAAAAACTATTTTTACATCTGCATGATTGAGAATATATTGGTAATCGGTTTCGCTGATGGTAGGATAAATGGAAACGTGAATGGCGCCCACCTGATGTATTGCCATATCTAAAAAATTCCACTCCGGACGGTTGTTGCTGATAGAGGCGATTCTATCCCCTTTTTTTATGCCCAACTGCAACAGTCCGTAAGCAATTTGTTCCGATTTTTGAATATATTGCGCCGTACTGTAATGCGCCCATACCCCATTTTCTTTACCGCAAATAGCGTCTTCTTTGGGGAAGTTTTCCAATTGATGGAATAACAGGTCAAAAATTCTTGTTACATTCATAGATTAAAATTTAAGTGCACAAAAATAGAAAAAAGTGCAAAAAAAAACTGCCGTGATTTTCGGCAGTTTTTTTATTTCATATTAAAGATTATTTCTTTTCAATTCTGAAAATAACAGCACGTTGTTCTTTCCAGTCTTTTTCAGGAATATCTATTTTGTGTTGCAATTCTTCGGCAATATAGTTTTGAACTGCAATTTGATCTGCCGGAATACCTTTATTGATAAAGATTTGTCTTACGGCAAGCGCACGACGATGTCCCAAATCTTTGTTATGGTCTTTGGTTCCTTCCGGAGAAGTATAACCGGTAATTACCACTTTAAGGTCATCGTTTTCTTTTAATACTTCTACAGCTCTATCAATATGATATATATGAATTTCTCCAACTTTTGGAATATCTTTATCCAAATCGAATAAGATTTTGATATTTGATAGAGATTGAGCAAGGTCTAACAATGCTTTTTTCTTTGCCGGATCTTCTATGTCTGCTAATTCTTGTGAAATAGAAGGTACGAAGTAGTAGTATTCAACGGTATTGGTTACTACTATCGGCTCTTTTTGTTTCTTCATCATTTCATCCATATATTTTCTCTTGGCATCTTTCATATAATCGTCGTTGCTGCAAGATTTGCACGGTAAGAAATGGAAGCCGATTTTAAGTCCTACTTGCCAAAGATTCCATTTGTCGGTAGTATTAACATATTTGTCGGCAACATATTTCAATCTGAAATCTAGGTCATCTAACTTGGTAAAAGTCATTTGGTCTTTGGGGAATATGTTAAGAAATCCGTACGAACCATATACGCCTACATATAGGTCAACGGCTCTTGAGAGTCCGAATATTCCGCCAAATTCGCCCAAAATATCTATGGAACATCTCATTTTTTGCTTCACGGCTATTCCTTCCAAATCTGAAGGTTCCATCCAACGGAATAACCCTTCATAAAGAACATCTAATTCCGGGTCATAAATTTTATTAATGTCAATAGTACCGCCGGGGAATGTAACATTAGTAGCAAAAGGAAAATATCCTTTTACCCCCAAGCCTGCATAAATACCATTTTTACCCCATTTTTTTTCAGATTGAATAGTTAACGGCACTTCAATTGCCCATACCGCATGTTTTTCTTTAAACTTATTGGTAGTAAAAGTCAAATCATACAATCCGCCGTGGTAAAACGGGTCATCAACCTCAATAATAGTGGCAGTTTCATTGATTTTGGCAATATTAGCCACATGATTAATTCCCACTCCAATGCCAATTCCAAAATGGCGGTGGAAGAAATAGGTGTACCCTAATTCTGCCATAGCCGTATAGGAGCATCTGGTGGCTACATTTTTAATCTCTTTATAGGTATTGTTTGCATAACCGCCACCTAAGCGAAACAATATCCTGTGGGGGCAAAAATCATTATCAACAGCGTCAAAGGTTTCTTCATCCGCCGGCGCTGTTGCGTTTTCAGTTTGGTTTACTTCTTGTGCAAAGGCAGTAAACATTGCGAAAATAAGACCGATTAATAATAGTTGTTTTTTCATATTCATTTATTTTTTAAATTTTCTTACTATTTTTATATTTGTTAAAGGCAGGCAACGATGCCGTTGCCCGCCTCAAAACATTACTTATTGAACAATTACGAATTTAATCGCCTTAATTTCATTAGTACCGGTAGTAATTTTTCCGGTGTACATACCTGAGGTTCTCATTCCTTCGATACGAGTTCTTGAACCCACAATTTGCATTTGTTTAACGAGTGCGCCTTTAGCATCGTAGATGTCAAGGGTTGCATCTTTCATTTCAGCAGGAGTAAGGTCAAGTTCAAGGAAAACAGTTTCATTGATATGAGCAGGTACCGGATAAATCTTCATAGAAGTTGTCGGGTTGAATGCTTTTTCGCAAGTTCTAAATTCAACAGGAATAGCAACGCCATTTACTACTTTTGTTCCTGTGAGGCGAACAGAATACCATCCGTTTACGCCGTTAGGATCTTGATAGTATTGTTGTGTAGCGCCCGGAATCATTTCACCGTTCTTATACCATTGGTAAGAGGTAAATGTGTAGCCGCCGTTTGTTGCAGGATTATTATTTACAACCAGTACTTCGCCTAAGCCTTCCCATCTGGTAAGTACTAAGGAATTTTCGCCGGTATCGGAATAGTTGTTCACAATAGTGATTGGGAATTCACATTTATCAATGGTTACGATAACATTATAAATACCCGGTTCTGCAGCATTTGGCATATCAATGGTTAATATCCATTTGTTACCTTGTTGAACAATTTGTTTAGTCCATGATATTCCTAAGTCAACAAATTCAATAGTTGCTATATCAGATACAAATGAATGTAACTTCATTTCAAGTTCGGCATAGCCATCACAAGCTTCAACATCGGTAGTAAAGATTTCCACATCGGTTACATATACTGTAATTTCAGATTTCACGAATGAGCCTGTATTACATTTTGAATGATCTTCCATACTTTCAATCGTATATATGGTAGTTACTCTCGGAGTAACCGGAAGTTCATAGATATGTGTATGCGAGGTTAGATTTCTTATTGTTCCGTTAGATTCTTTCACTGTAAAGTTAAACGGAGGAGTAAGTTGTTCGTTAAATTCGATAACTAACACAATCGGATCAGAGAAAGGATTACTTGCACAAGTATTTAATGGGAGGTCTTCCATTAATTCAAAAGCAAAGTGTGCTTCTAATTGAACGGGTTGCGTTACTTCGAGCGTTTCCGGTATTTCAAAAGGATCTACATGACAGCCTGACAATTCGTTGCTTGCAACGTAGGTAGCCATAAAGGTGTATGTTCCTTCCTGTACCGGTGAGAATGTTACAGGTGAGCCATAGCCCACAGGTACCCAAGTACCTCCGTTAAGGCTATAGAACCATTGTACTCTTCCGTAGTTCGTATTAGGATTAATAGTTTCTTTAAAAGTAGCATCTAAGATAACAGGTTCGCCTACACAAATGCCTTGATAAGCATTTGCACTCATATTTACAGATATCCATCCCGGATTTTGAACCACAGTATATTTTTCTGTATTAGAAACAATAGGTTTACAAGTTGGGTTTTCAAATTCAACACCTAAGAAGAAAGTATGTGTTCCTGTGTAGTTAAATTCAACCGTACGAGGAGGAATTTGATTGGTGAAAGGTTCACATGGAATATCATTCCAGCAGTATTGATATCCGCCTTGAATAACAGCATCTTCTACATTCAATTTATTGATAAGCTCTATTTCTGCACCTTGGCAAACATCGTAATAAACGTAGTCTTTCAAATAAATTTCAACAGTGGCTTGCGGAACAACCTTAACAGGATCAAAGTCAGTCCACTCTGTATTACATCCTAAGTCGGTGTTACTATAAGTAGCTTTCACTCTATAGTAGTACATACCCGGATCATTCAATTTATCGGAAGTAGAGGGATAATTATCGCCAAAATGTACATTGTTCTTTGTCCATTCATAACTAAATCCTTCCACATTTACTAATGCTTCGTCAAATTCAACAATGTTAGCATTTAAGAATACGGTGCCGCCCGTACACATACCCGGTAATGGGAGACCTTCAATATTTTGTGATAATGCTAATGAAGGAGGCGTAACTACATCGATGAGATAGTTATTTGAGCCTGCGCAAGACAAACTACCGTAAGTAAGTTGAATTTCAACCGTAATTTCGTTTACACCGATGAAGAAGTTATCGGTAAGAATGATATGTGAAGTATGATTGGCTTGTGAAACGCCGTTTACTTTCCATATATAGTCGTATGTATCGGTTGGGAGTGCGTAAGCATCAGCAGTGATGATACCGCCCAAGCATATCGCATTCGGACTTGCTGCAATATCCACCGTAGGTCTGGCTTTGATATTAACTTCGTGGCAACCAGAGGTTACTGTACATCCATAGTCGTTAGCAGTAACTACAACATATACGCAATATGGAGCAGCTGCGTCATTTACGCCCCAGTTATTCGGAACTACGCAGTATGGATTATCGTCATCATCGAAGAACGGTACAGGAGGATTATTTCCTTGTGCAACAGTCCATACATAATGATAAGAAACGCCGGGTTGCGGTTCAAATAGCATAGCGTGTAGTGCTAAGTGTTCTCCTTCTAATGCTTGTTCGCAAACTTCGTGTGCACCTTCCACTGTTACAGTAAATGTGGGGTGAACAGTTACGCAAACCGGTTCGGATAATTCGGATTCACATCCGCTTATAGTTACCTTTGCTGCATAGCAATACTCAGTTAAAATATTGTTAGCGGTAGGTTGGTCGGTAATTACATTTAATGCATCGGTAGCAAATACTGCTCCGTCTCTATACCATTTATAAACTCCGTCAGGGGCTCCTGTAATAGTTACGGGGTCTCCGCTACAAATAGTAGTAGTAGAGATGGTCAATACCGGATAGTCCGGAACAGGATCTATCGTTATATGGATTACATTGGAGGTAGATGTACAGTTTGAGCCTGCTTGAGTAATTACTAAATAATAGTCATGGTCGCCAACGCCCGGAATAATTTCAAAAGTAGGTCCTGTGGCGCCCGGAATAATTCCAAATTCATCAAACCATTGGAAGTCAAAATTATCAAAATCAAAATCAGATCCGAAAGTGATGGTGGTTCCATAGCATGCTTGGGTAGTATTAGCATCAATAGTAATCGGAGCAAGCATAGTTACACGAACTGAATGGGTAAGAGACACTACTTCACAACCGGAGTCTTCATCTTTAACTACAACATAATATACATAAGAATATGCGCTTGGAGTTGTATTTACTGCCTGAGTAGAAGCATAACCTACTACCAAACCGTCTTCGTACCATGTATATGAATAATTACCTTCTAACGGAGAAACTATGGCTTGTAATATCGCCGGATTATTTACAGCATCACACACTTCGTGATCTCCTGCGATTTCAACTGTTGGATGTGCTTTTACGGTAATTATTGCCACTTGTACTATCTGAGATTTACAACCTGCAAGTATAGTAGTTGCATAGGCTTTTATAGTATAGATACCCGGTTCTGAGAAAATATGAGTATATTGAGACAAATTAGCATCAGGAATTTCTACATCATTGATAATCCAAGTATAATCTACCGGATCAGAAGAACTGGGTACTACTGTGAAGGTTTCTTGATCGCCTTCGCAAATAGTTTTAACTATCAGAGTGGGTTGTTCTAACGTAGGAGTAGCTACAACTGTTACTTTTACGGTATCTGAAGTGGCAACACAATCGGTTCCAATTAGAGTAGCAGTGAATGTATATTCATGTGTACCAACAGCCGGGGCTACAATATATGTAGGTGCATTAGCGCCTGCAATAGCAAAGCCTTTATCAAACCATTGATAGAGCATATTGTTAGATTCGCTTACATCGGCAGTTAATCTCACTATTTCATACAAGCAAAGATAGTCTTTATCCGCATCGATAGCAATTTGAGAGAATTGACCTACATAAACGGAATGCGCTTGAGAATATACTACGCAACCGGATTCGATATCGGTAACTTTAACTACATAAATGTAAGGATATGGGCTTGCTATATTGCTTACTATTTGTGTGTCTGTAGTAGAACCGCCGGATTGTTGTTCATTATTATGATATATATACCATTGATAATCATAAATCATACTATTTAACGGATCAACGATGGCGTATAATACAGTAGGAGTAGATGTGTTGCACACTACGGTAGGTCCTTCAATATGAACTGTTGGAGCGTCTTTAACGGTGATAACACCGATAGTAGTTAATGCTGATGTACAGCCCGCAGGAGTAGTAGCAGTAACTTGGATAGTGAATACACCCGGTTGGTCATAAATGTGGTTGAAGATATTAGTAACAGCGCCTTCCACTATTTCACCGTCAATATACCATGTAAAGGTATTATCCGGATAATTATATGGACCATTAGCAAAGTATGTATATTGTTCGCCTTGGCAAATGGTATCACGAATATCTGTTTCTTCTATAACAGGTATTGGTTCTACGGTTATTAGTAACGGATCGGAAGTAGCAGTACAGCCTGAAACAATTTGAGTAGCCGTAAAGATATAGGTAGTAGTTACTGTCGGAGTTACATAACAGATAGGCGTATAACCTACTTCCGTACCTTCTTCGGTTTTCCATACATAAGTCATATCGGGAGCCTCGCTAATTAGAGCCGTTAATTTAACGGTTTCATAAGGACAAACTGTCGTTTTGTCAGCTTCAACACCAATAGCAGAGAATTGATCTACATAAACATAATGTTCTTCTGATACGGTTGTACAGCCTGATTCGGGATCATAAACCTGAACTACATAAACATAAGGATAAGGAGTTGGAGTATTGGGAACAGTAAAGGTAGCGCCGG
>Ga0082212_10011791_pt1 | contig 11057 bp, 10 predicted proteins | sample TergutNt197P3_FD_71548 | JGI IMG/M metagenome (GOLD analysis project Ga0082212, IMG submission 71548) | Neocapritermes taracua P3 segment gut microbial communities from Petit-Saut dam, French Guiana - Nt197 P3 | ecosystem: Host-associated > Arthropoda: Insects > Digestive system > Gut ... | reverse complement strand
TTTTATACGCATTATTTGCCGGGAGTGATATATATGACAGCACCAGAAAAAACCAATGTAATGCGGATGCTGGAGAGCGCCGGGATAAGCTACACGGCTCATAGCTATGATACCGGCGATGGCAGGATAGACGGAGTCTCGGTGGCAAAAAAGCTCGGCTACCCCGTGGAAATGGTCTTTAAGACACTGCTTACGGTGGCCTTGGGCGGCGAGATATGTGTATTTGTACTGCCGGTTGCTATGGAACTGGACCTAAAAAAAGCAGCCCGCGCTGCGGCGGTGAAAAATATCGAAATGGCGCCGCCCAAGGACATACTTAAAATCAGCGGCTATGTAAAGGGTGGTTGCTCGCCGTTGGGCATGAAACGTTCCTACCGCACTTTTATCGACGAGAATGCAATTTTATTGGATACCATGGTGGTAAGCGCGGGAAAGATAGGCGCCCAGATAGAGTTGGCACCAGAAGATTTGCTGGCGCTGACCGAAGCCAGCCATGCCGATTTAAGTAAGTAGCGAAAAAACATGGTAAATCCCTGCTACTTTAAGGAATAACAAAATTTATGTAATAAATATTATAAGAAAAAAGGAAAACCGCACTAAAAGAAGAAAATATAAGAGATAACATATTAATAAGTCGTAGTATGATACGTTTGACAATAAAAAACCTGTTAGTCAGGAGGCGCATACATGGCTCAGCGCGGACGCAGTAAACATAATTCAGGCGATAAAAAGGGGAACATAAAAGGAAAAGGGCATGTGCGTAAAGGGGAGCGCTTGATTAAAAATAAGCCGGAGGTTGTCAGTTCGCCAACCTGGCAGGGAGACGACATATACACGTCATCCGCAGCAACGGATGACGCCTTTGCCGGCAATGCTTTTCAGGCGGGACGGCCCTACAAGACAGATAATTTGCCTAAAGAAGATAGGGAGTGGCAGCGCGTACTGCCGACAAAACCCGTAGAGGAGCAAACTGCCTTAGTTCCCCTGGATTTGCACCCCTTTTACGAGGCTCTGGCGGAAATGCGCGAACGGATCTGCGAAGCTGAAAAAAGCTTAGAGCATTCCCGGCAAGCTCAGCAAACTTTGCAACAAGAGATGGAAACCGCCACTCAATTAGCCCAGGAAGCGGAGGAAGAATTAGCTTCCGCCGCTAAGAAGGCTGCCTATTTAAAGCACGAGGCGGAGCAGATTTGCTCGGAGGGCCAGACTTTACAGGGCCAGTTGAACGCCGAGGTACAGCGCTGGCAGCAAATGCTGGAAGACGATCAGCGCTTATTGACCGATACGGAGCAAAAACTGCGCATTGCTGAAGAAGAGGCGCAGCGTATCCATCATGCCAAAGAGGTAGCCGCCCGTATGAACGAGCGGGAACTGTGGCGCTTAGGTAGTAGTAAGCAGGGTTTATGGCTGCAGAGGCGCAAGGTGCAGGGTAATGCTTTGCCAATGACACGGGATAAAAGCGGTAGCTGGCATGTGCCTAAGGTGTTGAGCAGCCCCGGCGCTACCTATGCAAAGAATTTATTGGAACAGGAACAAAAGAGATCGCAAAAGCTGGGCAATGATCCCAGCCGGCAAAGAAAAAAACGGCTGAATATGCTTTCCGAATCTGCTCAAGCTTTGGCCGAACGTCCATCCAGCCAGGTGGAAGAGGAATTCTTGGAGAAACTGGCTAAACAGGAAGCGGCGCGCCATATGGCAATTCAGGAGGATTTCTTAGATGCCTGTCAACGCGACTCTTTTGAACAGGAACCAGCTCTGCCCCCCAGACCAAAAGAGGTTTTGACAGCCCCTACGGCCACACCTCCGTCAGAGCTGCGGGATGACACGAAAATGTCGCCTCATTCGTTACACTACTGGGAGATGCCGAAAGAAACCCCGCCGCTACCGGCGAACACGCCTTCCACAGAGACGCGGGATAAACCGGAAGCGCCACGAGCTTGGCGTCACCAGGAAATCGCGGAAGAGGTTCCGTCAACACCTACGCTTCAGTCGGCTTCTATCGCTACCCCAGAAGCGCCACAGTTGCTGCGCCGCCAAATGCCGGAACACGTTACTTCAACCGCTACGCCATCCGTGGTTATAGAGCCGCCGCCCATCCTTAGCCAGCTTCTCAACGCGGAAGCTCCCAAGATTTTACTCCGCCAGGAAATACCGCAAGAGGAACCGCTAACCTCCGCGCCTTCTCCGGATGCCGCACCCTTTGTCAAGCTTAAGGATTTACTCCGTAAGGTAATGCCGGAACAAAATGTACCCTCGTCCTCATCGGCTTCGACGCCTACACCCCTCGCCGGCTTAAGGGAGTTGCTTTTTAAGGAAATATCGGAGCAAGGTGCGCTATACTCTCCGATCACTCCTCGCCTAGCCGGTATAAAGAATTCTTCTGATTGGGGAATGCAGGAGGGGTATGGCCCAAATACCAACTCTTCGTTGCGCTGTTTCGTAGCGGCCGTGGCGCAAGACACATCTAAACATGCGGCGACGGAGCATGATATAGCAAACAATACGTCTCAAAAGCCATATTCTGCTGCCCTAAACGAGGAAGTATTTCAGGCTTTACGAACTCAGGAAAGGGCAGGGCAGATAACTAAGCCATATCTGCCGTCTGTGCATGCGCAACCCATAATTGTCGAGGATCGGCTGCGGCAAGAAACCAGGGAGTATTCCGTGCCGGAATATGCCCCGCCTGTCGACAATGAACTATTGCAGGCATTACGCCCTAAAGAAAGGCAGGAACGGGCAACTCCGCCATATAAACTACCTATTTATACGCCCTCCATAAACGTGAAAGAAGAGGATGTTTTACCGCCGCAACCGGCCATAGGGCGTTCAGTGCCGGAATATGATCCGCCTGGCAATGATGAACCGGAGCGGGTCATGCCGCGCCAGAAAACGCCGGGGCAAATGAAGCCGCTAACGGACGACCCCCTGCAAATGTTAGCTATGCAAGCGGCTATGGAAACCGCGGCCACAAAACCTGCTGTCAGCGGAATAGAGGACAATAACCTTTATGCCAAAAGTCAGGAGCACCTGGCGGCGGCCGCCGCAGAACAATCGCCAACAGAGCAAAAGCCCCCGGAGATAAACGAAGATGATATGCGGCAATTGACCCGTCAAGCCCATCTGTTAGCGCAACAGCATTTATCGCGGCAGCAGGCGGTCAGTCCGGCCGCTGGCAGCGCCACCATAACACAGCGGGTAGCGGAGGAAACAGGCGGGCAAGACCACCTCTTAAAGGAACAGCGCATAGCTGAGCAAGCTATTGCAGCGGCTATGGCGGCGGCAAAAAAAGCTGCGCAAAGCGCCATGTCGATTTCCGGTCAAACCAACCAGCAGGCAACGAGATATTCCGCGGAACAACTGATTGCCGACGCGCTTTCCAAAGCTTCTGAAACCAGCATATAAATTAGTTAAATGATTTTTAGTTAAATGATTTCCGCGCGTTCACTTACGCCGGTCCTTTTTCGCCAATCAAAACGTAAGGCGGCAGGGCCGGCTTTTTGTTCTGCCCGTCCCGCCTTATTAAAGCTCCATCTATAATAGAAAGCAAACTCAGATTTGCCATCCTCCTGGCGGCGCAAACGGATTGGCAGGGGCTGGTTATCCTGATAACACAGCCAATCCAGGCGCAGCAGATCCCAAAACAGATCCTTATCCAATGGCAAAAGCAAGTCGGCCAGCAACTCCGCTTTAGCCCTAAGGGAGAGCCCGCCCGGCCCCCGTTTTTCCATAGCTTGTGCCAGCCGTGTATAAAGCGCCAGCGCGCCGCCGGGCCAAAGCTCCGCGGCTTTAAGCAGGCTTAGACGAAAGTGACCGTTGTTATAAAAAGCGTTCAGTGCTTTGGATGTCCGGCCCAGCTCCAGCAATTCCTCCGCGCTTAAGCAGGGTGTTTGCAGTATCTGATAGGGCGGATAGTTGCTGTAAACAAGGCCGCGTTCATGGGCCTCTTTGCTAAGTGGAGAACCGGGCAGTATCTTCAAAAAACCCAGTTGCAGATAATGCGGGCCTAATGTGTGCAGTTCGTTAAAGGCGGCGGCAAAGGTCGCTGTGGTTTCCTCCGGCAGTCCGGCTATCAAATCCGTATGTATATGCACATTATCCCCTGCTATAAGGCTTTTTAAGGCTTGTCTGGCCTGCACCCAGTCCCCGCCGCGCCGTATAGCGGCCAAAGCCGCCGGGTTCAGGCTTTGTACACCTGCCTCCAAGCGGATATAGCCCGGCGGGGCCGTTTTCCACAAATTTAGCAATTCCTTGGGCAGGCTATAGGGTGATATCTCGAAATGCCAGCTTAAGCCGGGCCGGTATAATTCCAGCACCGCCCTGGTGATGGCCGCGGCCCGCGTTGGGTCGGCATTGAATGTACGATCCACAAATTTTATTTGGCAACCTGTTTGCGCCAGCAAAGGTAACTCTTGCAGCACCAGTTCCAGGGGACGTTCCCGCAGTTTTTCCCGTGCAGAAGCGCAAAAAGAGCAGGCATACGGGCAGCCGCGGCTGCTCTCATAATAGACTACGTGGCGGGCTTTGGCCAACTCCGCCAAATCCCCGCCGCTATAGAGAAAGGGCAGACGGGCCAGATCCGGCAAAGGCGCCAGGCTTGCCTTTGTATTTTGCCCGCGCCACAAAAGTCCCGGCAAAAGGGGCCTTTGCTCCCCTTGTTGCAGGCGGTTAAGCAGCAGAGGCCACAACAGTTCTCCTTCCCCCAGCAGTACGCCGTCTAAGCGGGCAGAGCTTTCCAGCAATTCTTCTGCGCGGGCCGTGGCTTCCGGCCCGCCCACCAGCAGCAGGGTATGGGGAAGCAGCTTGCCCAAATCCTCCAGCAACCGTTCCACCAGGGTAATATTCCAGATATAAGCGGAAAAGGCCGCAATTTCCGGCCTTTCCTCGTATAATTCGCGGAGTATCGTTTCGTAGGGCAGGTTAAGGGAATACTGGCGCAGCAACAACCTGGGCGGGGCTTCCATTTTTTCGATAGCGCGGGCCAGGCTGAACAAAGCGGGGTTGGAATGGATATACTGGCTGTTTACGGCGCAAAGGAGCAACTTCATCCCTTTGCCACCATATTGCGTACAGTCTCTCTTAACTGCAACAGGGCTTCTTTATCCGGTATATAGCGTATGCGCTGCGGTTCTATGGGCTGTTCCCAACCCAGGGCATCCATGACCTCGCTTATTTGCGCCGCGCTCTGGCCGCTCCAGCCATAGGAGCCAAAGGCCAGGCCCACCCGGCCTTTAGGCATCAACCCCTTTAAGTAGGTAAGGAAGCCAGCCACCGAAGGCAGCATCTGATTGTTGATGGTGGAGGAACCGATGGCTATGTATTTTGCAGACAGCAGCGCGGCCATAACATCGGACATATGGTTGGCCTGTAGATTCATCTGCTCCACCGTAAGGCCCTGGGCATTGAAGGCCCTGGTTATGGTCTGTGCCATTGCTTCGGTGGAATGCCACATGGTATCATAGACCACCACGGCCTTGTCCTCCAGCTTTTGCGCGCCCCAATCGGCGTATTTGGCGATTATCTTTTCCGGCAGGCTGCGCCAGATCAATCCGTGGGCCGGAGCCAGTATTTTGGGTTCCAGCGGCGCTACTGTTTCCACAGCTTTGCAGGTCTGCGCGCCAAAGGGCAGCACTATATTGGCATAATATTTGGCGGCCTCGTGGAACAGCTTTTGTTCCGGCACCTCGTCATCAAAACGCTTTGAAGAGGCATAATGCTGGCCAAAGGCGTCACTGGAAAAGAGTATGCCTTCCTCCGGCATAAAAGCCACCGTGTTATCCGGCCAATGCAGCATAGGCGTTTGCACAAAATGCAAGCTGCGCCGGCCCAGCTTCAACACATCTCCCGTCTTTACCGTCTGAGCTTCCAACTCTCCGAAATGCGCCTTTAGCCCGGCCAGACCGGCCGGCGCGGAAGTAACGAGCCTGGCGTTAGGACAAGCCTTAAGCATAAAGGGCAGGGAGCCGCTATGATCCATCTCCACATGCAAAGAAATAAGATAATCCACTTTTTCCGGCGGCACAATATCCGCCACATGATCCAGCAAGGTAGTGGCAAAGGGGGCCTTAACGGTATCTATAAGAGCTATCTTTTCGTCAACGACCAGATAGGCATTATAACTGGAACCACGCTGCGTAACATACCCGTGAAAATAGCGCAGATCCCAATCTATAGCGCCTACCCAGTATATACCGGGGGCTAATTGCGGCGCCGCCATATCATTCCCCCTCGAAGTCGTCTTTGCCTACCCCGCACAAAGGGCAGACCCAGTCGGCGGGTAATTGCGCGAAGGGTACATTTTCGTTTTCCGCCGGGTCATACACATAGCCGCATACAGAGCATACATAGTTGGTCATAAAGATTCCTCCTTTATTTTTATAACTCCGGGAGTTACCACGGCAAACATAAAATATTTCTACACATTACGCTTTATGAATTTAACTTCGGCCTCTTCCTTGCCCATGCCTGCGGCTATGCCCTTTTTAAGATCAAGCGCCGGGGCGGTGCCGCCTATAAGTATAGCGCCGTTAAGCTTATCCTGTTCGTCGAAGAACAGCTTTATAAATTGCCCGGCTACGCTGCTTTTTTCCGTAAGGCTGTTTGCCGTTTGCGCTCCGGCGGACCAGATGCTGCTGCCCATAGCCTTCATCATATAAGGCGGGGCTTCCTGGGCATAAGCGGCTTCGGCCCCGGCGGCGTTTTTACCGGCTATCATACCCTGGGCCATGGATACGGTCCATAAACCAGGTGTCTGCCCCAGGTATTCGGCACAATCACCACAAGCATAGATATCGGGCCGGTCTGTACGCATAAATTCATCCACCGTTATGCCCCGGCCCAGCGCCAGGCCCATGGCCTTGCCCAGCCTGGTCTGTGGAGCTATACCGGCGGCAAATATAAGGCAGGAGGCCTCGAAGGCCCGCCCATCGGCCAGCAGCAAAGTCCTTCCGTTATAGTTTTCCGCCTGACCGAGCAGGGCCACTCGTACCCCTGCTTTTTCCACGATACCCAAAAAGAAGCGCGCCGCCTCATCGTCCAACTGGCGTTTAAGCAGCCATTCTCCACGTTCTATAATGGTAACGGGACGCCCGGTCTTGGAAAGGTGCCAGGCCGCTTCCAGCCCAAGCAAACCGCCGCCCACCAAAACTATAGGGCCGGATACTTTCTGTACGCGCTCTATATCGGCCAAAAATCGCAGGGCCAGCACGTTTTTTTCGCCGCCGCCGGCCAACTCCGGCTTATTGCCGGTGGCCCCGGCCGCCAGTATAAGCTTATCGTATAACAGAAAGCTGCCATCCTCAAAGCGCACCTTTTTGTCCTCCGCGTCAACGGAAGCAGCACGGCTGTTTATCACCTCTATGCTGTTATCCATAAACCATTGGTAGTTGCGCACCGTAAGCTTGTCTTTTTCAAGACCGGAAAACAACTCGCAGATGCGGGGGCGGTAATAAGGCAGTATCTTTTCGCCGCATACCAGGTGTACACGGGCTTGCGGATCCGTTTCGCGGGCGGCCTGGGCCGCGGAAAGCCCGGCTATGCCGCCGCCAATAACGATAATCTTATTCATAAAAGCCTCCTTAACCGCTAACTTAAAACATTTTCATCAAAACAGGCCGTTTTTCATCATACAAAGTATAATATATTTTGCGCCGGATGGCAAATATCCTGCCAAAAGCCTAAATCTGAACCTTTTTCTTGTTGAAAGCGGAAGGCACAAAGCGATATGCCTCTTTTTTATCCATTTTAGTGATGTATCTTGTAGCTATGTGCCCGCCGCAGCCCGGGCAGTACAAAGCCCCGTGATATAGGGAAAAGTCGATAGAGCCCTCTATTATGCGGTCGTTGTACATTTTTACAAAGTTGCTCTCGCCCACCTTTTGATACCTGGCTATGAAGCATTTGCAATAAGCGCAGCTAACATCCAATATATGGCTGCCTCTGACCTTTTTGCAATTGGGATTTTTATATATTTTCATATTCTCCCTAAAACTTAAAACAGGCTTCCGAAAATCGCTTCCCGGAAGTCTGTTTGCCGGGTTTTTAACCCCGATAGCCCTATCGGGCCTTTTTGGTGCCGGAGGTCGGACTCGAACCGACACGGGTTACCCCACTTGATTTTGAGTCAAGCACGTCTGCCATTCCATCACTCCGGCATAAGCAATACTTATTTTACACAGTTTTTCCGACAAATGCAAGTGTTTTTATACTTAATAGCCTCTTTATTCTTCCGCCCGTTCCAGGATATCCTCTTCTGTCTCGTTATCCGTGTGCCTTCTTAAAGAATCCGCCCAGCTATTGCCCTCCAGGGTTATCAGCCCTATAAAGGCGGCCGCGCCCGCCAGAAAATAAAGGCCCAGCCCTATAGCTATGCCCAGGGCCGCCAGCAGCAATACGCTGGCCGCCGTTGTTATGCCCTGCACCATACCGCCGCTGCTTTTCCAGATTATGCCACCGCCTATAAAGCCTATGCCCGTAAGTATGCCCACCATCAGGCGGGCCGGGTCGCTTGGCACACCATCCGAGGTAAATTCCTTGAAACCGTAGGCAGATATGATGGTCAGCACGGCACAGCACAGGCAGATAAGCACATGAGTGCGCTTGCCCACGGGTTTATGGCGGCGTTTGCGCTCCATGCCGTACATCAGGCCCACTGCCACGGAGGCCAGCAGGCGTATCAGTATTTGCTGGTTGGAGATATCCATTTTCTATCCCTCCTTTTTCATTATACGGCTATCCCCGGCATAAAGTCAAGGCCGTTCCCCTATTACGGCATTGCCTTTTTAAGCTGTTCGGTATATACTATTCAATATGGATAATGATCTGCTTTGCGGGAAGGAGGCTAATATGGCTTTAGACAAAAACGATCCCTCCGGCGTAGATGCGCGGGAACGTTTGCTTATAAAACGCAGCCGCAAGGGGGATGCCGCCGCTTTTGAGGAACTGGCGCTGGCTTATCAGCAGCGTATTTACAATATAGCCCTGCGGATGCTGCAAAATGCCGAGGACGCCGCGGACGTTACCCAGGAAGCGCTGCTTAAGATGTACCGCTCCCTGCCCGGTTTTCGCGGAGAATCGGCTTTTTCCACCTGGGTGTATCGCATTACAGTAAACGCCTGCCGCGATATGCTGCGCAGCGCCTATAAGCAAAAGGAGGCCCCGCTGGATTTTTTGGGGGAGGAAGGGGAAAAGGATACCCGCCTGGAGGTTGCGGATTATTCCGTCATGCCGGAGGAAATACTTTCGGAAAAGGAAACAAATGCTTATTTGCAGGCCCTTATAGCCGGTCTTACGCCCAAATACCGCCTGGTGGTTACGCTTAGGGAAATATCCGGATTGGGATATCAGGAGATATCCCTGGCGGCGGGGATATCCATAGGCACGGTAAAATCGCGTTTGAACCGCGCCCGTAAATGCATGCAGGAAAAACTTTTGCGCGATGCGGAACAATATCCGCATTTGCGCCGTCTAATAGGTGAAAGGGGGGTCGAAGATGGATTGCGCTAAAGCAAAAGAATATTTAGGGCCGTATATTGACGAAGCTCTGCCGGCGCAGTATGTACGGGAGCTGGAACAGCATTTGCAAGGCTGCACGGATTGCGCTTTTGAGCTGGCACAGCTGCGCGCCCTTTCCGCGGCTTTGCGTTCCCTGCCCCCGGCCGAACTGCCCCCCGGCTTTACCGCGGCTTTTAGGGAGAAGCTGGCCGCCGAGCCCAAGCCTAAGCCTGTACCTGTGCCGCAACGCGGCTGGGCCAGAGTATTAGCCGCCGCCGCTCTTCTGGTGCTGGTAGCAGGCGTGGTTTCCCTGTGGGGCAATGTTAACCGCGCCCGGAATTATGGCGGCCTAGCCCCCGCCGCGGCGCCGGAAATGGTGATGTCTATGACGGTCGCGTCCGAGCCCTGGATGGCGCCCGCGCCCAGCGCTCCCCCCAGTATCTATATGGCGGGCGGAGCGCCCGCTACGGAGGATTACGATATCGGCGTTTTGGATGATTTGGTTTACGACATAAACTATGAGGAAGAAAGCCTGAAAAGCGCCAATGCTTCCGGTATAGCGGTACGGGAGGGAGCAGTGACCGCGCATGACGCCAGTGAGGAAGCTGAGGCGCAGCTTATGCCCGGTGGGGATGGTGCGGCGGGTCTCTACACAAAGCAGCGTCTGGAGCGCAAGATAATTCGGGATGCCAGCTTATCGGTAAGGGTGGATGATTTTTCCGCCGCCTATCAAAGCTTAAACGAGCTGGCCGCGCGTTATGGCGGCTATGTGGTATCCGGCGATGCCGCAAGCTACGGCGGGGAAGAAATGCAGCGCGGCAATATCACCCTGCGGGTGGAGGCCGGTCGCCTGGACGAAGCCCTGGCCGAGATAGAAGCTTTGGGCAAGGTGGAAAACCGCAACATCTATACCCAGGACGTTACCATGGAGTATTATGATGTAGCGGGCCGCCTTACTCAGTATCAAACCCAGGAAAAGCGCCTTTTGGCAATATTGGATAAAGCGGAAACAGTGGAGGATTTGGTAACGGTGGAGAGGGAACTGACGCGGGTACGCGCTCAGTTGGAAAGCCTGACCGGCCAGTTGCGCTACTTTGATCAGATGACTGCCCTTTCCTGCATCAACATACACCTTTATCAGCCGGATGCCGCCACGCAAACGGTGCGTCTTGGGGGCTGGGCCGGGCTTATGCAGGATATACGGGAAGGCTTTATAGTAGGGGTAAACCGGCTTATACGCGGTACTTACGGGCTGGTGGTGGGCTTTGCCCGCCTGCTGCCGCCGTTTTTGCTGCTGGCCGCGGCGGCGATAGTGGTTATAGTGCTTATAAAACGCAGGCGGCGCAGGTAAGCGTTCCTGCCTTCTGCGCTACGGATCAAAAAATCAAAAAAAACGGATACCGCCAAGTGGTCTCCGTTTTTTTGATTTTTGCGGTTTTTGCGTGAAACATTTATGTTTCACGGCAGGGGTACGCCACTACATATTGTGCCTATATACTATATATAGTATGCGGATGTTTCACGTGAAACATTTTAAGTATGATATAAAGGAACGGCATTATAGCCAT
>Ga0082212_10011790_pt1 | contig 11058 bp, 9 predicted proteins | sample TergutNt197P3_FD_71548 | JGI IMG/M metagenome (GOLD analysis project Ga0082212, IMG submission 71548) | Neocapritermes taracua P3 segment gut microbial communities from Petit-Saut dam, French Guiana - Nt197 P3 | ecosystem: Host-associated > Arthropoda: Insects > Digestive system > Gut ... | reverse complement strand
TAAAGAAGCGTTTTTTTGTCTGGGCATTGGAGAGAAGCAATTCGATTAGCCTTGCGTCCATAATCATTGCGGACTCATAGACCTTGTTGCGCAGGAACGTCCCGTCGTCCGTAAAGAAACGTTTATCGGCTTTGAGGACTTTCAATAAAGTGTCGAAAAAGGTGACCATGAGAGCATTCTACAATAATTGGGCGAATAAGCAATAACGGTGCCGGGCAGTGGCAGTCGGAAAAAGAGCGGGTGAGCAGAGGTAAAAATAAGCGACAGGGTAACCCCGCCGCATTTGGAAAAAATCACGCCGCCAACTCTTGCCGGTCAAACTCAATTTCGAGATCGGGCTCATAAAAAGATTGAAGCGACGGTAATAACGACCACGATAAAATGTATTATCGGCTTCACCAGGACTGGATCGGCACACTGAATATTTGGGAATGAACCCAGCACACTCGCCTCGGCAACACCGCCGCTAATGAGCATAATGCCGCAAACAAAAGCGACAACGAAAAATCCAACAAAAAATCTGTTCATAACAAGCTCCTTCAAAAAAATGAAAAATACAGACGGCTCCCAAATGAGAGAGCCGTTAAAACGTTTACGCCGCCACATTCTCGACGGCTTCTTTTTTGTCCGCAATGTACTCGTTCCAACTTGAACGGTATCGCTTGCGATATTGACTGATCAAACCATCCGAAACACCGTACTTGCGGGCAACGGCTCCGGTGGTCTCGCCCGTTGCCAAGTCCAAAATGATTGACCGATCTCGTTCCGATTGCTCTTGAAGCCAACCTTCGAAGAAGTCCATTTTGAATTGCACTGTGCGATCAACCGGGTAACGAGCGGATAGTCTCGTTGCTTCCGACTGAAACGAATCGGCAATGTAATCATCGTGTACAACCCGAACACGACCGAGGGTCTTACAGCGATCCGCAAGTACATCAGTTGTACTCGTGGGTGTGCCAGCGATACGCCCTTCACAATGTCTGCCGACAGCGAACTTAGCGATTGGTGCGGCTCTTGCCTCATCAAGTCTGCCATTGATCGCCAACTGATGAAGAAGAATGAGTGCCCAAACTTTCGTGTTCTGGACGGCTTCATTTCTTGCCTCATAATCTTGTGGAGCAAAAGCGAGCATCGCGGCTTTGGTGATGAACGGCAGCATCTCGGCATAGCGAGCGTTGACCGCATCGTAAAATCTGGTGCCCTTCTTGGGCTTTGGGGGAATAGTTGCAACCATATTTCTTTCCTTTTTTGTAAAGCTAGCCTGTGGAAATGTTTGAGTATTACTACTCATCGTTACTTGCCACAAAAAGAGCTAGTTTTTAACTATGTCAGCACCAGTTACTACTATTGCAAAATCAAATACGTTTCAAGTAGGTGTGAGTGAAAGTTGATACACAATGAAACAAGAAGCCTGGCAATTATCAGAAAATGAACGAAAATGATTTTTTAGGGCTTGCGCAGTGAAAGAAATGTGCTATAATTGCGGCATTCTTGCCTTCCAATGGCAGAGAATGTCGGAAACACATCTACATTCTATTATGCCTCCGATGGGGAAATTGTAGACGTAACGGTGTCGCAAAAGATGATACCCGTTATTGTATCTGGAAAAAAGGCGTTTATGCCAAATCTTTACTTGACATTTTGTTTTTCGTAACCTATACTATCCGCATAGTATTCCAACTAACAAACAAGGACAAATGCCAGTAAAATCATTTTCGCCGGAAGAAAGAGCCAAAGCACTGCAATTACTCAAAGCCGGACACCCACAAAAAGAAATAGCCGATCAAATTGGTTGTTCCGTTGCATCGCTCCAATCTTGGAAGAAGGCGACAAAGGGAAAGAGAAGCGGCAAGAAGAAAAAGAGTAAGTCGAGTAAGAAGATAGCAGCCGCCGATGCAGAGTGTACCTGTGAACGCTGTAATGGCGTTCCATTCGAGGATTTTGTGCAGACCTACTGGACGAAGAGCCCAAACGCGAATGAAGTGTTGAAATTGCCGCCCGATATGATGCCGGAAGCGGTCAAGTATGTGAACAATGTACTGAAATACGCCTACGATCAGCTTTGTGCGAAATGAAGATAATACCAGGTGGCTACCAGTAGCCACCCGAATGGACGGAATGGTAAATCAGTCCCAGCAGCCTGTTGTTTTTTTGACACCGTTCCAACGGATATGCTTTTCCTGCCGTCCGTCTGGGTATGTTAGCATTTCATACTTGCCGTCCGGTGAAGCATACGAAATCGGTACTTGCCGACCAACTGGAACAGCAGAGTGTTGCTGTTGAGTTTCCAGCGGTTGGAACGGCAAGATAGCTGGGCTCTTACTCTGTTCGCCATTCGGAAAATCCTTGTGGATTTCATCAAGTTGTTCATCCGTCCAGTCAGTGACGGCTGTGTGCTGAGCAATTATAGCGGTGCTTGGTGCCATTACTGGCAACGAATAACCGTATAGCCGCCCATTCGGATATCGCACTTCCTTCCACTGTAACTGTCCCGTCTTTATCATCTCGTTGATCTTAATGGAAGGTCGCTCTCCCGCTTCACGAGCCACTGTGGACTTTTTAATGTACTCGGATAAGTCTTTCAGGTCAAGAAAAGTATTGCTCATAGGTATTGCAATTTCGCCAACCTCTATCGCACTGAGTAATGCGAATAAACCTGACGCATTGTTTGATCGAAACTTTTCACATCCGTGTCCATACAGTACATTTTCCACCTCTACTTGCCTACTACTCAATACCTGCCGGAACCACAAAATAAAGTTACCCGCATTCAGTATTCGCAATAATCTCGCCGATTTTTCTGGTTCAAGAGGTTGCTGTGTTACCAAATCATAAGTTGACTGACCAGACTGAAAGAAAGCAATTTTTCGTGCAGTGCTCGCATCTACGGTCAACCCAAGAACATTACACACACGGATACATAAACCGACACGCGGTCGATCTACTGCTCCTTTACGCATTCCTCTATATCGATGTGTTGGGCTGTCGCAGAACTGTTTGAATGTGGCGTTGTCAACTTTACGCTTGCTACCCTCGGCTTCATTCATCAGCAATAGAGACGAAGTGAACAATTTGTCATTACCCTTACAGTCCGGGTCTAGGTCTGCGTCGGTCATCGCACTGTAAACAGAGGGGAAGGAACGGGTCAAAACGTCAAAGAATAAATCCTTGCCGGTAGCGGGTTCACCGACAATTACAATGTCATTGACCCGGTTGCGCTGATGTTTCCCAATCGCTAATCCCTGCCAATGTGCTGCCAAATAATTCAGCAATGTCTCGCCTTCTTCACGAGAACCTACCAGCGATTCAAAAAGTGTCCACAACGCCCATTCACAATCTTCCTCCGAAATAGCGGCATCAACGTTTTGCACCTCTGGTAACTTTGCAAACGGATTGTACGATAAACGCTGATGGTCCTGGTCTAACATAAGCGGATTACGATTACCGATGCGAGGTTCAACAGAATAAAGCCACACAGCATCGCTACCTGTCCCGAGTACACTCCTTGCACTATTTGCACTACACCCGAATAGCATAGTGCAGTCGCCATTGGAGAGTATCATAGGAGCACTTTCGAGCCTGAAATCGTAGTGTAAAACGCCAATTTCGTCACCCTTAACATTCGCCGAAATTGCACTATGCACTAGATTTGTATTCCTGCACTCCACTCTCTCCTTCTCTTCCCCCTCCCCCATCAACACCCTGATACTGTTCTGTATTTCTTCAAGAGTAGGAGTTAGTGCAGTAGTGCAGTGATGAACCGCAAATCCAGGTAAAACAAGTTCCCAACTGCCTGCACTAGCCGTTGCACTGGTGGCTACACTGTTTTTAGTGCAATGGCTCCCGTATCGGTTCAAGTATTCTTCCCAAGCCGCTCGATCCTTCTCTATGATGGTTTCACTGGTGTAGAGATACACGCACCAATCCGCTAACTGCATAAGGTCGTCTTGGGATAGATTATGCTGATGCTGCGACACTACATTTGCAAGCAAGCCAGCGGGTGCTGCTGGACCGGTAGAAGTCCAATCAAAGCTGCCGTTTTTCGCAATCCAATTCTTAAACGCTTTTTCTGCCGCCTGTACAAGCTGCCTGTTTGCCAGTTTGTGCCAAGTGTAGTTCTTAACAATACTGTCCTTGTTAAGTCCCGATACTGCTTTAACTGGTTTGAATTGTTCCTTAATGACCAAGTCGGGATCGTAACTCATAAAACGTTTCTCCCCTGTGCCCGATCCTTTTGACAAATCGATATACAAGCCACGCTTCTGTAAGTCTTCTGCAACGACCCAGAATGATTGACCTATATTATCTGTTGTGTAAGCATACCCCACATATCCTTCGTTACCAATGGATTTGTGATAGGCAAAGATATAGGGACACGTATTTAACGCCGCTTTAATTTGTTCCTCCGAAACATAGAGATTGCCAAGAGTAGGACGGTCAACATCGACCTGCATCAAATCGTTCTGCGGCAATTGATTTGATATTGTCTGCATCGTACAATTTGAGTGCGGGACACAGCAGGGCGTAGAGGCTTTTTTATTACGGGCATCATCAGACTTTAAGGCAACTGGTATCTTATCGCTAATGTAAGTACGGTAACTTTCTACCGCCACTTTGTAGGTGTCGCTCTTTATCTGTTGCAGGTAATCGTCCAATGACTGGAGACTCTCTATCGTTTTCAAGTTCACAGCTGAAATGTAGCCAACATTGATGTCAGCGATATCGGAATAATTGAGTAGTTGAGATAGTGATGAAATATTTTTGTTTTCAATGGGATTGATAGTATAATCAATGGTAATAATTTCGTCAACTGGTTCTGTATTTTCGTTGTTTTCAGACATTAAAATAAAAGTTGGAAAGGATACACAGGTAATGTATCCGGGTTAAATCGAGGAGCAAGCCGCCCGAAGGGCGGCGGCTCCGTTAAAAATAAAGCAAATACTATGCAGCATCGTTATAACTGCCCTGAGGTTCAAGTGGCTTCACTCCATACTCGCTACTCTCTACCTGGAACTTTTGTAGGAAATCTCGGCGAACCTGTGTGTTCTTAAAACAAACATCGACAATCTTTACAAACACATCCAATAGTGCGTCTGACCGCTTCTGGGTGTCCATTGGCAAGATAAGTGCCTCCTTCAATTCATCAACGATATTGTCATTCTGGTTTGATGGCGTTTTTGACAACGCAATCTCCCCCGTAATATCTAACACATCCCCTTCTGTTATACCTTTCTTTGCTTTCTTACACTCTCCACCAGTGGGATACTCCTTGCCGTCTTTTCCTTCGACCGTCTTCTGCGAACTCAAACGCGTAGTCTTGGCAATTTTGTCCACATATTGCCTACTGCAACCGACAAGGTCGGCAATGCGACGATTTGACCATTTCAATTCACTGAGTGCTAGTTTGATACAGTGTGCCGTATCTGCATTATTTAACCGTAATCCGTGCTGCCGATTACTCTTCAGACCTTCTTGTATGGCTTTTATACGATCCGTAAAAACGATACACGCCATTTCGTCTATGTCAGCATTTTCTGCTGCTTGAAAACGGTGCCTACCCGAAATAACATAATACACATCGCCGTCATTTTCATTGAGTACCACAATCGGAGGAAAAGGATATGTTGCAGACTGATCTTCTTCTAAATCATCACAGTATTGCAGTAGAATATCCGTGTAATTTTCAATTGTATCCTCATCATCCTGAGCACGAAAATGATACTCGTCCGAAAGTTCAATATGCTCTAACGGTATCATCCGTGTTTCTACTTCGAGGTGGCTACTGTAGCCACCTTCGGCATTGTCATCATTTTGTTCTGATATGGTGTCATCTGTGTCATTTGCTGATAAAGGTTGTTCCTCTTCAAGAGCTGCGGCTACGACTGTTACTGCGGTAGTAGAAGTGCTATCCTCTAGCTTTTCATCTACACATAGACCGGCTGCTTCTGCAATAATATCCTGCGCCTTATTGAGTGAAGCCTTCCGTGCCTTCTGAACCAATTCGGTAAGACCACCATAAAACTTGCATCCTTCGCAGTAAAAACTTGCATCGTCACGATTGAAATCAAAAAGATGCTTTGCACCACAGAGAGGACAGCGTAGCCGCTGTTCTGGTTTACTGGGATTTTTCGCATCAGTCAGATTAAATAGTTTACTTGCAATGTCGAACTCTCGACCTTTAATACCTGCCTGTAATTTCATACCTTCTTGTTCTTTTCGTTTTTTTGAATTTGTCATAGTAATAATGTTTGTTAAGTTCTAACTTGCCCATTGCTTATTTGTTAATGTTAATGCCGTGCCCAGCCAAAATTGTTTCTGCGTGCACTCGCCGCTCTTGCATCGACTTTATTACCTTCGATGGACTTGGAACATTAACCGGCGGTAGCGTATTCATTGATTGGCAGAACGCCTCAACATTGTCAGCGCTCCATCGCAGTTTTTGTTTTACACCACTTACAGGCAAAGGAAATCGTCCTAGACCTGCCCTTGCTTCGGCAACTTTTCGGTAAATTGAGACGCGGCTCAAGCCGAATACTCTCATCAAATCTGCTGTTCCTAATAACGCTTTCATAGCACCTCGTTTGTTATTGAACGGAAACGCCACCGCTCTTGGCAAGATCATCAATGGGTGACCCTAATAGATGATTGTATGTGTTGATGAACCGGCGTAAAGCCATTTGGGATTTTTTTTCCGGGCACCTTTGTCGAGTTGAAATCAAGGGCAGGTCAAAGGCAGATTTTCAGAGACGGACGACGGGCAAAAGACGGACATCGCCACACAGATTGAAGCGAATGGGGACCACCTGCTACCCAGCCGCTTGGCGGGCGTAAAGCGTGGTGCCGCCGAGGAAACGTCCGATTTCCTTGATTTTCAGCGGTAAAACGCAAAATTTGCCGTCCGCCGACACGATCCGGCACTGCCAAAACGATTCTCGCGCGAGAATCGTCGCCCCGCCGGAAAACGGGCAAACCCGCAGCCCAGCCCCCAGGGTTGCCAGCACCATTTGGCAACCTTGGAGAGCGGTGTCAGGACGTTTTCCGCTCCGTTGGTTCGTCCCCGGTTGCCAGTTCCTCAAATGGGTTCACCCGTTTCAGTGCCAGTTCCTCCCTGATTTTCAGTTGAGCATCAGAGTACCGCTTCGTCATATTCGCCGACGTGTGCCCTAATTGAGCTTGGGCTTCGTCTAATCCGTACTCCAATTCAATCGCAGTTTCCCCAGCATTGCGCAAAAGGTACGGAGACCAATGTTTGATTTGCTGACCCCGCCGATTTCCTTTTTCGATGGCATATTTTATCGCCCGACGGTAGGAATCCCGGTCATAAAACTCGCCCACTCGGTCGGCGGGATTTTCTGCTGTTCGTTTATCCCGCTCCTGTTGCGATGGCGTAACTTTCGACTTACGCTCCGCTCGTGCTAACTCTGCCCGTTCCTTGACTGCCGTGCGAGGAGAAAATACCGCCGCTTCCGGCTTCTTACCGACGAGGTACGGGGCAATCAATTTCTGCTCTGGCTTACCCAGCGGGATGGGTTTTTCCCCAATATGTTCCTCCGTCTTATGGTGTTTGGGAGAGTAATACCAAAGCCCGTTACCTCGGCTCTGGTCGATGCTCCCGACGGTCATTCGGAATACTTCACTCGGACGCATGGCGGTCAATCGTTGAACCTGCACCATTGCGGCAACGGTAGGTGGGAGAAAAGGCAATGTTGCGGCGATCACTTCGTCGGGGACTGGTTTTCGAGGCGGAGTTTCGTAAGTGCCGGGATACCCTTGTTTGAGGGACTTTACGGCTTTCAGTGCCAGATGTGTATTTGGGTTCACCAGTTCTTCGGACACCCCCCAATGAAACAGAGACACGGTAAAGCGGATGTACTTGTTGATTGTGTTCCTTGAGAACCGTTTGGATCCCACCAACTCCGACCGTAGCAATTTCAAGCACCGGGGCTTGAAATCATCGGCGGCGGTATCGGTTCCGTACAGTTTGAGCAGAAAATCTCCGGCGAGCGTCAGGTAGTGTTTGTAGGTCGAAACGTCGAGGGCGGTCTTCGCATGTTCAAGGAAAGCGGCAACGAGGTCAACAACGGTAACATTCTCACCTTCTTGCGGCGGTAAAATGATAGGATTTTCTCGGCTCTCCGCCACAAATCGGGCATAGGCGGTCTTTGATTCCGGCGAACCGTAGAGACCGAGGTAATGGGTTTTTCCTTGAAAGTAAATGACGGCGTACTGCTTCAATTTGGCGTACTTGGGCGGCTTGTTCTTTAATTTTGGCATTGGTAAAAAAATGAAAAAGTTAAACGCTAAACCCTTATTGTAAGGGTTTGTCGATAACTACCAAACCAAAATTTCAAAATCAAAAAACGCTGGGACACCTGTATTTCAAGGCTCCCCGCCATTACACCCCGCCCGATTCGAACGGGCAACCTTCGGTTCCGTAGAGCGTAAAAACTAAACAGCAGAAAATACAAAAACGCCTTATTTTCAAGCATGTTAAGGCATTTTTTGGTTTTGTCAATCCTTGTCAAACGTTGTTTTTCTCACTCTTGTTTTCTCAGGTTTTGCGGGTAGTCAGGAAAAATAACAGGTAGTAAACGGGTAGCCGAAATTAGAACCGACAAAGGTGTATCCAATCGTCAAATATCACCGAATTTTCTTGACTTCCATAACAGTCCAGGGATTGTTGTTCATTTTCATATTGCAAAGTTTAGGATGTGGATCAATAATACGAATCCTCTGTTTCAGTTTTCTCGTTCCATTGTCCCAATCGATAAGTTGTGGGTAAAGTCTTGAGTGTTTGACGGGTTGTTCCAAATGAAAAACAACTCGAATACGGTCTTGTTTTATCGCAAGTTTATAAAATTCATCTCCGTCAAAAGCCGCCGTTATAATGCCAGCCAAGGTGTCGATAACTTTCTGGACAATAATGCCAATAATACCCCGTGTGTCTTTTTCAGGAAAGGCACGGTAATCTTTCACTTCAATTAGCCACAATTCTCGCTCCGTTGGATTAACAGCAACAATATCAACCGCTTTACTTCCAGCAATGCGTTCAAACTTTCGACGGTAAAACGATTTTTGAGCGTCATATTGTTCAGCCTGCCAACCGTCAGGAAAGCAAAAACGCATATCGTAAGGGGCTTTTGTGTTTTCTTTGTTGATGACAATTGAAGTCATTCTATCTTTTTTGGGTTATGAATTGATAATACCTGTCTGATTGATTCATTTCTACGTCTAATGCCAGTATCGGCTCGATTTCTTCAAGAGCATCGCCTTCGGAGATCGTGATCCCTTCCTGATGCCCACCAAAAGCAAACCATTTTGCGGGGACATTCAATATTTGTTGCAGCTGTAAATCCAATTCCTTAATAAAAAACAAACTATGGCTTGTGAGAAAAACCTGAATACCCATCTGTGTTAAATGAATGAACGTCTTCGCCAAATCCCGCATTAAGGCTGGATTAAGATTGGTCTCCGGTTCGTCCCAAAAAAGCATACCATTTTGTAAAATACTACCATTGGCAAGTAAATAAGCAATTGTCGCAAATTTTCTGTGTCCCTCCGCGACGAGCGAAATTTCCATATTGCCCTTACTGGGTAAAACGAGAGAAAAACGTCCGTTGTCGCATCGGACTTTGCCGCCCAAGACCTTTTCAATCGGTTCTAAAAAAGAATTTACATCATCGTACTGTTTTCCCCTTTTCAAGGGTCTTTCTAAAGCAAGGCAAAGGTCATAATAGGTCTCGTCAAAACTCAAATATTGATCTCGGTATGAAGCGGCAAATCCTGGAAAAATTGAAATAATCTCCATTGTCGGAAAAAATATCGCCGGTGCTGCTACTCCACCAGACATCACTTTTCCGAGAGTAACTTCTTCACGGCTGTTCGATGCAAAAGAAAACGAAAAATTATTAGAGCGATCAACAAATTGAGCAGAAACTTCGCAACGATTGCGACCGGCTTTTCGCCTTGTCAAACGACCAAGATAATCAGGGCGAAATGTTCCACAAAGTTTTTGAGCGATTCGGCGCTGGCAGTCTTGCTTGACGGTTCCATTGTTTCGAGCCGTATAACTGATACTCGCCGAACAATAAGCGAGTTTGAGTAGATGCGATTTGCCCAAACCATTTTCGCCGATGATGACATTGATCCCATCGACAAATCGAACCTTCGATGAGGGAAAAACAGTAAAATTATCAATATGCAGTGATTTTAGCATTATCACATCATTGGGTTCGGCTTTTTAAGGGCGGACGGTCCTCCCACCCTTCATTATCGCATGGACGGGACAGTTTATCAAGTGTTGAAATTGGACACCACAGAATGCTCGGGCGGCACTTGGCTAGTCGAAAAAAATAACGGGTAGTCGGAATTACCGTTTTCAAAAACATCAAGAACAAGCGACGTTCATTGTAATGATAAATCTGTAAGCGACTTCAACGTATAACGTGGTTTTCCCCGCCCTATTTGTATAGTATGAAAACTGGCAACGACCAGTTTTTCCAGCCAATCACGATTCAAAATGTCCGGCTCTTCAATGCCTGGATCAATTTTTCCATAAATCGCTGCGGTACGGTCTGTTTCCTCTATCGGTAAAAACTCGAACGTTCGTCTCATGGGTAAAATACCTTTGAACTTGCCACGTAATTCCTTTTCACCGCTATGAACATTGTTATCTGCGAGACATCTTACCGACGCTTGAACCTGTTCAAGACTCTCATAACGAAATTTCTTGTTGCCATAGGACAAACCACACCATGATTCGTTATTTACAAGAATGCCCCAAAATTTATTCAAAAGACTAATCGTCCTTTGTGGAAAACCGTCTAAAATTGCAATTCTCTCTTTCGAACTGGAGAAACGATCTACAAATTCAGGCGAACCGATACCGTAAGGTGAGCGGAACCAGCTGTTTCCCAATTCGCCTGGCGCAACAGGTGGCAAAACCCCATTTGCGTTCCATCGCGGAATCAAAGCAATCTGCATCATTCTCGAAATAGTACAGAATTTTTCTAAAAAATCAAGACGATTATTGGAAAACTGTCCAGAGAAAACACTGTC
>Ga0082212_10011789_pt1 | contig 11058 bp, 9 predicted proteins | sample TergutNt197P3_FD_71548 | JGI IMG/M metagenome (GOLD analysis project Ga0082212, IMG submission 71548) | Neocapritermes taracua P3 segment gut microbial communities from Petit-Saut dam, French Guiana - Nt197 P3 | ecosystem: Host-associated > Arthropoda: Insects > Digestive system > Gut ... | reverse complement strand
CATGACTGTCCTCCTTGAACTTCACTGCGAATGAAAACAGGAAGGATAACATTTTCGCCCTTCTATCGCCTCTCCAATTTCTCTATTTTGTCAACCAGCTTATGAACACTTGGCAATTATTTCCAGTGAAACACCTTTCAGCAAGCAATTTTTTGCTATGATGCGTCTCTCATGACGCAATGCCTGCGCTTCGTCATGGCGGGCTTTTGCGTAAAGACGCTCAATTTCGCGAAACTCGGGCGAGACCGTGATGCTGTGGAATGCGTCGATGGCTTGGTTCATGACCGGGACTCCCAATGCGTTGATTGGCTGATGATACATCTTGAGGAGAGCGGGTACGTCGGTTTGAAGTTAATCCGAATCACGCAATTTTTCCACTTCATCCCGTGACATGCCGGTTGCCTTGATGACTGTTTCCAGTGGAACACCTTCCAGCAAGAAATTTTTTGCTATGGCACGCGTATTCTCAAACCTCTCTTCAAGTCTTGCATGGCGCAATGCCTGCGCTTCGTCATGGCGGGCTTTTGCGTAAAGACGCTCAATTTCGCGAAACTCAGGCGAAACCGTGATGCTGTGGAATGCGTCAATGGCCTGTTTCATCACCGGGACTCCTAATGCGTTGATTTTTGTTAATTCGTCTTCCGTGTCTGCGCGAAACAACGACAGCCACAAGACTGCATGATCTTCCGCGCTGATTTCAAGCGGTATCTTCGGCAATTCAAAAAATTGCAAGCTCATTTTATCGGTCAACATTGTATGACGTGTGACCTCAATGGCGCAAAACTCCGAATGATACTCGGCGCACTCGAACAGTTTGAAGTTGATGATGCTAATGATGATGGTTCGCGGCAATTGGTCGTAACCCTCACCCGCTGCAAGTGCCGTTGAGTATTCGCGTGCCCAATGGAAAAGCACGCGCTCAGGGTAATCGCCTTCATCACGGACCTGGATTTCCAGGTCAACCCGTTGACCGTCCACCGTCATATTAATATCGAGCCGGCAAAACTTGTCGCCCAGGCTTTCCGACGGCATTTCCGGGTTCGTGATCTCAAACCGCCCTATGCTGGTATCCTCGATTCTGAGCAACACGGCGACGAGGTTTTTCAGCAGTTCAGGGTGCTTCACGAACAACATCTTGAACAGCGTGTCGGTCTTAAACGTATATTCCAGCTTCGCCATGCCACCCTCCTTCATACATATTATTGTATTTGCGGCGTGAAAAAATGCAAGAGATTTCTTTCCGTTACCTGCTTTTTGCCGATTCGTCGTGTCGGCAGAGTAATTTCGTCGCGCACTTGTTCCGGGTTTTCGATGGCAATCAACGTCGCTTCGGGCGTGTGGGCGTGCCGACACCGGCTGTTTGTATCTGCAAGTCCCGGAATCCGAGCATCCGCATAAGCGTTTCCCTGACGAGTTCGGAATTTGTCGGAATTTGGTGGTAATGTTGAAAAACCACTCGGATTCCATTATAATCAATATTAGCATGTATTTCCATACGTTTTGTTATTCACACAGGTCAAAAAATGAAACATTACTATCGAACGCAACTTGGTTTTTGGTTTATATGTCTTCCGGTTTTAAGCTTTTTGGCACTACCACTATATTGCGATGAAACAGCAGGCTCGGCACGGAAACTTGCCGTTTTGCTTGACGAGCCGGTCAATGTGCCGCTCAGTCTCGAATCACTGACGGCGACGGAAATTGCGGACCGTGTTGTCACCCGACTTGCCGGTCATCGTTCCGGTGCGGCCTTGCTGCATTTGGGCGAATCGGGAACGACTGTCGATTGTGACAACGAACTGGTTGATCTGTCGCAATTCGACGTGCTTTGGCTGCATCGTTCGGAAACGACATTGGCCGCCGGTTCGCCGTTTGCATCGGAGCGGTTTGGCAACCAACTCAAGCAATTTGTCACACAGGGTAACGGCCTTTTTCTCACCGGCGGGGCGACGCTATTGCTCGAACAACTCGGCTTCGACACGGTAACAACACGTCCGGTCACTTTCGGCGATGATCGTGACCAAGCGGGCATCAAACCGTTTGACAAGTCGCATCCGATTTTTACCGACGTCGATTGGGACCGCGACGTGTTGTGGTTGTCGAACGCGGCGTACCCGGCTTATGAGCATTTTCAAGTGACCGCCGGAACGCCGTTCGGGGAAAACCCGCAAAGTACCGCCGTGCCGCATCTTGAATATTCGTTCGGTCAGGGCAAGGTGATTGCCGCACCGTGGCGAATCGGCGCCGTTTACGACAAGGCACCCGAAGCACATCGACGCCATTTCGAACAGTTTGTCGCCAATACCTGCGCTTATCTCGCCGGGCAGTTGACCGAACCTGCACAGTTTAAAACGCAATTTGAGATTGATGCCGAATCACTTGAGTTAGCCATTCGTTATCTCGGCGAAATGTACGGCGATGATTACCCGAACGCATCGGCGTACCTTGAACGACTTACACAATTGCGCATTGATGCACAAACACGCGAAGCAAGCGAGATTGAAGCGAAACTCAAAGCCCTCAAACGTGAGGCGTTGCTGGCCAATCCGCTGCTTGATTTTTCGCAATTGCTCGTCTTGCGACGCGGGGAAAAGAATCTCGGTCTGCCGCTCAATTACACCGCCAATTCGGTGCTTCCGAAAAACGGCTACGACAACCAACTGCTCGTATTGTCCGATTGGAAAACCTCGCCGAAACGCCAAACGCTCATCGAACCGGCAAACGGGCGTTTCATCGGCGACGTCGATTTGCATTTCAACGCCGACCGCATGATTTTCAGCATGGTTGATGAAAACGAACATTGGCGCGTCTTTGAAACGTCATTGGATGATCCGGCGAACATGCGGAAATTGCCGCTGATTCCCGATGCCGACGTTGACAATTACGACGCCTGTTATTTGCCCGACGGGAGCATCGTGTTTTGTTCGACGGCCACCTTCGCGGGCGTTCCCTGCGTCAACGGGACAAGTCCGACCTGCAACCTGTACCGCCTCGACACCGACGGCACGATTCGGCAGTTGACCTACGAACAGGATCAGGACTGGTGCCCGACCGTGTTGAATAACGGTCGCCTGCTTTATCAACGTTGGGAATACACCGACATTCCCCATGCGTCGGCGCGTATTCTGTTTCATGCGAACCCCGACGGTACGAACCAGGTCGCTTATTACGGCAGCAGTTCGTACTGGCCGGCGGCGATGTTTTTCGCCAAACCGATTCCGAACGACCCGAACAAGTTCGTCGCGATCATCGGCGGGCACCACGAAGAACCCCGTATGGGCGATCTCGTCCTGTTCGACACGTCGCGCGGACGCCATGAGAACACCGGTGCTGTGCAACGTATTCCCGGTCGCGGGCGAGAGGTTGTGCCGCAACTGCTCGATTTGCCCATCGGTCGCAGTTGGCCGAAGTTTCTGCATCCGTATCCGCTTGACGAACACTTTTACATTGTCTCGGCCAAACCGTCGCCGACCCAACCCTGGGGCGTTTATCTCATCGACACGTTTGACAACATGGTGCTGATTTGCGACGAGCCGGGTTACGCAATGTTCGAGCCGATTCCGATTTTGAAAACGCCCGTTCCGCCGGTGATTCCCGACCGCACCGATCCGTCGCGCGACGATGCCGAAGTGTTTATCGCCAATATTTACGAGGGCGAAGGTCTTCGGGGCGTTTCGCCGGGGACGGTCAAATCGCTGCGGCTTTTCAGTTACCAATTTTCGTATCGCAACATGGGCGCCGAGCCGTACAGTATCGGCCTTGACGGCCCCTGGGACCCGCGACGGATCATAGGCACAGTGCCGGTCAACGATGACGGTTCCGCGTATTTTCGCGTTCCTTCTTATTTGCCGATTTCGATGCAACCACTCGACGCCGAAGGGAAAGCCGTTCAGCAGATGCGAAGCTGGATCACCGCCATGCCTGGCGAGGTCGTTTCCTGCGTCGGTTGTCACGAATCGCAAAACGCCGTTGTTCCGCCGATGATTGCCGGCGCCGCCGTTGCATCGCCGGACGAAATCACGCCCTGGTACGGGCCGACACGCGGTTTTTCGTTCGTTCGCGAAGTGCAACCGGTGCTCGACAAATACTGCATCGAGTGTCATTACACCGGCAACACGCAATATCCTGAAATTGCATCGTTTGAAGACACGCCGCCCAAGCCCTTGCTTGACACAACGGCTTATATCAACGTCAAATCGCGGTTTTCCAATTCGTATTATCAGTTACGGCGATTTGTTCGCGCCCAAACGAAAGAGGGTACGATGGAAGTACCATACCCGCGCGAGTATCACGCCGATACAAGCCGGCTCGTGCAGCTTTTGCACAAAGGACATTACGACGTTGCGTTGGACGCGGAAGCCTGGGACCGGCTCATCGTTTGGATCGACCTGAACGCTCCGTTTCACGGGAATTGGCGCGACATCATCGCCGACGACGATCCCGAGCTTGTGCGTCACCAGTTTGAACGTCGTCACGATATGCGTCGCCGTTACGCCGGAACCGATTCGCTGCTTGATGATGATCCGAATTGGGATTATCCGGCGGCGGTGTTAAGCGATAATGACAGCCGGGAGCGTAACGAAGTGAAGCGACCGGATAACGTCGCGTTTGATCCGGTCACTGCGCTGCGCTCCGTTCCCGGCTTCCAAAATGTTCCCGTCCATTTAGTCGCCAACCGCATCGGCGAAACGATGAGCATCTCACTGGGCGAAGGTGTCGATCTTGAGTTGGTTTACATTCCGGCAGGGCGTTTCATTATGGGGCAAGCGGAGTCGTTCCCCGATGAACAACCGCAGCTCGTCACGATAGAAAAACCATTCTACATGGCGCGAACCGAAATCACCAACGCACAATTTGCCCGTTTTGCGCCCGGACATGACAGCCGCATCGAGTTCGGCGATTTCATGCACTTCAGCCCCGGCGAACAAGGCTGGTCGCTCTCGCATCCGACGCAACCGGTGGTGCGGGTTTCATGGGAACGTGCGGTCGAATTTTGCGATTGGCTTTCCCAAACGTCGGGCAAAAAAGTCACGCTGCCCACCGAAGCCCAATGGGAATACGCCGCTGGCGGCGGAACCGCTACGCCGTTTTGGTACGGAACGCTTGACACGGATTTTTCGCCGTTTGCCAATTTGTCGGACATCAGTAACCAAGAAATCAGCAATTTCGGCTGGCTGGATCGGAGTAACACCATCCCTGCCTGGCGACCGGCGGACACGCGATTCAACGATCACAGTCGCGTTTCGGCACCTGTCGGAAGCTACGCCCCCAATCCCTTCGGCCTGTTCGACATGCACGGCAACGTTTCCGAATGGGTCGCCGATGCTCCGGCCAATGCGCCCGATCATCGTATCGTCAAAGGCGGTTCCTGGTACGACCCGCCGCATCGTGCCCGCGTGGCGTTCAAGCAACAGTACCTCGCCGAACAACAGGTGTTCGACGTCGGTTTCCGCGTGATTGTGTTGGCGGAATGAAAAACGGATTTCGCGATGTGAGTCAGGCCAATGCGGAGCCGGTCCCTGCCGCTAACGGACCTCTTCGTGAAACGCATCAAGGAGCCGTTTGGTAATCGGGCCGGGCTTGCCGTCGCCGATGGTACGCTTGTCGATAGAAACGACGGGAATCAGTTCGGCACCGGAGCCGGTCAAAAAGCACTCGTCGGCAACAAACACATCGTGCCGCGTGAACGGGGTTTCTTTCGCCGGGATGCCAAGTTTGACGGCCAGTTCGAGCACAACGTTGCGTGTTACGCCTTCGAGAATACCGGCGTCAATGGGCGGGGTCGTCAGCACGCCGTTCTTGATGATGAAAATGTTGTCGCCGGTGCATTCAGCCACTTCGCCCTTGTGGTTGAGCATGAGAGCCTCTTCACAACCGGCACGGACGGCTTCGATTTTGGCCATGATGCTGTTGAGGTAATTGAGCGACTTAACACGCGGGTTGAGTGCGGCAGGCGGCATGCGCATTGTGCCGGCGGTGACGATATCGAGGCCGGTTTCATACCGTTCCTTCGGGTACAGAGCCAATTGTGCCGCAATGATAATCACCTGCGGCGTCCCGCAGATATAGGGGTTAAGTCCGAGGTCGCCGACTCCCCGCGTGACCACAACGCGAATGTAACCGTCTGTGACCTGATTGAGCCGGGTCGTTTGAATGGTTGCCGTCATCATTTCGGCTTTAGTCATTGGCATTTCAATGTCCAGCGACTTGGCCGAGTCCCAAAGGCGGTCGATGTGTTGCTCAAGCCGAAATATCTTGCCGTTGTAGCAGCGCAGCCCTTCGAAAACGCCGTCGCCGTAAAGCAACCCGTGGTCAAAAACGCTGATCTTCGCGTTGTCCTTGTCGAAAAATTCGCCGTTGATGTAAATTTGCAAGCTCATGAGGTAAATAAGGTTAATATTTTATATTGACATTCGTTGCTATTGAGGTTGTTTTGTTAGGAAAATAAGGTGGAAATAAGGTTTTATTTTGCCAAACACGTACGCAACACGACAGAGGTTACGGCGCAACCAAACTACAGGGAAATGTTGCATCCCAATAATCAATGATGGCAAAGTGCTCACGATCGTCCCCTTATTTAGCCCGGCTGAGATAGGAACCGGTTCGCGTATCGACTTTGATGACTTCGCCTTCCTCAAGGTACTCGGGCACATGCACGGCAATGCCGGTTTCGAGTGTCGCCGGTTTGGTACGCGAGGTGGCCGAATTGCCGCGAGCCGCCGGATCGCATTGCGTGACTTTCAATTCGACCGTGGCCGGAATCTCAAGGCCGACGCACTCGTCGTTATAAACCATCACGCGAATCCCTTCCAGATTTTCCGTCACGTACTGCATTTCTTCGGTAATGTCCGCCGAAGGAAGAGAATATTGGTTGTAGTCCACCTGATCCAAAAAATAACCGGAATCGGTATCGGAATACATGTATTTGACTTCCCGTTTCTTAAAATCGGCGTCTTTCAGCGAATCACCGCCGCGAAGTGTAATGTCAACCTTTTGTTTTGTGATCAAATTTCTTGCCCGGTATTTGTAGAGCGTTGCAGCACCTCGCGCCGAAGGCGTCTGAACACTGACCGATTCGATGATGCAGGGAAAATCGTTGTAAACCACAACGTCACCGCGTTTTATGTCTTTTGCTATCATTGGACCGAAAAAATCCTCTTATTTAATGCACAATAAATATCATTTTCCAATAACCTTCATCAACATTATACTAAAAAATCCGTCTTTGTAATGTAGGTAGAAAAATATAACGACAAATTTACCGGTGAAATTCACTCGCTTCCTTCTTCACCCCCTTATAACGTTTTCCTGAAAACGATGTATAATTTTGCGTCGGTTGGCTGTAGCCGTTTCATGTCCGTTTGAGTTTTTTGAAAAAGAAAGCAAAATTCCATGTCCCAGTCCGTTGAACGTTATCCCCACCTGAAGCAAAATGATCCTGAAATTTATGACTTGATTCAAAAACAGACCGCTTACGAAGCATCGACGTTGAAAATGATCGCATCTGAAAGCTATGCGTCGTATAGCGTTATGGAAGCCTGCGGTTCGAATCTGACCAATAAATATTGCGAAGGTTATCCCGGTGCCCGATATTACGAGGGATACGAATACGTCGATGTCATCGAAAATTTGGCAATTGACCGGGCGAAAAATCTCTTTGGTGCCGAGCACGCCAATGTGCAACCATACAGCGGCTCTCCGGCGAATCAGGCGGTATATCGGTCGATTTTGAAACCCGGTGACAAAATCATGGGAATGCCTGTGCCGGAAGGCGGCCACCTGACGCATGGTTGGAAAGTCAACTTCTCCGGTAAGGATTACGTGCAGGTGCCTTACGGTCCCAGCCCGGAAACGGGGCGATTCGACATGACACACATTCGCGAAATCGCACTCAAGGAACGCCCAAAAATGATTTGGGTCGGTGCGACGGCTTATCCGCACCGAATTGAGTACGCCGAATTCGCAGAAATCGCAAAGGAAATCGACGCCTATCTCGTGGCCGACATTGCGCACATCAACGCGATCATCATTGCCGGGGTGCATCCCGATCCGGTGCCGCATTGCGACATTGTGAGCAGCACGAGCCACAAGATGCTGCGTGGTCCGCGGGCGGGTTTTTTGCTTTCGAAGCTCGAAGACCGTTATCAGGAAAAGTACCACGCGGACAGCAAATTGAACCTTGCCAAGCGGGTTGACCGGGCGGTGTTTCCCGGCTTGCAAGGCGGGCCGCACATGCACATCATCGCGGCCATGGCCGTTGCGTTCAAAGATGCCATGTCACCGGAGTTTAAGGAATACGGCAAGCAAATCGTCAAAAATGCGAAGGCACTCGCGGCGGGGCTACAGGCACGCGGTTATGACCTGGCCGGTGGCGGAACGGACACGCACTTGTTGCTTCTCGATTTTCGCAAAAAGGAATTTACCGGCAAAGACGCGGCTCAGGCCTTGGCCAAATCGGGTATCATTGCCAATTTCAACATGGTGCCGGGCGACCACCGCAGTCCCTTCGTGAGTAGCGGCGTGCGTTTGGGTACTCCGTCGCTGACCAGCATGGGTATGAAGGAAACCGAAATGGAAATGGTCGCCGATTGGATCGACCGTGTATGTCAAAACATTGCGAACATCGACGCTGTTGCCCCAACCATTCGTGGGGAAATTGCCGAATTATGCAACAAGTTTGACGTGCCGGGTAATACTCGTTAGTCGCGTCGCCCTGTGACCGCCGCAATCAGAGCCGCGAGTGTCAACGAGCGGTTGAAAGCGGAACAGAGTCTCAACCAATCCGACCACTTCCCTTACCCCGGATATTTCACCGGTTTGGTCAAGCGTCTTGTTTTTTACATTTTTTGGGAATATCGGGGTGTTGGGCAGTTTTTTTCGTCCGAAGTCGGTCCCCTCTTTCCCCAACAAAATCCGTCGCACCGACTCCGTCACCACCGCCGCAATCTTGAACAACGTCACGCGAATCATCGCACACTGAACCTTCGCCGGCGACGTGCCGACAAGTGTTGTGCGACGCCAAGTCTCCATCAACACATAAGAATATGTCTTTAACCGGCCGATTCGTATTTTTCGAGTAATTTCAGCATTCGGGAAGTCATTGCGATGTAAATCATGGCCTTGCTTGATTCGGTGTTTCGTTCGTAATCTTTGGAGTTTCGGCGGTATTTGCCGATCCACGCGAAGGTGCGTTCGACGATCCAGCGTTTTGGCAGCACCACGAAGCCTTTCACACCGACCGGTCGCAGAACCGTTTGCAAAATCCAACCAAAACATTGCTTCACCCAAGCCGGCAAGTCCATCTTGCCGTAGGCACTGTCGGCAAAAATCACCTTCAAACGTTTGAAGCGTTCGCCCAACGCCTGAAAAACAAGTTTCGCACCATCGAATCCAGCGAAGCGACGATCAAACTCGCCAACATCGCATTGCTCCTGCGACGCCTCGCACCCAATGAAAACGCTAAAAAATTGCATTATCGCGACAAATTACAAAAAGCCTCTGTTTGACGGGAGGTAATTTCAAAATAGCCTCTTAATCAAAAGTAATATCGTCGATGGTCAAATCGTCGTAATTGATGACGATCTGCTTTGGCTTTTGCGTCGGGCGTTGATTGCGCTGTTCGGTTGTTCGGCGATAGGCTCCCGTGTTTTGCAGACCGGCACGTTCGAGTAACGATTTACTGAAAATATCGTGGTCAAGCGAATCGGGTGGACGCACGCCGGTGGCCCCCAAATGTTGCGGGTCATAATTTATTCGGTAATCGTGCTTTGAAATCGAAACACGCACGCCGGGGTCGAGACGGCGGTCTTCCACCCGAAGGCCGTTGACCTTAACACCGTTAGTGCTTTGCATGTCCTGAATGTACCAATAGCCGTCCGACAGCACGAGCTTGCAATGCCGCGCTGAGACGTTACCGAATCGCAACACGATGTCGCAATCTTCGCGTCGTCCCACGATCAGTTCGGCTTTGTACAGCGGAATATTATCGCCGCCGCCGGTTGGTACGAGTTCACCGTACATGAAATATGACTCCGAAATCAATTCAAAAACTATCAAACACCCTTAGAGTTATCGCAAATTTTGAACCAAACGTTGAATTTTTATTATACTCAAACTCTTCAAAACAGGCAACTCTTTGGTAAAATAGGCAAAATTCTTTTGTTTTATAACGTAATTGTGTTAGGTGTAACAACTTACGTAAAATGCAATTTGTTTCTGACGGCAATTTGACAGGTCGAAGCTCGCCAATTAGAGGTACAATATAATGTCTAGTAATAGACAAAAGTGTTTTGTTTTGCAACACTTGTGCAAAAAATATCAGTGTGAAAATCACGAAATAGTGACATGAAGACGCACAGAACGGCGATAAATGGGGTTGTGTTTAGAGGGCAGCTCTAAAAATTCTCCCGATATACTCCAAACGGTAACAAATTGTATTTTTCAATCCGTGATCAATCCGCAAGTTCATGAGAAATGGCACTTGCGATGAGTACAAGCAGATAGCCCGTACCTGCCACGAGAATGATGACCGGGCCGGAGGACAAATCGAATACTGTGCTGATCAACAGGCCGCCCCAAGTGCAAAGCAGGCAAAGGCCGGTCGCAACACAAGCCATCGGAAAAAGACGCGAGGTCATGCGTGCCGCCGTCGCCGCCGGAAGCGTCAGCAGAGCGATGACGAGAATGATGCCGACCAGTTGAATCATCAGCACGACGGTCACGGCGACCAGCACGAGTAGCAGTTGAAAATAGAAACCGGCGTTCAGCCCGCGCAATCGCAGGTATTCTTCGTCGAAACAGACGGCTTCAAGCCGTTTGAAATACACGATAACCACCAGTAGGACGATCAGCCCGAACGCACCGACAAGCATCGCGTGAAAGTCGGTTATCAGCAAAATATCGCCGAACAAAAAGGAAGTCACGGAGTTGTAACCCGATGTCGCATTGAGAAACAGGATGCCGACGGCCATACCGACCGCCCAAATCGCGCTGATGAGCGAGTCTTCGTGTTCTTTCATCCTCAGTTGCACAAACCCGTCGAGCAGAGCACTGAGAATT
>Ga0082212_10011788_pt1 | contig 11058 bp, 8 predicted proteins | sample TergutNt197P3_FD_71548 | JGI IMG/M metagenome (GOLD analysis project Ga0082212, IMG submission 71548) | Neocapritermes taracua P3 segment gut microbial communities from Petit-Saut dam, French Guiana - Nt197 P3 | ecosystem: Host-associated > Arthropoda: Insects > Digestive system > Gut ... | reverse complement strand
CAGGAGTTTGACCGATTCTACACGCGCTTCCCAGTAATTTTTGACAAATTCGTCATAATCAGAGAGCAGAGTCGTGTTGACTTTTACAAGCTCAATATTCGCAGACGTGTTAATGTTAGAAAAGAACATCAGCAATGTGATTATCAATATCATTGCCACCGAACTCCCGAACCCAATCATTATCTTCTTGCTTACTTTAAAGTTTCTCATATTCTTCCCTCTTGACTTTACAGTTTTTTCATCAAAATTTCATCATTTTGAACAATTATTCTGATTATAACACATTTTTGCCACTATTGTCAAGAGAAAATATTAAATTTTACGGAAATTTACATTTCGATATTGTATAATCCCGACGAAAGATACCTCTCGCCCGTGTCAGGGAAAATCACGACTATCGACTTCCCTGCGTTTTCGCGGCGACTCGCCAACTCCGATGCCGCAAATGCCGCCGCACCTGACGAAAATCCCACCAACAACCCCTCCGTTTCGGCTAAAATGCGGGACGCATTAACAGACTGCTCCGTTCCCGCACAGATGACCTCGTCGGCTATGTCGGCGTTGTACACATCGGGGACGAATCCTGCACCGATTCCTTGAATTTTGTGCGGAGCGGGACAACCTCCCGACAAAACGGGAGAGTCAGACGGTTCGACTGCTATTAACTTCACTTCGGGGAATTTCTCTTTCAAGACTTCGCCGACTCCCGTAAAAGTCCCCCCCGTCCCGACTCCGCAGACAAAAAAGTCGATTTGTTCCCCCGACTCCGCAAAGTCACGGACTATTTCAAGTGCGGTGGTTTTGCGGTGGATTTCGGGGTTCGCAGGGTTGCGGAACTGTCCCGCAATAAACGAATTCGGAGTGTCGGCGGCGATTTCTTCGGCTTTTTCAATCGCCCCGGACATTCCCCGCCCCCCCTCGGTCAAGACTATTTCAGCACCCAACGCTTTAAGCAGTCCGCGGCGTTCTTTGCTCATGGAGTCGGGCATTGTGAGAATGAGTCTGTACCCCTTAGCGGCACAGGCGAATGCCAACGCGATTCCCGTATTGCCGCTCGTAGGCTCGATTATGACCGTACCGTCCTTAACTAAACCTCTCGCCTCGCCGTCTGCAAGCATAGCCGCCCCGACTCTGTCCTTGACGCTCCCGAGAGGGTTAAAATATTCGAGTTTAGCGAAAATCCGCGCATCAAACCCGACAGCTTTCCTAAAATTAACAAGTTCCAAAACAGGCGTGTTCCCAATTAACTCCGTAAGACTCTTAACTATTTTCATAATAAATTCTCCCTAATGGTGCGTTTGGTGACCGCACCCTACAACGTCAGTTGACAGTGTACAATTGACAGTTGACAGTTTGTGAAGTTATAAATCGCGAGAAATCGGTAAATATCATTAATTAGCGGCACGGCGAGGACGCCGCGCCCTACATATTTCAACCAACTGTCAATTGTCAATTGTCAATTGTCAACTGTCCGTCAATTGTCACGCCAAGCACTGACCTTACACCCGTTAAACCGCTTATCAATACTCGCCGCGATAAGCGACTCCCGCATAACCTCGCGGAAAATCGGGGAATTTCTGCACTTGAAAATCAGTCGGTAGCGCACCCGACCGTTGACACTCCCGACCCCGTGCTTGACAGGTCCCAGTACACGCACAGGAATGTCCCCCACGGCGCGGGACTCGGTTATTTTACGCAGTTGATTCCCGAAAATTTCCGCGAACGCGAACGCCGCCCCCGCGACCTGCGGCTCGTTGATTTTCACGTCGCAGACCTCTGCCACGCACAAGTCGCAGAACGGCGGAAACAAAAGCGTCCTGCGGATTGCCGCTTCCTCTTCGTAAAATCGGCGGTAGTCCTGACTCGCCGCCAACCGCAGTACATAATGTTCGGGAGTGAAAGTCTGCAAATACGCCCGACCTTTCTTGTCACCGCGACCTCCCCGCCCCACGACCTGCGTAATCAGCGAAAAAGTCCGCTCATACCCGACGTAGTCGCCCGCGTACAACGAATTGTCTATTAAAAGTATACCCACAAGAGTCACGTTGGGGAAGTCAAGACCTTTCGCAATCATCTGAGTCCCGACCATGATGTCGTACTCGCGGTCTTTGAAAAGCCCGAAATTGCGTTCATATGCACCCTTAGTCATGGTTGTGTCAGCGTCCATGCGGAGAATCCTCGCGTTCGGAATCAACTCGCCGAGTTCGTCCTCGACCCGCTGTGTCCCCGTCCCCGACTGTCGGAACATTCCCCCCCCGCATTTCTCGCAGGAATGACTGTTCTGTTTAAGATAATTACAATAGTGGCAACGCAGACTTCCCGTTCCCGTGCTGTGAAAAGTCAACGCAATCCCGCAGTTTGGACACATCGCGACTTCGCCGCAGACAGCACAGTTCATGAACGTGTAGTACCCCCGACGATTCAGCAAAATCAGCGACTGTTCGCCCCTTTCCAACCCCAAACGAAGCTGTGACAGCAAGTCTTCGCTAAAATTACCCGTGTTCCCCATTGCGCGTTCTAACTTCATGTCGATGATGTGAACGTCGGGGAGGCGGCTCCCGCTGTACCGCTCGGACAGCTCAAACAGACTGTATTTCCCGATTTGCGCCCGTCGGTAGCTGTCCATTGACGGAGTCGCCGACGCCAACAGCAGTAGCGACTTGTGTCGGAAACATCGCTGTTTCGCGACGTCGCGGACATGAAAACGCGGACTGCGTTCCGACTTGTAGGTGTGTTCCCCCTCCTCGTCTATGACGATAATTCCGATGTTTTTGAGCGGTGCGAACACCGCACTGCGAGTCCCTATGACGATTTTCGCGTCACCGTCGCGGATTCGCTTGTATTCGTTTCCGCGCGTTTTCGCGGTCAGCCCCGAATGGATTACGGCGGAAGTCTCGCCGAAAAATCCCTTGAAAATGGCAATCGTCTGCGGGGTCAGCGATATTTCGGGGACTAAAATCATAGCCGACCGACCGCTCCGCAGTACCTCCCCGACTGTCTTGATAAAGACGGAAGTCTTGCCGCTCCCCGTGATTCCGTGCAGGAGGGCACACTTCGCCTCACCCGTCTTGACTAAGTCCAATAACCCGCGAAACACGCCGTTCTGAGACTCAGTCAAGACTATATCGTCAACACTTTTCACGGGAATGGCGGCTTCGGACTCGCTCGGCAGAGTGGCGGCAATTTCCTCCGTTAAAATACCTTTTTTGACTAAATTAGTCACCACTCCCGCCCCGACCGCACAGAGATAACACAACTCCTTTATACTCGCCGACTGTGTTTCGAGTACTTCGATTACGCTTTTTTGTTTGGGAGTCATGTTTTCGGGCGGCTCGAAATCGTCGGGGAGTCTGATTATACGTTCCGATTTGTTTTTGTCTGAAGTTCCGAGTTTATCGAGTCCGCCCAAATCACGGATTATCGGCGGCAGAATACATCTGACTGCGTGGTAATATGTACAAAACGTGTTTTCTTTCAGCCACGCGGCTAAGTCCAACATTTCCCTGTCTAAGAACGCCTCCGAGTCCAAGACTTCGGCTATGCTCTTGACTGTGCCGCCGTCGTAATCCCGAACCGCGACGTCGAAAACCACCCCGACAATTTTCCGCGACCCGCGACCGAATGGTACAAGGACTCTTTTTCCGACTAAATCAACGCCGTCCGCCTCGAAAGGGACTGCATAACTGTAAAGGCGGTCAAAGGAGTACAACGCCGCCTCGACCGCCACTAATGCTATAAGACCATGTGTCAAATTTTGGTTGTTCATGTGGACTGTTTATTATTCCTTATTAATTTCTTCATTGATAATCGTTGCGACTTCGTTCACCGCCTCGGTCAAGTCGTCGTTTATGACTTGATAGTCGTAGTCGTAACAGCCGCCTATTTCGATTTCGGCTTTCGCAAGCCGCTGATTTATCGTTTCCTCGTCCTCGGTGGAGCGTTTTTGCAAACGGCGGCGAAGTTCCTCCATTGACGGCGGCATAATAAATATCAACAGTGAGTCCGGGAATAATCGGCGGACGTTTTCCGCACCCTCATGCTCGATTTTCATGACTATATTCTTACCCTCGCCGAGAGCGTCCATGACGGACTTCTTGCGAGTCCCGTAATAATTCCCGCAATACTCGGTGTGTTCGAGAAATTCGCCTTCCTCGATGAGCGACTCGAACTTTTCGCGGTTCATGAAGAAATAATGTACACCCTCCTGCTCACCGTCCCGTATCGGACGGGTAGTTGCAGATATGGAATAGAAAAGGTTCAGCTCGGTTTTGTAGTCCGAATTGAACAGCTTTTCGACAATGGTATCTTTCCCGCAACCCGCAGGTGCGGAAATTACGATTAGTTTTCCCGAATTATTCATTTATTTTCACTTCCTTTGCCGATAGAATCACATGACCCGAGTCCATGACGTAGACTGTCTTGGTCTTTTTTCCGCAGGTCGCGTCTACTAAGAGATTCTTTTCGCGGGCGGCGGAAATAAGCCGCTTAACAGGTGCGGAATGTCCGCACACTGCGGCGACTATTCGGTCTGTGTTAATGGAATTACCGTACCCGATGTCAGTCAGTTTCATTTAGAAACCCCCTCGCTGTAATTAAATCGTCAGGCGTGGTGATTTTGATGTTGCGGGACTCACCCTCCACGATTTTGACTCTTATTCCGTGATTTTCCATAACCATGCTGTCGTCGGTGACTTGTATACCGTCAGATTTACCCATGAATTCCCTGTACAACCGCAAGTCAAACACTTGCGGAGTCTGTGCCGCATACAAAGACTCCCTTTTCGGAGTCGTTTCGACAAAGCCGTCTTTGACCGCTTTAACCGTGTCGCGGACGGGAACGGCGGGAATCGCCGCCCTGTGAATCGCCGCCGACTTTACCACACGTTCAATCAATTCGGGCGTGACAAGCGGTCTTGCACCGTCATGGACTGCGATATACTCGGGGCTGTCAAGACTGTCGCGGCTGTCGTGACTTTCGCGACCGTCGCAGAACACGGCAATCCCGTTTCGCACCGACTCGGCACGGTCATGACCGCCCGACACAACGCCGACGACTTTTTCTATGCCGTATTCGCGGACTAAGTCTAAGACAGTCCCGATTTTGTCTTTACGGGTGACTACCGCGATTTGACCGATACAGTCGGCTCTCGCGAACGCCGCAAGACTGTGGATTAGTACGGGTTTTCCGCACAGGTCGGCGAATATTTTATCGCCCGACTCCCCCATTCGGGAACTGTTCCCCGCCGCGACAATTACCGCCGCTGTACTGCTCATTCGGGAATCGGCTCGATGTCGGGGGTTGTGACTTCGGGGGTGGAAGATTCGGGCGGTTCGGCAGTCGTTGCAGGTGCGGTCGTGACCGCCGCAGTCGGAGCCGCAGAAGTCTGTGTGGGTGAGGGAATGGTGATTTTAGTGGTAGTCCTTGTAGTTGCAGTAGTCGTAGTCGCAGACGTGGTAGTCCTCGTCGTAGTCGTGACCGTTGTGGTGACTTTCGGGGTAGTCGTGGTGGTCGGCGGAGGCGTGTAAGTAACGGTAGTAGTGGTAGTCTCGGGCGGTTCTTCCCTAACTATGACTATAACGTCGGCTTGCTTTTTCTTTTCGGAATCGTCGGGGTGGCTCATCAAGCGGATTTTGTCGTTGAATTTGAAATTACAGCTCTTGATGACGTCATTGCTCATGGACGGGACGTAATTGGTGTTCTCATCGTCGATTTTGATGTTGACTTCTTCCACGCCGAGTTCTTTCAGTTTGTCGTAAAACTCGCCGACGGTGAGTCCCTCAAAACGCGGGAGATTCTTAAATTCCGTCCCAAGACTGTATTTAATCGTGATTTTGGAGTTGGACGGTACAAACTGACCCTCGGGTATAGACTGTTCAAAGACGATGAATTTGTCATAATTGCTGTTGTATTCGGCGACAAACTCGAAATCGAAGTCGAAACGGTTCGCCAAATCAGCCGCCCAGCCGGAATTGTACTTCGCCTTTTTACCGTAGGTTAAGTCGGTGACTTTGGTTTCGTTCACGTCCGCACCCTTAGTAGTCTGCGATGTGTCGGACGTTTCTGGTGGAGGCGTAGTGGTTGCCGACGAAACGGTAGAAGTCGTTTCATCGCCGCCTTCGCTGATTCCCAATTTCCCTTGAACAGCCATGGTAATCAGCACTATAAAGAAAATCACCACGGCGGCAATCACCGATATGACTATAACCGTCTTGACTTTACGCTGTTTTTCCCAAGCCTCTTTCCGCAGACTCTTTTCCACAGCTTCGACCAAGTCGGCGTCGAACCGCGAGTTGTTTTCTTTTTTGGACTTGCTGTTGTCCAAAGCCTTTTCCGCATTTTCGATTTCTTCGTCGAACATAGAGTCAAGTTCGGGTGCGGGTGGGACGTATCCCTCTCCCGTCACGGGGAATCCCGTTAAGGTTTTGGATGTTGCTATGTCCCCCGTTCTCGCTTTTCCGAACAGCGACTCGGCTAATTCACCGACCGTCTTCAAACGTATATCGGCTGACAGCTCCAACCCGCTCATAATCGACTTCGACATCTTTTCGGAAATCTTGTCGTTGAGGAGTATAGGCTCTGCCAATATGTCCGAGGTGAGTCTTGACTGTGCGTCGGGGAGTTCGATTCCCGTCAAAGCCGTGTACATCAACGCCGACATTCCGTAGACGTCCGTCCAGTCGCCGTGACGTGCGAGCGAATTGTACTGTTCGGGTGCAGCGTATCCCGAAAAGACTTCCTCATTGATTTTTGAGCCGTAAATCCTCGCCGCAGTGATTGAGAAGTCGGTTAAGTACAGTCCGCTTTTCCCGTCTTTTTCGAGGTAGAATACGGTTTTTGGGGAAATTCCTCTGTGAATGATTCCCGCTATGTTAATCCGTGACAATGCGGCAAACATCGGCGGAAACAACTCCCGTGCTTTCGACGAGTCGATATAACCGCCCGAATTTTTGAGGTAAGTCTTAAAGTTCACCCCGGGAATGTATTCCGCGACGGAATAGGCGGTATTGTTCTCCGAAAAGACGTCCGTCACACGCTGAATCCCCTGCAACGCCCCAAGACTCTGCAACGAGCGGTTCAACTCGATAAACTCCGACAGATAGGTCTTGTAAAGCGGAAGTTCGCCGTTGTTGACCGCAATCAGCAAGACCCCCCTCGACCGCGAACACAGTGCGTCGGGCATATACTCCTTAATGACGGCTTTACTTTCCGTGAGTGTGTCAAATCCCATGTACTTCGCCGATTCCCCGTTATAGGAAATAAGTCTGCCTACGATGTACCGATTCGCGAACATATTCTTCGGGTACAGATAGGAGGCGAGATACACTCCGTTGTCGGTGTAACCGCAATGCGGACATTCTTTTTCTGCGGGAAGTACCGTTCCCATACAGCTCATGCAGAGATTAATTTCTTTTTTCATTGATTGTTCCATTTACAAAAATTATTTAATTTTGCTTTCTATTTATTCATTCTAACCTAAATACAGACGAATGTCAACATATTATTAGTAAATCGTAACCAAATCGTAATAATTTTAAAAAACTTTTCAATTATGCTTGACAAAATTTACATTTTACTTTATAATTAATATCGAATATGCTTGTATATAATTTAAAGAGGTATTGTCAAGCGGACTGTGCTCTTTACTATGGGCAGAGCCACCGACGCCGCCGTGCTTCTTTAACATATATAAGTCATTAGTTCATCCGGCTTACGAGTCGGTTCACATAGCCGATTCTTGATGTCGGCAAGAAAAGAGGAATAACAAACAATGAACACAGCCATGTGGGTTGTGCTTTCTGTTGTCACGTTTGCCCTCGGTGCGGGAATAAGCTGGGTCATCGCGTTCAAGGCGGGCGGAAAAAACCGTCAGCGGTTCGCAGAGGCTCATATAGAGTCCGCCGAGAAAGAGGCTCTTCGGATTATGAACGAGGCAGAAAAGAAAGCACAAGCGGAAAAAAAGACCGCTCTGGTGGAAGCAAAAGACGAAATCTTCAAATTGAGGGAAGTTGCGGAAAAAGACATCAACCGCATGAAAACACAGACCGAGCAGGAATTAAAAGAGCGACGCTCGGAAATATCACGCTCTGAACGCAGATTACAGCAAAAAGAGGAAAACTTAGACAAAAAGAACGACAAAATCGAAAAATTAGAGGAGGGTCTCCTCGGCAAGCACAAGAAAGCGGAGGAACGCTTAGAAGAAATCGAAAAGCAAAAGCAAGCACAGTCGGACATTTTGCAGAGGATTTCGGGTTACACCAACGAACAGGCGAAGGCTCACATTCTCGAAATTTTGGACGGTCAGTTAGACCATGAGAAAGCACTCAAAATCACCGCTTATGAACAGCGTCTTAAAGACGAGTGCGACGCCAAGGCAAGAAGTTACATCTCGCTTGCGATTTCGAGACTTGCGTCCGAAACAGTGTCGGAGTTGACCGTATCGGTCGTTCCGCTCCCGACAGACGAGATGAAAGGTCGCATTATAGGCAGGGAGGGTCGGAATATCCGCACACTCGAACAGCTTACGGGGGTTGACCTTATCATAGACGATACTCCCGAGGCGATTACGCTGTCGAGTCATGACAAAGTCCGAAGGGAAATCGCGAGAATTTCGCTTGAAAGACTCATTCAGGACGGCAGAATCCACCCGACGAGAATCGAGGAAATGGTAGACAGAGCAAGGAGGGACGTCGAGGCGAAAATCAAGCAGGAGGGCGAACGCGCGGTCATGGAGGCGAACGTGAACGGACTCCACCATGAGATAGTCCGCTTACTCGGTCGGCTTTATTACAGGACTTCGTACAGTCAAAACGTATTGACTCACTCTCTCGAAGTGTCTCATTTAGCGGGAATGTTAGCGTCGGAACTCGGTATAGACGCGACTATGGCAAGAAGAGCGGGACTGCTCCACGACATAGGCAAGTCGCTGACTCACGAAATCGAGGGAAGTCACGTCAACATCGGTATGGACGTCTTGAAGCGGTATAAAGAGAATCCCGAAATTATCCACGCGGTAGAGGCTCACCACGGCGATGTCGAGCCGCGAACGGTGTTAGCCGCAATCGTACAGGCGGCGGATTCTATCAGTGCGGCGCGTCCGGGTGCGAGAAGCGAGAGTTACGAGAACTACATCAAGCGTCTTGAAAAGTTAGAGGAAATCTGCATGGCACACGCGGGTGTAGAAAAGTCGTTCGCTATTCAGGCGGGTCGTGAAATCAGAGTCATGATTAAACCCGAAGCGGTCAACGACGACGGAATGGTCGTATTGGCACGCAAAATCGCGGAACAAATCGAGAAAGATATGGAGTACCCCGGTCAAATCCGAATTCATTTGATTCGAGAGAGTCGGGCGGTAGATTTCGCGAAATAGAAAAGTCAAACGAGATTAATCCGCAAAAACGTAAATGTTTTTGCGGATTAATTTATACAAAAAGGAGTCAACAACATGAAAAAATTCAAACTTTCGCCTCTGCGACTGTCGCTGACAGCGGCGGCTGTGCTTATTTTAGCAGTCGGACTCGCATTTATATTCCAATCCAAAAAACCGACCGTTTCCGAAGAGCCGAACATAACGACCGACACGTCCGAGTCGCAGACTACCGCCGCGGAATCGACTTCCGCTCCCGCGACTGACACGTCCCCCGACGTGTCCGAAACCGACGATTCCCCGTTTGACCCGATTCCCGAACCAACGACCGAGCAGGTCAAGTTGGAACGCGGGGATTGGAAATGGCACGTTCAACCCACAATCGTAAGCGGGGGAGGTGTATTTTGCTGTTCGCATTGCGGATTCGCTTTATACATGGACGGCGAGAGAAACACCTTCATAGACGAGCAGACCGGACTGCCTATTTTCGGCGGTCACGGCGGTCACGGAGGCGGTTATTTTGAATGGGTTTATGACCCCGATTTGGATTTGTTCGGGTATCATGACGGGGACGAGAGCGGAGGCGACATAGAATTAGCACCGTTCAGTCAAATTGCGGAAAAGTTCCCCGAGTGCTTTGACGGGATTCAGGTCGTGGAGCGGGTGGACTCGACCAATCGAAACACGTCTGTTGGTTACGGAGATTATTTTAACGATGACGCTTTTTCGGGAATCGCCGTATTTTTTGAGGGGGAATTCCTCACCGACTTTGTATATCAAAGGGCATACTCACCGCGAAAAACTCCGCAATTGGTGTCGGTCAGGGACAGCGACGACAAGTACGGAGTCATAGGCAGTGACGGTGAGATATGGGTTCCGTTTGAATTCGACTATATCGGTATCGTGGATTCATGGACGGCGTTCGCGGAACAAAACGGACGCTTGGGAATTATCGCGTTTAACGGGACAGTCCCCGAATACCGTAACGGTAAACCTGTCCCGCTCAAAGACGGCGACCGATTCAACGGGGTGTGGAGTGTTGTTGAAAAGTCGGGCAAATTCGCAATAACGGACAACGAGGGGAACGCATTGGACGGCTTGTACTTCGACTTAATCGAAAACTGCGGAAAAGGAAAGATTCTCGGTTATGATTACGATTCGGGCAGAGTCTTTAACATGAGATATGCCGATTGGTACGATGAAAAAGAGCCGCAAAATTCGGTTTGGGTTCGTCATGTCAGTTATGAAAACTTACAGATTCAAGGCTTTTCGGGGATTGCGGATTTTGAATGGGGGAATTTTGAATGGGTCAACGATAATGTAGACGAGCAGTTGGAATTAGTCGAAAAGGCGGTGGATTACCTTTATAAGAATAACAGTTCCGTTAAGTCGATAAAGAAAATCATTTCAGAGGGAATAAACGATTATGAGCATCAAGGAATAAACCGAAAAAGTTTTATCAAAATCTGCACCGTGTACAACGACAATACCACAAGAGTAGTGTTTTTCTATTTAGACGAGTCTGAAAGAGGAGAATGGACAATAACTAATATGGAGGAAGTGTAACAAGCAGACTCTTACACATTTATCGCAGACTCTTACACATTTGCCGCAAACATATTGACAACCCGTAAAAATTGTGATAGAATATGACCGCTGTCACGGAAAACCGGGAAATTTTTACGGGAGTCTT
>Ga0082212_10011787_pt1 | contig 11058 bp, 10 predicted proteins | sample TergutNt197P3_FD_71548 | JGI IMG/M metagenome (GOLD analysis project Ga0082212, IMG submission 71548) | Neocapritermes taracua P3 segment gut microbial communities from Petit-Saut dam, French Guiana - Nt197 P3 | ecosystem: Host-associated > Arthropoda: Insects > Digestive system > Gut ... | reverse complement strand
AACAGACAGCTACTTATGTTTTAAGGTAACTAAAACCAACTCAAACGGATTGTTGATGCGAATAGGCATTTCGCTGTTGCCCAAACCGCGGCTTACTACGAGCGTAGTTTGAGCAATGCTGTGGACGCCTGAGGTATACTCCGGAAACAGCCCTTGTCCCGGAGCGAAAACAGGACCGAAAGCGGGAATACGCCATTGTCCGCCATGAGCATGACCCGAGAAGACGAGGTCATAACCTTCGTCTGCATAGATTGCCAGACTTTCCGGACGATGCGCTAAAAGGATGTTGAACAGGTTTTCATCCAGCGGACGCAGAGTTCTTAGCCGAAGAAGCGTCTTGACGCTGTTTGAAATATATTTTGAGTGATTACGGGAAAACCGGGGATCCATAACGCCGGCAACGGATAATCTGTCGCCGCCTCTTGAAATATTTTCTCTGCGGTCGAGCAAAACATTCACGCCCGCGAGTTTAAGCTGACGGAACAGAACGTCATGCTGCGCAAGTCTCGCTTCATGATTACCGGGAGTATAAAACACAGGACAGATTCCGGTTAATTCTCTTGCAAGTTTCACCGCGACATCATAGTCGGTTCTTATACTGTCTACGATATCACCGGTTATGAAGATGGAGTCGGGAGCGAGAGACCTTATTTTTGAAAGCATTTTGCCATGGTAACAGAGCAACTTATTATTGTGTAAATCGGAGATTTGAAGAATCCGGAAACCGTCAAATGAAATCGGAATTTTACGGTTTTCCACTACATAATTAGATAGCGTAAAGTGAGATAGTTGTCTAAAGAAAAGACCTGCCCCTATGCTTGAGAGTAAGAACAGAGGAAACAGACTTTTTGCATATTCTGTCTTTTTCATTAAATTCATCCTCTTGCGTTCAGTTTTAAGGCAACGGCAAAGAATAAAAAAGCTCCATCGGAAGATGAAGCTTCAGGCTTATCAGGCGGTAGGGGCTGCTTTTTTGGCTATCGAAGACTTTTTACGTGCCGCGGTCTTTTTATGGATGACACCTTTTTTAACAGCCTTATCTATGACACTGTAGGTTTCGGAAACCGCAGCGTCTTTTTCCTTGGAGCCGTCGATTATTGAAGACTCAGCTTTTTTAATAGTAGTTCTCAGATTTGACCTGACCGACTTATTGCGCGCGGTCGCTTTTGCGCTGGTTAATACTCTCTTTTTTTGTGATTTAATGTTCGGCAAACGTTTTGTCTCCTTTTAAACGGCGAATACATCGCTGAATTAATACTGTTCTGAACCTCCGCTTTATCAGCGGACTACATAATAGCATTTCACTAAATAAAATGCAAGCTTTGCTAAGACTTGAAAATCCTGTTTGGCAATCCTGCCAAAGACATATAACCGCCGAGTTTTAAGCCGGGAAGAGGTTGAAAGATCCGCAATGTATTTTATCAAGACATACATTTGTAAAAGCCGTTCTGATATATGATATAATATTTATAAATCACGAGGTGCCTATTATGATGGAGCATTACCGGAATTTTTGTATAATCGCCCATATTGACCATGGTAAGTCAACTCTTGCGGACAGAATACTCGAGGAGACAAAAGCTGTGGATATGCGTTCCATGCAAAATCAGTTTCTCGACAACATGGAACTTGAACAGGAGCGAGGAATAACAATAAAAGCCCGGGCGGTCACTCTTGAATATCAAGCCGATGACGGCAAGACTTATTATTTTAACCTGATAGATACCCCGGGACATGTCGATTTCAATTATGAGGTTTCACGTTCGCTTGCCGCGTGCGAGGGAGCCATATTAGTTGTGGACGCTACACAGGGAGTTGAGGCGCAAACATTAGCTAACGCATATCTCGCAGTCAGCCATGACCTTGAGATAATGCCTGTTATCAATAAAATCGATCTCGTCTCCGCAGACGCAGAACGGGCGGTTGCCGAGATAGAAGAAGTGATAGGTATACCGGCTCAAGACGCGCCGCGGATATCCGCCAAACAAGGAATAAACATACGTCAGGTACTCGAGCGTGTAATTACCGATATTCCCGCGCCGAAAGGAGATGCGGATTCACCGCTTAAGGCTTTGATATTTGACAGCGTGTACGACTCGTACCGCGGAGTTATTGTTAATATAAGAGTTTTTGACGGCAAACTCAAGCCCGGAGACACTATAAAAATGATGCAAACGGGAACCGAGTTTCAAGTAGTTGAGGTCGGGAATATGCGTCCGAGCAGCCTTGAACCCTGCGACGTATTATGCGCGGGAGAGGTCGGATACCTGACAGCTTCGATTAAAAACGTCCGCGAAATAAAGGTCGGAGATACGGTTACATTATCCGAATTTGCCGCAAAAGAGCCGCTGCCCGGATATCGAGACGCAGTACCTATGGTTTTTTGCGGAATATATCCCGCCGACGGAGCTGATTATGAAGCGCTAAGGGACGCCATCGCAAAGCTCGAACTCAACGACGCGTCAATTTCCTGCGAACCTGAAACCTCCGTCGCGCTCGGATTTGGATTTCGCTGCGGATTTCTCGGATTGCTTCATCTCGAAATAATTATAGAACGATTAGAACGTGAGTTTGACCTTGATCTTATAACCACCGCTCCGAGCGTTATATACAGAATAACAAAAACAAACGGTGAGGTTGACTTGATAAGCAACCCCACAAACTACCCCGATCCCGCGTCGATTGCTAAGACCGAGGAGCCGTATGTAGCAGTAAATATCTTTACTCCGGCGGATTACATAGGCGGCGTCATGGAGCTTTGCACCGAACGCCGCGGGATATTTATCGACATGAAATACATAGACACCGAACGTGTTGAAATGCATTATGAACTGCCGTTAGGTGAGATTGTCTATGATTTTTTTGATTCACTAAAGAGCAGAACACGCGGTTACGCGAGCTACGACTACGAGATGAAAGGATTTAAAGAATCCAAATTGATCCGACTTGATATTTTGATTAACGGCAGCATAGTGGACGCTTTCTCCATGATTGTTTTTTCCGAAAACGCTTACAAACGCGGGAGAAAAATAGCTGAAAAGCTCAAAGACCACATTCCGCGCCAACTGTTTGAGGTACCTATTCAAGCGGCGGTAGGAGGTAAGATAATCGCGAGGGAGACAATACGCGCGCTGCGCAAGGATGTGCTTGCTAAGTGTTACGGCGGGGATATCACAAGAAAGAAAAAACTGCTTGAAAAGCAAAAAGAGGGAAAGAAAAAAATGCGCTCTCTCGGTTCGGTAGAGCTTCCCAGCGAAGCGTTTACCGCTGTGCTCAAGCTTGACGAGTAACTTCTTACTGCCAAAAGCAGGTATTCGTTATATGATATGTAAAATAAAGCGCATATAAAAATGGAAAGAGGTATATCATGCTGCTGTATATCGGAACGTATACAAAGAACACCGCGAGCTATGGGATTTATACGCTGGATTTTGATTCTGATAAACAAACGTTTAATGAAATAAACGTTACTCAGAGCACAAATCCGTCCTTTCTCAGTGCATATAAAAATAATCTATATACTGTTAATGAACTACCGGACGCCGGAAGTATCGAAAGTTTTGGTATTAATTCTGATGGTTCACTATATGCAAAAAACAAAATTCTCTTTGCCGGTTCGGCAAGCTGCCATATAGCGGTTCATCCCCAAACCCGTTCGGTATATGCCGCGAATTACGGATCCGGGAATATCGCCGGGTTCACGCTGCTTCCTGACGGTGTTATCGGGAAGAATATTTCTCTTATTCAACATGAGGGAAGCGGACCGAATAAAAGCCGCCAGCAAAGCGCGCATGCTCACTCTGTAAATATCACTCCTGATGGCAGATATCTTCTTGCGGCTGACCTGGGCGCTGATAAAATATTTATCTACTCTATCAATAATAAGGACGGTTCGCTTACGGTCAACAAAAACTGCGCATATGCCCCGACTCCTCCGGGAGAAGGTCCGCGCCACATGACGTTTAATAATAAAGCAAGTACCGTTTATGTTATTTCTGAACTTAAAAACAATGTATTAGTATATGATTACAAAGCTGAAACAGGCACGCTTACCCAGATGCAAAGCATTTCGGTTCTGCCAGAAGAATTTACAGGCGAGAGCATCTCCGCAGATATTCATATATCTCCGGACAACCGTTTTTTATACGCCAGCAGCAGAGGATGGAACGGGATATCCGCTTTCTCAATAGCCCCCGACGGCTTGTTATCAGAGGTAAAGCATTATGAAGGTTTCGGTAAAACACCGCGAAATTTTGCCGTTTCTCCTGACGGAGAGTATGTCTTTATAGCCTATCAGGATTCAGACAGTATAGCGGCGGTAAAAAGGGATATCAGAACCGGGGAGATAAAAGAACTTGTCGCTAAAACAACGATTCCCACCCCGGTATGTATACTCATTTCTGAATAAGTAAATACTTATATTTGCTCAACAATTTGATATTGATATACTATCAAGAATTCTGCTCATAGATAAATTTTTCACCGATATCAACTGCGTTTTTTTCAACTGCCTGCACAAGCCAATCGGCAATCGACAGGTTATCCTGCATTTTATCGTAAAAAAGTTTTGGAGTACCGACAAAGATATGCGGCGTTGAATTATCTTTCTTCTGCCCGTGATCAGTCAGATAAAATGAATAATTCGGAATTTCTTTTTTTAACTTAGTAACCGTTTCTATCAGCGTATTGTGAAATTCCTGTAATATCCGCGAGTTGACTAGCTTCCTGCCGTAGTTCATTTTATTCATAAACGCAGAAAGTTCCATATCCCACACAGAGTTTGAATGCAGAAACAGCGTTTTTGGCGGCATATTGTCCCGGGCATAACGAAATAAGTCGAAAATCAAATCGTCACTTTTTATGTATGCAGATAAATCGGGACTTACTTTCCAAACATCATTAACTATCTGAGGCCATAGCGCAGACCGAATGTGGGAACCCTCTGAATATACGATTATATTTTCACAATCAGCGTAGATTTTTTTAATGGCACGGCAATGGACAACGCAGCCGAATGCTCCCGCGCTCTCGCCCATGATCAGCAGACTCTCCGGCGTACCGGGGAAAAAATCCTTCAATATGGCTACGGCAGACTCAACATTTTTATATCCGTGATGATAAAGAGTTTTATTTCCTCCGTTTAAGGCATGATAAACTTGTTCACTATTACCTATATGAAAATCAGCGGTTGTATACGGAATATTTATAATGTGCCAGTCAAAAAACGGGTTGCGAATATCGTTCGCGCTGAGAATACCAACGTGCATAAGGCCTAACAGCATATTAGGCATATCACTGATATAAAAACCTTCCTGTATTTTTAATATTGAACGCAATGACGTCAAGGGTCTTGCTGCAGTTTCGTCATTCCACGATAATCCGCCGCCTGCAAAATTGACAAGCAGCTTGTTGATAGTTCCCTTTTTCAGGGTAATGCTGAAGGGCTTACCATTGCTGCTTTTGCACTTATCAAGGGTTTTTCGATACCAAGTATGTGATTTTACTTCCGCGGGAGTCCATGATTTGAGCATAATTAATATCCTTAAATAGATTTAATTACAAGACCTTCACCAACTCACGTACAAATAAAACACAGCGGGATGAGTACAACTCAATGCTTGCTTCAAAATCCTCGGCGGCTTTATTATCGGCGCTGTCGGATACTATTTTTAATATGACAAATGGCAGGCTGTTGGCGGAAGCTACATGTGCCACGGCAGCCGCCTCCATATCCACGCAACTGCATTTTGTTCTTTTAATAATATCTTGTTTAATATTCTTGTCAGAAACAAAGATATCCCCCGAAGCCGCTATTCCGGTAATGTAGTGAAAACCAAGTGTACATAAAACCTTTTCAGCGAGCTTTATAAGGTTTTGGTCAGAACTAAAACCGTCTTCGAAACCTATTTCAGTACCGGCAAGACTAAGATATGAAAAGTCATGATAAAATGTTTTTTTAACCAACACCGCATCCCCTGGAACAAGTCTGTCATCGCACCCGCCTGAAAGACCGGTGTTTATAATGATATCACACCCAAACGCGGTGATAAGAATTTGGGCAGCCATTGCTGCACAGGTTTTTCCTATGCCGCTTATTATCAGAAAGAGAGAATGGGAGAAAGCATCCAGTTGAGTTATGTGCATATTTCCTGCTTTGTGTTCAACAGCACCGCAGAAAGTCTCCCTTATCAGATCTATCTCCCGCTCCATGGCGCATACTACACCAATGTTCACTTAATATCCTCCTGACTATTTACCCATGATTTATAAGAAGCTTCCCAAACTTTCTTTGAGAACGGACGAGATAAATCGCCGGCTTGCCGGGCGAAAGCTTCCGTGAACTGCAGAAAGGGGGTAGCTTGTTCTCTTGCAGTTTCGAGTTCCATATGAATAATGCCGCACCATACAGGGACGCTTCTCATGCAATAACTGCTTTTAAATCTGTCAAGGGTAAGTTCAACATCATAAAAGACCCGGCGTGGCTGCGCGATCCATTCTCCGTCGGTGAAACTAAGAAGGGTATAAGCAGCTTTTCGGCAGAAGTCGAGAGGAAGTCCTGCGGAACCCGCATTAATAAGAAGTTTGCCGCCGAGTCTCGTATGCCACTGAATATGTGTATGACCAAAAGCGTATATCCCGTCTTCAAGCATCGGTAAGATTTCGGTAAGTTTATGATCGCTTGAGAGGAAAGTTGAATAAAAGTCCGGGAAAGTGTAGGAGTTGAATTTTCCCGAATCACGTCCCAATGCGTAGAAATGGGGATTTATCATGGAGACCGCAGTGCCATTAAAAAAGATTTCAGGTTCATGAAAAATAAAAACAGGCGGAACCCTTTCCTGCCTTAATACAATAGTTTTCTCAAGTGATTTTAAAAAAAATATGTTATCCGGTGTAAGATAATCACGATACCAGTATTTCGCGTGAAACTGACCCGTAGAAGGGATATCAACATGAATAGACGAATCGTCTACCAGTACCCGGTCTTCATTTCCGGATATAAATACAGCATCTTTGATTTCTCTGAGAGCGTCTAAAGTTTCATTAGGTTCAAACAGTCCGAGACTGTAGTCTCCGAGAAAAATAAACTTCTCTGCGCCGGAGTCCCTCGCGTCATTTAAAACGGCGTTTAACGCTGAAAGATTACCGTGTATATCAGAAATCAAAGCGTATGTTATAGTACACACTCCCCTTAAACATTGAACCTGAACAGTATAATATCGCCGTCTTTGATGATATACTCCTTACCCTCGCTGCGTATGAGTCCCTTATCCTTCGCTGCTGACCAGCTGCCGCAGTTTTTCAGTTGCTCAAACTCGACGATCTCGGCGCGTATAAAACCGCGTTCAAAATCGGTATGGATTTTTCCCGCCGCCTGAGGAGCCTTGGTTCCGTCTGAAATGGTCCAAGCACGGACCTCGTCCTCGCCGACGGTCAAAAAAGATATCAATCCGAGGAGTCTGTAACCTTCGCTTATAAGGCGGTCCAATCCGCTCTGCCGTGTTCCCAGTTCTTTGAGAAACGCCTCACGTTCATCGGCCTTGAGCCATATTATTTCCTCTTCTGCTCTCGCGCTGATTGCAAGGACCCCGGCGCTTTCTTTTTCAGCTATTTCGGTGACCGTGGTATAATAAGTATTACTGATCTCATCACTGAAAAAATCATCATCTGATATATTGGCGGCATATATTACAGGCTTGTTAGAAAGCAGCGGGGAAGCCGTGATGATATCTCTATGCGCTTTTTCATGCACCTCGAACGATCGCGCGTTTTTTCCTGATTGCAGCCAGAGCAGAAGCTTTTTAAGCAGTTCCAGTTCTCCTGAAAGACTTTTGTCTCCCTTAAGAGCCTTTTCAGTCTTGGCAATTCGCCTCTCAACCAATTCAATATCCGAAAGAATTAACTCAAGTTCAACCACCTCGATATCACGCTTGGGGTCTATTGAGCCGTTGACATGCGCTATACCGCCGTCCTCAAAACAACGCACAACATGAACTATCGCGTCTACCTCGCGGATATGTGAAAGAAATCTGTTGCCTAATCCCTCCCCGACTGATGCTCCGGCGACAAGACCGGCAATATCTACAAATTCTATCACCGCCGGAACGGTCCTTTTCGGATGATACATCCCCTCCAAAAAGTCTAAACGCGAATCCGGAACAGCCACCACTCCGACATTCGGATCAATTGTACAAAAAGGATAGTTGGCAGCGGAAACTTTTGCTCTTGTAATGGCATTGAAAAGCGTGCTTTTGCCGACATTCGGAAGTCCGACTATACCTATCTTCATAGTTCCTCTCAATAAACACCGCTGACCGGTCTTTATGCAGTATATGCCGCTTGTCCGCGACACAAAATTCGTCAATGATTTTTTGTGTTATTATATAACAAATATTTAGCGTCTTCAACGGTGTTAACGCTTTATACATTTTTTAGTGATATAATACTAATATATTTCAAAGCTGAGCTGAAAAGATAATGATACTTCGTCCGGAGGAAACTAAATGAAAAAGAATAATATATTAGTTGTGGACGACGAGAGAAATATTTGCGAACTGATACGCCTATATCTTGAAAAAGAAGGATATACAATCACTATGGCATACAACGGCGCAGACGCTGTTGAAATGATAAAAGCCGAAGATTACGCGCTTGTTTTGCTTGATATTATGATGCCAAAAATGGATGGCTGGGAGGTGTGCCGACGTATCCGCGAACGTGGCTGCACGCCTGTCATCATGCTGACAGCCAAGGGAGAAACCTTTGATAAGGTCATGGGTTTGGAACTCGGAGCGGATGATTATATCGTTAAGCCGTTTGATATGAAAGAGGTAATAGCCCGAATAAAAGCAGTGCTCCGGCGCTCGGCGCAGGAGGATGACGGAGAGGTAAACTTTGAAAAATTATCGGTTAACATTGTAAAATACGAAATCAAGGTTGACGGAATCAATATAGATACGCCTCCAAAAGAATTAGAGCTGCTCTATCACCTTGCGAAATCTCCCAACCGTGTATATACCCGTGATCAGCTTCTTGACGAGGTTTGGGGTTTTGAATACTACGGCGATTCCAGAACGGTAGATGTTCATATTAAACGTCTTAGAGAAAAACTGGAGGGGGTTTCAGATCAATGGTCTCTTAAAACGGTCTGGGGCGTCGGATATAAGTTTGAGCTTAAATAACCGCTGAAAAATTAACCGTACTCACGCTGAAAACAAAAAAGTAGTTATCTGAATGAAACTATGGATATAAGCGGAAAAGGCAGTCTGTTCAAAAAATATTTTTTAATATACGCCGTAACTCTGCTAATCTGTGTCTTTATGTTAGGCATGGTGTTTTTATATTTCGCGTCACAATATTTCAAGGACGCCAACAAAGGGACGCTTGCCGTCGCCGCACTCAAAGGCGTTGAAGCGACCGAAAGGAATTATATAAAAAATTACGGCAAGGTTCTGACGCGTGACGAACTGGAAGACGAATATTCTCTTATTTACCACGCCACAGATGTGTTGATTTTCTTTTGTGATATTGACGGAATGGTGGAGATATGCGGAGAAGGTGAAGATTGTCCTCATATGAAAGGAACTATACCGGCGGGGATAAGAGAAACCATACTTCTTAAAAGAGAATATTATGAAGCGGGAAATCTCGGAGGCTTTATCCACGAAGCCCGGTTTACTTACGCCTGTCCGGTGATAATGGGCGGAGCTGTGCGAGGATACATATTCGCCTCAAAATCACTTGAAGGTTTATTTACTTTTTTATATCAAATCATCACAAGGTTCGCGCTCTCGGCACTGGCGGCATTTGTTCTGTCTTTTGTCGTTATCTACTACGCCACTCGTATGTTAACCAAACCATTGCAAAAAATATCATTCGCAGCCAAACGCTTCGGCGACGGTGATTACAGCGTCAGGGTGGATGTGCCGGATAATGACGAAATAGGAGAACTTGCCAAAGTATTCAACAACATGGCCGAATCGGTATCCGGACTTGAGATGACCAGAAGGAGTTTTGTAGCAAACGTATCGCATGAACTGCGAACCCCTATGACCACCATTGCTGGATTTATCGACGGTATACTTGACGGAACTATATCCAAAACGGAACAACCGTACTACCTTCAGGTAGTGAGTGACGAGGTTAAACGTCTATCAAGGCTTACCTCTTCGCTTTTAACCATAGCAAGGATGGAAGCAGGGGAACAAGCGGCAAACATAGACAGCTATAACGCGTGGGACTCTCTGCTTAACGTAATGTGGAATATGGAACAGCGGATATCCGAAAAAAACATCGAAGTTAAAGAGATGGAGGTCATTCCGAGGTTTGTCTACTGCGATCCCGACATGCTGCATCAGGTTATCTACAATCTTATGGACAACGCTGTTAAGTTCACCCCGGAGGGAGGGTATATCCGGGTTTCGATAACGGCGGGATGGGAAACGACGAATATATATGTCACCAACAGCGGAGCAGGAATAGATCAAGCATATTACAACAGAATATTTGAACGGTTTTATAAATCCGACAGTTCGCGCAGCCTCGATAAGGGAGGGACCGGACTTGGGTTATATATTGTAAGAACGCTGCTTAACCGCATGAGCGGAAGGATATCGGTAACAAGCGAGAAAGACGTCGAAACCAGCTTTATCATAACGCTCAGAACCGCACCCGAACAAAAACAGCGCGAACATAACGATATCAATGCCCAAACAGAGAAGGAAAAACGGGGACTGGCAAACATGATTACGCGTGGTCTCAAAAGAAGAATATAAACTTGTTTAATTTGATTTCTACCTTCTTCTTTGATATGATACACTACTAAAGCAGCGCCGAACGACCATTGAGTTAACAACGGTGAGCGGCAGAGCATTTGGTCCCTATGGAGAAAAACAATGATTTTTGTGTCGCCGTCAATATTAGCCAGTGATTTTTCAAATCTCGGACAAGAGTGTGAAAAACTTACTGCCGCCGGAGCGGACTTTATTCATTTTGACGTGATGGACGGACACTTTGTAGACAAAATATCTGTCGGAGCGCCGGTATTGGAATCGCTTGCTA
>Ga0082212_10009519_pt2 | contig 11060 bp, 8 predicted proteins | sample TergutNt197P3_FD_71548 | JGI IMG/M metagenome (GOLD analysis project Ga0082212, IMG submission 71548) | Neocapritermes taracua P3 segment gut microbial communities from Petit-Saut dam, French Guiana - Nt197 P3 | ecosystem: Host-associated > Arthropoda: Insects > Digestive system > Gut ... | reverse complement strand
AATGTAACTGACAGCCGGATATACAACAGCTTCGGCGAAACGACGGAATACACGGCTGAGATAAACGGCGTTCCTGTTTTCGATGTTGAATACACAAGAGACAAACTTGGCCGCATAACGGACAAGACGGAAACGGTAGGCAACATCACAACCGCGTATCACTACGAATACGACGAAGCCGGAAGACTGACGGATGTAGAAGAAAACAGCATAGCGGTATCGCATTACGAATACGACGAAAACGGCAACCGGACTGCGGCGCAAGCCTTTGGAATGAACTATGCCGGAACGTATGACGATCAGGACAGACTGCTTACATACGGAGCAACGGCATACACCTACACGCCGAACGGCGAACTGCTGACAAAGACGAACATAAGCGGAACGACGAACTACTCATATGATGTATTTGGAAATCTGCGGACGGCAACGCTGCCTGGCGGCACGGAGATAGAATACGTCATAGACGGCCAGGATCGCCGAATCGGAAAGAAGGTAAACGGAACTCTTGAACAGGGATTCCTTTACGACGGCCAGATACAGATAGTAGCCGAGCTTGACGGCGCGGGAAATATCGTATCGCGCTTCATATACGGTGACCGGGCGAATGTTCCGGTTTACATGCAAAAAGGCGGCGAAACATATCGAATAATCGCCGACCATCTTGGCAGCCCGCGTCTTGTAATCAACTCCACGGACGGAAGCGTCGTACAGCGGATGGATTACGATGAATACGGGAATGTGCTTAATGATACAAACCCCGGATTTCAGCCCTTCGGCTTTGCTGGCGGCCTATACGACGGCGACACAGGATTGACCCGCTTCGGCGCAAGAGATTACGACCCGCACACCGGCCGATGGACAGCAAAAGACCCAATTCGTTTCGACGCCGGAGATACAAACCTCTATGGTTACGTAGTCAATGATCCTATAAACAAAATAGACCCATTGGGGTTATGGCAGCTATTTTTTCAAAGTCAAACTGAGGGAGTAGGTGGCGTTGGGCTTACTGGGTCAGCTGGCTTTTTTTTCGACTTTAATAATTGGCTTCAATCAGGCTTTTTTGCTGAGGGAGGAATGGCTGGCGGCGCTAGTTTTGGTGCATCAATCGGCGCAGGTTTTGCGCTGAGAGACATAGCTGGGTGCGCAGTCAACTTTGATGTAAATATTGGTAAGCTTTCCATTACAGTTTTTGCCGATTCGGAAGGCTTTAACGGAATTGCAGTTGGCGGTGGCCCAGGCCTTGGGATGTCTTCATCAATAACAAATACGATAACTTATCGATTGCAGGATGGATGGAATAAATTGCTCCAAGGAGTAGGCTCCTTAGAGAGAGGAATACGAAGCATTTATGGCTATCCCGTAAAATAACCATATTCGTGGAGGCCATATGAATATAAGAAAAACTTGGAACTTGTTGCGGCTACTTGTTTTACCAGGTGGGTGTTTCATATTTGGGTATCTAGCGGCGAGGTTACAAGGAGCTTGGTGGATTATGATTTTTGTATGGTTCTTTGGAGTATTGTATATTATCGATAATAAATGCAGATGTCCTAAGTGTAAGCATCGTTTAAAATTGCATAAATATTCAGAATTGCCCGCATTTGCAGGATGTTATTGGTCATCTAATCTAAAGCTAAAATGTAAACATTGTGGGCAATTATTAAATGATGGATATGGTGGAAATCTTGATCCGATTAAAATTGATAACGGTGCCTTGCAGTCACGTTTGATTTATAAAGTAGATCCTGTTTATCCCAGATTTGCGAAATCCTCCGGCATATCTGGCACAGTCATTATTAATGTAATAACAGACGAAGAAGGAACTGTTGTAGAAGCTAGGAAAGTTAGTGGAAACCCTATCCTTGCAGAGGCTGCCGAGATTGCGATGCGCCAGTGGCGTTATTCGTCAACGCTTATAAATGGAAAACCGGTTCCTGTTGAATCTAACGTCTGTCTAGATTTTTTATCTGATGGAACTGTTCATATAAAGAGTAATGAGTAAAAAACATATATAACATCCTTTAGAATACTACATACATGGATTCGATATATAAACAGTAGAAATAAATGAAGTTTGCGGTTAAAAATTCAAAACTAAATCTATCCATTTATGATAATTATTAAACGAGAGAGGTGATAGAAATATAGATAAATGAATTTCATGAAATCATACTTAAAGTTTCAATGTATTTCGATATTTCTGTTTATAGGCTTATGTAATAGTGCTTCAGCCCAACCGATAGTAAAATACGCCGACGGCACGGAAACCACTGAACCGCGCCGGGTTTTTCGGAGACTCTATAATGTGAGAGAGGAAGGAGTATATGGAAACCAGGAAGAGGTATTCGCAGGAAGTAAGGGAGCGGGCACCCTGTACTTGTAGAAGTGAAGTAAGCGTCGTTTTATCACCACGTCGTCTAGCGGCGGTTTTTTGGTGGGTTTTATTTCGGCAGTTCGACGTTCCAGGTGAGCAGAGCTTCAATAGCCGCCATGTCCGCCGTATCTATATTCGGGAGTCGCTCAAAAAGGTGTGTTAGGTAGGCATACGGGTTTAGACCGTTTGCCTTATGGTTTACAAAAACGGAAAGCCTCCGAATAGATGGACGACACTAGCCGAAACGAACAGACCCACGACGACATCCTGCAATACGACGATTTTTTACAAGGCAACGAGTCGTCGGTTATTTTGCTCAAAGACGGATCTCTGCTTGTTTTTTTTAGGATGGACGGGGTTGATTATGAAGGGCTTTCTGATGAACAGAAGGAAGAATTAAGCCGTTGTGTCCGTTCCGCGCTGGAACAGCTTCCCAATGAAGGCGCGGGCTTTCTGTTGTCCAATCTCCTGATAAGGGATGCGTCCAAACCAGTACATCTGGCGTCCGCCCCCGATGTGCCGCCGTTTATTCAGTTCATTCACGAGAAAAAGCAAAACTTTTTTAATGAGTTTGTTTCAAAGAGTTTTTCCGATCGCATACTTTGCAGTCTGCGGTACTATCCGGCGGAGCGCGAGGAAACGCCGTTGCGCGATCTGATTCAGGAAAATACAAATCGTCTTGTCAATACTGACCAGCTTCAAAGCGAAGCGGCGCATCTTGAACGAGGGTTTATCAGCTTGTCTCACGGGTTGGCGCGATTCGGAGTCCACCAGCTTACACGCGAAGAATCTTTTTACGAACTATATAAATTGGCTAATTTTTCAGAACCGCCTGCGTACAGGCCGGATTTATCCCTGAACGAGCAACTGGCCGATAGCAGCATCCAGTTCTGCGGCGGCGATGAGTACCTTGTCGTCAATGATACGGAATACATTTCAGTCATCGGTATCAAGGAGCTTCCACCTACTTCTTTTCCTCTTTATCTGCGGCGTTTCTCCGAACTCGGCTTTCCGCTTGTCATGCGGCAGGCCATTGGTTTCGCCGACAAGGAAAAACTTTTCAAAGAACAGAATCGCACTGTACCGATAGCTCGTATGCTTTCCAGACTCGACTCTATTAATCGTAAAATTGTTGAGGATATTAAAGGATTTCAAGCACGGATTGAGAACAATAAAGAATTGCCGGTTTATTGGTATTTTTCTGTTCTCGCCCTCGCCGGCGACAAAAAAACCTTGCGCGTCAGGCGTGCCGAAATCATTGGTTTGTTAAATGAAATTGGTTTCAAGTGTTTCGCTGAAAAGAACTATTTGCCAACAAGTTTTCTTTCAATGCTTCCAGGACACGACCGATTCTATCAGCGACAGCAGCTCATGCTCACGGCACATGCCGGAGACTTTTTAAGCACGTATGTTCTCCATTCCGGCGACAGCAACCCTGTTGACTGTTTTCAAGACCGTTCGCTTGGCGTTTTTACGTACAATCCGTTTATTTGCGGGGAGCGGACGCATTGCCGCGCGATCTGTGGTTCCACGTCAGACGGGAAAAACTTCTTTGCCGTAAAGGATTTGATTTCCTGCCTGGTTGTCAATCCAATGGTATGTGTGGTTGATCTATCTGCGTCCTATTCAGATTTATTTGAATTGCTGAAAGAGGAAATGCCCGTGGACACCGCCATCATGCGTGTTTCACGCGAGGATTCAAACTTTGCTTTCAATCCATTTCTTTTGACCGACCCATATTCTGGCGCGTCAGAAGAACAGATCGAATTTTGCATGGGGCTTCTTAAAATCATGGCCGGATCGGAATTTCACGACGATGAAAGTAAAGATGTCATGCGTAAAGGGCTGGAAGCGTTTTTTGTCGCCTGCGGGATTTTGCTTCGGAATTGTAAAAAGGAAGATGTAAAACCGATTCAGCCTTTGAGTTTACTTTCAGAGATTATTGAAACGAAATTACAGCATCCTGAACTTGCCTCCGCTTTAAGGCGTTGGACTGCCGGGCGGCGCGGAGAGCTTTTCAACAGCGGATACGATACCGTACAGCGCGCCCGGTACTGCTATTTCGATCTGTGCGGCATGGAAGGTGAGCCGGAGTTAGCAACGGCCATCGTTTACATGATCTTCTCCAAGGTTTATGGGGATATTGCGGATGAAAGCCTGCGGGCGGTTCAAAAGCGGTTGGCTTTGGACGAAGCACACCGTTACATCACCGACCCCGTTTTGTCGGACTGGATTCAGCGGTTGACCAACGCCGACAGGCAAGGGAACTTCATGATGGACCTGATTACGGAGTCCGTCGCGGATATTCAATCTGACGTTATTCTTGCTAACCTGAAACAGGCGTTTTTCTTTCACGACCAAAATGATATTGAGGCTCCATTTGAGAAACTGCACTTAGCCGCTCATGACGTTGAACTGTACAAACAGTTAAATCCGTCAAATCATGAAGTACTTTATTGGTCATACGGCGGATTATGCCGTATTCTGCGTTCCGTATCCGATCCTTTAACATACTGGCTTGCCACGACAGACGCCGATGAACGCGATATGAAGCGGCGCATGAAAGAACGCTTCGGTAACAATCGGGACTCACTTGAAGAACTTGTCCGCGTTACGGCAGACTGCCAAACCGTCAAAGAGCGTCTATCAAAACTTCAAATCTACTTCAAAAAACCGCACGGCGCTTTGTAGGAGTGAAATTGCAGGTGGAAGGCGATATATGGGTGGTGTACTTTTTTTCTTATATTTTTGTGAGGCGGATCGGGAATTTATGAATCAGAAAATGTTTCGAGATTAAAAATGTGGTGGTAGAATCGGTGGTATGTCAATTATTGCATAAAAATAAATACTTGAAATACAAAGAATTACAGACACAATCAGGTTGACGCCACCCCACCACAACACCCTAAAAACCCTTAATTTTGTAGCATAAAAAAGGGTCGAAACACGGAGATTTCTTGTAATAAGGGGCGTTACCAACACCCACTGAAATAGTGGAACAAACCGTATGGAAAACTCCCGCGCTTTTTTCAGGCTTCCGGATTAACAATTTGGAAGCGCCTCGCTTTCGGAATCGAAGGAAATCCTGCCGGACATTTCACGTCGAACATTGCAACGCAAATTAAAAGGACTGACCGACAACGGATATCTTGTACCGGAAAGCGCTTGAAGGAGCGCATGATACGGTTGGCGCAATTAGTGGCGCGGGCATTTCATGGAACCTAACATGGGAACGCAGGTGGGACGTCTGCTTTCCTATGTTTTAAAGTGATTCACTCAATTCTTATTTTAGCTGAGAGCCAGGCGAAATCCTAAATATCTGCTGCGAATGTCTGGAGAGTCGCCGCTACGAACCGCCACCCACCGCAATATTGCGGTAGAAATGTTGATGTTTATGTCATTTCTTCGATTCCCATGATTTCTCACCATTGCTTTTGCGTTACCTCATATGTAAAAGTTATCTGGTCAGCGGCTTGTATCTGATGCGGTGCGGCTGATCGGCCTCGGTGCCCAGACGGCGTTTGCGGTCGGCTTCGTAATCCTGGTAATTTCCCTCGAACCAGACTACGCGGGAATCGCCCTCAAAAGCCAGAATATGCGTGGCGATACGATCAAGAAACCAGCGGTCGTGGCTTATAACCACCGCGCAGCCGGCGTAGGAAAGAAGCGCGTCTTCCAGCGAACGCAGTGTATCGACATCGAGATCGTTCGTCGGCTCGTCGAGCAGCAGCAGATTGCCGCCGCTTTTCAGGGTTTTTGCAAGATGCAAGCGGTTGCGCTCGCCGCCGGAAAGGTCTTTCACGCGTTTCTGCTGATCGGATCCCTTGAAGTTAAATGCCGCGGCGTAGGATCGCGCCGGAACCTCGCGTTTGCCCAAAGTAACAACGTCGCGTCCGTCGCTGATTTCTTCCCATACCTGCCGTTCGCCGTTGAGCGTATCGCGGCTCTGGTCGACGTAAGCAATCTGTACGCTTTCACCTATGCGCAAAGTTCCCGCGTCGGATTTTTCTTCGCCGGTAATCATCCTGAACAGCGTGGTTTTTCCCGCTCCGTTCGCGCCGATTACGCCGACAATGCCGCCGGGAGGGAGCCGGAACGAAAGATCGTCAAATAGCAGAAGATCGCCGAAGGCCTTGCGCAGATTCTGCGCTTCGACAACCATGTCGCCAAGACGCGGGCCCGGCGGAATATGCAGGTCGGTAGCCTGTACGCGCTGTTCCGCTTCCGCTTCTTCGGCAAGCAGTTTTTCGTAGGCATTCAAACGGGCTTTGCCTTTTGCCTGCCGCGCGCGGGGCGACATGTGCACCCATTCAAGTTCGCGCTGCAAGGTGCGCCGCCGCGCTGATTCCTGCTTTTCCTCGGCGGCCAGCCGCGTCTGTTTCTGGTCGAGCCAGGAAGAGTAATTTCCCTCCCACGGCAGTCCTTCCCCGCGGTCAAGCTCCAGAATCCATCCGGCGACATTGTCGAGGAAGTAACGATCATGCGTAATCGCAACCACGGTTCCGGGGTAATCTTTCAAAAAACGCTCCAGCCAGGCAACCGATTCGGCGTCAAGATGGTTGGTCGGCTCATCCAGCAGAAGGAGATCCGGGCGTTCAAGCAACAGGCGGCAGAGCGCGACGCGGCGTCGCTCGCCTCCGGAAAGTTTGGTTACGTCGGCGTCACCGGGCGGCAGGCGCAGCGCGTCCATTGCGATTTCAAGCGTCCGGTCGAGTTCCCAGCCGTTGCATGCGTCAATGGCGTCCTGTACGCGCGCCTGTTCCGCCAGCAGCTTGTCCATTTCCTCGGGCGGCATTTCTTCGGCGAAACGCTCGTTTATCCGGTCGAATTCATCCATAAGGTCGCGCGTGGATTTCACGCCTTCCTGTACGTTTTCAAGCACGTTTTTTTCAGTGTCTAACTTCGGTTCCTGCGGCAGAAAACCGACGCGAACGCCTTCGGCGGGCCAGGCTTCGCCTGTAAATTCGGTAACAACTCCGGCCATGATTTTTAGCAGCGTGCTTTTGCCTGCTCCGTTCGCGCCGATAAGGCCGATTTTCGCTCCGGGGAAGAATGATAGCCATATCCCTTTAAGAACTTCGCGGCTGGGCGGATAGACTTTGCGAAGGTCTTTCATAACGTAAATATACTGGTAACTCACGGCGTTTCTCCTCGGAATTGGTTGTTGGAACGTCATTATTCTATACGAATTTATATGAAAAAACGATATCATTTTACTGAATTCCGCAGTAAAATTAATGTTTACTCGCTATGGATGCTGCTTACTGGCGACTACGCAGGCCGATAAATTATTAAATAATCAATTGCAAGCATGGACGAGGGATAAAAGAGGAATCAAAAATGACTACAACAGCAATGCTAATAAAAGAAATAGAAACTTTACCGCAGGAATATATAGAGGAAGTGCTTGATTTTGCAATTTTTCTTAAAAAAAGAAAAGGCACGGCGCAAACAAAGCGGATATCCATAGAAGATGCTTATGGCATTTTTAAGGGGATAAACACTCATTTTGAACGAGAAGAAGAAGACAGGATATGAATATAGTAGATACTTCTTATACGCAATAAATTGCCAATGGCGGACAGCATAATTTACGCCACGGCAAAACTTTATAATGCGGAAATTTATACTCAGGATAAACATTTTGAAAACCTGGAACATGTGCATTACTTTTCAAAATCTTAAGAAAGCGCTGATTTATTACCTGTGCGGGCGAATCGCTGCGTTGCGCGGTGCTCGTAACCTCGACATATTTCCATATATGCCTCGGTTCCTGCGCTCCATGCGCCTTGCGCTTCATCCCGTGCAGATAATAAATCAGCGCTTTCTTAGCCGCCCCGGATATTTAAATGCCTGAAAAAAATGCTTTACGCATAGTCATGATTGCGGCGGAAGCCGCGCCTTTCGTTAAGGTGGGCGGGTTGGGTGACGTTGTCGGCGCGCTCCCGCAGGCGCTTGAAAAGCTGGGCGCGAAAATTACGGTCATTATCCCCGCTTATGGAAAAACTGCCGAGGGGCCATTCCCGTCAGGGTTATGTCACGACATTCCTGGTTTTCCCGTCGCGTTGGGTTCTTTTACGGAATACGCTTCTGTTTTTCAGGATTCGATGCAGGGAAGCGGCGTCACGGTTTACCGCATCGGTTCCCGCAGATATTTCGAGCGCGGCGGCGTATACGACGATCCATTTACAGGAGAAGGCTACGGCGACAACATGGCGCGGTATGTCTTTTTCATGCGGGCGGCTCTGGAATTGATGCTCAGGCTGCCCGATTCTTTCGACATCATACATTGTCACGATTCCCAGACCGCGCTTATTCCCGGCCTAATTAAGGAAAATTACGGCTGGTCGGAAAAACTGACCCGCGCGCGTACCGTTTTTACCATCCACAACCTCGCGTACCAGGGCAACTATCCGCGCGAGGCGCTCGACCTGGCATGGATTCCACAATATCGTTTTCATCCGGGTTCGCCTTATGAATTCTGGGAACAGGTCAATTTTATGAAAGCCGGAATTGAGCTTGCCGATAAAATTACAACCGTAAGCCCTACATACGCTGTTGAAATCCAGAGTCCGGAACTCGGATTCGGGCTTGACGGCGTGCTGCGTGAAAGAAAGTCGCGTTTGTACGGCATTATTAACGGCATAGACTACGGCGAGTGGAATCCGGAAACCGATCCGTTCACGGCGGCGGGTTTTTCATCGAACGATCTGTCGGGGAAAGCCGTTTGTAAAAGAGATGTCCTGGACTGTTTTAACCTCGGCCACGGCCGGAATTTACAGCGCGTTCCGTTGATAGGAATTATTTCGCGTCTCGCAAATCAGAAAGGCTTTGATCTTATCGCCGAAGTTATTAGCGAGATTGCGGAAATGGATTTATTCATGGTGATCCTGGGAACGGGTCAGCAGTATTACAACGACCTTGTAACGAACATCGCGGCGCGCTATCCTGAGAAAATCGCCGCTCGGCTGGCTTTTGACAATCCGCTTGCCCATAAAATCGAGGCGGGATGCGACATGTTTCTTATGCCTTCCAGGTACGAACCATGCGGGCTGAACCAGTTGTACAGCCTGCGCTATGGAACCATCCCGATTGTGCATCGCACCGGAGGTCTTGCCGACACGGTCATTCCTTATGACGGAAAAAGCGGGACAGGCTTCAGTTTTACCGAATATTCCGCATGGGCGCTGACGCAATCGATCCGCGAGGCGCTTTCAGCTTACGCCGATAAGGCCGCCTGGAAAAAACTGGTGCGGCGGGCGATGAAGGAAGACTGGTCGTGGGAAAGTTCCGCCGGACGGTATATGGCGCTTTATTCCAACCAGGCGCAAATTGCAGAAAAGGAGTGAAGCGCCATGATTCGACGGTTTGTACCTGGAATAGTTTTATACATCCTCTGTTTTTGCGGAATTATTTTTACCTGGAGCCTTATCCGCGGGGAACTGTCTGAAACATCGACCGAGGCTGCGGGTCTTTCTTTGCCGGTTTTGTCTGAATCATCGCCTGAAGAAGCGGGGTTTTCCTCATCCGGCATGCAAAATATCGAAGCGGCGGTGGAAGCGTCGATTGAAGAAGGAGAATTACCGGGCGCCGTTGTGCTGGCCGCACGGCACGGAAAAATTGCTTATTTTAAAGCCTTCGGCAACCGCGCTGTCAAGCCAGACCCGGAGCCGATGACGGCAGATACAATATTTGATATCGCCTCGATGACAAAAGTGGTGGCTACAACGCCCGCTATTATGCAACTGGTTGAAAGGGGAGTTTTGCGCCTTGGCGACCCAGTCAAACGCTATCTTCCGAAATTCTCCGGCGGCGGCAAGGATGACGTTACAGTGCGTCAGCTTTTAACCCACTATTCGGGATTGCGGCCGGGCTTTGATTCCGCAAAGGAATTTTTCGGCTATGAAACGGCTCTTGAGGAACTCTGGAAAGAAAGAATCACAGGCAAGCCGGGAAGAACGTTTGCTTACAGCGATCTTAATTTCATAGCCCTGGGCGAAATCGTGCGTGTCGCAAGCGGCAAACCGTTGGATGAATACGCGCGGGAAAATATATTTATACCGCTAGGCATGACTGATACCGCGTTTCTGCCTCCCGCCGACTGGACGGCGCGCATAGCGCCAACCGAAATGCGGCAGAACTTGCAGCAATTAAGCAAGGGCATAAAACCTGCGGAGTATAAAATGCTGCGCGGAACAGTCCACGATCTCACGGTATGGAGAATGGGGGGCGTTTCCGGACAGGCCGGCGTTTTTTCAAGCGCGCGCGATCTGGCGATCTACGCGCAGACATTGCTGAATCGCGGCATCTACGACGGCGAGCGTCTGCTTTCAGAAGCCTCCGTCGCGGCTATAACGACACGGCAGTCCCCGCCCCAGGCAGAAGATGTCCGGGGCTACGGCTGGGACATTGATTCGGAGTATTCATCTCCGCGCGGCGACCTGTTTTTAGAGGGTTACGGGCATACCGGATTTACGGGAACATCAATCTGGATACATCCTCCGAGCGACAGCTTTGTTATCGTCCTCAGCAACCGTGTACACCCATCCGGCGGAAAGAACGTCAACCACCTGCGCGCCGTTATCGCAAACATCGTCGCCGCGTCTATAATGGATTAAGGCAACCTCCGAAAACCCCGAACTCTGCGTTACGCTCCCTCGACAAAATGCTCATTTACCTAATG
>Ga0082212_10011786_pt1 | contig 11061 bp, 16 predicted proteins | sample TergutNt197P3_FD_71548 | JGI IMG/M metagenome (GOLD analysis project Ga0082212, IMG submission 71548) | Neocapritermes taracua P3 segment gut microbial communities from Petit-Saut dam, French Guiana - Nt197 P3 | ecosystem: Host-associated > Arthropoda: Insects > Digestive system > Gut ... | reverse complement strand
TCCTCCACCGTACCCACATAGTTTTGGCTGTGCGAATGGTCTGAAAAACTGATATTCATCACTTTTACAGGGATGATTTTGGCTGTCGGTTCTGTTGTTTGTCTGTTGCCGCAACCTGTCAGACAGAACGATACCAATACCGCTGTGCTGATGATTGAAATACTTTTATTCATACTACTGTTTATTATTTAGTTACAATTATTTTTGTTTCGGCGACAGGATTTGAACCTGCAATCTGTTGTACTTATATTTACAACCGTTCTATGCTATTGAACTACGCCGAATTTGTGAAATTAGAATCTGTACCCCAAACCCAGACTGATGGTTTGATTCAACATACTTGCATTGTCCTTATTGGCATTTAGCGCGTCAACAAACCCAATCTTGTAGTTTACAACAATTTGAAGCCGATTACTGAACTCGTAGCCGAACATGGCGCCTGCTCCGAAATCGAAGCGTTGCATATCGGATTTTTGTCCGTCGTATTCCTTGTAAAGTTCAACATCGTCCATTCCTGAGGCTTTGTATCGTGCATCAATCCCCAACCCCAGATAGGGACCTATACCGATAAATCCCTTGCCGTCCCCAAGGTTTACCTGTCCTACGGCATACACCGGCACCTCTACTCCAAAATACTGAAAATCAGTTTCATTACCCAACGCTTTTACCTCCATTTTTGACGTTTTGAAATGCAGCAATAATTCGGGCTGCAAAGCAAAATTTTCTGAAAACTCAATTTTGGAAAAACCGCCAACCGTAGCTCCAAAACCCAATTTACTTTTCATCCCGTCCAAGTCGCTAAGGATGAAATTCGACGTATTGGCATTCGCTTTAATACCGCCGGATATTCTCTGTGCATAGGATTGTGATAATCCCAATCCAAACACTAACACTACTAATAATACTGCTCTTTTCATTTTTGTTAAAATTAATTGTTTGAAAATTTGTTTTAAATCACGCCGCAAAGGTACAGGCGTCTTATAGCCCCCGCAAGGTCAAAAGGGACAAAAAATGGACGATAGTGCACATGTGACATTTCGTCCAATAAAAAGAATAATAAATGAATATTCGTCACATATAGCAATAATTGGTATATTTATTGAATATTTTTTGGAAGATAAGAACAATAAATGGACTAAATAACGCATATTTGATGCGCTGAATAAAATTAAACGTATATTTGCAGAAAAAAATATTTGTATGAAAACTGAAAATATTTTGCCCATCAACTGGCATACCGAATTAGAAAACCATAGGCGTTATACGATAGATGACGACGTTATTTTAGTTGATAAAACTATCGTTTCTTTTGCCAGACAATACCCTTTCAGAATGGATGTAACTGCCTGTTTTATCTGTATCCGGGGTACATCGGAAGGCTCCATCAACCTGAAACCCTACATTGCAAAGTCTCCCTGTTTGGTAACGTTTTTGCCCGGTCATATAGTAGAATATAAATCCACCAGTGATGATTTCACGGGACTTTTTATCATTTTTTCATCAAAGTTCACCGAAAATTTAATGGAAAATGCTTTGGAACGTCTTCCAATGTTTCTTTCTGTACAAGATAATCCTGTCATCCCTTTGGATGAAGAAACGCTGAAACGATTAATAGAGTATTTTGATGCGCTAAAAAGACTGGCACAAGCCAAAGATCATCCTTACCGTTTTGAAGTGGTACGACATTTGACGCTGGCGTTTTTATACGGGTCAAATCTGGATTTCCATAAAATTACTTCTAACAGGAAAATGACGCATCAGGAAATGCTTGTCGAAAAATTTTTGGATTTGGTACGCATCCACCATAAGAAACAACGCCAACTGAAATTTTATGCCCGCCAACTGTTTTTTTCGCCCAAATACCTGTCGAAAATTGTCAAAGAAACGAGCGGAAGGTCAGCCAACGACTGGATTGACGACCTTGTGGTATTGGAGGCAAAAGCGCTCCTGAAATCAACCAATATGAATATCCAGCAAGTCAGCGATGATTTGAATTTTCCCTCACAATCGTTTTTCGGGAAGTATTTCAAGCGGGTAACGGGCATATCGCCAAGTGTATATAAGGGGAAAGGGTAATTAACGAATTTTAACTGTTTAGTACATCAGCAATAAATCTCGAAAAATATCCACACTATTTCTGTTTGCTTTGTGCGGGCTTTGATTCTGTCAAGTCCATAGTATTGTTTTTCGGGTAGTGTCATAATTCCGTTGAATTTTATATCTTTGCAGTCCCAAAAGCATGATACACAAGGAAGATATCCGTTGCCCTTCCTGTAGAGGCAACGATTTAGTAAAAAACGGCAATTCGCCGAACGGAACTCAACGCTGGCGATGCAATAAATGTAAAAAAAGTTTTCAGTTGGATTACCGTTACAATGCACATAAACAGGGAATTAAAGAGAAAATCATTGAAATGACCCTGAACAGCAGCGGAGTTAGAGACATCGGACGGGTACTGAAAATCAGTAAGGACACAGTTTGTTAACCAAAAAGATGTACTTTTGCATTATGATTAGTGAATTGCAGAAAAATATTATCATCAATACGATGATGCCGTTTCACCCTGTGCGAATAGGTATCTTTGGTTCTATGGCTCGCGATGAGAACACGGAAAACAGTGATATTGACATTCTTTATCTATTAAAAGATGCCGTTGGGTTGTTTAAGATTGTGCGTATCAAAGACAATTTGGAAGAGAAACTGAATAGAAAAGTTGATTTGATATCCGAAAAATACGTTCATCCGGAACTAAAGCCCTATATTATGAGTGACTTAAAAATTATTTACAGTAATGAAAGATAAAAATTTGTTTCGACTACGACATATACTCAACAGTATTGAGAAAATTGAATACCTTGCACAAATACTTCATACGCAAGAAAATTTTGAGGCAAAATGGGTAGAACAGGATGCCATTATCAGAAACCTTGAAATCATTGGTGAAGCGGCTGTTAATATTTCAGACGATTTAAAACACAATTATCCCGATGTTTCGTGGCAGGAAATAAGGGGAATGCGCAATATTGTTACTCACCAATATTTTGGAGTTGAGTTGAATGAAATTTGGAGTACGGTTGTTCATGATATTCCGTTACTGAAAGAACAAATTCAAAAGATAATTGAAGATATTGAAAACGCTTGCACATCATAGACCTTCCGATTTCTACTGCGATGTTAAACCAATTAATACCGATTTTCTCGAAAGACCAAAAATGCCAGCGTACAACATGCGGTTTTGCGAAATTAGGGGATAAAGTGATAGTACAGACTTTTGTGCATCCCTTAACCGCCGGTGACAATCCGGACGGCGTGTGGTTTACTCCCCAACTTTGCAAAGCCACCGGTTTGATGTACAAAATCCGCTTGGCGCAATTGAGGGCTGATGGAGAGTAGAAACGAAACAGTATAACAAAAAACGCATAAATATGAACAGACTTATTTTGTTTTTGACTGCAATGGTCATTTCTGTTTGCAGTTTTTCACAGAGCATACACCATATTTATGGGATGCCAATTTGGTAATCAAAAACCGGAGCCGGACGATTTGCAGGTTATTAATCTCTCAAAGAATTATCCCAAAAAAGAGATACGCCTCCAAGAGATTGCCGATATTGAATATGTTCCGTTGGAGACAACTGATGATGTTTTATTAGGTCGACGAAGTATTCTTTTTTATGTTTCCGACAACTATATTCTTGTCTATGAGTTAGGAGAGCAGGGAGATATATTTGTTTTCAATCGTAGAGGGAAAATAATAACCCGTCCATTCGGATTTGAAATCCGAATGGATTGAGTATAAGGATTTTAAATCCGAAAAATAGATTGTTGTTTCGCATTGCAAATGCTCAATACTCAATTCTGCCGGATTAGATCCTGAACTTGATTCAGGACGGCAGGACAGAAGTTTACGCAAAGAACGCAAGGTTTTGAATATAATACATTTATCCTTTGCGTCCTTTGCGAGAAAACTTTGCGACTTTGCGGTTAATGTTTTTTTGTTTTTTATGCCGTATCTTTGCGGCGTAAAAATGTGTAATTATCAACTTTCACCATATATGAAGAAAATACTTTTAACAGCATCAGCCGCACTAATGATTTTGGCGGCGTCATGCGGACGGCAATCAACTGCAAAGCAGTCCGGCGATCAGCCATTTGATACCGGCCGGGCAAATAATTTTGAAAATCATTCCCAAGGCGGTGACGGCAGGGAAAATGCCGGAATTGAAAGACTGTGGGCAATGCTTGACGGTTTTTGGGAATATACGCACGCGGATAACGAAGGAAAGACTTTAAATGATTACGATATATTCTACTACTTTGGATACGACGGCAACCAAAAGCCTTTCTTTTCCATGGTGTGGGGCTTTGAAGGCGGCGAGCCGGAATATGCCACGCAGGTAACGGCTATCGGCGAAAACCGGTTTCGCATTACGGCCTACATTCCCGCCATTGAAGGAGAAAGTCTGTGGGGCGATCCGCACGAAGCCTATACCAAAACGTACGAAATTGACATGAGCCGGTTTGCCGAAAAACGTATCGCCCTGTCAATCGACGGACAAGTCAGCGAATGGGAATTTGCAGGCAAGGAAATGCCGATTCTCGTTGCCGAGGCAGATTACGTCAACGCCATCAAGGGTAACATTGTGAAAGTAAGCCGTTACGAAGACCGTACCGGAAGCAATCTGATCATACTGACGGAGACGGATGTTGAATCGCGCCCCGACCCCGACGATCGGGAGAACACCCTGCGGAGCAAAGAACTCTATGCCCGCCGGTATGTCTGCGGGGAAGACAGGGAAGACATGAAAATGGCCTGGCAGGTAACGGATTTCGTGCGCGACTGCCGGCTGTATGAAATAGCGGTTTCCTTTGTTGGGGACGCTTTTCGGATAACCGACCTGAACGGCGACGGACTGTCGGAGGTCTGGATGACCTATACGCTGGCCTGCCGTGGCGAGCCTTCGCCCATGACGATGAAAATCATCATGTATGAAGGCGACCGCAAGTATGCCGTTCGCGGCGAATCACGCGCGTTGGTAGCCGATTTTGGCGACCCCGCAAAAAACGAGTACGCCGGCGGCGATTATGTCGCTGACGCAGCCTTCGACTCCGCCCCGCCCGCCTTTCTCGACTTCGCCAAAGAGTTGTGGGATAAATACAAATAAAATGTATGCTGTCTGACAATGGGATTAAACGTATAGCGAAAAAGGCTCATGAACTTATATTTGCATTTTTTTTAGCTGATTTTTTGTGGAAAAACAGAAAAGCATTACATTTGCAATGAAAAAAAACGTTATATTTTAGCGCTATGCATCGTATAATAACAGACAATATTCATCAAATTAGAATGATTTGCGAAAGACAACACGTTCAGTCGCTATTTGCATTTGGTTCTGTTTGCAGTGATCGTTTCAATGAAACGAGTGATATTGATTTGCTGATATCTTTTAAACCTTTGGATTTTGGCGACTATGCAGACAATTATTTTCAAACAGCAGAAATGTTTGAAAAGATATTTAATCGTCCGGTCGATTTAGTAACCGATAAATCACTTAAAAACCCGTATTTTATCAAATCTGTTAATCAAACAAAAGAATTGCTGTATGATTGATGAAGTAAAAAAAAGAAATCAAAAGATTGTTGACAGATTTTTAATTGCTATATATGGATAACATTATACAATAGACGGCGCTAATGAATATTAAACTGTTTTTGAAAATCGCCTTTGCGGCGATGCTGTGCCTGACGATCGCTCAGGCAGTAGCCCAATCGAACGCCGACTATTCGCTGGCAAAGTATCACATTGATATTCAGGTTAATGAGAACAATGCGTTTCAGATAACGGAACGTATCACCGCCAACTACCGTGTGCCGCGACACGGCATTATCCGCGAAATACCGATGCAAAACGAAGCCGTCCGGATCGACGGCACAAAATCGCGCAACCGCGCAAGGATCACGGATATTCGCGTGGACGGCGACCCGTTTACCGTGTATAACGAATCGGGAAAGAAAAACATTCAGATAGGCGATCCCGACCGTACCGTTACCGGAAGCAGGGATTATGTCATTACCTATCTGTACGATATCGGCAAAGACAGAGGCAAAGGCTACGACGAGTTTTATTTCAACCTGATCGGCGCCGAATGGGACGCTTCCATTGAAAATATCACGTTTGCCATCACAATGCCCAAAGCGTTCGACGCCGCCAAACTTGGATTTTCGAGCGGCGCGCTCGACGCAACCGACAGCGACAGGATAGATTGGCAGGTAACAGGAACGCGGATAACCGGCAGTTACGACGGCGTCTTGAGCGCAGGCGAAGCGCTGACCGTCAGGCTCGAACTGCCCGAAGGGTATTTTGTCGGCGCCGAAAATCATCAAGAAATCATGCTGCAGTTGACTCGTTTACTGCCGTTTCTCTTTTTGTTCTTCACTTACATGATGTGGCTGAAGTACGGCAAGCAGGAACGCCCTGTCGAGCCTGTGGAATATTTTCCTCCCAAAGACTATAACAGCGCCGAAACGGGATTCCTGTACAAAGGTTACGTCGATACGCAGGACGTGACGTCATTGCTGATCTACTTGGCAGGAAAGGGATACATCAAAATAACCGAAACAGAAGAAAAACTGATGTTCGGAACCGTTACCGGATATACCATCACCAAACGCAGGGAGTATGACGGCAAAAACCCGAACGAAAGGTTGTTTTTGGAAGGGTTGTTTCAATGCAAAACGAAAACGGTATCCATGCAGGACATGATAGCAAGGATGAAAAACCCCGGCACGTTACCCGCCGTACCGGAAGAAAATGACGCGCCGCCAGAGACGGATGAAGTAAGGCCGTCGGATTTGGCGAACAAGTTCTATCGTACATTGAACGCCATTGTCGCAAACATGAAAATGAAAGAAAACATCGAAGCCGTCTTTGATAAAAACACGATGAATAAAAACAGTTACCCCTATCTGATGTGTCTTGTCGCTTTTGTCCTCATCACAGCCGGCCCCGTCATTGAATATCATAACGTCATGATGTTAATCTTTGCATTGATTTTCCCCGGCGCAGGCTTCCTGATCTGTTTTCTTGCCCTGACAGGCGCTCCATCCTTAAGGACAATTACAGCTAACGGACAGCCGACAACGAAAGCGGCGCCGCGTATCATCTTCGGTTTGGTGTTCGGCGTGTTTTTTGGCGGTTTACCCTGGGCGTTTATTGTGCTTCCGGCATTGCTGGCAGATACCGCCTATTGGGTCAACTATCTGACCGGCATGTTATGTATCGCTGGCATGTTGATGCTGAGTCGGTACATGAAGAAACGAACGCCGTTAGGCAACGAGCTGCTGGGGAGAATCAGAGGCTTCAAACATTTCCTCGAAACAGCCGAAAAACACCGGCTCGAAATGTTGACAATGCAAAACCCCGCCTATTTCTATCACATACTGCCATACACTTATGTGCTGGGCGTATCGGATACATGGATCAAGAAGTTTGAGAACATCGCGCTACAGCCTCCCGACTGGTATGCCGGCGCAAGCGGTAGCAGGTTTCACGCCGCCCATTTCGGACGCAGCATGAATACGGCCATGAGCACAGCCTCGAAGTCCATGTCGTCATCGCCCTCATCAAGCCGTTCAGGCGGCGGATCGTCAGGACACGGCTCCGGCGGGGGCGGCGGTCGGTCGTGGTGAATGGAGGCGATGACGCAAATAAGACAATATTAATTTGAAAAATTTGTTCACTAATATAAAAACAGGAGATTTATTTATGGCACAGACATGCGCGCTTTGCGGCGTACAAATAAATTTTTTACAGTCGCAAAAATTAGGAGACGGCAGTTATATTTGCCGTAAGAAATGTATGAAACACGGTAAGCCGTCTTTCAATTATGCAGGGGCTACACTACGGGAGGTCAAAACCCATTTTTTGCAGGTGGAACTCGGAAACAAACTGTGGAAGCAGTTTTTCGAGCCTTACCTGCAGTCGAAAACATTTAAACAGTTCGAATCGGTTACAGTTTCCGAAAACAACGGATTAATGGCGTTTACGGAAAAACGTTCCAAGTTCCTGTTTTGGGGTGAAACCATTTATTATCACACGGTTGATCGCATCGCCGACCTTCGCGGTTACGATTATGAGGAGTCACGCTACAAATCCGGCAAAAGTAATAAGACCTACTATTTTGTTCGTTTTTTCTTCAGTACCCCGGAAGAAAAGAATCATTTTCGCATACGGTTCAAGCGCAAAACGTGTATAAAAATCATTAAGTATTTTGACGGACTGTTCGGACTGGAGACGATAAACACGTGGGATACGAGATTTTTAAGCGATTTGAAAAACCTGAAGAACGACTTTAAAATGATTAGGGATGCGATTGTCGAAGGTGACGGATCGGCCCTGGCACATCCTTCCATGATGGCCGACGATGATTTTGAAATTAAGTTGAAGAAAGCGGGCAAATACAAGGAAGGCGACCGTAAGCAATGGATTGACAAGGCTGTTGCCACGATGAAGGAATTTAGGGAATAAAGGCCATCTGCAGGATGCACGACATCGGCAAAAGCGGCTGGTGGATATGTATCAATTTCATACCGCTTATCGGTACGATCTGGTACATCATCCTTGCGGCAAAAGACAGCGAAGTGACTAATAACAAATGGAACGCCAATTCCAAGTAGGCTTTGCGTGTAGAAAAGGGAGAGGATGTATCCCTTATCGGATACATCTTCTTTCTTCTATTTACAAATCACCGAACAGTATGAACAGGGATTGCTTCACTCCGTTCGCAATGACGGAAACGGGACACGTCATTTGTCTTTTTACGAAGTGAAAAAATGTGTCGTTTTACGAAAACTTTCGTACCTTTGTGGCGAAATACAAAACTTAAAGATATGGAAGCGAAAATATTGAATCCCATACAGTTACACTTGTTGCGTATGTTTACGTACAAAAGCGACGAGCAAAGTTTAATAGAATTAAAAGAGGTACTGTTCAATCACTATTGCCAAAAAGTAAGCGAAGAAGGCAAACGGATTTGGAAAGAAAAAAATCTGAGCAACGAAACGATGAAAGAATGGCTTAACACACACATGAGAACGCCTTACAAATGAAAATTGTTCTTGATACAAACTGTTTACTGGTTTCCGTACAGTATTATTCCGGCTATTTCCGGTTATGGCAGGCATTTCGTGACAAAAAATTTGTCCTGTGCTACACCGATGAAATATTGAATGAATATCAGGAGGTGTTGTCGAATTATTATTCCATTGCACTGGCAGAGCATGTTATTGATGCTATTCTCAATGCGATTCATGCAGAGCCAATAACCGAATATTATAAATGGCACCTGATAACTGCCGACCCCGACGACAATAAATTTGCAGATTGCGCCGTTAGCGCCAATGTTTCATGTATTGTCACCAATGACAGACATTTCAATGTTTTGAGAGACATAGAATTTCCAAAAGTAAATGTAATCGATATGGATACATTTATTAAAACGCTACCGGCAATCTGACCCCTGAGAAGCAACCGACACGTCCTCAACTTGATTGGGGAAACAGGAGTAGAGACTATTTGGTCATTGAGCGAAGCCGAAATGCAGACTTTGCCCTGCAAGAAGGAGGTCGGCGTAGCCAATCCAGTGAAAAACAAAGTATTATAATTCTTTCCGGATTGCTTCGATCCTCTAGTCCTTTCGGATTTACTTCCCTTCGGAACTATCCTTAGCATTAATGGTAACTGTATCGCTTTTCTTCCCTGCGGAAAGAGACACATTGAAAAATAGTAATAAGGAAAGTTCGGAACGGAAGTAAAGTGACACATTTTTTCACTTCGTAAAAAAAACACATTGATTAATTGTGTTAAGGAAAGTTGATTAATTGTGTTAAGGAAAGTTGCAATCCGAATGTATCGATTATAAGTCCTGAATCAAGTTCAGCATCTAATCCGCGTTGCTTTTTTTCCCGCATTGCAAATGCTTATATTCGCAACTGCCGGATTACAAATCCGGCAGGACGGAAAAATTCAATAAGAAAAATACAAAACATGCCGAAAAAATCAAAATATTTTGATTTTTTCGGCATGTTTTGTATTTTTGCAGAAAATTCAAGTGCTATGAAACGAAAAATTGAGCAAAAATTAGTTGACTGGAAAAACAGTCGAAACCGAATGCCGCTGATTGTAAACGGGGCAAGACAAATCGGGAAAACATACAGCATCCTGGAATTTGGAAAAAAGAATTTCAGCAACATGATACATGTTAATTTGGAAACGGATACCGTTGTTATTGCTATTTTTGAAAAAAATATTACCCCCGATTATGTCGTTAACAGGTTGGAAGCCGTTACAGGCGAAGTGATTTCAAAAACCGACACGCTGATTTTTCTCGACGAAATTCAGTCATGCGAACGGGCGCTAACTTCCTTGAAATATTTTTGTGAAGACGCCCCTGAATACCACGTTGTGGCGGCGGGCAGTTTGCTTGGCGTGGCCGTCAATCGCGAAAAATACTCGTTCCCTGTGGGTAAAGTGGATGAGATTAATATGTTTTCCCTCGATTTTGAGGAGTTTCTCTGGGCAATGAATAGAGAAATTTACGCCGAAGAAATAAAAAAACGCTTCGCCGAAAACAGTGCAATGCCGGAAGCGCTGCATACATTCGGGCTTGATTTGTTTTATCAGTATTGCATTGTGGGCGGGATGCCTGCCGTCGTAAATCATTATGCGGAAAACAACAGTTTTATGCTGATCAGAGATGTCCAGTCAAAAATTCTGAACGAATACATTGCCGACATGTCGAAATATGCCACTCCTGCAACCGCAGTAAAAATCCGGGCATGCTATGAATCCATTCCCACGCAGTTGTCGAAGGAAAACCGGAAATTCCAATATAAATTAGCCATGAAAGGCGGTACGGCAACCATCTTCGGCGAGTCGATAGACTGGCTTATATCGGCGGGCATTGTGTTAAAATGCAACAAAATCGAACAGGGCGTCATGCCGCTAAAAGGACAAATCGATTTCAGCGATTTCAAGCTGTACATGAATGATACTGGTATGCTC
>Ga0082212_10011785_pt1 | contig 11061 bp, 9 predicted proteins | sample TergutNt197P3_FD_71548 | JGI IMG/M metagenome (GOLD analysis project Ga0082212, IMG submission 71548) | Neocapritermes taracua P3 segment gut microbial communities from Petit-Saut dam, French Guiana - Nt197 P3 | ecosystem: Host-associated > Arthropoda: Insects > Digestive system > Gut ... | reverse complement strand
TCCCCCAAGATGAAACGACCCGGTTTTACACTCGTTGAAATTTCCGCAGCGATTGCGGTGCTTGCGACATGTGCGATAGCGTTTGCATATCTCGTTGGTTTAACGGCTTCCGAACGCACTGCCGAACGTGTCCGACAAACGGCAGTCGATCAAATGCAAAATGTTTTGGAGCGTCTCGCCATCATACCACCGGAAAAACTCGCCGCTGGTGAGTTCGACAAATCGGCAGCAGAATCACTCATCGAACACTCACTGCCAGAAGGAAAAATTGTTTTCGATACAAAAATGATAGAACCCGATGGTGTTCTACTTACCGTTACCGTTTCCTGGAATAATGGCGAAAAACGACCGCGAAGAGAAGTTGCAATGTTCCGATTGTTGACACTTAAAGAGTCCAAAGAATCATGAAAAGACCCGGCTACACACTCATCGAAGTGATTACCGTGATGGCAGTCATGTCCGCCGTCGTAGGAGTTTCTGGCGTACTGCTCGTTCAGTTGTTCGACTTCCAACTGAACAACAGCGAGTACGCGGATAAAATGCGCGCCGTTGCCCGATTCACCGCTGTTTTTCGTGACGATGTCCATGCTTACGGCAAGCCGGAAATCCTGACAGACGACAACACGTTACTCCGTTGGAAAACAGAAGCCGAAACCATTGAGTACACGGTACAGCCCAGCGAGTTTTCGGATCAACTGACCATTGTCCGATCAGCGCAAAAAGGGGAAACTTGCCGTCGCGAAACATACCGCTTTCCTGATCGGACATCCCTGCGTTTCGCCGATGGTACGGAAGGCGATACCGGTCTCATAGCATTGAGCCTTTGGATCACACCGTTGGGAATCGAGATGCCGAATCTCAACGAGTTGAATCCCTTTGACCGCTCGATACCGAAAATCCTTGAACAAAGAATTGACCCCAAATACGCCGGTAACTGGCGAACGATTGTTGCGAGATATTGACCAAAATGACGGGCATTCACCCGACACAATAATATGTCATATAACCCCCAAAGCCGACGTGGTGCCGCTTTACTTGTTGTTATCGTGTTACTGGCATGCCTCGCGATGGTTGCCGGTACGGTATTGCCGCAAATCCTACGCGAACGATATGAAACCCGGATGGAATTGGTGCGCGTACAATCCCGGCAACTCCACGATGACTCGCTTTATGCTGCCGAAGCCAAGCGGATTGTCGATCCAGGATTTTCCGGCGGCACCCTGACTCTTGGACCGGACATCCAGCCTTTTCCTGGGACGTTTCAGGTCACAACGGAGTTCGTCGATGATGTTTTTACCGCAGACGTGGAATACCGAGATAAAAACGGAAAAACAATTTATGTGATGAGCCGCCAATAAACCGTTAACCCACCCAACCTCAACCATGAAACGTTCCGCCTTCACCCTTGTTGAACTTCTCGTCGTCATTGCCATCATTGGCATGCTCATTGCTCTTTTGCTACCTGCTGTACAGGCGGCTCGGGAAGGAGCGAGGCGTACCCAATGCGCTACCAAACTGATGCAACTCTCCATTGCTGCCAAGAACTACGAACAAAGTTTCGGTGTGTTGCCTTCGGGAACGGTCAATGAAACCGGACCCATCCGCAACGTGCCGATGGGTAATCACATGGGCTGGATTCCCCGATTGCTCCCCTTTATCGAACAGAGTGTCCTTTATGCCGAAATTGATTTCAGCAAAGGGGTGTACGATCCAGAGAATCGGGCAGTGTGGTTGGGCAGTCCCAGGTTACATTTTTTCCTTTGTCCTTCCGACGGCGGTGGTTTATCTTATTCTCGCGGGACAGGCAATGCATCCAATCTGTACAATCCGGGGGCGGTCAATTACATGGCTTGCCATAGTAGCACGGAGACACCGATTGATAGGGACAACGACGGAGTCTTTTTTCTGAACAGCAAACTGAGGAGCCGGGATATTCCTGATGGAACTTCAAACACGTTCTTTTTCGGCGAGGCGAGTATCATAACGGATTCCCAGATCGGGCAGGAACCAAGAGGATATTATGGTGCTCCGCGGACTGTCATTGTTGCTGGAGATGCCGAAGGACCGTTTGTCTATGCCAATCTCGGCTGGATGTCCGGCACACCGGGCACGATTCGCAACACGGGCAACCCGCCGAACGTGTATGTCGGTCCCTTTGCGAATTGGACGATGCCAAATGAGGTTCTCGAACGACTCACCACCGAGGAAGGGGATGCCGATGCGAAACCGGTATTGCCAGCGGAAACTTGGGCAGAGGAGTTGCCGGGACAGTTTCTCGTCGGCGGTTTTGGGGCATATCATCCCCAAGTATTGAATTTTGCTTTCGGAGATGGTTCCGTCCGCAACATCTCCATCGGAATTTCTCCAGAAGTCTATCGTCAACTCGGGAGCCGCGGGAGTGGAGGAAAGGGAACGACAGTCCTATCTTCCGATAATTCTGGTGAAAAATGAATCATTGCCAGCAACATTGAACATGGGGCGGTGCAAATTCGACTGTTGACACATTGCTCCACCGCGAAAATAGAGCACGACTCCCAGCGACATCGACCAACTTTCCCGATAGTTGCCATTGGCATTTTTGCCTTCGGATGGAGCAAGCATTGTAACACCACCGTGCACTGCCAACCGGTCAGAAATCGCCGCCTCGGCAAGCATACTCGTCAGGAAATCCCCACGCTCTGTGGCTCCGCATCGGAACTCCACCTGTCCCCCGCTATCCAAAGGCTTTCGGACAAAAAAGAGATAGTAATCCTGCGCATCAAGGGCTCCGCCTACCCTACTCAAATTGCGCGCAAACGCTATGCCATCGATTTGCGGTGTGGTTGGACGATCTCGAAACACATCGAAGCCGCCCATGAAACCGTACTCAAAATTTCGCACGGATCGGACGGATAACTCGCACCGCATCTGCCGCAAGTCAACCGATCTGAATGTCGAATGATCGTGTAGCCAATCGATAGCCACGCCCCCTTGCACGGAAGCAAAGGCAAGCCGCTTGAAAATGCCCGCCGTCATAAAACATTGACTCCGTGAGGGTTGGGCAAACAGGTCGCCTTGTACTGCCCGAATACCGTACTGTGCCGTAATGGTGCCCTGAGGGGTCACTGCCGCTGCCCAGTTGATTCCCTGACTGAGTCCATGGCTACCCACTCCGTTGTTGAGCTCTGTCTTGAATGTCGTGGTTTCGGCAAACAACTTCAGGTTATCGAACAAACCCATCCCAAAAGTCATCGGAATGGGACCGGAAAAGTAGGGTCCCATTTGGCATTCGCCGAACACTTCCCCCTCAATGTCCATCGTCGGCTGCCACATCCCGTCTGGAATATACTCGTCATCGTCCATGAAAATAACATCTCTGTTACCGATCATTCGAGTCGCGCGGGTTGGTATGCGCCCCTGTCGAAACCGAGCCTGTGGGAGATCAAATTCTTCCTCGTAGAGAATCCCTAGTTCGTCGAGCGTATCATGCGAAGCAGTGGGTGCAGTGACGAGACTGACCGGATCCATCTCATCAAAAACGACTTGCTTGCTGCTGTATTTGGGACGTTGCAACAGGGGATTCTGCTTGGGAAGCGGCAAGGGTTCGCTCAGCCGGGCATCAGCGACGCGTTCGCCGGGAAAGACCGGTCCGTGATATTCGCTGGAGAATCCCGGAAAAACGCTTGCAAAGAACGCCAAACAGACTGCCAACGGGACAAAGTGAGACAATGGGGGGGAAAAACGTGCTGACATATCAAAGGGACGTCGGTGAACATCACTTTTTGCGGACTTCCTCAACGGGGTATATCGGCACGGGATAATCGATACTTTCGGAATAATCGGAAAAATCGTTAAAATTTACCCAAACTTACTCCACGGGGAAAACCATGGCGTGCCATGCTTTCCCCAGCAATCATTCCCATCAAGGAGTCAGGAGCCATTTTATGCGTTTAAGTCTTCCGTTCGACACGAACTGCTTTGCCGACATCAACGGTTTGCTCATTGGCTCCGCCTGCTGTTACTTCAATGGTAATCCCAGGGGACGCTTTGCCAAATTTCGGATCAACCAAATCAAATCCACCACTCCCGGTCCTTACGTCTCCCCCTGCACTCATCGCTTTCGCGTAACCTTCAGGGTCTGTTTCCGGGTCTATTGCGGCTTTGCCTTCGACTTTTGTCGGTTCAAATTTTGAAACGATGATAAAGTACTTGCCCGGCACTACACCATTGTATTTCGCATGCGTTTGAAGTACGGCTTTTCCGGTCGCGTCTGTGGTCCCGCCAGCATACCAGGTATTGGTGGGATCCATTGGGACCAGTACAACCGAGGCGTCCGCCAAGGGTTGATCATCCTGGGTGACGGTGACTGTCGCCGGATAAGGTTGGGGCATATCCGGGGGGAATCCACTTTCCCCGCAACCGATCAGAGAAAGGAACAAAATGCTCAGCAGGAAAAGGACGTTCAGTTCTTGTTTAGAACAAAGTTGATTCATAATGGTCTCCATGGAATAAAGTTACGAAAACGGTCGGGGTTTTCTCCATACCATCCGTGGTTTTTTCTGCGACGGATGATACGGAGAATAAAGGGGAACCTCTAAAAACTTCCAAGACCGACAGCCATCAAACGGCAACTTACTGGAAATTCCGGTGTCTGCGACATCGACGACGCGGTTGAAAGTGGGTTTTTAACGGTGCCCAAAATGTCACATTCAATGTGTATAACATATCCGGGCAACCGATGGATCACAAAAACTATCAGAGGGTCACACTTTCGCCGCCATCGGGAGTACCCAAAGCTCCCCAAACACCAAAATCGCTAGGACCGGAATACTTCGGACCTGGACGATCTTCGCCGGGGGCAACATTGGAACTAACGCTATTCACCGAATCGGTCACAAAATTGCATGAGCCATCTAACCGCGCAATATTCACGCCACCGCTGTGATTACTGCCTGAAGCATAGATGCCCCAGTTGCCAAGGTGGTTCTGACCAGGACTTCCACTGGAACAACTGGGGGAATTCGGGGGCAGAATCGTCCCGAAGCCGTTCAGTGCAATACGACTGTAATTTATGTGACCTCTTCCTGACCGGGTCGCACGACCTGAGTCAATCGTTTTGTTTTTCACGAAGACAAGGCATTCCGCCGTGCGAGCAGATAACCAAGCAATTTCGTTGGTAGCGGAGCCGACGATGCCTCCCAACCGAACATTGTACTGTTGCTGGTTCACGTCGGTCGTGGAGGCAACACCATCGCCATAGTTTTTGGGACATTCTCCAAAAGCAATCGTGTTACTTGTGCCGTCCACTGCCGAACCCATTGATTTTCCATTGATGGGAACGAAAAGCATCCGTGAATGTGTCCGGCTACTTTCCGAATTGGGGGTGCTACCATTTGACGTGTCGTACATTGCATCACCGTAAGAAAACAGATAGTTCGACACTGCCCTGCCAGAACCGATTGGAGACCAGGCACCCCCGGTACCGACAAATTTTGAATTCTGGTCGGACGGACAAATAAGACCAGCAAAGGGAATATCGCGAACATCGGGATTTCCCCAGCCATCAGAATCAGGATGCCCTGACCAAGGCGAGATACACCACGCTTCGGCGGTCGATCGCACGCTGATTTTCTGTATCAGGCGTTCATATACCGCATTCTGTTCCACGTAGGGAAGTAACATGATATGTCCTCCCCAGATGGAACTGGACTCATTTTGACCGCTCGTCCCACTTGCGTTGAAGTGGTATCGACACGGCGGTAGGTGTCCTAACGCATCGTGACATGTGTGCAAAGCAAGAGCCATCTGCTTCAGGTTATTCGAACAGGTCATTCTCCGTGCTGCTTCCCGAGCGGCTTGCACGGCGGGGAGCAAAAGCGCAATGAGCATGCCTATGATAGCAATGACAACGAGAAGTTCGACGAGGGTGAAGCCTCGTAAGTGCTTGTAATTTAAGGACTTACGTTGCCCCCCCCCCACCCCACTATTGGCGGACATTAAGACGGCGGTGTTTGGCATAATTGATTCTCCTATGAAGTTAAAGTGACTGGTGTAGCGTCATGGCGGCTACTCGACCCCATTGTACCCCAAGTTGAGTAGGATGTCAACACGGTTTTGGTTTTTTGGGGAAAATCGTGTCAAGGAATCTTGGGGATAGGCACAAAACGACACCTTTTCCGCATATTCTGCCGTTATCCGTTTTGAATACGATTCTCCTTTTCGAGCCGTCGGATTTTGTCGAGTCGGTTACTGTGCCTACCCCCTTCAAATTGGGCAGCGAGCCATATAGCGACCACCGCAACACTGGACCGCTCCCCCAGCAGATCTCCGGAAAGACAGAGGACGTTCGCGTCGTTGTGCTTCCGACTCAATTCGGCAACAACTTCGTTATGGCAAGGAGCCGCCCGAACGCCGGTAAATTTATTGGCAACAATACATGTTCCGATGCCCGTGCCGCAGATCAGAATGCCCCGGTCTGCTACGCCCGACGAAACCAATTGGGCGACATTTGCCGCAATATCCGGGTACTCTTCACCTTCGGAAAGTTGCTCGTTGGCAAGCAACACCGTATGTTCCGGCAACGTTCGGAGATATTCCAAAACCATCGCGCGAACACCCAGTCCCCGATGATCGCTCGCTAAAATAATTTTCATTACATTCATTGTAACCAGAATGCGGACAATGACAAGCACGTAGGAGACGGCGATGCTGTACAAAATGGCTTCCACGTCAGGCGGTCTTGAGAACAGAAAAAATGAGCGGCAGAGGTACCCATCGAGAAAATGCTTTTTCGCTTACCGTACCCATTTTTTGGCTTCGTTCCTTGCCCAGCGGTCAATTCTCAGCAGTTGCTCCAATGTCGGTCGCAGTTCGAAATGATGGTGGCGCAGAACCGATTGGCACACTTCCACAATGTCTTGAAACGGCAGTCGCCCGTGGAGAAACGCCGTTACTGCTGTCTCGTTAGCAGCGTTGACCACCGCGCCTGCCGTACCGCCAGCGGCAACGACCTCCAAACCGAGTGGGATCGCCGGAAAACGCTCGAAATCGGGGGGGTAAAAGTCTAGCGTCCGCATCTGCTGCCAATCCAATTTCAACGAAGGTCCCGGAAAACGGTGCGGAAAAGACAGTGCCAACTGAATCGGCAAACGCATGTCCGGCAGACTCATTTGTGCGATGATCGAACCATCCACGAATTCGACCATCGAGTGAATCAGCGATTGTGGGTGAATCATCACGCCGATCTTGTGTGCCGGCAAAGCGAAAAACCAACCTGCTTCGATGATTTCCAATGCTTTGTTCATCAGGGTTGCCGAGTCGATGGTAATTTTTTTCCCCATGTTCCAAGTCGGATGTGCCAGTGCCTCTTCGACGGTAACATTTGCCAATTCGGCGAGGGAGCGCGTACGAAATGGTCCGCCGCTTGCCGTTAAGATGATTTTGTCGATGGCACATCCTCCGCTTATACGTGTAGAGTCTTCCATTGCCCACGACCGAAGTGCTTGCATGATAGCACTATGTTCGCTGTCCACGGGGATCAAGCGGCCTTTGCCCGACTGGGTCAAACTGGTCAAGAGTGCCCCACCCATGACAAGCGATTCTTTGTTCGCCAGGGCGACGGTTTTGTTTGCTTCCAGTGCCGCCAGCGTGCTTGTGAGTCCAGCACTTCCGACGATTGCCGAGAGAACGACATCGACTTCATCGCGGCGGACGAGTTCACAGAGTGCATCGTGTCCGAAGAAAAATTCAATTCCGGGAAGTTGTTTGAGTGGCGAACGGTCTGCCGTTTCGTCGGTTACGACTACCCATTGGGGCAGCGTGTGGGGCGGCATTCGCAGAAGTTGTTCGGCAAGAATGTCTGTTCGGCGATGGACGGAGCACAGCACAGGAAGGAGCCTTCCTTCCGACTGAGCAATTACTTCGAGCGCACTTTGCCCGATGCTCCCACTAGAACCCAAAACGGCAACGCGTCGCGGAAAAGAAGACTCATCCATAAGTGGGAATGGATTGTCCCACAAATCCAACGGATACACAATAGGGGATGAGGCACAGAACAGCAACCTTCAGGAAAATTCTTGACGGGCAAACCTGACGTGCAAACGGAATGGGTGCCGATCATATTGCCACTGCACTGGTTTGCCGTCATCTTGAAAAACCGATGCAGAAAACATAGAATAGAGACGGTATGGAATGTCCTTCACTTTACCGCAATCATGCTCCACATTTACGATCAAATCCAAGAATCACTTCAGTTTATCCGCTCCCAATGGCAAGGAAACGCACAGGTTGGAATCGTCCTCGGTACAGGACTCGGTAACTTAGCAAAACAAATCCAAGCCGATGTTACCTTTCCCTACGACGCTATTCCTCATTTTCCCCGCTCGACCGTCGAAACCCACGCGGGCAACCTCGTTGTTGGTACACTTAACGGCGTACCGGTGGCGGCAATGGAAGGACGCTTTCACGCTTACGAAGGATATAACCCGAAGCAGATTACCTTTCCTGTGCGCGTTCTCAAAGCACTGGGAGCGGAAATACTCGTTGTTTCTAACGCATGCGGCGGAATGAATCCGCAGTATCGACAAGGGGACATCATGGTCATTGAGGATCACATCAATTTGCTCGGTATCAATCCACTGGTCGGCATTAACGATGACCGGCTGGGACCGAGGTTTCCCGATATGTGCGAACCTTACGACAAAAGATTGATCGACAGGGCACTGGAAGTCGCCCGAAAAGAAAACTTCACCGCTCACAAAGGGGTTTACGTCGGCGTGTTAGGTCCGAATCTGGAAACTCGAGCAGAATATCGGTTTTTGCGGGGAATCGGTGCGGACGTTGTCGGCATGTCCACGGTGCCGGAAGTTCTCGTTGCGATACACTGCGGCATGAAAGTTCTCGGCTTGTCGATTGTTACCGATATGGCACTTCCTGATGCGTTAAAGCCGGGCGATGTGGCAGACATCATTGCCGTTGCCAATGCAGCGGAACCGAAGTTGACGAAGATCGTTTGCGGGGTGCTGGCGAGTAAGGGGTAACAAAATCTCCCCCTACTCACCAAACAACCGTACCGGCAACGTTAGTTCAGGTTGGGGAATGTTCTCCAATGAACCGAACGTTTGCTGGATGTCCTGTGGGGAATACCGGGACATCGGCTTGATGATCTCTGGCAACACCAACGTGTCCGTCTTTGTTTGCTCTTGGGTATCGAATGACCACTGTTTCTGCCAGTCCCCCAAGGACATTTCATCCGTCAACAGAGGGGGTGAACTAAACTGCAATCCTGTCACTCCCTGAAAATAATTTCCCACGCCCGACCATCGGAAATCTTCCAATACTCTTTGTTGTGATTGCGTGTGAAGACCGCTAAAAACCGCAAAAGGCGAATGATTCAATACGAACACCGATTGTTGCGAAACAAAGTCAACAATGACCGGTTCGGCAGTGGTCTCTTTTTGGAGCAGGGCAACTTCCTGCCGGGCAAAAAATGCCACCTTGTTCCAACGAATTCGAATTGCCGATTGTCTTGGCGCACGCCGGCTTTCTTCGACGTGAATAAACGGCTTTGCCAGCGCAACCAGCGAATGGGTCATCTCGACCTGGATGTCTTGTGAAACATTACTGCGGATGGCGACTGCCTCGCCGCGTACCATCGAATTAGTCACTTCAATCGTCAACGGTTCAAAAACGGTGTCCCCAGTATTTGTACCTTCAAGCGTGGGAATGCTGTTGCGAAAAAAACCAACATCCCTGTGATAGGCGGCATAATCAGAATAGATTCGGTTCTGTATCGTCAAGCAACACTGATCGAATACCAATCGGACATTCCCTGCCAGTTCAAACAGGGACCAACGCAGCAACAGTACAGCCGGGTCAAGCCAAATTTCGATTCCCACTCCCACGAACTCTATATTGCTCGAAAAGACTGTAAAAAAACTGCGTTGCGATTCGGTCGGTTCAAAAAACAGGATGGGCGCATATCCCGGTGCCGCAACAAATCGGAGATTGCGCTGGTCGAGCCGAATCGACTCTGGAATCCTAAGCGTACCGTCCCATTTCAATTCAATGGTCGTTCCGTCGGTAGCATCTGTCAATGCAGAAGCAATCGTGAGATACGAGCCACTGGTGCTGTCTGACGGGTCAACGACTCGGACACTTGAAGCCAGACTCCCTCGCAGCGCAGTAGTGTTTTGTCTTGCCAGGTTGATATCGGCAGCACTGAATGTGCCGCTGTGTGTGTTTGCAAGGTCGCCAGCCCCTCCCCGAACAGGCTGCAAGCCGCCGCTAACCTGATGGACAGTAAGATATTGGGAAGAGGGAACAGCAGAATACGAAACGAAAACGGTATCAAAAGTAGGAGGAAGCGTTCTCTCTGGCTCAACGGGCGGAGGAGTCACTTCCACTGTTTGTGGCGGAATCGGCACCGGTACATCTGCGTTCTGCACATCAGGCACATAAAGCAGTTCGGAAGTGTCCAAAATAAGAGATGCCAGAAAAGACCCAAAGAAAAGCAGTGATACTGTTATTATCCACGGAAGATGCCGTAGCAACAACGGAGCCCGACTGGGGCGGACGGGTGTCCAAACAAGACTGCCTTGACCAGCCGGACGCAAACCCAAGCGTCGGGCAACATCGGTCAAGGCTTCGATGAGTACCGTCGGCGTTTGAAAACGTTGCTTGGGATCTTTCGACATCATTTTTTGGATGAGAAAGGCAATTTCGGCGGGGATGGTCGGCTGAAAAGACCGAATGTCCGGCGGAGCATCCCCTTGGTGTTGCAATAGTTTCTGCAACACGGTACCTTCGGGGAACGGCGGACGCCCCGCCAACATGAAAAAAAAAGTGCAACCCAATGAGTAGATGTCGCTCCGAATGTCCGCATTTCGAGGATCGCGTGCCTGTTCGGGGGAAATGTAATCAAATGTGCCCAATGTTACGCCACTTGCAGTCAGATCGCCCCGGGCTTCCGTTGTGTCCAGCAACCGGGCTAAGCCCATGTCGATTAACTTGGCTCGCCCTTCTCGGGTAATCAAGATATTGGAAGGTTTGACATCACGGTGAACGACTCCATGCGAAGCGGCA
>Ga0082212_10011784_pt1 | contig 11062 bp, 9 predicted proteins | sample TergutNt197P3_FD_71548 | JGI IMG/M metagenome (GOLD analysis project Ga0082212, IMG submission 71548) | Neocapritermes taracua P3 segment gut microbial communities from Petit-Saut dam, French Guiana - Nt197 P3 | ecosystem: Host-associated > Arthropoda: Insects > Digestive system > Gut ... | reverse complement strand
TCATGACAAAAAAACGTCTCCCGCCAACTATGCAAGATACATTCCGGCAGATCCGGATAAAAAAGCGCGCCGCTTCCGAACTGGAAGCGGCGCATCGGATCCGCGCGTATCCGCCACAACGGATTTCCGTATATTCTACATTTTGAACAAGCGCTTGGCGTTGCCGTAGGACATCAGATCCTTCTGGTGCGTGTAGAGGTGGTTCACGGTATTCCACCAGCCGAAGGCGTATTCCATGTACTCGTAGGGATAGTCAATGGAGAACATCACCCGCTCAATGCCCACTTCAGCGATAGCGTTGTCCAGGGCCGGAGTATGCCAGTGTCCGCTGGTGGTCAGGTAGAAATTCTTGCGGAAGTACTCGGTCAGCGGCAGCTTGTTGGCGCCGAGGCCAGCGCCATTGCGTTGCATGTGCAAGCGATGTTGGGTGCGCGGCAGAAGGAAGGTCACGCCTTCGCCCAAATGCCCGAGAATGACGGTCAGATTCGGGTAGCGGTCGAACAGGCCGCTCATCATCAGGCGGACGGCATGCGCGGCGGTTTCAACCGCAAAGCCCCAGGCCGAGCCGATCAGGCTCGGATACCCGTCGTATATACGGCGGCCGGCGCCGAATATGGGCTCACGCGGGTGCAGGTAGACGGGCACGTTCAAGGCATTAACCTTATCCCAGAACACCATGTTCTGCGGTTCGTCCAAATAGGCGACCTTGTCGCCGATATTGCTGTAGCCGTTGATCATGGCGCCCTTCATGCCAAGCTTGGTGACAGCGCGATCCAGTTCATCCGCGGCCTTCTGCGGATCCTGCATGGCCACCGTGGCGAAGGAGGTGAACTTCTCCGGATAGGGCTTGGTATAGTTTTCCACCAGAAAATCGTTGGTTTCATGGGCGAATTCCACAGCCAGGCCGGTGTCGGCAATGGCCTGCGCACCCGGCGAAGTCAGGGACAGGATCATGTGATCCACGCCGAACTTCGCCATGTCCGCCAAGCGGATGTCGGGGCGGATCAATTTGGCCTCCACGTCTTTCATATAGGCCTCGCCGTTGCGGGTGGCCTCGCCGGAGGAATCCCACAGCGCGTTGTGGCGGGGGGTGGACACATGTTCTTCAAGGGCGATAATCATGGTGAACTCCTTTGGGTAAAACGGTGCATTACGGGCAAATTCCACTATATGGCTCAGTGAAGGCATAAAAAATACCCAAGCCGCGGACGTGAGGCAAGCGGAAAATCTCTCCGCGCGCCACCCCGCGTGCCCGCTTTTTAACAAATCAGCTTGTAAGGCGCATCCGTATAGTTTAAACAACAATCAGGTTCACTGCTTCATTTTTCCCGAGCAAGCGACCAGCCGAAAAAAGACGTTCAGGGAATGCGCTCCCGTTGCGGGCATAGGCCACAGCGTTCAAGGAGGGAACCATGTCCATCGCAAAAAAAATAATCCTACTGATTATGGGAAGCGTGGCATGCATCGTGCTCGTCCTGAGCCTGACCAGCTACCTGCTGATTTCCTCAAATAACGACGAGAGAACGTATACCAGCCTGACTACACTGAATAAATCCGTGGAAGCGACTGTTCAGGAACACATTAATACCTATGCGTCGCTTAGCGCCCTGCTCATGCAGAATGAGACGCTGGGCAAAGCCGTGGCCGAAGGCGATACGGCGGCCGTCAAAAAAATAGCTGCGGAATTGACCGCCTTGCCCCTTATTGAACTGGTCACCATCTGCGATATCAACGCCACGGTGCTGGCGCGCGGACATAACGACCAGGCCGGGGACACGCTCGGCGCAAGCCGTATCAGCGCGACCATACCCTTGAAAGAAGGCAAAATCATCACCGGCATGGAGCCCGGCACGGCAACGCGCCTGACGCTCGCCGCGGGCGTGCCTCTCGTCTATCAAGGGCAGCGTGTGGGCGCGGCCATTTTGGGCGAAGTCCTTTCCTCCGGCAATTTCGTCAACAAAGTCAAAGAGACTCTGGGCGTGGAATGCACGATCTTTCTTGACGATATCCGCGTCGCCACCACAGTGATGCGCGACGGCAAGCCGTTTATTGACACGCCCCTGAATAATCCAGCGATTGCCGACGCGGTGCTCCGGCGAGGAGAAGCCGTATTCGGCCAGAACGTCATCAACGGCCTGCCATACACCAGCATCTACTGGCCCTGGAAAGATATGACCGGAAAAGTCGCGGGCATGTTTTTCCTCGGCTATCCGCTCGCCGAAGTCCAGACCATGCAGCGTCACATAGTGCTCATATTCATTGCTATCGGCGTGATCCTGGCCGTTGTGCTCATCGGTATAGGCATCGCCATAGCCAGAGCCATTTCGCGCCCTCTGATCCGCGCCACCGATTTCGCAACGGCCGTGGCGGACGGCGATTTCAGCCAGGAACTGCATTACAGCGGCAAGGACGAAGCCGGCATGCTGTCGCGCGCCATACAGCGCATGGTCAGCACGCTGGAAGAACATATCGCGGAGTCGGACGCCAAGAGCCAGGAAGCAAAGTATGAGTCCGCTCGCGCGAACGAGGCGCTCGCGGAAGCGAAAGAGGCCACGGAACAGTCGCAGAAAAACCAGGAAGCCCTCCTGCGCACGGCCAAAGACGTGGACGAGGTGGTCGCCCGGCTCAATGGCGTGGCCAGCCAGCTTTCCGACCAGGTGGCCCGGGCGGATCGCAGCGCACAGGAACAACGCGGCCGCATAACCGCATCCGCCACCTCCATGGAGGAAATGACCGCCACGGTGCTGGAAGTCGCGCGCAATTCCGCGGCCGCCTCCGAGGCTTCGGAACAGGCACGGGACAAAGCGCGCCAGGGTGAACAGATTGTCGAACGCTCGGTCAGCGCGATCAAGCAGGTCCGCCAGGACACGCTTTCCCTGAAAGAAAACATGGAACAACTGGGCAGGCAGGCCGAATCCATCGGCACGGTGATGAGCGTGATCAGCGACATCGCCGACCAGACCAACCTGCTGGCCTTGAACGCGGCCATTGAAGCGGCCCGAGCCGGCGACGCCGGGCGTGGTTTCGCGGTGGTGGCCGACGAAGTGCGCAAGCTGGCGGAAAAGACCATGACCGCCACCAAGGAAGTGGGGGAGGCCATCCAGAGCATCCAGAGCAGTACACACGTCAGCGTCAAGGCTGTGGAAACCAGCACAGGCAACCTGGAAACCGCCACAGAACTGGCCAACGAATCGGGCCAATCGCTCGTGGAGATCGTGGAGGAATCCGTGCGTAGCGCGGATCAGGTGCGCAACATCGCCACAGCGGCCGAGCAACAGTCCGCCTCAAGCAACGAAATCTCCGCCTCCATCGAAAGCATCAACACCATCGCCGTGGAAACCGCCGACGCCATGCACCTGGCGGAAAGGGCGGTCGAAGATCTGAACGAGGAAATCCGCCAGCTCACCAATCTGGTGAATGCCTTGCGGCAATAACCGGGCGGCCGTCACAGCCTTCTCATCCACTCCGAGCGAAGATGCGTTGCGCCGTCCACCGCCTTGTCCAAAAGGCGCAACGCCTGCTCCCTGCCTTCCGGATACTGGATTCTGACCGGCAGGTAGTTCGAGGCATGGTTGGACATGAACAGGCCGCTACTCAAATCCGTGCAAGCCACCATTTCGCGCAGCTCGGCCAAGGCCTCCTGCGGCGAAGGCAGGGCGAACGCTCCCGCATCCAACTCGACCGCCAGCGGTGTGCCGGGCATGACCATGACGGTCAGCGCACCCACGTATTCCGGGTCAATGGCCGTAAGCAGCCGGCCTGTGGCGCGCGCGTGCCCCAGGGAGCGATCTTTCCCGGCAATGCCGAGCAGCACGGTAATCGACAGTTTTATCCCCGCAGCCTTCAAGCGCCTGCCCTGCTCGATCAGGCGGGCGGAATCAGCGCCCTTGCGAATGCGCTTCAAGGTCTCGTCGTCCCCGCTCTCGACGCCGTAGTAGACGATGCCGAGGCCCAGATCCTTCAGCCGGCGCAGCTCCTCGTCCGATTTCAGCATCACGCCCTTGGAATTGCCGTAGACGCCGATCCGCTTCACCCAAGGCAGACGTGCGCGGATCTGTTCAAGCATCCATTCCCACCGATCCTGCGGCGCCACCAAGGCGTCGCCGTCCATGAGGAAGACCCGGTTCTGGCCGCGGCAGTGCTTTTCGGCAACGCCCAGGTCGCGCTCCAGTATTTCCCGCGGCTTTATGGAAAAGCGCTTATCTTTGTACGCGTTACAGAACGTACACTTATTGTGCGAACAGCCGAGCGTGAATTGAATGAGTATGCTGTCGGCCTCGCTGGGCGGGCGCATGATGAAACCCTGGTAATCAAACTCTTCAAATCCGAACATAAAAGACTCCGGCAGTGTTTTCTTACGGACGCTTACGGCGCGCTTTTTTTATATATCCCACTCTCACCGCCTGTCCACAGCCATCTTGACGTGTACGGATATCCTGAGCATACTCCGCACAGGGTGTGCCAGTGGAATATTTACTGAAACCATTCACCATTTTTGGCGACGCCACAGGTTCGCTCATAGCCATTGAGGCCTTGAAGGATATCCCCTTTGAAATCAAACGGGTGTACTACGTTTACGGCACAGCCGAACACGCCGTGCGCGGCAGGCACGCGCACAGGGAGTTGGAACAGGTAATCTTCTGCCCTATCGGTTCCTGTGACTTTATTCTCGACAACGGGAAAGAGCGGTTGACCGTCACCATGAATGAACCGAACAAGGGGCTTTATCTCAAAGGAAACATCTGGCGCGAATTCACAAATTTTTCCACGGACTGTGTGGTGATGGTGCTTGCCAGCAGGCACTATGATGAATCTGATTATATAAGGAATTATGACCAGTTTTTAAAGGAAATATCACAATGATGATCCATCCTTCAGCAGATGTAAAAACAAGAGATATTGGCGAAGGAACAAATATATGGCAATTTTGTGTTGTTCTTGAAAAGGTAAAAATAGGAAAAAATTGTCAAATTTGCTGTCATTGCCTTATTGAGGATAACGTTATTATTGGAAATAATGTTACAATAAAAGGATTTACAGTAATCGTTGAGGGCATTACGCTTGAAGATGATGTTTTTCTTGGATCCGGCGTCAATTTCACAAACGATCGATATCCAAAATCTAAAAATCCGAATTGGGCACCAGAAAAAACACTTGTAAAAAAAGGCGCTTCCATAGGGGCGAATTGCACCATTCTTCCAGGCATCACCATTGGGGAAAACGCCATGGTGGGCGCCGGCAGCATTGTGACAAAAGATGTCGCGCCCAATGCCACGGTATTCGGCGTTCCTGCGAAGGAAAAGGCACGCCGTTCTTTTTCCGATGCACTACGGGCATGAAATAAACCCCTTGGCCCCAAGGTGCCGCCAATAGGGGAGATCTTCGGCAAAGGCAAACAAGGTGCCGCGCCCGGCCGCGCGCACTTCCAGGCACTCTTCAGGCTTCAGGAAAAAACAGTCCTGGCCGTCCACGGTCACGCCCACCTCGGCCCAAGGCGGATCCTGGCTGATGCGGATAACAGCCGAACCCGGCGTCACCAGCGGACGCATGGAATACAGCACCGGACAAACCGGCGTGATTTCCAAAGCCTGTAAATCGGGGTGCAGCACAACCCCCCCGGCCGACATGGCATAGCCTGTGGTGCCCACCGGACTCGATACCAAAAGCCCATCGCCGCGGAAACGGGCAACGGGCTGCCCATCAATATGCACGACCAGATTGATCACCCTGGCCAGCGTGGCGCGGCTGAATATCACGTCGTTCACCGCGCCGGGAAAAACGCCGCTCGGCAGCGAAACTTCGCTTTCACCACGGAACAGGCGTAGCGCCAGCGCTACGCGCTCACGCACCAGAAAGCCCTGGCTTAAAAGCAACTCACAATGCTCCTGCCAATGCTCCCCCGGAACCTCGGTCAAAAAGCCCAAGGTGCCCATGTTGATGCCCAGAATGGGCACATCAAGCCCCAGAAGCTTGCGGCCCATCGCAATCATGCTGCCGTCGCCTCCAACCACCAGCGCCAAATCACTACCCTGCACATCGTGCGCAATGGCGGCCGCTTCGGCGCGACTGTCCAATATCCGCGCTTTCACACCCCGTTCGGTAAACCATGCGGCAATGCGCTCTCGCAGAACAGCGGCTTCGGCCGATTCGGGTTTGGCGAACAACGCGACGACAGCAGGAATCCGACGCATGACAACCTCATAAAAAAATAACGGAATTTCCTAGTTCAGGGAAAATAGCGAGAATACCTGGGAGAATTGCCATGAACAGTATACACATTTTCCAAGAATTTCAAGATGAAGAGGCCTGCGACTGTAGTACTAAGACAAAAACCTACTTCAACAGCAGCAGGGTCGCCAGGCCCAAAAATAAAAAGAATCCCCCGCTGTCCGTGAGCATCGTGAGAAAAATGCTCGACGCCTGCGCCGGATCGCGGCCCAGCGCACGCAGCACCAGCGGTATGGACGAACCCGCCACCGCGCCGACAATCATATTCAACACCAGGGCGAGCGACATGACGCCGGCCAGCATCCAGTTATGGCTGAAGAAGCCGAGAATCCCCAAAACCAGAACGGCGACCACGAGGCCGATGACAAGGCCGATACGCGTTTCGCGCAAAACCGCGCTGAATGCCTTGCGGCGCTCAAGCCGAGTGACGGCGAGTTCGCGGATCATCACGGCCAAGGCCTGTTGGCCAGTATTGCCCGCCTGGTTGGCGACAATGGGCATGAGCACGGCAAGCACGGTCATCTGGGCGATGGTGCCGTCAAACAACGAAACCACAAAGGCCGAAAACGCAGAATTGATCATGTTGACCACAAGCCAGGGCAGACGCATCCGTACAGATTCAAGCCACGGCGTGTCCACGCTTTCATCCTGGCCTGCGCCGACCATGCCAAGCATATCCTCCGTGGCGGCCTCCTGAATGATGTCAATGATATCGTCGTGCGTGACCACGCCGAGCAGGTGTCCCTCGTAATCCACAACCGGCACAGCCATGAAATTGTAGTGGCTCATACTGCGCGCCACCTCTTCCTTGTGCACGTCAAAAAGCACGGAAACCAGCGCCTTGCCGGGCAGAGCGTTACGCAGCACCATGCCTCGCTTGCAGAGGATTAAGTCGCGCAAGGAAAGCACGCCCACCAGTTTGTCGTCGTCATCCACAATATAGGCGTAATAGGGGATTTCCTTGTCCTCGATCTCGTTGCGCAATTGATTGATCGCCATGTCCGCGGTCAGGGACTGATTGATGATGATAATTTCGGTGTTCATGATCCCGCCGGCGGTATCCGGATCAAAGGCCATGAGGTCGCGGATTTCCTCGGCATCTTCGTGTTCCAGATTGTCGAGGATGGCGTCGCGGTGATCCTCTTCCAGATCGTCAAGCACGTCGGCCGCGTCGTCCGGAGACATTTCCGAAACAAGCCGGGCGGTTTGGCCGGGATCCAGACTCTCCAGCAGATCAACGCGCACATGCTCGTCGAGTTCGGCCAGGGTTTCCGCCGCCTGCTCGACAGGCAGGCTGTTCAGGGCGTCGATCTGTTGAGCATGCGGCAAAGTCTCGATATAATCCGCCATGTCGGCCGGATGGGCGAACTCCGCGCCCTCAAGGCCCGGCAGGCCGGGGGAACCGGACGGCGTAACTTCTTCGGGTCTTTCCTGTGTATCGTTCATAAGGATCTCCACAGCGCACCGGCACGGCACAAAGGAACCACATGTGCCCCATCCGCCCTTATGCGCTTTCCGCATTGAGGAAACACAGAATACGCTGTTCCGCAAGCCCCTCTGAACACCGGGATCGCGCCGGATTCTCAAGCGCTGGGCGCGCGGCGGCAAAAAATTTCATGGCGCATTGCCGTGTGGCCGTGTATACTGGTATACTGCGGCAAAAAACGGAACACCACCATAATAACGGCATCGACATGAAATACCACAACTTTTTTTCCGCTTCAGATCAGTTCCCTGTTCCTCAAATTTTCAGCGACTTCTTCACCGAGGATGCGCTGCGTTGTCTGATCAGCGCCATTGATCTGGCCCTGATCGAAGACGGCCCGGATCTGACCACCTGTGCAATTTTTTCCCGCACCGACAAGCTCGCGGCCCACCTGGTGGCCAAAGAACGGAGTCTGGTCGCCGGCCTGCCCATCATTCCGCTGGCCTTCGGCCGTTGCGCGGCGCTTGATCCGGCCTGCGGCGAGCTCGCCGATATGGCATATACGCTCTATGCGACTGAAGGCGATACCGTGGAGGCAGGCGCCGCGGTAGTGGACATACACGGCCCGGCGCGTACACTCCTGAAAGCCGAACGGGTCATCCTGAACTTCATCACGCATTTGTCCGGCATCGCCAACCTCACCCGGCGCTATGCAGATACGCTTTCCGGCACGAAACCGCGTCTGCTTGACACGCGCAAGACGCTGCCCGGCCTGCGCTACCCGGAAAAATACGCCGTCCTCATAGGCGGCGGGCTGAATCACCGCAAAAATCTTACGGAAATCCTCATGCCCAAAGACAACCACATTGACGCGGCCGGCGGCATTGCCAGGGCAGTAACCGCCTTGCGCGCGGAATATTCGCCCTGCCCGCCCATTGAGGCGGAATGCCGCACTCTTGAAGAGGTGCACGAAGCTCTGGAGGCCAAGGTCGAGCGCATCATGCTCGACAATATGGATCTCGACCTGCTCTCCACGGCCTTGGGCATCATCCCGCCCACAACGGAAACCGAAGTGAGCGGCGGCATTTCCCTGGAAACCATCCGTTCCATTGCCACGCTCACACCACGCGGGCCCGACTTCATCTCTGTCGGCCGTCTGACGCATTCCGCTCCGGCCGCTGACTTCAGCCTGCGCATCATGAGGAATGAATGAACGGCTGCCGCCTGCATACCCCCGCACTTGTCATCGGCGCAGGCCTTGCCGGCTGCATCACAGCCCTGGTGCTGGCGGACGCGGGCATTCCCGTCACCCTGATCGCCCCCGGCCCGCGCCTTGACGGCGGCAATTCCGTCCTGGCACAAGGCGGCATCGTCTTCAAAAGCAACGACGCGATTTCCCCACAGGAGGATGCTCGTGTTCTGGAACGCGACATCCTCGTAGCCGGGCATCACCATAATTTTCTGAAGGCAGTGCGCTTTCTCTGCCGATACGGCCCGAAATCAGTGCAAGCGCTTTTAATCGACCGTCTGCACGTGCCTTTTGCCCGCAAACCAGACACCGGACAGTGGGATCTGACACTTGAAGGCGGGCATAGCGCACCACGCATCCTGCATTGCGCTGACTACACGGGCCGCGCCATCATGGATACGCTGTTTGCGGCCATTGACGGACTGCCGCGGATCCGGGTGCTCAAAAACCGCACGGCTATTGACCTTCTGACCACACACCACCAGGCGGCCGGCTCCTTCTTCCGCTACAAGCTGCCCAACCAGTGCGTGGGCGCCTATGTCTTCAACGAACAGACCCGCCAAGTGGAAACCATGCTGGCCGACTATACCGTGCTGGCCACCGGCGGCGTGGGGCATCTTTATTTGCACACCACGAACAGCCCGACCGCCATCGGCTCCGGCCTGACCATGGCCAGCCGCGCCGGCGTGCGCCTGGAAAACCTTGAATACATGCAGTTCCACCCTACCGCGCTCTATCAGCGGGTTTCGAGCAGTTTCCTTATTTCTGAAGCGGTACGCGGCGAAGGAGGCCGACTGATCAACGCCCGGGGAGATCGCTTCATGGAAGGCCGCCACCCCCGGGGCGATCTTGCCCCGCGCGACATCGTGGCCCAGGCCATCATGGATCAGATGCTCGAATGCGGCACCGAATGCGTATACCTTGACACCTCGGCCATGACGCACGATCCGGCCACGCGCTTTCCCACCATTTACCGGCACTGCCTTGAGCTTGGCATTGATATGCGCGTTGACCCCATTCCGGTCGTGCCCGCGGCGCATTATTTCTGCGGCGGCATCCTCACCAACCAACAGGGGCACACCTCTCTCGAACGCCTCTACTGTGTGGGCGAATGCAGCTGTACCGGCCTGCACGGCGCAAACCGTCTGGCCAGCACTTCGCTGCTTGAAGCCTTGGCCTTCGGGCACTCGACCGGTATTGACATTGCCCGGCACATCCAGCAGGAAAAACCCCTTTCCAGCCGTTTGCAGAACTCCATTCCCGATTGGCAACCGCTCGGACACGAACAGAACGACGACCCGGCCTTTATTGCCCAAGACTGGTCAACCATCCGCCACACCATGTGGAATTATGTGGGCATATCGCGCACCACCAGCCGCCTGCGCCGCGCCTTTGACGAGCTTGGCGATCTTTCCCGCCATCTGCACGACTTCTACAGATCCACCCCCACCTCCAAAGCCCTGATCGACCTGTTCCACGGCTGCCAGGCGGCCTACCTTATCGCCATTGCCGCCATGCTGAACACGAGGAGCTTAGGCTGTCATTACCGGACTGATGGAGAATAAGGCGTCGCGCGGATTTCCTCGCGGATTTCCGGCCAAGAATCTTCCCGCCAGCCGAACGGCGTGACGCGCGACGGCACGACCATGACCTCGTCAGCCGGCTTTGCTCCGCCTTCCGCGACGCAAGCAACCCGCACACTAACCGGGGTTCCCTGTGCAACGGCCTTGGGGGAAAATGAGGCGATAAACGCGGCAGCGTCCTCAATCACGGCGCCGTCCCATTCCACGCCGAACGCCCGGCCCACGGCCAGCGGGCCAGGAAAACCCGCCACCTTGAAGGTCAGATCACCGTCCTGAATCAGCGTAAGCAGGGCCTTGTTGGCGGCCTGATCGCGCCCGATGGACAAACCATATGCCCCCACCCGGTAGTGGCGGCCCGTATCCGCTAAAAGAAAGTCATTCGCCGTTGGATGCGGCGCATAGCGCAAAACCGGCCAGTAGCGCCGGGCGTTTTCCTTTTCCGTCAGACGGCAGCCGCCGGCCGGAGTGGGAATTTCCCTCAGCCCATACCTCCTGGCTAAATCCAGTTGATCCTTGCGGCCCCGGCCGAAAATACCCAAGAGGCGTGAACGATCCACCAGACCCTGTTCTTCCATA
>Ga0082212_10011783_pt1 | contig 11063 bp, 10 predicted proteins | sample TergutNt197P3_FD_71548 | JGI IMG/M metagenome (GOLD analysis project Ga0082212, IMG submission 71548) | Neocapritermes taracua P3 segment gut microbial communities from Petit-Saut dam, French Guiana - Nt197 P3 | ecosystem: Host-associated > Arthropoda: Insects > Digestive system > Gut ... | reverse complement strand
TGTTCTTACCGAAGGAAACCCTTCCGGCACGGCAAGCCGCTGGTTTGTCAGAAGTATGACCTACCGCTTTGGCAGCGTTTTTCCTTCCAGTGCATTTTACGGAATAGCAATTTTTGCCCTGGTGTTCTTTATTTTGAACCGAAGCCGTTATGGAATGAGGTTGTTTCTTACGGGTAATAACGAACGGGCTGCCTATCTGACCGGAGTAAGAACCGTACAAACAAAGCTGATTGTCTACACAATCGCAGGTATCCTTTCCGGTATTGCCGGCTTCCTTGGAGCAGGCTATATGAATCTTGTTACCAGTAACACGTATGACAATTTTACCATGCGCACGATTATTGCCGTGATTATTGGAGGATCTCTGTTAACCGGCGGCAAAGGCTCATATTACGGTACTCTGGCAGGCGCTTTGCTTATAACCGTTCTGTCCAACTGCCTGGCGGTTTTCTCCATATCTCAGACTATTGCCGACATGGTAATGGGAATCGTTCTGATTATTATCCTGGCCATGTACAACAGGACGGCGCCGGTCCGGCAGTAGTACAGTACCGCACCGTCCGTTGTTCCTTACGAAAGTAAAAGCTCTATAGGGTACTTAACTTTTGCAGAGAAAGGCAGGCTTACCTTTGCACCTTTTTTGGCAGAAGCATAAGCGGCGTAGATAATTTCAAGAACAGCACGGCCGTCTTCGCCGGTTACCACAGGCTGCTTCCCTTCTCGTATACAGCCGATAAAGTGCTTGAGTTCCTGGGGATACCCCTGATTAAAAGCTTCTTCAAAGACGGTAAATGACCAACCCTTGCTGGTTCCCGCTTTTTCGCTGGCGTAATCGTACCCGTCAACACTGTACGTAAGAGCCGCATTGCCTCTGAACAAATCCGCATAGGAAACACCCTTGGTTCCGTAAATCTCGATGTGGTCGTCCATGCCGCCGTGACGGGCCCAGCTGTCCTCAGCCATTGCCATAACACCGTTTTCAAATTCAAGAATTGTTATGGTATTGTCATCGCATTCTGTATCATGCAGCACGGTCTTCATATCGGCGTAAACCGTTTTAACGGGGTTGTTTTTGTTCATCCAGCGAAACCATGCCAGGGCATGGCATCCCATGTCCATCATTACCCCGCCGCCGGCGGTTTCTTTTTTATAAAACCAGGCGCTGTGAGGACCGGAATGTTTTTCTGCCTGCTTAAGCATATAAACCTTCCCCACCGCTCCGTGTTCAACCAGGGCGCGGACACGCTCGTACTTCGGAGCAAAGCAGAGTTCCTCGGCATAACAAAGCAGCAAGCCTTTCTTTTTACAGGCATCTATCATTTCATCAGCCTCTTCCAGTGTAAGAGCCAGCGGCTTTTCAATGATAACATGCTTACCTGCAGCTGCAGCCTTCATACAGGCTTCGTAATGCAGATAATTCGGCAGGCCAATGTCTATGACATCAGCTCCGGACTCAGCCATTAGCTTATCCAGGTTATCATACCAGGCAGGAATACCATGGGTCTGGGCAAATACCTTTGCCTTATCTCCATTGTGGCTGAATACAGCCACAACTTCCGCTTCCGGTACAAATCTGGCATAACTCTCCGCATGAATAGTGGCGATAAAACCGGCGCCTAAAATGGCAACTTTGGTTCTTTCCATATCAACCCTCCTAATATAAATTTTTCGTTGACAGTTTTTAGAAGTATACTCCATAATATATGGATAATACCAGTAAAATTCAGGGGGCATAACAATGAAAAAATTCCGCGTGGGTGTCGTTGGCGTTGGCTTTATTGGGACAGCGCACATTGAACAGCTCCGCCGTCTTGGAAACGCAGATGTAGTGGCTTTGGTTGACATCCTGAATCCTCAGGAAAAAGCAGAAGCCCTTTCCGTTCCAAAAGGTTATTCAGATTATAAAGAAATGATAGACAAGGAAAACCTTGACTGTGTACATATTTGTACCGCAAATAATTTTCATTACGAAATTGCCGATTATGCCCTGGACAAAAGCATACATGTGGTATGCGAAAAGCCTTTGACCATTACTTCTGCAGAAGCGGAAAAACTCGCAAAAAAAGCAAAAGACAAGGGATTGGTGAATGCCGTTAATTACAATTGCCGGTACTATCCCATGGTGTACCAGATGCGGGAAATGATCCGCGCAGGAGAAGTGGGCGATGTATACACCATTCACGGGGGGTATCTGCAGGACTGGCTCTATTTTGATACGGATTACAACTGGCGGCTTGAACCGGAACTCAGCGGAGCCAGCCGGGCTTTTTCGGATATTGGCACTCACTGGCTCGACCTTGTTGAATTTGTTACCGGTCTTAAAGTAACCGAAGTGCTGGCCGATTTGAATACATTTCACAAGACCCGTAAAAAACCTTTAAAACCAATAGAAACCTATTCGGGTATGGCTTTACGGCCCGAAGATTACCAGGTTGTTTCCATAGAAACCGAAGATTATGCAACGGTGCTGTTTCATTTTGAAAACGGAGCCAGAGGCTGCTGTAATATCAGTCAGGTCTTTGCGGGAAGGAAGAATCAGATGCTGGTGTCCATTGGCGGCAGTAAATGCGCCCTGCACTGGGATTCGGAAAATTCCAACAGTCTCTGGGTAGGCCGCCGTGAAACCCTGAACGGTGAATATGTCAAGGATCCGTCGGTGCTAAAACCCGAAGTAGGAAAAGTTACAAGCTATCCCGGCGGCCATGTAGAAGGTTTTCCCGACACCTTTAAGCAAAACTTCGTCAAAATTTACCAGGCCATTGCCGCCGGCAAACAAACGGAAGGAGAATATGCCACATTCGAAAACGGCCTTAAGGAAATGCTCTTCTGTGAAAAAGTGCTGCAAAGCGATAAAGAAAAACGCTGGGTAACAATATGAGTTTTAATATTGGTACATTGGCTGATTGGTTCGGAAAAGGCATTGTTGAAGGCATACGGGAGTCACAACGATGCGGGGCGTCGGGAGTCCAGCTTTATGCCTGGAATGAATTTGATCCTGTAAGCGTAAGCGCGGAAAAAAAACGGGAAGTAAAGGAAACGGCAGCCGAATGTAATCAGGAAATCGTTGCTCTCTGCGGCGAACTGGGCGGTCACGGTTTTGAAATTGCTTCCGATAACCCCCGTAAAATCGATTATCTGAAACGGGTATGCGAGCTTGCCCTTGAACTGGGAAGCCGCATTATTACCACTCACATCGGTGTTATCCCGGAGGATTCCGGCAGTGAAAAGTTCCGTGCTATGCAGGAAGCCTGTACAATAATCGGAACACATGCCGCCGGGCAGGGAATTACCATAGCTATTGAAACAGGACCCGAACCTGTTACACGGCTTAAGGCTTTTGCCGACCTGTGCAATAAAGGTCTTGATCACCCAGGCATAGGCATTAATTACGATCCGGCGAACCTGGTAATGGTAACCAATGACGACGAAGTTGCCGGGGTAAAAACCGCAGGCGCTTCCATTGTTCACACACACGCCAAGGACGGTATAATGAATCACTATGCCGGCCCGGAAGAGGTTTACGGCCTCTTTGCCAAGGGAGGTATAGAAGCAGTCAGTAAAGTATCTGCCTGGTGTACCGAAACTCCGCTGGGAAAGGGAAAAGTCCGCTGGATTCCGTATCTTACTTCTCTTAAAGAAATAGGGTATAACGGATACTTGACGATAGAACGCGAAGTAAAGGACAATGCTGCCGAAGACATACGAACAGCAGTGAATTTTTTAAGGGAAATAATCCCGCAGATATAAGGAGGAACAAAATGAAACTGGGACTGGTATCGGCAATTCTGCCGGATCTGACTTTTGAAGAAGTGGTTGATTACGCGGCCAAAACCGGCTTTGAATGCATTGAGGTTTGCTGCTGGCCAAAAGGCAAAGCTGTCAGGCGGTATGCAGGGATAACCCACATTGATCTTGAGGGTCTGGACTCCGCCAAGATGGCTTACTACAAGGATTATGCAAAAAAACACGGCGTGGCGATTTCTTCGCTTGGATACTATCCCAATCCTCTTGATCCGGATAAAGAAGCCGCCGGTGTTTCGATAGAACATATTAAAAAACTCATCGGTGTTTCGGCAGAGATGGGTATAAACATGGTTACTACATTTATTGGCAGGGACAAAACCAAAACCATAGAAGAAAACCTGGAACTTTTTAAAAAGACCTGGACACCTATTATTAAACTGGCCGAAGAAAAGAAAGTAAAAATTGCCATTGAAAACTGCCCTATGTTTTTTACCGTCAATGAATGGCCTGGCGGCAACAATCTGGCGGCCAATCCCAATGTTTGGCGGCAGATGTTTTCGTTGATTCCCAGCAAATATTTCGGCCTGAACCTTGATCCTTCCCATCTTTACCTTATTGGAGCCAGCATAACCAAATCAATATACGAATTCAAAAGCCGGATTTTTCATGTTCACTTTAAAGACATTAAAATTTACCAGGAAAAACTTGACGAATACGGATACTTCTCTTACCCGGCGCTTTGGCACTCTCCCAAGCTTCCGGGTCTCGGCGGCGTCGATTTCGGCGCTTTCTGTTCTGCCCTTTACGACATTCGCTACAAGGGTTCTGCCTGTATCGAAGTCGAAGACAAGGCATTTGAAGGAAACCTTGCCCTGGTAAAGCAGGGGATTGAGCAGTCTTACCGTTATATGCGTCAGTTTATTTAGGATACTGAGCATGTTGACCGTTGGACTGGCTGGATTGGGCGGTATTGGACAGGTACATTTTTCCAATTACCAGCATATTAAAGACTGTTCCGTAGCCGCAATCTGCGATCCCTCTCCTCAGGGACAAAAAGCAGCCGCAGAAAAAGGAGTCCCCTGTTATGAAACCATGACGGAAATGCTTGCACAGGCAAAACCCGATGTGGTGGATGTCTGCGCTCCTTCCTATTTGCACTACGGCCTGGTTATGGAAGCCCTGCGCAGCGGCAGACCGGTAATTTGCGAAAAACCTCTGGCGTTAAAAAGCACAGAGGTTCGGGAAATGTATGCCCTGGCGGAACAACAGGGTGTACAGTTGTTGGTTGGCCATGTGCTGCAGTTCTTCCCGCCTTCGAAGATACTCCACGAAATTGTAAAAGATCGCCGTTACGGTAAACCGCTTGATGCAGTTTTTCTCCGTCTTTCCGCCTGTCCCCGTTGGGCTGTCGGAGGCTGGCTCCTGGACAAGGACAAAAGCGGCCTCCTGCCTTTCGACCTTCACATACACGACCTCGATCTTATGATCAGCCTTTTTGGAAAGCCGGATAGTTATGAAATAGCTTCGGGGGGCAGGGAAGAGGCCGCTTACGATGAATACTACCGGATACAGTACCGTTATCCCCGCCTTAACGTCTGCTGCGAAGCGGCCTGGTACAATGCCGACATACCTTTTACCGCGACCTGGCGGGTTTATTTTGAAAAGGCCGTTCTGATCTGCGAAGGGGAAAAACTTACCGCTTATTCTTTTGACGGACCGCCTGAACAATTTGATATAGAAGAGAAAATTAAAATTCCTACCGGGATTAATCTGCCGCCGACCGGCGTGTTCTACGAAGAACTTTCATTTTTCCTTGATCGCATCAGAAGCGGCGAAAAAGAACAATACCGCCGGGATGAAATTATTTCACTTATTGAAATCCTGGAAGACATTACCGGCGGAGTTTAATAAACATCAGCTGACCGGCACAAACTGTACAACGAGGAGTACACGATGAACAACATTACAGCGTATGACATTGCACAAATGATTGACCATTCCCTGCTCAATCCAAAATTTACAAGGCAGGAAGTTGAGGCAGGCTGCCGGCTTGCCGCACAGTATGAATGTATTACGGTCTGCGTAAAACCCTGCGATGTAAAATTATCCTATGACGTATTAAAAGGCACCAAAGTAATTACCACAACTGTAGTCGGTTTTCCCCATGGAAGCAATCTTACAGAAATAAAAGTACTGGAAGCCAGGCGCGCCATAGAAGAAGGCTGCGGAGAAATTGACCTGGTAATGAATATAGGCCGTTTCCTTTCGGGCGATTATGACCTGGTATATGATGATATAGCGGCAGTAAGTGAAGCGGCACACAATAACAATGTCATACTTAAAGTTATTCTGGAAAATGCATATTTAAAACCGGAACAAATAAAAAAAGCCTGTGAAATCTGTGTTGCAGCACATGCGGATTTTACCAAGTCCAGTACGGGATATGCCTCCTACGGTGCGCGAATTTGCGACCTAAAAATAATGCGCTCCAATACCTTGGCCTCGATGCAGGTAAAAGCCGCCGGCGGAGTTCGGACGCTTAACGATGCTCTGGCAGTACGGGCAGTAGGTGTTACCCGTTTTGGCTGTACCACAACGGCACAATTGATGCAGGATGCACGGGAACGGGAAGCCCGCGGTACACTCATAGTACCGGAACCGGAAAATGTAAAAGAACTGCTGTATATCAGAAAGGCATAATGATAGAAGTAACAGGACTGACCAAGCATTACGGAAAACATAAGGCTCTGGAAAATATAAGTTTTACAGTACCTGACGGACAGATAGCAGGTCTTTTGGGACTGAACGGTGCGGGCAAATCTACTACCATGAACATCCTGACCGGCTGCCTTTCCTCCACAAGCGGTACAGTAAAGATTAACAACATTGATATGGCTGAAGAAAACGAAAAAGCCAAACGCTGTATAGGGTATCTTCCCGAAACTCCGCCTCTTTACACAGATATGAAAGTGGCAGAGTACCTTGACTTTATTTATGGCCTGAAAAAAGCCGGCGAGCGCATTGTCCCTGCCGGAACCAAAAAAGAAAAAGAAAATCAAAAAAAGCTCCATATAGAAAACATCTGTTCCAAAACAGGCATTACGGAAATGTACGGAAGGCTCGTCAAGAATCTTTCAAAAGGTTATAAACAACGCCTTGGTCTTGCAGCAGCCCTTATCGGCAGTCCTGAAATTCTTGTACTTGACGAGCCGACTGTCGGCCTTGACCCCGCTCAAATAATCGAAATACGAAACCTGATTGCCGATCTGGGCAAGTCGAGTACGGTTATTTTTTCTTCTCACATACTGCCGGAAGTTCAGGCTCTTTGCGGAAGGGTTATTGTACTGCACCATGGCCGTATTGCCGCCGATATGGACAGCGAAGCATTGCAGGAAGGCGGTTCACTTGAGCAAACATTCATGGACATGGTAAAAGGCGCCGAAGCATGAAGGCAATATTAAAACGGGAATTCTTTGCATACTTTTACACACCGTTGGGTTATGTGTTTATCGCGGCGTACTATTTGTTTACCGGTTTTTTCTTTTTTAACTATAATCTTTACGGCAATTCAAGTGATATGCGCTCCCTGTTCAGCGTACTTTTTACCATCACCCTTTTTCTGATCCCCCTTTTAACCATGCGGCTTATGAGCGAAGATCGGAAAATGAAAACCGATCAATTACTGTTAATGTCGCCGCAAAGCAGTACAGGCATAATAACAGGGAAATATGCAGCCGCTCTATGTGTTTACCTGCTTGGATTGAGCGGTGTTTTTGCCGCATCAGCGGTGATTGCTGTCATTGGTTCTCCTGAATGGCCGGTAATAGCGGGAAACTTTACCGGCCTGTTCCTTTTGGGCAGTGTCCTTATTGCCATCGGGCTTTATATCTCCGCTCTGACAGAAAACCAGATTATTGCGGCCATTGGCGGTTATTGCGTCGGGTTTTTTCTGATGCTGTTTGACAGTATCGCCATGATCATGTCAGGGAGCGCTCCGGGCAGCTTATTAAAATTGCTGTCTGTACGGACCCGTTATGAATTGTTTACCATGGGAATTCTGGGTACAGACAATATTGTGTTCTTCGCCAGTCTTTCGTTTTTCTTTGTCTTCCTGACCATAAACCATTTTGAAAAACGGCGGTGGGCTTGATGAAAAGCAACAAGATGCCGCTTAAAACAAAATTCTTTAACAAACAACGCTTTAGCAAAAGAAGTATTTCCGCAGCATCAATACTGGCCTGTGCTGTTTTTCTGGTTTTAATCAATCTTGTCTTTTATTTGTCAGCCCAGCGTTATTCTTTTCTAGGTATAGACCTTACCAGGGACAAGCTCTTCAGGATTTCACCGGATACTGTCAGATTTCTGCACAGCCTGGAAAAGGATGTGACTATTTATGTGCTTGCAAGGGAAGAAACCTTTGCCGAAACTTCCTCTTACAACGCACAGGCAAATCAGGTGTTCAGACAGTTTGAACGCAATGGCCCTGCGGTTTCTCTTGTCTATGTGGACTATGTCAAAAATCCCGGATTTGCAGCTTCTTATCCCGATCTGACAATAAAGCACGGTGATATACTGGTATTCTGTGAAAACACAGGCCGCCGTTCTCTGGTAAAAACAGAAGAACTCTTTAACTATACAGGCGGGTATAACAATCTTTCCATTGGATCTTCAAGGGCAGAAGAAGCACTATATGCAGCGATCCTGAATGTTACAAGCGACAGACCGATAAAGGCTGTGTTTATTTCCGGTCATGGCGAATACACAATGGATGCCTTTACCGGCGTTTTGCAAATGAACAACTACGAAATCAGCAGGGTTAATCTTATAAGCGGCGCAATTGACAGTTCAACAGACATTGCTATAATCATTGCGCCAAAAGACGACTACGGCGAAGAGGAATTACGGATACTGGACGAGTTCCTTTATAATGGAGGGAATTACGGCAAGACACTTTTCTACTGTGCTGATGCAGACCAGAGTTATCCGGAAAACATCGGAGTGTTCCTTCGCGAATGGGGGGTCTCGGTTGAAGACGGCGCAGTTTTTGAAACTGATGAACGCCGGGTCTACAATTATCAGCCTTTCTATCCTGTTGCTGATTATGCAGAGGAGGAGTTTTCCTCGCTTATCCGGACTACAACAAAGCCCATGCTGGTCCCTGTAAGCCGTCCTTTGTCAAAGATCTTTGATTTCCGTAACAACAATTCCGTTAAAATTCTCCTGGAATTTGCAGCTTCTGCAGGAGTGCGTCCTTCTGATGCTCCGCTTGACTTTACATCCGACGATGCTTTGATAAAGGGCCCAATTCCCGCTCTGGCTTTATGCAGATACACAATTATAGATCGCTCCACAGGCAAGGCAGAAGCAGAATCCAATGTGCTTGTTTCAGGCTCAACGGCAATGCTCGATTCTTTTGCAATAGAAAACCCCGGTTTCAGCAATACCGAATACCTTGTGAATGTACTGAACAAGCTGTCCAGCCGCCATGACATTATTCCGCTTCGGCCAAAAAGTTATACAAGTACAGCGCTCAATCTTCCCCGGCTTACGGTAAACATAATAGGCCTTGTATTTATTGTACTAATTCCTCTCCTGATCCTCAGTATAGGTCTTGCCGTTTGGATTAAAAGAAAACACTCATGATGAAGCGAGCGGTTATTTTTTTGTTTCTCTCCCTGGTTTTGCTTATCCTTGCCTTGCTTCTTTTTACCCGCAAAACCGACGAGGCAGACAATAGTCCTCAACTCCTGTCCAGCAGAAACATAAGCGAAATTATGGAGATAGCTATTATTAATCAGTACGACAGTTATTCGGTGTATCAGGAAGGAGGAGGTTTTGCGATTGCCGATCTTCCCATGGATTATGTAAATGCAGAGTATCTTTTATTGCTTCTCGACGAAGCTTCCAGAGTGGAATATCTTGAGCAGGTTTTTCGCTCAGAAAAGCCGGTCGCCGAATCTTCCCTTGCGGCTTTCGGCCTGGATCAACCTGCCGGTTCTGCTTTGATACACTTTACACCCGGTGACAGCCTTCACCTTTTATTCGGAGGAATGGAACGGGTTTCGCGGGGACAATATTTTATGGTTAAAGGGGATAATGCTGTGTACCTTATGGATCACAGCCGTGTGGTACGTTTTCTTCAGCCGCTAAAACGGTTTATTAACCTTGAAATTGTTCCCGTTCGCAGTTTTCCTTCTCCTTTAAGTACGATAAAGTACTTACACCTAAGCGGAAGGGCTTTTCCTAAACCAATAATTATCAGTGAAGTCAGAGCAAATAACGAAGCAGACATGAGGGAATCTCTGGGATTTGGCGCAACAACTCACATAATCAAATCTCCCCATCTTCATAAAATCGATCAAAAAGAAGCGATGGAGGTTTTTGAATCACTTACAGGGCTGCTCAATATTGAAGTACTGGATTATAACTGTGATGATGCTGTCCTTGCACAATATGGCTTTGACGACCCATTGGTCAAAGCAGAATATATTTACGATAAAGGTGATGGTTCAGATCCGGCAAGGATAGTACTTAAGGCTGTTTTATACCAGGGAGACTATATTCTGGTACGTGATGATCAAAGAATAGTTCACCGTATAGAAAAAAAAGCATTTCTTGTTACAAGCTATGAAAAACTTGCAGCGCGCTGGTTTTTGGCTCCTTTTATAACAGATGTACGATCAATTGAAATAAGCTCCGGCGGACGCAGCTACCGTTTTGAACTATCAGGAGAAGACAACCGATCCCTTGATGTAACTCTAAACGGTGCAAGGCTGGATATTAACCTGTTCAGGAAATTCTATACGCTGCTTGTAAGTGCTTCCAATGACGGTCAGTTAATACAGCCAGATTTATCTTCAAAAACCGGTGCAGCCGGGCAGGCCGCAATGCCGGTACTTGCTGTAAGCTTTTATTACCGCGATCCCCTTAAAGAGCCAGACAGCATGAGTTTTTCGCCGGGAAGCCTCAGGCGGCATTACGTTACGGTAAATGGAATTACCGAATTCACCTGTCTTGAACGTTATGCACAGGTACTGGAAACGGCATTGCTGGCCATTGCAAAAGGGGAAGACTTCAGAACCGATTGGTGAGTGTTTAGCCGCAATTTACCGCTGAGCCTGACCTGGACATAAGCTGCAATAATTAAAGCAAAGGGCTTGCGCACATACCGCGATTTAATGTTTAGGATGGTCGGTTTGCAGGAAAATTTTTGCCGCGATATTGACGGTATGTTTTTTTGATAGAATTGTTAACAGATACGGAAATATCCATTACAAGCCTGTCTATAAAGGTAGCCGTATCGTCTGCTATGGTGTTTT
>Ga0082212_10011782_pt1 | contig 11064 bp, 9 predicted proteins | sample TergutNt197P3_FD_71548 | JGI IMG/M metagenome (GOLD analysis project Ga0082212, IMG submission 71548) | Neocapritermes taracua P3 segment gut microbial communities from Petit-Saut dam, French Guiana - Nt197 P3 | ecosystem: Host-associated > Arthropoda: Insects > Digestive system > Gut ... | reverse complement strand
AAACCGGCGGACCCTCGGGAGGATGCATACCGGTAGAATACATAGACACCCCCATAGATTATGAATCATTAGGCGAAATAGGCTCTATGATGGGTTCCGGCGGGCTGATCGTTATGGACGACAGCAAGTGCATGGTAGGCATCGCCAAGTTTTTCATGCAGTTCATGGTGGAGGAATCCTGCGGTAAATGCGCGCCCTGCCGCCTGGGCTTGGTAAGGATATATGAAGCCTTGGCAAGGATTACCGATGGCACAGGCACGCTGGATGATTTACGGGAACTGGAAGAATTGGCGGAAATGGTGAGTTCGCTGTCCTTTTGCGCCTTGGGGCAAAGCGCGCCCAACCCCCTTAAAACCACCTTGCGCTATTTCAAAGATGAATACTTGGCGCATATAAATGAAAAGAGGTGCCCGGCTGGGGAATGCGAGAAACTATTGAACTATGCAATCAACGATCTGTGCATTGGCTGTAGAAAATGTGTTAAAGCTTGCCCCGTAGCGGCTATCTCCGGTAAAATCAAAGAAAAGCATACTATAGATACAGCAAAATGCATAAAATGCGGGGCTTGTGTAGAAAGCTGCGCGGTCAAGGCAATAGTTGTGGGCTGATATGCAGCCCAAGTCGTGGGCTGCATATCAGCCCAAGTTGAGAGTTGAAAGTTTAGAGTTGAGAGTGTAGGTAAGTTTTCGCATGGCGAAAACGATTAAAACAGACAACTGGTTATTGTTTTTATTAAACGGGTTATAGAAACTATGGTTAGGAGTTTTATTATGATTAACATGTATATAAACGGCGAGCAAATATCCGTTGTGGAAGATCAGACTATATTGGAGGTTTGCCAGAATATTGGCATCAATATACCTACATTTTGTTATGATGGGAAGCTTAAACCGGAAGGCTCATGCCGCATCTGTGTAGTGGAGGAAGAAGCAAGCGGCAGATTATTGCCTGCTTGCACAACCAAAGTGGCGCCCGATCTCAAAATTGCCACCCATAGCCCAAAAGTCAAGCGTATGCGTAAAGGATTGTTGGAACTGATGCTTTCCAACCATGAGATCTCTTGCCTGGTTTGTGAAAAAGCCGGCCTTTGCCTGCTGCAAGATTATGCTTATGAGTACGATGTTGATGTTGAAAAGTATCAAGGAAATAAAAGGGATTCCAGCTATCTCGCGGCCAATAAGTTTTTTTACCTAGACCAAGGCAAATGCATACAGTGCGGTAAATGTGCCAGAGTATGCGCGCAATTGCAAGGCAACCATGTATGGGCTATGTCTCAACGGGGTTTTGAAACAGAAGTAAGCACCCCTTTTGGCATAGAGATGGAAGAAGCCGGTTGTGTGCATTGCGGCAATTGCGTATCCATTTGCCCGGTCGGCGCGTTAAAGCCCCAGCAAGAGCATAAATTCCGCGCCTGGGAGACAACAAAAGTGCGCACTACCTGCTCTTACTGTGGCGTCGGCTGCCAGGTGGATCTATTAGTAAAAGACGGCAAGGTAGTGGGGGTAATGCCTGCAGACGGTCTATCCAATCAGGGGCTTTTATGCGTAAAGGGCAAATTCGCCTTCGATTTTATAAATCACCCCCAGCGCTTGAAGACACCGCTTATCCGTGCCGCAAACGGCGACCTGCACCCCGCCTCTTGGGAAGAGGCGCTAAGTTTAGTCGCCCAAAAAACCCAAGAAATCAAAAAAGAGCATGGGCCTGATGCCATCATGGGTTTGGCCAGCGCCAGGATAACAAATGAAGAAAATTACCTTTTTATGAAATATATGCGAGCCGTAGTGGGTACTAATAATTTAGACCACTGCGCCCGCCTCTGACACAGCTCCACTGTTGCGGGTCTCGCAACAACGTTGGGCAGCGGCGCCATGACAAACCCCTTAGCCGATGTAAAGAATGCCGATGTTATTTTTGTTACAGGATCCAACACCACCGAAGCCCATCCGGTAATGGGAGCCTATATCCGCCAGGCCAAAGAAGCGGGTAAAAAACTCATAGTAGCCGACCCGCTCAGGATACCATTAGCCCATATCGCGGATATATATTTGCAGATCAAACCCGGTACAAGCCTGGCACTTTGCCATGGTATGCTTCATGTCATCTTCAGGGAAGGCTTAGAAGACAGGGAATACATTACACAAAATACCACCGGCTTAGCTGAGCTAACTGAGTTATTGAAAAAATATACCCCAGAGTATACCGCCGAAATCTGTGGGGTTAAAGCCGCTGATATCATAGAGGCAGCGCGCCTATACGCGGGCGCTTACGCTGCTTCGATCATTTACTGTATGGGTATCACCCAGCAAGTTAACGGGGTAAACAATGTATTTGGCTTATCCAACCTAGCGCTGGCCACCGGCAACCTGGGCAAACCAGGCTGCGGCGTAAACCCACTGCGCGGCCAGAACAATGTGCAAGGAGCTTGCGATATGGGCGCCTTGCCTAATGACTATACCGGCTATCAAAAGGTGACGGATCCTGACGCGCAAAAGAAATTTGAGCAAGCTTGGGGCGTCGCATTATCCGATAAAACCGGCTTAACCTCCACCGAGGCTATACCGGCTGTTTTGGAAGATAAGCTCAAAATGCTCTATATTATTGGTGAAAACCCCGCTGTCTCCGACGCGGATTGCCAACATGCCATCAAAGCTTTGCAAAAGGCCTTTGTGGTAGTCCAGGATATTTTCCTTACGGAAACCGCCGAGTTGGCCGACGTGGTGTTGCCTGCCGCTTGTTTCGCGGAAAAAGAAGGCACTTTCACCAATAGCGAACGCCGTGTACAGCGAGTGCGCCAAGCTGTTGCTGTAAAGGGTCTTACAGATTGGGAAATCATTATGCGCTTGATGAATAAGATGGGTTATACCTGCCATTATGATAAAACTGAAGATATCTTTGAAGAAATAATCAGCCTAACTCCCTCCTATGCGGGGATCACTTATGAACGCGTCCAAGAAAACAATGGCCTGTGCTGGCCTTGCCCCAACAAAGACCATCCGGGCACACCTATACTCCATCAAGGCCAGCCGCTTATTGGGAAAGCCCTTTTTAAAGCAATGGAGTGGCTGCCCCAACCCGAAACCTTAATGCCGGATTACCCTATATTACTCACCACCAACCGCATCCAGCATCATTATCATACCAGAACAATGACGGCGAAAACCAAGGCCATAGATGAGTATTACCCGGAAGGTTTTGTGCAAATCAACCCTGAAGACGCTGCGATGTGGGGAATTAGTGATGGCGAACTTGTGCGAGTCTCCTCGCCGCGCGGTTCGGTAGAAGTAAAGGCAAAAATCATCGACATTCTCAAAAAAGGCACCGCTGCCATGCCATTCCACTGGCCGGCGGGCGCCAATGTGCTGACATGCGCCGACGACCTTGACCCCATTAGCAAGATCCCCGGACTCAAGCTGGTTGGCGTTAGAGTGGAAAAGGTCTGCTTCGCAGACCAAGTTAAGAGTTGAAAATTAAGAGTGGAGAGTTCTGGAACGTTTTCTTGTTAAGAAAACGATTAGATAAATAATAGCTGTTATTGTTAAGGTAGAATAAGGTACCTGTAGATTATGGAATACTTTGGTGAGGCGGTAATTTTATGCGGCGGTAAGAGTCGGCGTATGGATTTTGATAAATCTTTTGTAAAAATCCATGGCCGGTATATGATGGAAATTATCTACGAAAAACTATCCCACTGCTTTAACAGAGTAAAGCTGTGCGCGGATTCCCAAGAAAGGCTGAGCGTATTTGGGCTGGAGATTATCGAAGATATAGTTAAGGATAGAATAGGGCCGTCTGCCGGTATCTATTCAGCATTATCACAAGCTGCCACAAAGTATGTCTTTGTGGCAGCTTGTGATATGCCCTTAATCAATATCGCGCATATCCAGTTTATGCAGCGCCTGCTGGAAGAACATAGGTATCTGCCGGAAGCGCTGATACCGCAAAACGGCGAATATATCGAGCCACTGTACAGCTTTTATTCAGCCGGGCTGGCTAAAAAATTCGCGGCAGAGATTAAACAGGGCAATTATAAAATACATGATATATTGAATAAATGCGATGTGCTGTATTTTGCCGAAAAATACAGCAAAATGTTTGATGAAAACTTGGCTATGTTTACCAATATCAACTATATTACGGATTTGGAGAAGCTTTTATGATTAGTGAAGCGTATATTGATAAATATCAAAACGGTATGATTAATGCGCAGAAAGATTTAATTATTCAAGAGCGCCGCATGGAATTATTTGTAAATGGCAAGCATTATATATACATAATGTGTTTAGCGCAAAACCTGATTGAGCTGGCTGTTGGCTTTTTGTTTTCGGAAGGGCTTATCGGCTCCTTTGCCGATGTGGTTAATATTGAATCAAACGGTGAAGGGGAGGTTTATGTTACCCTCCATAAAGCGCTGTTGAAAGAACAGATAAGTCAGACAAAGCAGCGGATGCTGGTATCGGGGTTTGGGCGAGCCAGCTTTAAAGCGCCATTTATTATAGGCGATAATTTGCAAGAGGTAAAGAGTGGTTTAAGAATTCAGGCCAATGATATTATTAAGACGGTAGCGGATTTTAACCGGCGTTCGAAATTATTCAGCCAAACCGGCGCTGTACATAGCTCCCTTTTAAGGCTACCCGCCGGCATTGAGTTGTTTTTTGAAGATATTGGCCGTCATAACACTGTTGATAAAATCATCGGCCAAGCTCTGATAAGCGGTTTGCCGGTTGAAGAGAGTATGCTTATTACCAGTGGCCGTATATCGTCAGAAATGATTGTTAAGGCGGCGGCTTTGGCTATACCGGCAGTTATTTCGGTATCCGCGCCAACAGATATGGCTGTTGAAATAGCCCAAAAAACTAATATAACACTTATCGGCTTTGCGCGGGGTGCGAGGTTTAGCGTTTTTGCCGGAAAAAGCAGGATTGAAAGCGGTAATAATCCACAAAACAGTTTACTCTCAAAAGCATAATACAAGATACAGTAATAACCAGTTATTCATTTGCAGAACAAAATCTAAAAGTCAATATATATTTATTGAAAATCAATAAATATATATTGACTTTTGAGGTGATCCATGATACGCTATATCCATATTCTTACTGGAGGTGCATTATGTACAAAAATAGTTTTGTTCATTACCTTACCAAAGTGCTGGTGGATATAATGTTGTATGGCGGTGCTGTATGCTGTGTTGTTTTGCCTTTTCTTATGCCACGTCTGGCTGCTTTTTTTGGTTATTCTTCAACTATTATTATACCCTACACCGTCATTTTACTATTATCGGGTTTATTCTCACTTTATATTCTGTGGCAGCTCAAGGCGATGTTCAAAACCTTGTTAGGCGGCAACCCCTTCACTGCCCCAAATGTTAATTGCCTAAGAAAATGCTCGGTAGCCAGTTTCCTCATTGCAATAACCTATTTAATAAAAATCAGTATCTGGTTTACCATAGCCTCAGCGATAATTGTAATAATATTCGCGCTTTTGGGGCTGTTTTGCCTAACCCTCAAAGATGTGTTTAAGCAAGCCGTAGCCTACAAAGAAGAAAATGATTGGACGGTGTGACTTATGCCTATTATTGTAAATTTAGACGTAATGATGGCAAAAAGAAAGATTGGCTTGATGGAACTGGCGGCCAAGATGAATATCACTCCCGCGAATTTATCCATTTTGAAAAACTGCAAAGCTAAGGCGATTAGGTTTTCTACCTTGGAAGAGATTTGCAAAACCCTTAACTGCCAACCGGGAGATATTTTGGAGTATTGCGATGAGTAGTTAGAGGCTAGAACTTAGAACTTAGTATTTAGAACTTAGAACTTAGTAGTTAGAACTTAGTAGTTAGGAATGGGGTAGTTTGACTGTGGTACGGGAAATGGGGGATTGTGATGTGGGCTGTTAAACGGAGTGATTTTTTCTTTTATGTTTTAAGTTTAATGCTATGCGCGGTTAGCTATTTTGTGCTCCATGGCAATATTGAATTGGCTTTGTTGCCGCATAAGGTTGCTTTGGAATATTTGTTCAATTATAACTTTAACTTTATTGAAAATGTGGGCTACGAACAGGTTGGCGGGTTGTTTATTGTGGGACGGAATTGTTTGGGGGTAAAATTGTTTATTAATTTATTTTTACTTTTAGTGCTGGGTTTTTTGTCTAAGTGTAAGGAAGTTAGACATAAAATTTTAGCTTTGATAAAATTTTATTTTTTGGCGGCACTGGTAGCGCTGTCTGTTACGATTATTAGGATAGCGGCTAGTATCCCTTTTTGCTCCTGGGAACGCTTTCAGTTAATTCATAACCTGATTTCCCTGGGGGCTTATTTTATGGCGGGGCTGGTTTTATATTATATTGTGGAAAGAAGGGTGAATGCTATATGAAAAAAGTTAAGGAATTTATTTTGCTGCTCAAGGTTGAATTGGTGATTTGTGTTGTGGCGCCGATTTTAACGGCGGTGCTGCTTAATACTAGCGTTACCCCAAATAGAGATGTTTTCTTGTTTGGGGCTGTGGGGTTATTTTGCTTATTTGTTTATGGTATTGTGAAAATGTTTTTTAAGGTCAACAAAATGAGTGAGGTCAAATTTAGCGAAGTTGGTTTAAATAGGCTAAAATCAAGCAAATACCGGGCATTTATTTTGGTCGTGGCAATGATCCTGCCTGTAGTGGGGCTTACAGTGAACAATGCTTTGGGGGGCTGGAGCGGCAATGGGGTTTTTGGCGATTTTCGCAGCATATGGTTTTATGTTATCGCCATCTTGAATGGGTTAATTATGCTGGTGGATATACGGGGAGATAAACTTGGGCTGGCATTGTTTTACTTAAAAATGATTGGCTTAACTTATATTGCTTATTTTGCTGTCGTTTTTATGCCGCTGCTGCCTTTTGGCTTGATTGGTCTGTTGTTTTATGGCCTGGGGGCTTTGATATTTGTTCCCCTGACAGTTCTGGCGACAGAGATATTTCAGGTTTTACAGGACATCAAAAGGTTAAAAACAAAATTCCAATTAAGCATTATTATTGCCGGAATATTAGGGATTGCTACTTTGCCGGCTATTGTGGCCTTTGATTTTACTGCCGATAAAACTAATTTTCATAATGCTCTGACATATTTGTCGGCGGATTCAGCCGAAATGCCTAAGGTAAGTTTAACAAGACTTGAAAGAACCTTATCCCATATTAATAAGGCTTTTGAAACAAGGGCAGAAACCGGAGGTGTTTTTAGCAATGGGGCAAATACGCCGATTCTTTCAAGATCCTATCAAGTAGTGGCGCTGGACGGCAAGATGCTTTCCCCCGATACTGTGGGCAGGCTGAGTATGATATTTTTGGGCAGGGATAATGATCAGCCCATCAATGGGGAAAGCGGGGAATTTCAAAATGTTAATTTAGTTGGTGTTGGCATAAACAGTGAATTTGATGAAGAAATAGGCGTATATAAAACATGGGTGGATTTGCAGCTAAAAAATCAAGGCAACAGCTTTTTGGCGGAATATAGGACGCGGTTTTTGTTGCCGGAGGGTTGTTTCATCAAGGACTATTATTTAGAGGTAGGGGCAGAAAGGAAGCAGGGTATTTTGGCGGATAAGCGGGCGGCGCTGATAACCTACAATAATATCATCCGCACGCCCAAAGACCCCGGCATCATCTATTATACGGGCGATAATATCATTGAGCTTCGCGTTTATCCTTTTGAGGCCAACCAGACGCGGAAAACGGGTTTTTGGGTTTGGCATAGCCAAAATGAGATGATAATGATTGACGGTCAAAAAATAAACCTACCGGCTGAGCATAGTATTACAGAGCCGCTTAAAATGCCGGGAATAAGTTTTATACCAGCTTTTTACAAGAAGGCTCTGCCCGCATACGAACGTATGCCACAGTATTGTTTTATAATTGACGCAAGTAGCAATAGCCCTTATGGTGAACATTTGAAAAAAGTAAATGACTTCATGGGTAAATTTAATATAAGTGACGCGCGTATATTAGCGGCTTCATATAAAGTCTATGAAACTATTGAAAGCAATGTGAAATGCGCAGGCGGGTTCAATTTGTCACTTGCCATGGAAATGATATTTAAAGAATATGAAAACAATAGCCTCAGTTTTCCTATTATCATCGCGGTCAGTGACAATATCAATAAAGCGCCGCTCTTTTTAAAAAACGCTATGGCTAAACAATTTCCGGAAAGCGAATATTATTATAATTTAGGATATGATTTATCTTTAACACCCTATTCATTTGCGGATAATAATAGGCATGATATCGTAAAATCCCCGCTTATAAGCAAAGCATTGGCATATGATGGCTTAATTGTGGCGGATAATGATAAGGGAGAAGTTATTATTAATGGGGATTTTGGCAGTTTTACGGACAATGAGTATCAAAATGCCTTTTTGCTATACGGTAAAACCTTGCTGTCAAGTAATGACCACGCAAAGCAAATTGAATTAGTGCGTGATAGTTTCAGGCAAAGGGTATTGACAAAATATACGGCTTTTACCGTATTGGAAACAAGGGAACAGGAAAACGCTTTATTGGAGTTACAGGCAAAATTACTCAACAATGAAGAAAACAGCGCCCCGGCGGTTATGATGGATGAGCCGGATCTGCTGATATGCCTGCTGATGATGGTTGTGCTGATTATTGTGGGCAGAAAGAAAAAGAATAATTGCATTAAATTATAAGATTAATAGACAAATATTTGCAGTACAATTATTGGTTTATGCCCAGTTTACATTCAATATAATTCTTTAATAACCTTTGACATCCGCTACTTATTGTGCTAGAATGATTGGTGGATGCGAAGGTTATTTTTTTAAAGATATAGGTTCATAAAAAGGAGGTCGAAAATGAGCGCGGTCGAGAAAAATCGGATTCTCTCTATTGAAGAAATGGAGCAAGAGGAGGAGCAGGCTAAATTAGCTGAAATAACCCGCTTGATAGAAAAACAGCGCGGGCGGGCGGGCATATTGATCCAGGTGCTCCATCAGGCTCAGGAAATTTACGGTTATCTGCCCTTGCATGTTCAGGCAATGATAGCCCGCGGGCTGAATTTGCCATTAAGCGAGGTTTCCGGGGTAGTTACCTTTTATGCTTTGTTCAGCACTACGCCCCGAGCCGATCACGCTATCCGGGTATGCATGGGTACCGCCTGTTATGTGCGGGGTGGCCAGCGTATTGTGGATAGATTAGAGGAGGAGCTGGGTATACCAGCCGGCACAACCACTGAGGATCATAAGTTTTCCATTGAGATCTGCCGCTGCTTAGGCGCTTGTGGTTTAGCGCCGGTAATGATGATAGATGAAGATGTGCATCAGCAGGTCAACCCGGACAAAATAGAAAAAATCCTGGCAAAATATTAGTGAAATGGAGGTGGGATTGTGCTTATAAAAAGTAATAAAGATTTGCAAAAAATCAAAAAAGATTTTGAAAAAAAGATGTCCCAATACAAATATCATATTTATGTATGCGGCGGGGGCGGCTGTATCTCCACTAATTGCTTGCAAACTAAGGAGGCCATTGCCGATTGCCTGCGCGAGCATAATTTGGAGGATAAAGTTGCCGTTAGCTTTACCGGTTGCATGGGTACTTGCGCTGTGGGGCCGGTGCTCCTGATTGAGCCGGAAGGTGTTTTCTACACCCGGGTCAATGTGCGGCGGGCCTATGAAATTGTGGAATCGCATATACTTGAAGGCAGAATTATTGAACAATATACCTTTTATGACAATAACCTGCAACAACATATTCCATATATGCGAGAGATCCCTTTCTTTAAAGAGCAGGTGCAAATCGCCCTGCGTAACTGCGGCAAGATAGATTATGCCTCTCTGGATAATTATATAGCCCGCGACGGTTATTTTGCTATAGCCAAGGCGCTTACAGAAATGACCCCGGCTGCTTTGGTGGAAGAAATGATCAACTCCGGTTTACGCGGCCGCGGCGGAGGCGGCTTCCCCACCGGAATTAAGTGGCAGGCTGGGATGAATGCCCCGGGGGAACAAAAGTATATTATCTGCAATGCCGATGAAGGCGACCCCGGCGCCTTTATGGACCGCAGCCTGCTGGAGGGGGATCCCCATGGCATCATTGAAGGCATGATGCTGGGCGGCTATGCGATTGGCGCTAATACCGGCTGCATTTATGTGCGTGCCGAATATCCCATAGCGGTGGAACGCTTTGGCGAAGCCATAACCCAAGCCCGCCAAGCAGGTTTGCTGGGTAAAGGGATATTGGGTTCAAAATTCGATTTCGATTTGGAAATACGCATTGGCGCGGGTGCTTTTGTGTGTGGCGAAGAAACCGCTTTAATGGCCTCTGTGGAAGGAGAGCGCGGCGAGCCTAAACAAAAACCTCCTTTTCCCTTTGAGCGCGGCCTTTATGGCTGCCCTTCCATTATCAATAATGTGGAGACCTATGCCAATGTGGCTGCTATCGTCTTAAAAGGCGCCGCCTGGTTTAGCGGCTACGGTGTGGGCAATAGCAAAGGCACCAAGGTATTTGCTTTAGCAGGTGATATCGTTAATACCGGTATTGCGGAAATACCTATGGGTGTTACCTTGGGCGATCTGATTTATAAAATAGGCGGCGGCTTACCCAATGGCAAAATCTTTAAGGCAGCTCAGATAGGCGGGCCTTCCGGCGGCTGTATTACCAGGGAATACCTTAATACCCCGGTGGATTATGATTCCTTGACTGCCTTAGGCGCCATTATGGGCTCCGGGGGTTTGATTGTGATGAGCGAAGATACATGTATGGTGGATACCGCACGCTTCTTTATGGAATTCATACAGGATGAAAGCTGCGGCAAATGCGTACCTTGCCGCATCGGCACCAAGCGTATGTTGGAAATTCTCCAGCGCATAACCAAAGGAGAAGGTCAGCCCGGTGATTTTGAGCATTTAGAAGAACTTTCTTTAGCCATTAAGCAAACTGCCATGTGCGAATTGGGCAAAACCGCGCCCAACCCGGTACTTTCTACCATGAAATACTTTGAGCGCGAATATGAAGAACATTTGCTGGATAAACACTGTGAAGCCGGCATTTGTTCTACCATGTTCATCTCCCCCTGTCA
>Ga0082212_10011780_pt1 | contig 11064 bp, 10 predicted proteins | sample TergutNt197P3_FD_71548 | JGI IMG/M metagenome (GOLD analysis project Ga0082212, IMG submission 71548) | Neocapritermes taracua P3 segment gut microbial communities from Petit-Saut dam, French Guiana - Nt197 P3 | ecosystem: Host-associated > Arthropoda: Insects > Digestive system > Gut ... | reverse complement strand
ACGGTTTCTTTGTCTAAAATATTGACAACAGCATGGCACAAACACTGCTCAACTTCTGCCAAAGTGTCAAAAGTTCGATTCTTAAATCCCCCGTTTGCCCTGATATGTTTCCAAAACCGTTCTGCAGGATTTACTTCAGGCGAATATGCAGGCTGAAATAGAGGTATAATGTTGTCAATGTGCATTTTACTGCTGTGTCACGAGGCATTGTCCATTGCAGGAATTATGCGGTATTTCCGGAAATTTTCAGATAGAAAACTCAAAAAAACTTCCATACACTCACCGTTGGCATACGGTAGAATCAACGAAAAACTGTCGCCTGTTTCGGGACAAAATGCACCGTACAGATATGTATATTCTCTGACTGTCCGGCTGCCTGCCAATGCTCTACTGCCTTTTGGCACCCAGCAGGAGCCAATACTGTCTATTCTTCCGAAACGGGCTTCATCCTGAAAAAACAATTTTATTGACCTGGTATCTTCCTGATTTTTAAACTCTAACGATTTGGCTGCCAATAATTCAGGCAGTTTTTTTATACTCCTCCTGAGCCTGTTTATCTGATTTGGGATGAGATTGTCTTGGTACTTTTTTTCGCCAGCCATGACGCTTATATAGTTTCTATTAAATATTTACCCAAATGATTTTCTATACATCTTGATTTTATTGATATGTGTAATTTCTTTTGGGTAAATAAAAAATGTAATTTATATAATTTCTATAAACTTTTTGACTGAGAGATTATATGAATATCAAACTTTATTATTTTTCATCTGTTTTTATCGAGAAATGATGAATCACGAAAAGTATATGCAACGTTGTTTGAGTCTTGCCGCTCAGGGTTTGGGAAATGTGGCGCCCAACCCAATGGTGGGCTGTGTAATTGTGCATGGCGGAAGAATCATTGGCGAAGGCTATCACAACCGGTATGGCGGCCCCCATGCCGAAGTGAATGCTATTCATTCGGTTCGCAATCGTTCTCTGTTGGAAAGCAGTACTTTGTATGTTTCGTTGGAACCGTGCGTCCATCATGGAAAAACACCGCCCTGCACCGATTTGATTTTGACGGAAAAAATAGGCCATGTGGTAGTAGGAACGGTAGATCCTTTTTCGGAAGTTGCCGGAAAAGGAATCGAAAAACTGCGGCAAAATTGCGTAAAAACCGAAGTCGGTATTCTCGAAAAAGAGTGCCGACAGCAAAATCGGCGCTTTTTCACTTTTCACGAGAAAAAACGTCCGTACATTATTTTGAAATGGGCGCAGTCGCTCGACGGTTTTATGGGCGGTGGGTGCAACACGGCGGAACACGGTGAGCGGCAGTGGATTACCAATCGGCTGTCGCGGCAGTACGTACACAAGTGCCGCACACAGGAAGCGGCAATTTTGATTGGCGCTCGTACTGCGCTGGCCGACAATCCGTTGCTCACTGCCAGAGAGTGGAGCGGAAACCAGCCTCTGCGAATCATAATCGACCAGCGCGGCAACCTGCCCGCTCATCTGCACATTTTCGACGGAAAAACGTCCACGCTTGTCTTTTCACCCACGCAAAAGGAAAATCGTCAGAACTTGGAATTTGTTAAAACAGACTTCGAAGGAAAAAATTTTATCAGTCATATACTCAAATATTTACACCAACATAACATTCAGTCGGTGGTTGTGGAAGGAGGCGCGGCAACCTTAAACAGCTTCATCGGCGAAGGGTTGTGGGACGAAGCGCATATCTATTACGGAAACGTATTTTTATCAGGCGGCATTGAAGCGCCCAATCTTGAAGGGAAGATGATCGCAAAAGAGAATTTTGAAGATGATCGGTTGGTGGTTTTGACAAATGAGAATCTCTAAAAAATCATTTTTCCATTCCCTGATAATTAAAATGCGCTGCAAGCAACAACAAAGTTGATTTGGCCGCCGTTTGAAATTCAGAATTACTATTTTTACGGAATCTTTTTACCGAAAAAGAGATTCGGATAAAAGCGGGTAGTTTGGGGTAATGCCTGCGCCCGCAGGATTAATTTCGAAGAAGGAAGCAACTGTAACAATCCCGCGAAGGGAGTAAAGTAAAAACGAATGAAGAGAATATTTCAGTTATTGTCGATTTTTTTATGTGTCTTTTTCAGCGAACCGGTTTTTTCGCAGCAGGGCAATAACCTCCGATATGCGGTAACCGACGGGCAAACATTTATTCTGCATAAAGTTGCAGAAGACGAAACGCTCTTCTCGCTGGCCGAGAAATATAAAGTGTCGGAGGTGTCGATTGTAAACAACAATTCGCAATTGGTTTTCGGGCTAAAGGTGGGGATGGAACTGAAAATTCCGGTGGAGAGCAGCAGGCAGATTGCTCAAAGCGCCTCTGCTGCAACCCAAAGCGATGCCGAAGCGCCGCAAACACGGGTGATAAAAGTTATTACAGTTAATCAGCCGTCGAGATTTTTGACGCATACCGTAAAACGAAGGGAAACACTCTCTTCCATTGCGAAAAAATATGATATCACCATCGACGATATTCTCAAATACAATCAAGGACTGACTGAACTCAAAAGAGGCGACAGGCTGAGAATTCCCCAATGGGACAAAAAAGACAGAGACAGAGATCGAACAGAAGAAGAGCGCGAAAAACCTGTCGAAGAATCCCCCCCAACATCATTTACGCACAAAGTGATTGCCGGCGAAACCCTTCTGTCGATATCGAAAAAATATGATATTCCTGTCGAATCCATTCTGGAGCAAAACTCTGGCGCCGGCATCGTAAAACCCGGCATGAACCTTATGCTGACAGGCGCACAACCCTCAAAAGCAGAGGTTAAACAGGTTGAAATTCAGGAAGAATATATCAATCATACCATTGTGTCGGGCGAGACACCTTTTTCGTTAAGCCGAAAATATAACATAACCGCCGAAGCGTTGATCGAGTTCAATCCCAGCCTCGACGGTTCTTTCAAAACCGGTACGGTCATCCGTGTTCCCAAGCCCGCAGAAGAATCTGCTTCGCAACAATTCAACCGCCATGTTGTGGGCAAACATGAAACGGTGGACGAGTTGGCGCTGTTTTTCAGAGTGTCGTCCAACAACCTGAAAAAGTGGAATCCTTTTCTGGAATACCGCGACATTATCGAAGGCGACACCATTCGCGTTATTCCCGGATTTTCGGACGGAACACCTGATGAGCAACCGGCTGTAATACAATACGAAGACGTCTGCGATTGCGTTCCTTTGCCCAGAGAATACATGGTTGGGCGCACATACCATGTTGTGATGTTTCTTCCCCTGATGATCGATTCGAACATGACAAACCTGTACACATATCAACCCGAAATTGCAGAGAGCGACACGCTGAGCGGATTTAAAACAAAACAGACAATCGACTATAACAGAAAATTTTATGGCAGCAGTGAAAATTTCCTTCATTTCTATGAAGGCGCTCTGCTGGCTGCCGACTCGCTGCAAAACGAAGGTCTGAAAATAAAATTGACGGTTTACGACACCAGCGACGCCAACAACAGGTTAAGCCAATTGGTGGCTTCGGGAAAACTGGATGACGCCGATTTGTTCATCGGCCCTGTTCATCCCGCCGACCAGAAAGAAATTGCCGCATTTGCGCAAATGCGTAATATTCCCGTAATTTCGCCTCTGTCGGCAGTCGAGGAGGTGACCAGAAGCAATCCCTGTTTCTTTCAGATCAATACTTCGCACGACATATTACAAGCCAAAGAAGCCGAATATATTGCCGAAACCTATCGCGGTTACAAAATTATTTTCCTCGAAACCGGAATCAGCAACAACATGCAGGGTATCGAATTGATGAACAGCGTCAGAAAAATGATGGAAAAAACAGGCGATGAAACAACCGTTTTCAGAAACATAAATTTTAGAGATTCGAGGCTCGATGGATTAAGGGCGGCGCTGGACGAAAAGCGAAAGAATGTAATTATCCTCTCTTCGCAGAGCGAGGCCGATGTCCGTGTGGGCTTGTCTAATATCTATGCGCTGGCTCCTAAATTCGACATTGTTTTCTTCGGAAACTACAGATTCCCGCAGTATGAAAGCATCAATCCGGAACATTACCACGACGGGCAAATGGAATATCTGTCGCCATACTGGGTTGATTATAAATCTGGTATAACAAAGGCGTTTGTGAGTAAATTCCGTAATAATTTCAAAACCGAACCCAATCAATACAGCAATCAGGGATACGATGTTGTTTATTACTTTGTGAAAGCGCTCGACAGCTACGGGAACAATTTTCTGCATTGCATTCCCAATTTGAATGTCGGTCTTATTCAGGGAAATTATTCTTTTGTAAAAACGCCCGGCGGCGGTTTTATCAACGAAAGTTTGAATGTAATTTCCTATACGAAAGATTATCAGGTTGTCAGGAAAAAAGTTATTGACTAAAAATGCCCAGACTAATTACGGTCGTGTCAATTTGAAACAGTCGGATTGCGCTTTGATTTTCAAAGTTTAAGGCTCAATTTCGCTGTCCGCAAATTGTCGCCCGTCACACTATCTGAGTTGACGGGTTTGCCCGTTCCTGAATACGTACGCTACTTCGTCGTTGGAGAGCGCCCAGATGGAATATATGCCGATACAGGTGCCGAAGGGAAAGTTCAACACTTTTAACGCTGCCAGAATAATGGTTAATATTCTGGCCCACTCTTTCCGGTTCAGCAATCCTACTCCTGCAATAATTCCGGGAACGCTCAACAATACGATCATCCATATCGCAATGGTAATCAGTATGTTCAAAAGACCGTGTGTTATTGAACCGGGGATAAATCTTGCGAAAATTCCAAAAAAGACGCCGACAAAAATTGCTGTGACAATTGACAAGATACCCAACCCGATGAACAACCAAGCCACAAAATTTATATGTTTTTCCATTGTTGTGAAGATTCAAAATTCGATGCCAAAGCTGAATAAAAAGCGCTTTTCAGGGAATATTTTTTAGGTTAACAGCAATTTTTCGACGGTAAAATGGCTTTTGTTTTCGGTGAGCCGGTAAAATAACTGGTCGTCAGGGATAACATAAAAGGATTTTTCTTTTACTTTGTTTTTTTAAGTGTTATAAATCATGTACAAAGCTTCTGAACAACGTTACACATCAATGCCATATAACCGTTGCGGCAAATGGGGGTTGAAACTGCCCGCCATTTCGCTGGGGTTGTGGCATAACTTTGGCGGCGTCGACGTCTTCGAAAACGGTAGGAAAATTCTGCATCGCGCCTTCGATTTAGGCGTTACCCATTTCGATTTGGCCAATAATTATGGGCCGCCGCCGGGTTCGGCAGAGGAAAACTTCGGCGAAATCATGTCGCAGGATTTCAAGCATTACCGCGACGAACTTGTCATATCGACCAAAGCCGGTTATCTGATGTGGGCAGGGCCTTATGGCGAATGGGGCTCGCGCAAATATCTGATTTCGAGCCTAGAGCAAAGCCTGAAACGGATGAAACTGGACTATGTAGATATTTTCTATTCGCACCGTCCCGACCCGAGTACGCCGCTGGAAGAAACCATGATGGCGCTCGATCAGGCCGTGCGTTCGGGAAAAGCGTTGTATGTCGGCATTTCGAACTATGCAGCCGACAAAACGCGCGAAGCAACGCAAATTCTGCGACAACTGGGAACGCCCTGCCTGATTCACCAGCCCAAATATTCGATGTTTGAACGCTGGATAGAAGACGAACTGTTGGATGTTCTCGAAGAAGAAGGCGTCGGCTGTATTCCATTTTCGCCATTGGCGCAGGGGCTACTCACCGACCGCTACCTGAACGGCATTCCCGTCGGCTCGCGGGCGGCGAAATCTTGGGGATTCTTGCGGCCTCGGGAAGTGGAACCGGCCATCGGGAAGGTGAATAAACTCAACGACATAGCAAAAAGCAGGGGACAGTCGCTGGCGCAAATGGCGCTTGCTTGGGTGCTCAAAGACAAACGGATAACATCGGCGCTCATTGGCGCCAGCTCGGTGGAACAGTTGGAAAACAACGTGGAAGCGTTGCTGAACCTGAAATTCAGCGACGACGAACTGGTGGCCATCGGGGAGATTCTGAAATAAAAAAAGGAAACCGACGTCGGTTTCCTTTTTCTGGATTGCATGTTTTCACCGTTTTCTGGGCGGGCTGAAAGGCAGATACGGGTTGTTGCTGTTTCCGTAGGTACCGCCCCCCGACCTGTTGCCGAACAGGTTGAAATCGCCGAAAGTGAAACACAATCCTATGCTGGCTTTCATCAGGCTCGAATTGACATTCTTCCGGTTGTATCTGGTTGAGTTGGCAATGACAATGCCTTCTTCGTCAACCGTTTCGTAATAGTCAAAATCGGGCTTGCCGTCCAGTATATCCGACATTATCCACGAGTAAGTGGCATCGGCATATAGGCTTATGCGATCTGTGAGCATAACTTCCAAACCGACGCCGCCGCCTAAGTTCAGGGCAGTTTCCCGTTTTGAACCGTTTTTTCCCGCCGAATATAAAACCGGAGCGCTGAAAGCCAAATCTTCGCCCGTATAAATGGTTCCGGCAACGTTTATCGAATAATTTGTTGGCGGCCACGTAACAGAATTTTGAAAGCGCAACTCGGTGCTAATCATCGATACGCCGCCATGGACCTTGGCAAAAGGTCTGATTTTCCCCACAGGTAAAACATAATAACGGAACGAGGCCAATATGTCCATTATTGAAGTTTCGTATTCCAAAGGATTTCTCCAAGTGTTTCCGATCAACGGCAGGTCAACCAGTTCTACTTCAGGAATGGACACTTTCAGTTGATAAAAATCGGTATATTGAAAATTATACAACGGAGGATTGCCGTTTTTTCCCGTCAGGTTGGTTAAGCCGAATTCGGCGCCAATCCAGAAATTTTCGGATATTGAAAGCATGGCTTCGGCGTTGAACCCGAATTTGCTGTCGTGCGAAAAACTGCTGAATGGCCCGAACTCTTCATTCACCGTTCCGATGGCCGAAGAAACAATTTCCTTGTCGTCCGACTCTTTAAAATTGAAAGGATAACTTCCCGAAAGTCTTACTTTTACTGAATTTTGCGCTTTGGCGCCCGATGGAATCACCAGCACAAGCGCCATTAAAGCTACTGCTGTTAAGACAGATTTTTTCATAATGATTGTTATTGTCAAAATCTTTAATTTCATAGATATTCTAACTACGAACGTTTTCTTTTATGGTTTTAGCGTCCACGAGCTTAAATAATTTATCCGAACGCCTGATTTTTTCCGGCACTGACATCGAAAAATAGCTTCCTTTGCAGGCTTCTTCAACGGATTCGAGTTCTACTCTAATCTCATTTACAGTCATTTGTATGACGCCTGTGGTAGGCCCGGCTATCAAAATTTCGTCGCCAACGGCAAGGTTTCCTGTTTCGAGTTTAAACTCGGCAACCTTGATGTTGGGAAAATAATTGGCGCCTTTTCCGAGGTAAATTTTCCGTTTTGTGGCCGTCGAGCCGTAATTGTGGCTCCAGTCGCCCAGCCGCTGCCCCAGATAATATCCGTTCCAGAATCCGCGGTTGAAGACCGTCGCCAGCCGTTTGTCCCAGCCGGCAATTTTTTCGTCGGTGAAGGCGTCGTTTTTCCATGCTTCCACGGCTTCGCGGTAACATTCCACGGTTGTTTTCACATATTCGGCGGAACGCGCACGCCCTTCGATTTTCAGAACCGTCACGCCGCTGTCCAATATTTTATTCAGAAAATGAATGGTTTTCAAGTCCTTGGGAGACATGATATATTCGTTTTCCACAGCCAGTTGGGCGCCCGTTTCCTTGTCGGTAACCAGATAGGCGCGCCGACAGGTTTGCAGGCAACTGCCGCGGTTGGCCGATTCGTACATTTCGTGCAAACTCAGGTAGCATTTTCCACTGATGGCCATGCACAACGCGCCATGCACAAACATTTCGAGGCGCAGCAGGTTTCCCGATGGGCCTGTAATCTGCTGTTTCACAATTTTTTCGTTTATCTCGCAGACGCGTCCCAGATTGGTTTCGCGTGCCAGCACAATCACATCGGCATATTGTGCGTAGAATTTCGCCGCCTCGAAGTTGGTGATATTCACCTGTGTAGAAATGTGAACTTCAAGCCCCAGCTCGTACGCTTTCATGATGACAGCTACATCGGAAGCGATGATGGCCGACATGCCCGCAGATTTTGCCGCTTCCAAAATCTGCTCCATCAGCGCCAGTTCATTGTCGAAAACTTCGGTATTCAGCGTGAGGTAAGTCTTCACATTGTGCGCTGAAGCTATCTCGTTTATCTTTTTCAAGTCGCTGATAGTAAAATTGTTGGACGAGCGTGTACGCATATTGAGATGCTCCACGCCAAAATAAATGGAGCCGGCGCCGCCTTGTATGGCCGCCATCAGCGATTCGTACGAACCCACTGGCGCCATTATCTCTATATCGTTCTCTTTCATCTTCATAATAGGGTGCAAAGGTAACGCTTTCGGCGAATATGAAAAAACATTTTCAGGGAACGAAATATTGTTCGGTGGGCAGTTGTTGATAATTTATCCATTTTAAAATGGTTACCTGTCAGTGCGCCGTCTATAATTTTTACTATTTTTATGTCGAAACAAAATCAAATATCATTTATGGTAAAACGCTGTACTGCAATCTGTTCATACTCCGAATTTATTACGACAACGCCAATGATCAAACAATTTCTTCCCCTTTCTCGACGCTTTTCAAGATTTTTTTATGACATCGCTTCTTTAAAATCGAATGATCTTAACTATAGAAAATAAGACGGATGAAAAAACTACTTTTGGTTGCTTTTTCTGCATTATGCATCGCATCGATGAATGCGCAGGTGAACATTCAGATGCACTACGACATGGGGAAAGGCCGCGGATATTATACTTCGACGGTGGAAATGTTCAAGCCCGACAAATATGGCAGCACATTCTTTTTCATTGATATGGATTATAATGTGGGCAACCAGAAAGGGGTTTGCATGGCATACTGGGAAATTGCCCGGGCGCTGAAATTCTGGGAATCGTCCATCGCATTCCATACCGAATACAATGGCGGTTTCGGACGTTTTGATATGGGTAGTTCGTTAGACGCTTACAACATTAACAGCGCTTTTTTGAACGGAATTGAATATTCGCTCAATTCTCCGGATTTCACGCGTGGAGTAACCTTTCAGGCCATGCACAAATATATTCAGGGGAAGCACGATGCTTCGTTTCAGCTTACGGCCGTGTGGTACCTGTACCTCTTCAAAGGCAGGCTTTCACTGACCGGCTTTGCCGATTTCTGGCGCGAAGACAACTTTATAGGCAACGGTGATACAAAATTTATTTTCCTCTCCGAACCGCAGGTGTGGTTCAATTTCAACAAGCATATTGCTGCTGGCGGCGAAGTGAGACTCAGTTCCAACTTCGGGAACATGAAAGGATTCTATGCAATGCCGACGCTCGGTCTGAAATTCACATTCTAAATAAACGGGGTTATACAGCATCGTCGATGGGATTGTATTTGGAATGCTGACTTGCTTTTCCTGAAAATATTCACCGGTAAATTCAAAGATTTGTTGCCCTGTGTTTCTCAAAAACGAATGATTTCTTTTTGTAAATTTATCGCATCGAATTTCAAATATTATGGCTTTACGAATTTTACATACCGCCGATTGGCACCTCGGACAAACTTTTTATGAATACGACAGAACGCATGAGCATCGGGCTTTTCTGGAATGGCTAAAAAAAACGTTGCACGACGAAGCGGTGGATGTTATGCTCATTTGCGGCGACATTTTCGATGTGTCCAATCCGTCGGCGGCCTCGCTGAGCATGTTTTACAATTTTCTGAAAGAAACGAATCGGCTTCTCCCCGATTTGCAGATCATATCGGTAGCGGGCAATCACGATTCGGCGGCGCGCCTCGAATCGCCCAAGATGTTGCTCGAAATTTTCAATGTGCATGTTTCGGGATTGATTCCCCGAACGCCTGAAGGAGGGATTGACTACACGCAACTTTGCATCCCTCTGAAAAATAAAAACGGAAAAACTGAAGCATTATGCCTAACTATTCCTTTTTTGCGGCAGGGCGATTATCCGCGGGTAGAGAATGTGGAAAACATCTACAGTACGGGCGTCGCTGCGGTTTACAGGCAGGCGGCCGGTTATGCCGAAACCATTCGCGCAGAAAATCAGGCCATTGTTGCAACCGGACATCTACATACGCTTCATGCAGAAATTTCGGACGACGACAAAAGTGAGCGGACTATCATGGGGGGCATTGAGTTTATTACGGCGTCGGCTTTCCCCGAATCCTTATCCTATGTAGCGCTCGGACATATCCATAAAGCGCAATCCATTGGCGGAAAGGAAAATATCCGCTATTCCGGAAGCCCCTTACCCATGTCGTTTTCGGAAATTAATTATAAGCATCAGGTGATATTACTGGATGTGGAAGATGGCGCCATCGGAAAGATCACGCCTTTGGAAGTCCCAGTGACCATCGAGCTGTTGAATGTTCCGCGCAATGCAAAATCGCCCGCCGAAGTATTGAACGAACTGGAGATACTTCCTGAAGCCACCGTTGACAAAACCTTGGCGCCTTATCTACAAGTGAAGGTTTTACTGGGTAGCCCTGAGCCAGATTTACGGAATGCTATCGAAAAAGCCATCGAGAAAAAACACGTGAAACTGGCTCGGATTGATGTGCAATACGAAGGCAAAGGCGTTTATGAAAAAGGCAAAATCGTGTCGGTTGACGAGTTGCAAAACCTGAATCCGCTTGATATGCTTGTCCAAAGATACAAATCGCGATTCGACGCTGAGATGCCCGAAGAGCTCAAAACATTATTTGGCATTGCCGTTGAAGAAATGGATGCGGAAGAAAGCGAATGCCAATCATGAAAACATAATTCTATGAAAATTATATCGTTGAGCGGAAAAAACTTGGCGTCGCTCGAAGGGGAATTTATTATCAATTTTGAAGAAGAGCCGTTGAAGTCAGCAGGAATTTTTGCCATCACCGGGCCAACGGGTGCGGGTAAATCCACATTGTTAGACGCTCTGTGCCTTGCACTGTATGCAAAAACGCCGCGCCAGTCGGCGGCAT
>Ga0082212_10011779_pt1 | contig 11064 bp, 8 predicted proteins | sample TergutNt197P3_FD_71548 | JGI IMG/M metagenome (GOLD analysis project Ga0082212, IMG submission 71548) | Neocapritermes taracua P3 segment gut microbial communities from Petit-Saut dam, French Guiana - Nt197 P3 | ecosystem: Host-associated > Arthropoda: Insects > Digestive system > Gut ... | reverse complement strand
CTGTACCCATCCGGCATAGAGCGTAAAAGAACCCGTCACATTCTTTGTAAAATCATACAGCACTGTCAAGGCAGAGTCGGTATACAAACCCACGAAGGTATATCCATCTTTTGCAGGGTCGGCGGGTTTCGTCACTTTGCTGTCCGACGTCACGGCAGCGCTTGCCGTAATCGGAAAAAGCATCAACACCATAGCCAACACAAGCAGTATGCTCAAAAGTTTGTTTAAGCGTTTATTCATTTTTCTTGTGCCTCCAGCGTAATATTATTTTTTGCGCTTGCGACAATTTTGAAACCATATTTTTGGGCAAATGCCTCTGCGCTTTTGCGATAATATTGCATAACCAATATATCACAAAAAAATAAGCGCGACAACTTTTTCGCGCGGAAGATCATTGCAGGATTGTCAATGGAACAATCCCGGATAAAAGATGAAATGTAGGGGCGACCTCCTTCGGTCACCCCTACATTTCATCATATTTTCTCAATCACGTCGCTGTTTGCCAAGCAGGTTCTTCGTTTACCTTTTACTCTATAACTAAGGTGATATAAATGGCGCTATCAATTTCTCCGCCGAGTTCATAGGTCAATCCTACGCCATCTATCAGCGAACATATTTCCTCTAGGTCGAGATAATAGATTCTGATTTCGTCCGCGACCCCAACATAATCGCTGTAGCCAATGCGCTTTAGAAAATCGTCACGCTCGAGGTAGTAAAGGGCATTCACTGTCAAATAGGCAGGCACATCCGTTCGCATGCCGTCTGCCAAATCGTCGCCGTCAGGATCGACCTCCGGGTCAGAAGGAATTTTTCCCGTGTGAAGCGAATAACCCGGATGATCTCCCGAGACATAGCCTGGAATTTCCGACGTATAGGTATAAGCATGATCTTCTTTCGTTGGCGCAAAAAAGCTTTGTGGGATGTCGCCCTTTTCGTTTTCGATTTTCTCTTGTGTATCATTCACATCCGCAAGACTCATGTGATGTTCCGGCGCCGCACCGCCTGCGCTGCCCGGCATCATATTTTTCGACAGACTCAGTGGATCCATATATTTTGTCTGGGTAAGTACGATGGCAATCATCGCAGCTGCTGCTGCAAAGACGCTTATATACCCAATGACTGTCTGTTTCCTCGTCTTTTTGGCATGGATCTTTTGGATGACGCCCCGACCAAATCCTTCTGGAACATCATCCTCTACAACTTCGCTCAAAAGGCTTTTTACGGCGAGTATATCGCGTAAATATTTTTCGTTTTCAATATTGCCGGTCAAATAGCTCTCTAGTTCTATTTTTTCAGGCCCGTCTATCATACCGTCAACCTGCAGACTCGCAAGTAGCAAAAATCTCTCGTCTTCGCGCATAGTACTCACCTCCTCTTATTTGTATGACGCTATGTCATCAAAAAAGTTCCCCTTTTTCTCGAGTATCTCCCTGAGTTTTTCGCGCGCGCGGCTGATTCGCGACTTCACTGTGCCCTCGGAACAATCCACAGCATTTGCTATCTCAAGATAACTCAAGCCTTTTATATCCCGCAAAATGATCACAGCCTTGTGCTCATCGGAAAGTTTGTCCAGAGCCTTCACAACCGCTTCAATCGCCTCTTTTTTACCGTATCTTACTTCGGGGCTATCCGCCTCATCCGGTATTTCAAAGGTAGGGGAATCTTCAGCTTGTGCGTCTATGGAAAAAGTCCTTTGCCGTTTTAATTTCCGATTTTGGCACTTTATCGGTATGTTTTTCAAATGCGTTGGTAAGAACTATGATATTTTTATAACAAAAAAAATATAAAATCCTCACCTGGTCTCCCGTTAGTTTAATCCTTAGTTCATGTATGCCATCTTCCAGAAGATCGGCATAAGGCCTGGGCAAATTAGGACCTTGTTCTTTTAAACTATCAATGAAAGCCAATGTTTTTGCCCTTTCGTTTATAGAAAGTTTTCTGATGTATTCCTCTACAGGCTTTGTACCGTCTTGCTTGACATAGTAGAGCAATTGCCACTTGGCGTTCATAATTTATCATACATCAAAAACGATGTATTGACAAGGCATACAATAACGGAATTGAATTCGCCAGACGGCGTCTAGCGATTTGAGCAACAATATCGAAATCTATTTCGCCATCCAGGTGCTTTTCGATATGTTCTGCCGCATTGTTCATTAGCGTTTTTTCTTAAGCTGTTTGCGGTTTTCGTTTTTTCCGCTTGGGTTTAGGCATATACCAGAGTATTCTTCAATTACATTTTCTAGTGTTTCTTTGATTGCATGGTCTATTTTAAGTAAAAGAGCCTGTTCTAGCTGTTCTATAACTCTTTCAGGGGAAACCGCTACCGAAAATAACTCATTGGGATTAATATCTAATGCTTTAGCCAGCCTGTTAAGAACATTGGCGGTTGGGAATCTCCGTGCAATTTCTATCATTGCCAGATAATTGGTTGATATTCCTGCCATTTCAGCCAATTCGGGCTGGGTAATGCCAAGCCTACGCCTGTTTTCTTTCAAATTTTGAGACAGAATTTGCTGTACATTTACCGTTTTCACAGTCATTGTCTATTAAATAAGTATAATTGACCGTTATTACTTGACAAATTGACTAATTGTAAATTATCATATGATAATAGTCGAATATTTTAGTAATTTATGGAGAATGAGGACAAAGAGCCGTATCAAGATCAAGATGAGGAAGGAGAGTTTTTAATGAGAAATACTGTAAAAACAATGGGAGTTTTATTTGTAATAATCTGCTGTAATTTTATATCGTGTAAAGAACCATCAAATGATATTACTACCCCAATAGTTAAAAACCAAACCCCTGTGGTGACAGATTTTGAAATTAACAATCTGACCCAAACAGTTGGAAGTATTAAGGCGGTAACGATAATACCGAAAACCGGGAAATCGCTCGGAGCGATAACAATTTTCTATAACGGTTCAACAACTCTACCGGTAACTGCCGGCTCATATACGGTGACTTTTAATGTATCAGCGGCAAATGGCTGGAATGCGGCAAATGGATTGGCTGGTGGAACTTTGACGATTAATACACAGGTAAATGCACAATCTCCTATTATTGCAAGCCAGCCTGTAGGGTCAACAGTTACTATAAATACATCGTACAGCTTTTCTGTGATAGCAAGTGTTACTGATGGCGGTTCGCTTTCGTATCAATGGTACAGTAATACAATTATGTCTAATACAGGTGGTACGCCTATAGATGATAAAGCTACATCGGCTTCCTATAGTCCACCCACCGATACTGTTGGAACATATTACTATTATGTGGAAATAACAAACGTTATAGCGGATAACAGCAATGGCGGAAGTAAAACATCTACGGTAAGAAGTAATGTTATTACAATAATAATCGATACAAAGGTAAATGCTCAGACCCCTAACATTACAGTTCAGCCTCTAGGTGGAAATGTGATATTAGGAGGAATACACAATCTGTTTGTGACAGCAAATGTAACTGATGGCGGTTCGCTTTCATATCAATGGTATAGTAACACAAATGCGTCTAATACCGGTGGAACACCTATTGTGAATAATTCCACATCGGATTCCTACATCCCTCCTACTGGAACTGCTGGAACATTCTATTTTTATATGGAAGTAACAAACACCATAACTGATAACGGAGATGGAGGAATTAAATCGTCTATCGTAACCAGTAATGCTGTTACTTTAATTATTAATGAGAAGGTCAATGCCCAAATTCCTAGTATTACAGGTCAGCCTGTAGGTTCAACAGTTACTATAAACACATCGTACATTTTTACTGTGACAGCAAACGTGACTGATGGCGGTCTGCTTTCGTATCAATGGTATAGTAACACAAATGCGTCTAATACCGGTGGAACACTTCTTACTAATAATGCTAAATCCGCTTCCTACAGTCCGCCCACTGTAACCGCTGGAACATACTACTATTATGTGGAAATAGCAAACACCATTACTGATAACGGAGATGGTGGTAGTAAAACCGCTATAGAAAAAAGTAATGCAGTTACATTAATTATTAATGAAAAGGTAAATGCACAAACTCCTTATATTGCAAGCCAGCCTGTAGGTGGAAATGTAGTATTTGGAGAAGTACACAATCTTTCTGTGACAGCAAGTGTAACTGATGGTGGCTCGCTTTCTTATCAATGGTACAGTAATACAATTATGACTAATACAGGTGGTACGCCTCTTGCTAGTAATGCTACATCGGCTTCCTACAGTCTACCTACTGGAAATGCTGGAACATACTACTATTATGTGGAAATTACAAACACAATAATAGATAATGGCGATGGTGGTAGTAAAACTGCTAAAGAAAGAAGTAATGCGATTAATATTGTTATTATTTCTCCTAGCGTAATAAAAATTAATCTTATGGAGATGAATGAATGGAATTTGATTGAGCAAACAGTTCAAACATTTCCTGCTGTTAACAAAACATTCGTAACCGTCAAAACAACCGCACCACTCGCGAAAATAGAAAACAGTGTAAATCTTGCGATTTTACGAATTAAAAATATTCCAGGGCAGGAGTTTTTCCCAGTCTTCAGCGGCGGCGTAAGGCGCTTTTTCAAAAAGTACATGCAAATATTTTAACGGTTCAATCCCGTTCTGTTTTGCCGTCTCAATGAGCGTGTATATGCCGCACGAACTTTCCGCACCTTCAGGGCTCTGGTGAAACATGAAGTTTTTTCTGCCTAAAACATACGGACGGACGCTATTTTCACAAATATTATTGTCGGGAGTTAAATAAGGATGGTCCAAATACCGAATCAGCTTCTCCCATTCTTTCAATGTATACGATACCGCTTTGCCTAACAAACCGCTTGGAAGAATTTCATTGGCGCGTTTGTTAAGCCACACACGGAATTCAGATAATACAGGGACTGCCTGCTTTATTCTTTCTTCCTGAAATTGAGTATCTTCAAGATTTTGTTTCCGTAATGCTCTTTCTATTTCATATATCTTTTTTATATATGATAACCCTACTTCCGCTGATTGCGGCTTTTTCGCCGCCTTTGCCGCTTCAAAGAAGCGGCGCCTCGAATGCGCTAGGCACCCGACATGGATTATTCCCGGCAGCGTTTTTAAAGCCGAATCGTATCCCTCATATCCGTCTGTTTGAAGATAACCGCGGTAACCTTCAAGCATTTCTCTGATGTGTTTTGCCTCGCGGGTCGGGTGGTATTTATATATAACCACCGTTTTATCCGGCGGCCCGCCTCTTGCAAGCCATATATAGCTTGTTTTATCGTCAGCCCTTCCTTCTTCTCCCATAACTTGTGCGGTTGTTTCATCCATCCTTATTACCGGGCCTGATTTTAATACGCCTCTCAATAATGCAAAAACTGGTAAAAGAAATTGGTATATGCGCTGCTGCCAGTTTGACATATCCTGCCTGGATATTTCCACTCCTATCCGTTGAAACTGCAGCTCCTGACGGTGGAAAGGAAGATGATCCTGGTATTTCTGTATCATTATACGGCTTAACAGACTCGGGCTTGCTATTGAACGGGGTATAATCGCCGGCGGGACAGGCGCTATCCTTACCGTCGGTTTGCCTTCATCTTCCGTGCCTTCACAATGGCGGCACGCGTATTTGGGTCTTATTATTTTTTCAACATATACCGATTCAGGGACATATATCAATTTTTCGTTGGTTTCTTCGCCGATTTTGTCCATTTTACAACCGCAGGCGCACTGTTTCTCTGCTTCAGATATATCTATGATTTTCTCTCTTCTTTCGATTTTGGGGTCGATTGCTTTACGCCCGCCGTTTCTGACGTAGGATTTTACTATCTGTTTCTCATTCCCTGCTTTTGCATGAGCGCTTTCTCCTTCTTCTTCTGCCGTGAATAATAATGCTTGATTGGGATCATAGTGTTCAGACGAACGACCAAAACGTTTCAACAATAAAAGGTTTACCTGTTCTTTCAGTATTTCTATTTCATTTTCAAGCTGAGTTATATATTTTATTGCCTGCGGAAGCTCCAATGCTGATGTATCAATTCCGGTTGTTTTCATTATGCTATGGTATCATTACACGATCTGCATGTCAATGTTTTTTTATTTTTTCCGGTTTGAACTCTAACTCTTTTTGTTCTAATTCAAACCGGATTTGTTTTTACATTATCTCTTTATAAAACAATTCCTTGTGCGCTTTGAAGAAATTAATGCCCGCCAATAACATTTTTAATTCTTCCGCGGTGAGCTCTCTTGCTTCCGTTTCATCACATGGCCAGGGAAACTTGTCCTTCTCAAGCCTTTTCTGGCTTAACCAGAAGCCCGTCTTGTCCCAGTACACCGCCTTCAATAACTTCTTTTCCCGGTTGCAGAATAGGAATACGCTTCCGCTGAACGGGTCTTGTTTTATGTCTTCCTGCACTATTACCGACAGCCCGTTTACCGCTTTTCTCAAATCTGTTGACCCGGGACGCAGAAATATTCGTGCCGTGCTGAGATCGAATATCATAACGACGCTCCTATTCCTTCTATGACTGCCCGTAGTTGGTTATGGTTTATCACCAGCGGTATGTATATTTTCACATCCCCTTTTTCTATCACTATCTCAGGTATACCCATTGATTGTTTTACTACCGCAGGTGATACTGCCGCAACTTCTACAAAATTGTGTTTTGTTTCATTCCCCGCTTTTGTCCAATTTATAAATGTTTGATGGTTTAATCCGTTTTCCTTCGCATACGCCCATGCGCTTTTTCCGCTTTCCTTCCAATCTTCCAGCCACATTGCTCTTTCTTCATCACTGTACTTCTTCATCTTTTCCTCCAAAATATGTATTTTGGGGAAAGTTTAGTTCGGTTTCTTACACTGTTGTAGAAGTGGTTAAATTGACAGTTACAAAATATCTAGGATATTCATATATTCAAACGATTTACCATCACAAATGGAATTCATATCGAACAAATGATATATGAATATTCCTTCCTGGTTTCGTATTCTTGTGTTTTTATAGTACGATGGTAAATACAAATCAAATCTGTATTCTGTGTTGCCTGAAAAATTATCTTTATGGTTTTGGAACACATTAATAGGCATACCAAACAACCATGAATCGTTATCGTTTTTTCCCTTCTCTCCTATCGCAAAATACAAAGCTTTTAATGGGTTAACTGAAAAATCCAAAAGCGGTGTACCTCCAAAATAATGTTGTACATAACTTGCAGCCTGTAATAGTAAATTGCTTTTTGGGTAATAATCAAGTTTCAACCTTTCTTTCAATTTTTTTAAAAATTCCATTTCACCATGACTGAAAGGAAATATAACATCAGTCAGTTCATCTGGTATCTCAAATGGGTATTCTCCCAATTTATTTTTATCATTTATATAGCGACCTATTCTTTCTAATTCACCCATAATAAAAACAGACTGAATAGAATTACATTCTTTATATTTACCAATTCCAGCTTGTCCATTGCACACACCATAAAAAGCGGCTGATGGTATCATTTGTTTTTCTCTGTTTGTGAAGCCTCTCCAAACAAAGCCTCGATTATCAATGTTATATAGCAGATTAAAAATCGTCTCTTTGGTCAGACTTCCAGTTATGATATAGTTATTGTTCATATATTTTATCTCCATTGTTTTTCCCGTCCCTAAAAAAAGGAACGACCTGCACACACAAGAATCGTGCAAACCCCCATCGAACTCTATCCTCTAACTACCAATCCCTCATTTTCACCTCCTCCCCCTACTCGCCAAACGGCGGCTCTCCGTTTGCACTCAATCCCCTGCCTGTTGTGGTATCAATATGATCTGTTTGACCTGCCGTGATATTACGCTGTCTTGATGGTGAAGAAGAGGAGTAAACCGCAGGACCTCTACCGCTAACTGTACCGGATCTGTTTTTTACCACATTGCTGTTAGCGGTGTCACTTGTGCTATATCCGTAGATGATTCCCCCTGTTTTTGTGAAGGTTCCACCTCCCACATACACTCCACCGCCATAGGAACTAGAGGCGGCGGCGGTATTACCGGAAATGGTTCCACCGTTCATAGTGAAAGTTCCACTTATACGCACACCACCACCATAGGATCTGGATGAAGAAGTGGCGGTATTACCGAGGATGGTTCCACCGTTCATAGTGAAGGTTCCACCTATATATACACCCCCACCAGAGGAGGATGGGTTGTTGATACCGCCGGAGATGGCGGAGGAGGTATTATCGGAGATGGTTCCACCGTTCATAGTGAAAATTCCGTTACTCAGATATAAACCGCCGCCAGAGGATGAGGAGGAGTTTGAGGAGGTATTATTGGAGATGGTTCCACCGTTCATAATGAAGGTTCCGTTACTCACATTTACACCACCGCCAGTGCAGGAAGTGCCGGAGGTGGAGAAAGTATTACCGGTAATGTGTGATCCCATATTCATTACCAAAGTTCCACCACTGTTTACCCTGACTAATGAAGCATTATTTGTACTTCGACCAACAAGTGTAATATTTTCATCAAGAGTGAGACTTACACCAGTATTGATTGCAAACATATTCCCATTTGCACTAAGAGTTAATTTTTTTTCACCATTGTCTCCCAGTAATGTAATGCCAATGGTTTTGCCTGAATAATTGAGATTCTTAGGCGAGACAGACTCATCCGCTCCAACAACAATAAAATATTCATCCCCACTTACCGCATTGGACGAAATCCATGACAGTGACGTACTCAGATTTTGATCGCCGATTCTCTCTCCTCCTCGGTACAATCCCGGGCTAAGTGTATTGTTTGGCATATCGTTCGCACTTGGCCCATAGTCCGAGATACCGCTGGTGTTTTTGGCCCGTAGTCGCACATGGTAAATCGTGCCAGCGGTCAGCCCGGTAATAGTTACCGCAGTCCCACTGGTCGTTGTAGCCAAAGTTGTCGCTGTGCCTATTCCGTAGTACACCTCATATTCATCTGCACCGGCAACAGCTGTCCATGACACCTCTAACTGCCTGTAACCGGGATTTAGTGCCGGCATACCCGGCGTACCCAACGGTTTGCCATTTACCGTACTTGTGTTGTTTTCACCACTGGTATTCTTTCCTTTAACCCAAATGTAATAAGTTGTGCCGTTTGTCAGACCGTTAATTCCCGCCGTTGTTATCGAAATGGTTTGCGCCGGGCTTGCCGGTATTGAGTTTGTTGTACTGTAATACACCTCATATTGATCTGCGCCGTCAACGGCGGACCAATTGAGGATAAGCTGTCCGCTCCCGCCTGTAATCAGCGTTATTGTCCCCATAGCGCCAATCGGCCTGGCGCTTGCTGGATCACTTATTGCTCCGGTTCCGGTTGCGTTTTTCCCTCTTACCCATACGTTATACGAGGTGCCATTCACGAGGCCGGTGATTGTTGTAGATGTTGCCGGAGCATTGATCGTCTGTGATGCAGTTTGCGGCGGATTTATTCCTGCGCCGCAGAAGATCTCGTATTGATCCGAGCCGGCAATGGCTGTCCAGCTTATTTCAATTTTACCGTTACCCGCCATTAAAGCAGGGACGGTGGTATTGGCTATAGGTTTGCCGTTTGCTACAGGACTAAAGCCGCTTGCACCAGCGTTATTCTTCGCCTTTAGCCAGATATAATACGCGGTTCCGTTGTTCAAGCCGCTTATTGTTGCAGAGAGCGATGCGGTAATGTCCGCGCCCTGCTTTGACGCAGACGCAGAATTGTTTTCCGTGGACAGCCAGACTTCATAAGCCGCTGCCCTTTCAACCGCCGTCCAGGTTAGATTTAGCTGTCCGTTGCCGATACTGACATCGGGAGCCGTCGGAGATTGCGGAGGAATCGCAAAAACCGAAGGCACTCCGCTTGCAACTGGACTAAAGCCGCTCGTGCCGGTGCTGTTCTTCGCCTTTATCCATATATAATAAGTTGTACCGTTTTCCAATCCGGCAATAACAGCAGACAGCCCCAAAATATCATTGCCCCGCTTTGCCGCAGCGCCGGAGTTGTTGGCTGTCCCCATCCACACCTCGTAAACGCCCGCTCCGTCAACGGCGGTCCAGCTAACGGTAATCTGATTACTTCCTGCGATTACGTTCGGCGCAACCCCGGGCGCAGACGGCGGCACAGCAAAAGCTGACGGTGTTCCACTTGCATACTGACCAAAATCGCTTACACCAATATTGTTCTTTGCCTTAATCCAAATGTAATAGGTAGTTCCGTTATCAAGATCGGTAAGCGTTACCGATGTGCCAGTAATATCCACGCCGTATTTTTCCGCATTTGCCGGGTTATTTGTTACACCGAGCCATAATTCATAAGACAGTACACCATCCGCAGGTTGCCAAATGACATCTAACGCCTCTGAACCGGTGATTACCGTAGGAACATCCGGCGTTTCCGGCAAAACCACAAAAGCCGAAGGTTTCACGCTTGCTGACGGACTAAACCCGCTCGTACCAACGTTATTCTTCGCTTTTATCCAAACATAATACGTTTTTTCATTTTCCAACCCGGTAATAACGGTTTCTGTTATATCACCCGGAATATCACCGCCATGTTTGTGCGCCTGAGCGGAATTATCGGTTATTCCCAACCACACTTCATAAGCCGAGGCAAGTTCAACGGGCAGCCAGGAAACAGCTATTTCCCGGCTACCCGTAGCAAGAACCGGCCTGCCCGGAGCGGCGGGGGCGGCAGTCGGGATTCGAGGCGTTCCTGCCTCAAAGAGGCTGTAGCTGCTTTTTCCATTGTTGTTTATCGCTCTAACCCACAAATAATAAATAACATCATTTTCCAGATTATTGATAATGGCGCTTGTTTTGTTACTTGATATTTCCGGCAAGTTCGGCGCTATCGGCGTAGTATTGATATACACTTCATAGGAAGCGGCTCCCCCGGCTTCTTCCCAATTGATCGTAAGTTGATTTATTCCCGGTATTATTACCGGCCTTCCCGGTGCAGCAGGAGGCTCATTAGCCGGCCAGGGAATGCCTCTGCCGGGCAGGCTGAAACCGCTGGAACGTGTCTCGATTTTTGTTTTAATCCATACATAGTAAACTGTCTTATTAACAAGCCCGTCCAGCACTGTAGCGGTTCCCGAAACTGTTTTCTCTGG
>Ga0082212_10011778_pt1 | contig 11065 bp, 8 predicted proteins | sample TergutNt197P3_FD_71548 | JGI IMG/M metagenome (GOLD analysis project Ga0082212, IMG submission 71548) | Neocapritermes taracua P3 segment gut microbial communities from Petit-Saut dam, French Guiana - Nt197 P3 | ecosystem: Host-associated > Arthropoda: Insects > Digestive system > Gut ... | reverse complement strand
GGACCGGGCACATCCAGAATGTCCGGCAAATGCGAAGAAATCACCGGTATTCCAATGGCAAAATACTCCATCAATTTGAGCGGATTGACCGCCTTCGTCAAATCATTCATCACGAACGGAATCAAACCGACATCGAAATAACGAGCAAACTGCGGCAGGTCCGAATACGGCAGTTGTCCGAGACAGTGAACGTTTTCAAGCCCTTCCAAAACCGTCATCGGCACCACGGAACGTCCAACAACCACAAAGGAACATTGCGAAAAACGTTTTGCTAAGTAAGCAATCGTCGAGATGTCAACCCAAGTGTCTATCGTACCGAAAAAACCAACGATAGGTTTTTTGAATTTTTCCAACGCTTCAATTGGAGTCTTTTCGATTGTATCACAGGAAAAATGGTCGTAATCGACGCCATGCGGCAAATAGAAACTCGGCAACGACACACGACGCTTTTTATTTTCCAGCAAATCCCGACTGGTGAAAATTACTCCGTCCACGGTTTCAAAAAAATCCTGCTCCATTGCAGTCCAGTGCTTCGGATTGAAACCGGGATACTCGATGAAGTCATCGAAGCAATAGTAAATTTGTATCGTTTCGGGAACGAGTTGCCGAATGGTGCGGAACGCATCGACTACGCAGGGAAAATTGGTCGCCAAAATGGGATTTTGAATGTTGTGTTGCTTGACGAGTTTTTGAAGGAAGCGACCGGCAAAGTAGCCATTGAATTTTCGGGCGGGCAACCCAAACCACGGACATTGAATCGGTGTGGAAGAAATGATCGTCGAACCGGTGTCCTGTTGATTGACCGCAGGCTTTGCCCCACGCCGAGACAGAATATGAAATGCCTTTTTGAATTCCGACATCTTGGGCAGTCGCGTGTAAATGTTGACCCAAAAGACGCGGTTTGTTTTCGCTATCTGATCCGCAAGGTGCATCGTGGAAGTCGGGATACTCGAACGATCATCTGCAAAAAAAATGTAATCGTGTGGTTGTGGGGGCATAATTCCGGGTTGTTGCTTCAATAGAATTTACAAGATTTTAGAATATTTTGGCAAGATTTACAGGAGCGGATGTCAATTGTACCAGCAAGGCGGTACGCTACCCATATAAGAATAGCGTTTTGCCAGGGAATATGCGGGGTGAATGTCAAAGGAAATCTTCTGTGCAATTCCGTGTTTTTCGTGCGTACTTGTCCAGAGCAACACACTCGCAAACAAAACATCCGATTGTGTTTAAGTTGTGAAATACTCCGTCTATTTTTTATGCAGCCAATCAGGAAGGTTTTTTTCCTTGTCCTAATGAAACCGGCAGTGTCACAGCCGCAGTGGTTTTGGGAGCCGCTACGGTAGTTGCCGGCGGATTGTAAACAAGTGGGCGACATTCGTGAACGTTGCCGATGCCGTGAGATTTAATGGTCTGCGCAAGGTTCAAATAGATCGTATTTTTTGAAGGAGCGGTGAGTTTTGTTGTGAGCACCACCTTGCTTTGAACGGGGGCACCACACATCTGTCGCATTTTTCCCCCTGAAATGAGATCAGCCTTCGCACTGACCATAATGAGAAATGGGATGGCGAACATTAAAGCGCGTATATTGTTCCCTTTCCCACCGTTTGCCCATCTTAACAGGCATAAACTCCTTGACATCTGTTACTCCTTTCTTCCGAAACAAATCGGAAATTCGTTGTACCGATGGCAGAGCCCTCCTGGCACCACGCCAACTCATTTATTTGGTTTACCATTAAGGCAAATATTGTGCCAAAAAAGAAAAACGGGAAAAATTTGCCGTAAGTTGTTATTTTTCAGCATGTTACAGCAACGAATTTGATGTGTTAAAATAATACAGTAGTGCAAAATGGGACAGTGGAAAAGTGGAGAATTGCCTTTTAGCGACGCAAATAGCACCGAATTTGGGTTTTTTGTGCTACTTTGGGACACACTTCACAATTCTCATTTTTTTGAGACGGGTCTCCCTTGGCGATGGGAGAACCCTCATCTTTCCGGCGGAAAATGCCTTGAATTCTCGCATTTGAGCAAGCAGGACTGAAAACCGTCAAGAAAGTGATGTAATTGTTCTTGAAAAATTCAGAATAGGTATCGCACACAGGTATTTCATTTTTTATTTTCTGATATAATAAGCAGACCGTTTTGGATTTTTGAGGCTTCCCCATGTCAAAAGGCGTACTTGTTGATTTGACGAAATGCATCGGTTGCGGCAGTTGCACCGTCGCATGCAAAATGTATAACAACAACAAATGGATCGAAGACCGCGCACCGACCAGCGGCGAAAATGCAACGCTCGCCGATGAAAACTGGACGGTCGTCCAAAAGTGCCGGCTCGATAAAGACACCGGGAAAAATCTCGTCCAGATTGATGGCATGAGTTCCCCGCCCCCACCGGGCGAAAACGAAATCTGGCGGTTCGTCAAGCGGCAATGTTTTCACTGCAAAGAACCGGCGTGTGCCTCGTCCTGCTTCGCCACCGCATTTAGGAAAAACGAGTCGGGTGAAACCGTCTATTATCCGAACCTTTGCGTCGGTTGCCGGTATTGTATGCTCGCCTGTCCGTTCAGTATTCCTAAATTTGAATGGAGCAAAGCACTGCCGGTACTGGCAAAGTGCATGATGTGTAGCGACCGCCTCACGAACGGTGATGCACCGGCTTGCGTTACCGTCTGCCCGACTAACGTCATGAAATTCGGCGAACAAGAGGAACTGCTCAAAGAGGCGAAGGAAATCATTTACAGTGATAGCCGGTATGACCGGTACATTTACGGTGAAGAAGAGGCGGGGGGAACGGCATGGATTTACATCTCCGACAAACCGTTTGGGGAACTAGGCTTCAAAATGAATGTTCCGAAAGAGTCAATTCCTGCGTACACGAAGAATTACATGCATAATACGCCGATTTTTGCAGGAATCTGGTTTGCGGTTTTGGCAGGTTTGTATGCAATCACCAGTATTGCCAGCCGCCGCCCTGCCGTGAAAGAGAACGCCAAAAAAGACAAGACCACCGAAAAAACGGAGTAGAGTTGACCACGCCGCACGGAACAGGTCAAGACAAACGCCCTCATCGGTATCTCATCGTTTATTGACCATCCAGATGCCGCAACACCACGTTGATGCGCTCGATCAGTTCCTCGACGGTCTCGATAAAACCGGCGTTATTTTCGGAAACATATTGAAAATTTCCATCGCGAGCCGCATGTTCCAGTGTCTCCGCTTGCTTGCCGATGGCATCCGCACAGATGCCGTAAGTCGTTCCCTTAATTCCGTGAACGACCAACGCATAGTTTTTCAACTGCGATTCCGAATACGTCCGAATCTTGTTCAGCAAATCGGGCGTGTTGTCCACGTAAGAATGTAAGACGACCAACAACGTCTCTTCGTTTCCGCCGAACTGCACCAACGCCTTTGCTTTGTTGACCCCGTCAATTTCCCAGGTGGTCGTTGCTGACGAACCATCCGAACTCAACGAAGCATAAACCGTACCGGCAGAGGAAGTTTCCTGCGATTTGTCCCGCAGCCAGCGGCGAATTTCTACGTCCAACCGCATGATGTCAATCGGCTTCGATAAAAACGCCTGAAAACCGTTTTGCAGGAACATCGCTTCGTTTCCGACTATCGCATTTGCTGTCAACGCAATAATGGGGATCGTCTTTGCATATTCTGTTCCGATGTCCCGAATTCTTTTCGTCGCCTCGATTCCGTCCATTCCCGGCATCATGTGATCCATAAAAATTGCATTGTACCGGACACTGTCATTCTGTATCGCCTCAATCGCCTGCTGTCCGCTCATGACGCAATCGACTTGGATTTCATAAGGTTTCATCATCCCTCTGGCAACATCCAGATTGGTGAGTACATCGTCCACAACCAACACTTTGGCGTAGGGAAGTCGCAACCGAGTCAACCGGGCATTCCTCGCCAACTTGCTTTGAGAATGACGCATGTGTGTCAAATTGAACGCCACCTCTTTTCCGATCACTGCGTCGCCCAGCGGCTCTTGCTGAATTTTCAGGGTGAATGTACTGCCTCTGCCGAATTCGCTTGTTACGGAAACCGACCCGCCCATCAACGCCGCCATTCTTTTGACCAGGGCAAGTCCCAGTCCCGTACCTTCGATTTTTTGATTCGCTTTTGAATCGATTTGGTTGTATTCGATAAACAACATCGTCATATCTTCTTGACGAATGCCGACACCGGTATCGGAAACCTCGAACACAAGAAAAAACTTGCCCCCTTCACGTTCACTGGTAATCGACCAATTCACCTTTCCTTCCCGTGTATATTTGAAAGCGTTCGAGAGAAGATTGTTAAGAACCTGTTTGACACGTAGTTCGTCGCCGAGTAACCGATTCGGCAGATTTTCATCGACCTCTATTGTAAATTGAATTGGTTTGGAGCCGATGCGGACACTGTTCAATGCCATGGTGTCATTGATGACACTCGGTAAATCGTATTCTATCGGCACCAATTCCAGTTTGCCCGCCTCTACTTTGGAAATATCAAGAATATCGTTGACGATGCCGAGTAGTGTTACGCCGGAATTGTAAATTTTTTCCAGATTGACGGCAATTTCACCTTGGGCTTCCCCCGAACTGATGGCGAGTTCCGAAAACCCAATGATGGCATTGAGCGGTGTCCGCATCTCATGACTCATATTGGCAAGGAACGTGCTTTTTGACTCCGATGCTTTTTCGGCGATTAGTCTTGCCTGGAACGCTATCTTGTAAGGTTTTACAAGAAAACCGGAGGCAAAAAAGGCGACCACTCCACTGAGAATCAAGCAAATGATGGTAATCATGATCAATGCCTGTACAGCCGCCTGATAGGGACCGCTGTACACCGGGGCAGTAACACCTATTGCCAAGCCGATGGGAGAGCCGGTGATGGGGCGGACAAAACCAATGCGCCGCTCTCCATGCATGGTATGGAAATTGCGTCCCGGCTCACCTTGAGTCATCTGAACGAAAAAATCGGCGAGGGATTGCAATTCGGAATTGGGATGCGATTTGGCAAGTTTGATGAAATTGGTACGTTCAATGACGGTGTCACGAAAGCGTCCGCTGGCAACGACGGTTCCTTCGCCGTCACAGAGCACGATGTCGCTGTATTCACTCCAAATGCGGAAATTCTGCATAAGGTCGGAAAAGTACATGCCGTCCAGAGTGGCGAAGAGAATCCGCTTGTTATGTCCTTCATCGTCAACGTCTCCGACGGGGGCGCAGACAAGCGAAACCACTTTCGGGTCGTCCGGCATGACGTTTGCCTGCATTCGGCTTGTGTCAATAGTGGACGAAAGGACTGGTGTCCGCATGGTCCTTAATGATTTGATGATGTATTCGCGTGGGGGGGAGAGTTGATTTTCTGTGATAGCGAAATTCCCCTTTGCGGCAATGATACGGAATTTTTCTTGTTCATTTTCCACTGTCCTTTCTACAACGGCGAGGGCAATAAAGTGAGCCATTTCGTGAATTCCTATACTGCCGTCGACATAACCGCTGAGAACTTCGTCGAGTTTGTCGTCGCCGAACTTTTCGACATCTTGAGCGATGGTTTGTGCCCTTAATTTCAGAATGTCGAGTTTACTGGACACGAGGGCTTCAGCTTGATCGGCAACGACTTGAAGGGTATTTGCTTCGAGGGCAAGAATGCCGTCTCGCATGAGGTACAAGCCGACTCCGACACCGGTAACGATGGTGAGCAAGGCAAGGGCGACGATAATGCCAAAAATTTGGATTCGCAGTGACGACATAGAGTTTTCCGAAAAATTGGCTACGGGCAAATCCCGTTAGTCTTTCGATTCTATGCGAAAAAAATGAATTTGCAACCCTTGTCGAAGTTTGCCATCTCCTTTCAAAAATGTTACAATACTTTTTATGCCTTCCTTTTCGCCGATAGAAAAAACGTTAGCCGCCATTAAAGCCGGGAAAATCGTCATCGTGATGGACGACGAAGACCGGGAAAACGAAGGAGACTTCGTCTGCGCTGCCGAAACCGTTACCGATGCCCAAGTCAACTTCATGCTCCAACATGGTCGCGGACAAGTCTGCATGCCGGTTCTGCCGGAAACGTGCAAGCGGCTCGAACTCGTGCCGATGGTCTCGCACAACACCGCTCCGCTCCAAACAGCATTTACCGTGCCGGTCGATCACATCACGAACAAGACCGGCATTACCGCCCAGGAAAAAGCCGCCACGATCCGGGCAATCATTGATCCGAACAGCAAGCCGGACGATTTTGTCCGACCGGGTCATCTTTTTCCGTTAGAGGCAAAAGAAGGGGGTGTTCTTCGCCGGGCAGGGCACACCGAAGCGATCATCGACTTGGTGCGTCTTGCCGGAATGTCTCCCGGCGGGGTGCTGTGTGAAATCTTGGATGACACCGGCAACCGCGCCAATAAGGCAACGCTCTTTGACGTTGCGAAACAATTCGATTTGGAAATCATCACCATTGAGGAACTCATCAAATATCGGCGGCGGATCGAAAAAATTGTTACCCGAATTGCCGATGCCGACCTGCCAACGAAACACGGACACGCCAGAGTGTACGTCTATTCGGTCAAATACGAATCGGAAGAACCGATTGCCATTGTGTTTGGCGACCCGGCTACCGCAGATGTGCCGCTCGTTCGGCTACACTCTTCCTGCTTTACCGGCGATTTGCTCCACTCGCTTCGGTGTGATTGCGGCGATCAACTTCATTCTGCGATGGACATGATGAACGAAGCCGGTGCCGGAGTGCTGGTGTATCTGCCGCAAGAAGGGCGCGGCATCGGTCTTGCAGAAAAAATCAAAGCGTACAGTTTGCAAGATCGGGGGTTAGACACAGTGGAAGCAAATCTGGCATTGGGACACAAAGCCGACCTTCGGGATTACGGCATCGGCATCCAAATTTTGAAGGACATTGGTCTCAAAAAAATTCGGTTGCTCACGAACAATCCGAAGAAGACGGACGCATTCATTTACGGCGGATTCGATTTAGAGGTCGTCGATCAAGTGCCGATTGTGTGTCAACCGAATGAGCATAATGAACGTTATCTGGCGGCAAAGCGGGACAAAATGGGACACAAGTTGCCGTAAACGATACTACAACACGTCAATAAATGTCGTTATTTTTCTTTGCGAACATTGTGTTTCCTTTGTGTCCTCCGTGGCAAAATATCCACTTTATCGCTACAACCTCCAATAAAAACATCATTTTATGGCGTGAAAAAAGGCGAAAATGATCCTGTTCGCTTTTTTCGCACTTTTTGTGTTGAAAAACTCCCATTTTGTTGCGATATTCTCGAAAAATCAACAGATTTTTTTCTATTTTTCCGGGTGGTCTATTCCCTTGCCCGGTCTTATCGGTTACAATGTCCGACCGGGGAGTTTTATCCCATTAACTGACACTTACTAGGGCAGCGTGTCCGCATTTATTACAATACAGAGAAACCATGAACTTTTTCCGAGGCGTTTTAGCAAAGATTCTTATACCGGTGATTGCCATCACCATCGTTTTGGTAGTCGTGATTGTTACGGTAAGTACTCTCGCCTTTTCCCAATTCGCACATGACAATTTTGACCGCGAAATTAAGGCGATTTCCGACAACATCGAACGCGACCTTCTCTCGTTGCGGATTATGGCAAGCGACCAAGTCAGCAGCATTGCCGGACACATGGATATGGTTGCGGCAATCAAAGCAGGAAGCCACGAAAAAGTGGGTGCCGTTGTAACCGGATTTGAGTCAAGACGACGATGCACCTTTTTTACGATCCTTGATGCGGAAGGAAAGGTACTTTACCGAACCAGTCGTCCTGAACAATACGGAGACTCCCAGACCGACCTACGTTGTGTCAAGGATGTCATGACGAAGAAAAAGCCCTGCGTCCTTTATGAATCCACTCCGAACGTTCTTTTGGGAATTCGTGCCGCAACCCCCATATTCGATGAAAATGGTCAATTTATCGGAATTGCCACCGGCGGTTTTCGATTGGATACCCTTGACTGGGTCGATCAAATGCAAAAATTGTACAATGCCCACTGTACGGTCTTTCTCGATGACGTACGAATCGCCACGACAGTTACCAAACCAGACAGTACGGAACGAGCCATTGGAACCAAATTGAACAATCAACCTATCTATGACAAAGTGGTCAAAAACAAGGAAATAGAGTTCCGTGAGGCACCCGTCCAAGGGGTTTCCATGAAAGTGTTTTATGGTCCCGTTTTTAATGAAGGGGACGATAAGGTCATGGGGATGGTCTTCGCCGGTATCCCTACGGCACGTCAAGCCGAAGTCATTCAGCAGAACCTATTGCATAACCTTTCCATTACGATTATCGGACTCATGGTTTTCGTCGGCGTTGTGTTTTGGGTTGTTCAGGCAATCGTCGCTCCCATCCGAAAAATGACGAAAGCCGCCGAAGAGTTGGCGGATGGTAATCTTGATGTCGATCTCCATGTGAATACAAAGGATGAGACGGCAATTTTAGCAGCGGCATTTCAGCACGTGGCAACGTCCTTAAAATCGAAAACGGAAGTGGCTCTTGCCATTGCTCAAGGCGACCTGACCGTCTGGGTGCCGCTCCGCTCGGAACAGGATGCGTTAGGAATGTCTTTAATTCGGATGCGGTACAGCCTCTTTGATTCAATCAGGGAATTGACCGAACTGACCAAGACGGTTTTTGAAGAAGCCGCCAATCTTGACCGCGCCAACCAGGCACTGGTTCAAAACACCAACCTCAGTGCCGGTCAACTCAAAGATATTTCGGAAACGATTCGTTCGCTTCACGCTCAAACGGTGCAGAACGCCGAACATGCGAGAAATGCGGAAAACTTGACCACGTCAGCAAAGAGTGCCTCAAATGACGGTTGCGAGAAGATGGGACGCATGGTGCAAGCGATGGGTGCCATCACGAAGAGTTCCGAAGAAATCAAAAACATTATTCGGGTAATCGATGACATTGCATTCCAAACGAACCTGCTGGCACTGAACGCCGCCGTCGAAGCAGCCCGCGCAGGGCAGCACGGAAAAGGGTTTGCGGTAGTCGCCGAAGAAGTCCGAAATCTGGCTTCGCGAAGTGCCAAGGCAGCAAGCGAAACCGCCGGTTTGATCGAGGAGTCGAATCAACAGGTCGGTTTGGGAAGCAACGTTGCTCGTGAGACTTCCGAATCGCTCACGCTGATTACCGACCAGGTTGACCAAATCAGCCAAATCGTTACTGCCATTTCGGAAGAATCGGATCAACAGGCGAAGCATTTGGGACAAACGACCAACACCGTCGCCCAGGTCAGTGCAACAGCAGATGCCAACACGCAAAGTGCGACGGATGTTTCCGGGGTGGTTACATTGATTACCGAGACGGCACAGCGGCTTGATGTCATTATCAAGCATTTCAAATCGAATGAGGGCGGAAAGGTAATGCTACCGGGAGGATCGTATGATGGTTACATTCCGGCACAAGGTATGTTCCCGCCGCATGCTTGATAATTTTCCGATATGCGTCTAAAATGAGGGGCAATCGTCCCTCTTTTTCTCTCTTATCAACAATGAATCGCAGAAATCTATTGAAAACATTTGCGTTGGGTGCCATCGGTGCGTCCGCTAGTTCACTTGCCGCCCAGGAATCTCCACAAGGACGCGGACCACTGCGCCGTCGGCAAGCCGGTGGTTCCTCGACACTGCGCCCCCTGCGGATGGGAGTGGCTTCCCTGCATACACCGGACAACGACCCGGAAGCCTGGGCACAGAAAGCGTTAGACCGAAAGTTTCGGGCTGTAAATGCGCCCAATGTAAAACTCGACGACAAAGACCGCATCAAAGCATTCATCGCCGCAGTTCAGAAGCGGGACATCATTTTTGCGGAAGTCGGTCGCTGGGTCAATCTGCTGGATGCCGACTCCGAAAAGCGGGCACAGAATCTGCAAACCGTTACGGACGGTCTCGCTTTGGCGGACGAACTCGGCGCAAAGTGTTGCGTGGATACTGCCGGGAGTTTCAACAAGGAAACTCGGTCGGGTCCGCATCCGAAAAATGTCAGCAAGGAGTTTTTCGACCTCGCCGTCGAGAACGCACGGAAAATTATTGATGCCGTAAAACCGAAGCGGGCAAAATTTTCCTACGAAATGATGGGCTGGGCGATTCCCGACACGGCGGACAGTTATCTGCGGCTCATCAAAGCGATTGACCGACCCGGCTTCGGCGTGCATCTCGACATTGCCAACATGGTCAATTCGCCGGACAAGTTTTGGAACACTACACGTTTAATCAACGAGGCGTTCGACAAACTTGGTTCACAGGTCGTGAGTGCGCACTTTAAGGACCTTCGCTGGGAACCGGAGATGAACGTCCATTTTGTCGAATGTGTGATTGGCGAAGGGGACATCGACTTCGGAACATACCTTACCCGGATGGCAAAGTTGCCGCAAGATGCACCGGTGATGATCGAACACATGAAGGGTGCCGAAGAGTACGACCGTTGCCGAGACCATCTCTTCAAGGTCGGTGAAAGCGTCGGAGTGAGTTTCTTCGGATAATGCCGAGATTGTGTTACGCGTGAAAGGTATGCAATCGACCTCCGGGCGATTGTGTCGGCGATAGTCGACCGAACACGCTGTGTTGCCGCCCGGAGAACCGAGCCGGATTGGCGGTCAGCAACCTACCTTTGCCGACCCAAAAAGAAAGCGGGATATGGTATAATCGAAAAACTGTTTTCACCACACGGAGTCATTATGAAACATTTCATTTTCATCACCACCATTGCTTTGGCTATGTCGAACAGCGTACACGTATTGTCTAACGACGCAACCGTTCCGATTTACATCGGCACTTACACGCGCGGAGAAGACGGAGCGAAAGGCGTTTATCTGACGCAACTCAACCCACAAGACGGGAGTCTTGCCGAACCGAAACTCGTTGCCGAAGCGGCAAATCCCACGTTTCTGGCAAAACATCCGACGCTGCCCCGGCTTTATGCGACAAGTGAACAGGGGCAAGCGAGCGGCAGTCTTGTCCATGCGTTTGCCATCGAACCGGCAACCAACGCTTTGACGAAACTCAATGAGCAGTCCGTTCCTGCTCGCG
>Ga0082212_10011777_pt1 | contig 11065 bp, 7 predicted proteins | sample TergutNt197P3_FD_71548 | JGI IMG/M metagenome (GOLD analysis project Ga0082212, IMG submission 71548) | Neocapritermes taracua P3 segment gut microbial communities from Petit-Saut dam, French Guiana - Nt197 P3 | ecosystem: Host-associated > Arthropoda: Insects > Digestive system > Gut ... | reverse complement strand
CACGTTGTATATTAAAGAGAATGAAGTCGATTTCATCCGTTTCAAAACAGATTTACTATTGAAAGAAGCAGGAAACGATCCTATTCAAAAAGCAAGTCTGATCAAGGATATCATGGAATCGGTCGCCATTATTCCCGAAAATATTGTCCGTTCCGTCTATATAAAGGAATGTAACCAACTGCTGGAAGTAAGCGAACAGGTATTGATTGATGAAGTAATCAAAATACGTAACCGCAGAAAAAGCGCTTCTCAGTTGATTAAAGAAAGGGAACAGCGTGATTTGAGACCGGTACATCCTGCAAAGGAAATGACTTCACCGGATGAAATGGCAGACAATGGCGAAAAGGAAAAAGAAGATATCAACGTCAGCATAACGAAAAAGCAATATCCTTTCAGAAAATATGAAGCAGCGTTAATCAGTTACATTATCCATTACGGCGAACGGATACTGTTTTTAGCAAATAATCAGGAGATGGACGATCATACAACATCCAATGTTCGCGTGGCGGAATATATCCACACTGAATTGGCATATGATGCAATAGAAATACAGTTGCCTGTTTATAAACGAATTTTGGATGAAGCGGTCGCATATTGTGATGAGGAATCATTTATCGCCTCACATTATTTTCTGACACATGCCGATCTTGAAATCAGCGAAATAGCTGCCAATATGATGAGTAGTAAATATCAGTTAAGCAAACGTTTCGAAGACCCGTCTGACCTTGTCCCGAGGCAGACAAATCTGACCGATGATCAGCAAAGAGCGAAAATTGCAGAGCGTAAGAAAGAAAAAGAACGCGAACAGTTGGAACGATGGATTATACGTGATATATTTGCACTGAAAAATGTACATGTTAAAAAGGAAATAGATGAAATAAACAGGCTGATCAAAGCATCCCGGTCGGACGATGAAAAATTGATTTTTATGAAAAAGAAAATGGAATTGGACGCCCTTCATTGTTTTTTGTGCAAAGAATTGGGAGACAGGGTTGTAACAGGTATTGCGCAGTGAAAGGGTTAGTAGGTTAAATGGTAAAAAAATAGTAGTAATTAAGATATTAATGAGATGTATTTTGTAGAAGCAATAGAAGTTGTGAAGCAGTTTGCGAATCATCGCGCGCTGAACAAGGTAAGCATCCATGTTCCGCAAGGGTTGATTTTCGGTCTGCTGGGTCCAAACGGTGCAGGTAAGACAACGCTGATTCGTATCATTAACCGGATAACGACGCCCGACAGTGGCGAGATATTGTTTGAGGGGCGACCATCGCAATCGTCTGATATGTATCGTATCGGATATTTGCCGGAAGAACGGGGTTTATACAAGAAAATGAAAGTGGGCGACCAGGCGGTTTATCTGGCTCAACTTAAAGGTCTTACAGCGCAGGAAGCAAAACGTCGCCTGCAAATCTGGTTTGAGAAGTTCGATATCACGGGATGGTGGAACAGGAAAGTGGAGGAATTATCGAAAGGGATGCAACAGAAAGTTCAGTTTATCGTGACGGTTATCCATGAACCGGATTTATTAATCTTTGACGAGCCTTTCAGCGGTTTTGATCCCGTTAATACAGAGCATCTAAAACAGGAAATCCTCGCGTTGAAGGCGCTCGGTCGCACAATCATTTTTTCAACGCACAACATGGCTTCGGTCGAGGAGATATGCGACGGGATAGCCCTGATTAATAAATCCGAAGTTGTCCTGTCGGGTTCCGTCGACGAAGTCCGCAACCGTTTCAAGTTGAATACGTTCAATGTAAATGTTTTGAACAGCAGTTTTGAGGAGTCGCCCGACTACTATTCTGTCATTTCGTCAACGCCCGGTGCCAATCATACGCTGAGTGTCCGTATTCGCAAGGAAAAGCCTATCAGCAACTCCGGGTTACTGGCTATTTTGGCGCAACGGCATGAGATTTTTTCATTCACGGAAGAATTACCTTCCATGAACGATGTGTTTCTGCAAGTAGTTGCCAATAAACCAATCAATTAGTAGAGTTTTGAGTTTAGTTAGTAGAGTTTAGAGTTTAGAGTTTAGTTAGTAGAGTTTAGAGTTTAGTTGGTAATCATATGAATAAAATAGGAATAGTTATCAAAAGGGAATATCTGCAACGCGTAACAAAGAAGTCGTTTATCATTCTTACCCTTTTTGCGCCGATACTGTTTGCGGCGCTGGTATTCGTACCCTTATGGCTTTCGTCCATCAAAAGCAGCGATACATTTAATGTGGCGATTGTGGATCGTACAGGCAAGTATGCGTCTTTATTCAAAGACACGGATTCGTTTCATTTTCAAAGTTTCGACCGTTCCGAATCAATGGAAATTCATAAAGAAAATCACACCGGCATTTTTGCTTTTCTTGAAATAACCGATGACTTGCTGAATAATCCGAAAGCGGTTACACTTTATTCGGAGAAACAAATCCCGGCAGACTTGAAAAGGGAGGTTAACCGCACGCTGAGTCAATATCTTGAAAATGAGAAACGTGCATCGTTCAACATCCCCAACTTGGATGAGATCATACAAAGCAGTCGCGTGAACATGGATGTTCAGACGATCAAATGGGGGAAGGACGGTACGGCTACGGAATCGTCATCGGGGCTTGCAAGCGCCATCGGCATGATGTTGACAATCATCATCTATATGTTTATTCTGATGAGCGGGGCGATGGTGATGCAAAGTGTGATGGAAGAAAAGACGAATCGAATTGTAGAAGTGATGATTTCGTCATTGCGTCCATTTGATCTGATGATGGGTAAAATCATTAGTATGGGACTGGTTTGTCTGACGCAATTACTTGCCTGGTGCGTGCTTACAATGGCATTGGTCAGTGTTGGCGGGGTATTTTTTGGGACAAATGCCAGTCAAAATGCGATGGCTTTGCAAAACGGTATGCAATCCGGCATGACGGAACTGCATGCCGTGACAGGTTTATTATCCAAGCTGAGTTCTTTTAATTTTGTGGAGATAATCATTTATTTTATTCTGTTTTTCATAGGCGGATACATTTCGTATTCGTCCCTGTTTGCCGCTATCGGTTCGGCTGTCGACAATCACGAAGATTCGCAACAGTTCATGATGCCGATGATGCTTTTCATCATATTTGCACTATACGCCGGTATTTACAGCGGACAGAATCCGGATGGTCCTTTGGCATTCTGGTGCTCGTTCTTACCGTTTACTTCGCCAATGGTGATGATGGTACGCATCCCGTTCGATATTCCCTTTTGGCAAATACTTGTTTCATTGGTATTATTGTATGCTTCCGCCCTGTTTTTCGTATGGGTATCTGCCAAGATTTACCGTATCGGCATCTTAATGTACGGCAAGAAACCCAGTATCAGGGAGATAATACGATGGGTGAGATATTAATGCAACGAAGTACAAAATAAATTCGATTATTTTTTTGAACAATAGTCGAAAAAATCAGTTGCTTTCAGCTCTGTCATGAATTGTTGCATCTGTTCGTCGCTCAGGTTTCGGACGGGCAGGCGGTAATTGCCGCAATCCATTCCAACCGCTTTCATGAATGCTTTTCCGGTACTTCCGCCATAGCGATGCAGGAATGTAATGTAATCGATTGCTTTCAATTGCAGACGTCGTGCATTATCGATGTCTGATTGATTATACGCATCAATGATTTGACGGAATAACGGCGACATGAAACCGTAAGTACTGCCAACGGCTCCTTTTGCGCCGATTACCAAAGCCGATAACAGCATTTCGTCGCGTCCCCATAAAATATCGTATTTCCTGTTTTTAAATTCTAAACATCGCTGAAAATCCATCACATTTTCATAGGTAAACTTGATACCTGCAAAATTCGGTATTTGACCGTCTACCAGTTGTAATAAGTCATACATATTATAATATACATCGGTGAAAGCAGGAATGTGGTAGTAATAGAAAGGCAAATCGGTAGCCGCAGCCACTTCACCGCAGAAAGCGGCCAGTTCAGGTACGCCGGTAGGTTTGAAGTAATACGGCGCCGTGATTGAAATGGCGTCAAGACTGCAATCTTTCGCAACACGCGCCAGTTTCTGACAATCCTTCACTGAAGTACCTCCCAGAAACCCTATGATTTTGAAATTGTTAGTTTTGTACTTACTCCATTCTCCGAACAATTTTTTTTTCTCTTCAAAAGTCAAAGCCGATGATTCGCCTGTGGTACCACAGATGAAAACGCCGGCAATGCCGTTGTCTTTATAAAATTGTTGTAAACGGCCTATCATGGCTGTATTAACTTCTCCGAATGCGTCAAAAGGTGTAAATGGCGCTGCAATTAATCCTTCAATATGATCCATTTTATATTACTTAATAGGTAGATGTAAAAATTTTTTGCAAAGATATGAAAAATATTTGGATTTTATGTACTACATATCAAAAAAAGTTTTTATCTTTGTGGCGTAATTAAAATTATTACTGTTGAAATATGGATACGCTATTCATGGAAGGAACTTTAGCCGAGCAAACTGAAAAAAAGATGCTGGCATATATTGCCAGGAACAACTATAAAATTGGTGAAGTTCTTCCTACCGAGGATGAATTTACCGACTTGCTGGGCGTTAGCCGGGTGGTAATCCGCGAAGCACTGAGCCGTTTGCGTATGCTGGGTATTGTGGAAACACGCCGAAAGAGGGGTACCGTACTCAAGTCGCCCGATTTTTTTGGAGGTATGCAAACCATTATCAATTCCGGTACATTACAGGAGAATGCGCTGCGCGATTTGTTCGAACTGCGGCTGATGCTTGAAATAGGGATGGCCGATTTCATTTTCATGCGTAAAACCGAAGATGATTTGGATGTGTTGCAAACGATTGTCGATAAAGATGAATTGACGCTCAATACTGAAGAATCCATCCGGTTAGACATCAAGTTTCACAGTACCTTGTACAAAATTTCGGGGAATAAGTCGCTAATCCAGTTTCAGCAGTTGCTCGAACCGCTGTTTTCCATTTATGCGCCTCGAAAAAGGAATTGGAAGGTAAAGCAAATCATACAGCATCCCGGATTGCTTGAGATTTTGCGTTCAGGCAGTCCGGAAGCTTTCCGCACTGCGATGCGCCTGCATCTGAATACACAGTTTGAAAGCATGTCGACCATTTTCAGCAAAAACGGAAATACGTAACGAAACGATTGTACTTATGACTGCCCGATACTTTAAACAGCTTGTTATTTCATGCTTTTTGCTCTCATCTTTTTACGGAGCAAAAGCCGAATCATCCTCGTTTATCTGGAAAGACTATCCTGCTTTGCCTCCATTAGCCGGTTCAAATGTGCAGGCCGGGCTGGCTGTACCCTTTGCAGGGATACACAATGGAGTGTTATTAGTAGCCGGAGGTTCCAATTTCTCGATAACCCCCCTGACCGAAGGGGGCGAAAAACAATATCACGACGAGGTATATGTATTATATAATGTAGGGCAGGCAGATGCCAAATGGGAAGTGCTCAGCGTCCGGTTCCCCTATCCTGTTGCCCATGGTGTCAGCATCGGCACTTCAAAAGGAATAGTTTGCATTGGCGGAAAAGATGCTACACGGCAATTGGCAAAAGTGACGTTAATGAGTTGGGATACAGGGGCGCGAAACGTAACCTTTACTGTTTTGCCCGACTTGCCCTATACAAATGCCGATATGGGAGGCGCGCTGATCGGTAATATGATATATGTATTGGGCGGGTCAATAGACGGGAAGCCGGGAACATACGGCGCCTGTCTCGACCTGACCAACGAAAAGGCGGGGTGGCAGCGGATACCCGATATTCCCGGGATGGCGCGCTTGCAACCCGTTGTTGCTGCACAGAACGCCGGGGATGAAACCTGTCTGTATGTTTTTGGGGGTTATCATTTTGATGCAGAAAAGGATGCATCACCGGATATTTTGACGGATGCGTATTGTTTCATCCCCTCTCAAAAACAATGGTCAAGAATCCCGGACATTGTGATCGACGGGCAACCCCGCGCAGTAGCGGGCGCATCGGCCATACCCATTGGGACGGGGCATATCCTGTTTTCTGGAGGCGTGAATCGGGAGAGGTTTAATCCCGTATTGTTTACATACCATACGATTACCGGAAGATATGTAAAAGTAGCAACCGTTCCGTGGCAACCGACTGTCGGTTCGGTCATGTTGAAATCGGGTAGCGAGTTTGTATTGGTGAACGGCGAGATCAAACCCGGTGTGCGTACTGGCGAAGTGCACGGTGCGCAATTGAAAACCGATGCGAATTTTGGCTGGATCAATTACACCGTGCTGTTCCTATATCTGATTGGCATGTTGCTGATCGGGTATTACTTTATGAAAAAAAGCAGTGGAGAGACAGATGATTTTTTTAAGGGAGGGCAACGTATTCCGTGGTGGGCGGCAGGAATCAGTATATTTGCCACAGCGTTGAGTTCCATCACGTTCCTGTCGATTCCCGCCAAGAGTTACGCAACCGACTGGCGGATGCTGATTTTCAACCTGACCATCATCCTTGGTGCGCCGATTGTCATACGCTATTACCTGCCGTTTTTCCGAAAACTGAAGGTTGCTTCGGCTTATCAGTATCTGGAAATGCGTTTCAATCGTATGGTACGGTATTTTGCCTCGGCGATGTTCTGCCTGTTTATGATCACCCGCATTGCCATCGTGCTGTTCCTGCCATCGCTGGCGCTCCATGCGGTAACCGGCATCAATGTGTATTTCTGCATCCTGATGATGGGGCTGATCACGATTGCCTACTGTACGATGGGTGGCGTGGAAGCCGTTATCTGGGCTGATGTCATTCAGGGATTTGTGCTGGTATTTGGTGCGCTGATTGCGTTGGCTTTTATGATTAACGGTACGGAGGGTGGATTGGGCGGATTTTTCACAACTGCTTCCGAAGCTGGCAAGTTTCGCACGTTCGACTTCGATTTCAACTGGGCGCAACCGGTATTCTGGGTTGCGCTGCTGGGCGGATTTGCCAACCAGTTGATTACCTACACCAGCGACCAGTCGGTCATACAGCGTTACATGACCACGAAAGACCAACATTCGGCTGCCAGTGGTATCTGGCTCAACGGTATCCTGTGTATTCCCGTCTCCCTGCTGTTTTTCCTGATTGGCGCGGGATTATTTACTTTCTACAAAAGCAATCCGGCGAATCTGGATATATCCATACAAAACCAGGATGCCATTTTCCCGCATTTTATGGTAACAGAATTGCCGGTGGGATTGGCCGGACTGCTCATTGCCGCAGTTTTCTCGGCGGCTATGTCCACGCTTTCGGCCAACATCAATTCGGTATCGACGGCAGTTACGGAGGATTTTTTCCAGCAGTTACGCCGTAACCTGACGGAGAAGACCCGTATGCGCATCGCCCGCGTATCGGGCATACTGGTAGGCCTGATCGGAACCGGTTTCGCGCTCGGCCTCGCTACCTGGGACATCAAATCGCTCTGGGACCAGTTCAATGTTTACCTCGGCCTGCTTACCAGCGGATTGGGCGGCCTGTTCCTGATGGGCATCTTCACCAGACGCATCAACGGAGCGGCAGCCATGACAGGCTTGCTGGCAAGCATTGTTATTCTGCTTGTGCTAAGAAGTTATACACAGGTTTCGTTTTTGCTGTTCGGATTCATCGGATTGGTAACAAGTTTTGTTATCGGATGGGGCGCCAGTTATCTGTATAAAAAAGAAAGTGATCTTTCAAAAATAATTTAGTATTAACATATAATTATATAGCTTATGGAGAAAAAAAAGAGAATTAGCAGCATTAAAAAAGGCGGGAAAATGCCAATCTCACCCGCCTCAAGTGTTTCAATTTTAATCTATTTAACCAAATTCAGTGTAAACAATTAAATTAAAACTTTATGCAAATTAAGCAATTTTTCAGAACTCGACCAAAAAAAAAGATGGCGAGTGTTAAAAGATGTATCGCTGTTGTACTTTTCATGTTGATGCAAATCTCCGTGATCCATGCACAGCAAGATGTTACTGTTACGGGTTCGGTTCTCGATGACGAAGGACAACCGCTTCCCGGTGTTTCAATTATCGTAAAGGGAACCACAATTGGAGTTTTTAGCGATGTGGATGGAAACTTTTCGATAAAGACAGAAAAGGGCGCTACGCTTACCTTCTCCTTTGTTGGTTTTATTACGCAGGAAAAGGTAGTAGCAGACAATACACAGTTGTCAATCGTTCTTTCTACTGATGTGGTTATGTTGGACGATGTGGTTGTAGTTGCATATGGCAGACAGTCCAGAAGAACTTTGACTTCTTCAGTTTCAAAGGTGAATACAAAGGAACTGGAAAACATGTCGGTGGCAAATGTGATGGAAGCCTTAAAAGGGAAAATTGCAGGCGCGCGTATTTACAGTTCTTCCGGTCAACCAGGTGAAACTCCAACGATTATCATACGCGGCGGTTCTTCTATTAATAGAAGTAATACGCCATTGATATTGGTTGATGGTTTTGAAAGAGGTTATAATGAGATCAATCCGAATGATATCGAGTCTATACAGGTATTGAAGGATGCTGAATCAACAGCTTTGTATGGATCAAGGGCATCAAACGGTATTGTGTTGATAACTACGAAAAAAGGAACTGCATCAACGGCTCCAAAAATTAGTTTTCTAACAGATTTTTCAACGCAAAATATCGAAAGATATTATAATATGACGAATGCTGAAGAATATCTGTCGATTATTCGCCCAAGTATTGCTCTTAGTCCAAATTTTGCTTGGAATGATGCGGATAATTATGGGTTTAGTGGAGGAAATACATCTTTATCATCATTTACAACGAGGTACTTACAACCCGGCGAATCGGTACCTTCAGGATGGAAATCCATGATTGATCCGATTGATCCATCCAGGACTTTGGTTTTTCAGGATAACAATATGGTAAATGTAGCATTCAGTCCAGCTTTACGTCAAAACTATTATCTTGGTGTAGATGGTGGCGACACTAAGTTGCGATATGCTGGTTCTGTTGGATACACCGACGACCAGGGGGTTGCCATGTCGTCCGGTTGGAATCGTTTTTCGACACGTGGTTCAGCCAGTCTGACCATTCGGAGAAACTTGAGAGCATATTCAGAATTTAGTTTTCAGAGAAGTACCACGAAGGATTACAGTAGTCAGAATGATGCTATTGGACGTTCGTTGTACTTGGCGCCAACTCAACGCTTATATAACGATGATGGGACTCCTGCCGTAGGATTCAATGCAACAGCAGCTCCAATGCCATGGTGGGTAAATGCACACCAGCGAAATACTGTGTTGCGCCAAACCACTATTGCTGGCGGGTTAGATTGGGATATTACCGAACATTTAATGGCAACAGCTACAGGAACCACTTATTTTTCTTCAACAGAGTTTGATGGATTCCAAAGAGCAAACGAATACAATAGCCTTCGACCGGCAACTTCAACATTAAATGATACGTGGAGAAATCAATACGAAGGATTATTAAAGTATTCCAATGTATTTGGCCAACATAGTCTGACAGGTTTGTTAGGCGTGTCATATATGAATGTAAAGTGGAAATATTTAGGCGCTTCTGCTCAGGGCGCCAGTTCGGATAAAGTTGAAACATTAAATGCCGCTCCTCAAAAAACGGATGCATCTTCCTCGAAATCCGAAGAAGTACTTGCCAGTGTCTTTGGTAGAATCAATTACAATTACAAAAGCAAATATTTGTTGTCTGCATCACTGCGTCGCGATGGTTCGTCGCGTTTTGGCGCAAACAACAAATGGGCTTATTTTCCGGGAGCTTCTGTCGGCTGGGTTATTTCAGAGGAAAACTTTCTGAAAGGAAACGATACTTTTTCTTTTCTGAAATTACGATCCAGTATCGGACAAACCGGTAATAATGATGTTGGATTATATACTGCGCAGGGCGAGTATTCAGTTGGATACAGATACAATGGCGACCCTGGGATTTTGAATACGACGATGCCCAACCAAAATCTTACTTGGGAAACAACCACGCAGGTTGATCTCGGGTTAGATGCCGGATTCATGAAAGACCGTCTTTTGCTGACCTTCGATATATTCAATAAGAGGACCGATAATTTGATATTTAGCAAACCTTTGCCCAATACTTCCGGCTTTTCGTCTATTACAACAAACATTGGCTCTGTCAGATTTTATGGCTTTGATGTTGAACTGACTTCTAAAAATATTCAAAAAAAGGATTTTTCATGGGAAACGAGTTTTGCCTGGGGTTTTGTTAAAAACAAGGTGGTTGCGTTACCCGATAATGGAATAGAAAAAAACAGGATTGGTGGTTATGTGCTTGGTGATGAAAGATTTGGCGGAATTGCAGAAGGCGAACCTCTTTACCGGTTTTACGGTTATAAAGTCGATTATTTGATTGATACAGATGCACAGGCAGCCACTGCCCGTTATGATGACCGGGCAAGAGGATGGGACTACAATACCCAAACCTATACGCAAGGTAAAAAATTTGCCGGCGATTATGAGTGGTGCGATCGAAACGGAGATGGTATCATATCGGCCAACGATTTATTTGAATTGGGCGTCACCGTACCACATTCAACGGGCGGTTTGAGTAATACCTTTTCTTATAAGGGTTTTACGTTGCGTATTTATATGGATTGGGCGCTGGGACATTCACAACAGGAGGTTAATTTCAGAGCCCAAATGCAACCTACCTTTAACGGTAATGTCAATTTTCACCGTTATGCATTTGATGCGTGGAAACAGCCTGGCGATGCAGCCAAAACCAAATGGGCCAGGATGACTTTGGATAATTCAGAAAATTACAACTATGGAAGAGACAGTAATATGAATACATTCAAAGCCGATTATTTATGTCTAAGGGATATCTCGTTAGGATATGATTTGCCGCGAAAACTAATTGATAAGATTCAAGTGTACAAAGCAACCGTTTTTATCTCCGGTAATAATATCAAGTATTTTTCAGAGGTAGAAGCAACAAGTCCTGAAAATGCGTTTGTGGGTAATTCATACTCATATCCGCCGGTCAGACGCTTAACAGCAGGTTTAAAAGTAGTGTTTTAATCATTCGTTAAAAATATTAATAAAATGAAAAAAAGAATTAAATTTTACAGTTTATCCCTT
>Ga0082212_10011776_pt1 | contig 11065 bp, 10 predicted proteins | sample TergutNt197P3_FD_71548 | JGI IMG/M metagenome (GOLD analysis project Ga0082212, IMG submission 71548) | Neocapritermes taracua P3 segment gut microbial communities from Petit-Saut dam, French Guiana - Nt197 P3 | ecosystem: Host-associated > Arthropoda: Insects > Digestive system > Gut ... | reverse complement strand
CTTTGATTTTGATCGCTTTGGCAGTGGCATCTTCCGTGCTACCCCCCGCCAGGCAGACCTGATGATCGTTGCTGGTACTGTTTCTGCCAAGATGGCCCCTGTAATAAAGACCATCTATGACCAAATGCCAGAGCCTAAGTGGGTGATTGCCATGGGTTCATGTGCCACCTGTGGCGGCCCCTTTGACAGCTATGCCACCATTCAGGGGGTTGATAAAATAGTCCCCGTTGATGTTTATATCCCGGGATGTCCGCCACGCCCTGAGAGCTTGATTTACGGATTCATGAAGCTGCAGGACAAGATAATGAACTCAAGTCTTGCCGACAAGTACCGTGAACTCTTTGAACCAACCAATCAGCCTATTTCTGAGGGATCGTAAAATGTCATACATACATGATCCCAGCACTGCACCAAACGCCATCGTGACGATTCCTGCAACTGCCCCTGTGCCAGGACTTGCAGCTCATGCCGCTGACCAGAGAGCAGTCGAGGCCGCAGAAGAGGCCAAATGGCAAAAAATGCAAGCTGACTACGAAACCGCCAGGACAAAGGCCGAATCTGAGGGCAAAGAACCGCCGAAGCCCCCTGTTCGCTCTGCTGCAAAACCTGACTACGAAATGCAGTGGCCCTCTCCAATGGAGTCTCAGGATCAGGATTTACAGACATTGAGGGAATTATTGGGTGATTCAGTTGAAGAAGCATTTGAACAGGCCGGAGAAATAGTCTGCCAGATAAAGAAAGAAGCCATATTGCAGACCCTCACACATGTCAATCAGGAAGTATCCCTCCGCTACGAAATGCTCTCAGACATGACCGCCACTCACTATCCTGCGGGCGATGGTTTTGCATATTCAGTGGTCTATCACTTAACCAGCATAAGGAGGCGCAAGAGACTCAGGCTCCGAGTACTCATGCCAGAGGGCTTTGAGCCTGAAAGTGCCACCCAGGTATATGCCGGAGCCAACTGGCTGGAGCGTGAAATATTTGATATGTTAGGCATTCGCTTCGTCAATCACCCAGACATGACACGCATCCTATGCCCGGAGGACTGGGAGGGGCACCCCTTAAGGAAAGACTATCCAGTAGTCGGTCTGGGGCAGCGGGACATAGACTACCGCGAAGACCGCTCTGGCAAGTTAATGCGAAGTGCCATGGAGGCTGCTGGCCACCGTGGGATTAACCTCAAGCCAATCAAGGCCGAGTAATTCCGGCCCGATTTACCGATTCCGTCTGAAACCACCAAATCCATCTGCCAGGAGTTCTACAGTGTTCAAAAGTCAGGAGATGGAAATAAACATGGGCCCTCAGCACCCATCCACCCATGGTGTGCTGCGCCTGAAATTGAGACTGGATGGCGAAACTGTCAAATACTGTTATCCGGTCATCGGCTATCTGCATCGTGGTGTTGAAAAAATATGCGAAAACAAAGCATTTTCCCAGGGCCAGGTCTGGACTGACCGCATGGACTACTGTTCTGCCATTTCTAACAATCTGGGATGGGCAGAAGCTATCGAAAAGCTGTTTGGGATAACTGTTCCCAGGCGCGCCAAATATTTGCGTACAATGCTCAATGAGCTGAACCGCCTGAACAGCCACCTGCTTTGGCTTGCCACCCATGCGATGGATATCGGAGCCTTGACGGTATTTTTATACTGCTTTAGAGACCGAGAAAAGATATTGGACATTTTTGAGGCATTTTGCGGCTCGAGACTGACAACTTCGGCGATGCGTATCGGCGGACTCCTTGAGGATATCCCCGAAGGCTTTGAAAAGATGGTCATGGGCGCGCTAGCCGATATTCGCTCAGGCATGGAAGAATATGAAACCTTGCTCTCTGAAAACCGCATCTGGCTGAAGCGCACCGTTGGGGTGGCCCGACTGAGTGCAGACGATTGCCTGGCCTACGGAGTCACCGGGCCTATGCTGCGGGCGGCAGGTGTAGCCTACGACATCAGGAAAGCTCACCCATATGCGGCCTACAACGAAATGAAGTTTGAGATACCCACTAAAACAGAAGCCGACACCTACGCCAGATATTTAGTCCGCCTGGAAGAAATGCGCCAGAGCATAAACATTGTAGAGCAATGCCTTGGGGGTCTGCCTGAAGGGCCGGTCATGGCTAAACTTCCAAAAACCCTTAAATCCGAAGTGGGAGAGGTCTATCACCCCACCGAGGCTCCCAAGGGAGAAATAGGCTATTACCTAGTGAGCGAAAAGGGCGGGACTAATCCGTACCGCTTCCATGTCAGGACACCTGGGTTCATGAACCTGCAAGCCATTCCCCTGATGGTGCGGGATGCCCTTGTCGCAGACGTTGTTGCCGCCATTGGCACCCTGGACGTGGTGCTGGGCGAGATTGATCGCTAGGAGATTTGGATATGCAGGAAGCCACATTACTCCAAACCCTCGTGATTACTGCGATTCAGGTAATCATGGTCGTTACCTTTATTTTCGTTGTCGTTCCCTTAACCATTTTTGCAGAACGAAAAGTAATAGGTTTTCTACAACAGCGGCTAGGTTCTACCCGCATCGCTGGCAAACTCATTGGTATTTCCGGCCTTCAGAACCGTGCCATGTGGGCGATGGGCAAATTCCCCATCATTCATTACTTCAGAGGCATCCCTGGCTTGGCGGGGGATATATGCAAACTTCTGTTTAAGGAAGATGTAAAGCCAGCCAAAGCAGACAGACTAGTCTATTTGATAGCCCCTGCCATTGCCATGGTTGCTGCCGTGATGACCTACTCCGTAGTTTGTTTTTATCCGGGGACTCTCTTTGCTATCCCATCTTCGTTACCAATTATTGGCGAAATACCCCTCATAGGCGGGTTGCCCGTCTCCGGTATGATTGCAGAAGTAAATGTTGGCATACTTATTCTTCTTGGCTTTGCCAGTGTGGGTGTCTATGGCATAGTCCTGGGGGCATGGGCTTCAAATTCAAAATATTCGCTCCTGGGCGGTCTGCGAAGTGCAGCCCAGATGGTTAGCTATGAAGTGCCTCTAACCATCAGTCTGCTTGTTCCCGTCATATTGACAGGCAGCTTGAACTTTTATGAAATGGGTTCATTGACGGCCATGGAGATGTCCCCCTGGGCAGTCCCATCTCTGTTTGCAGGATTTTTTATTTACATGACATGCGGGTTTGCCGAGACAAACAGGCTCCCCTTTGACATGCCTGAAGCTGAAAGCGAACTGATAGCCGGCTTCCATACGGAATATTCAGGCATGAGGTTTGGGTTGTTCTACCTTGCAGAGTATATCAACATGTCCATTGTTTCGGCCATAGCGTCATCGTTTTTTCTGGGCGGTCCCTGGCTCTTGCCCTTTGGCTTGCAAGGCATTGTCCAGGACTTTCTCATAGTCAACATGCCTGGTCTGGCCGACTGGTGGCTGGTTGAGTGGATTATGCAGCCCCATTGGTTCTACTTTGTTGCCAAGGTATTTACCATACTCTTTGTCTTTATTTGGGTTCGCGGCTCATGGCCCCGCTACAGGTATGACCAGATCATGTCTGTCGCGTGGAAATATCTGATACCACTGACGCTTGTCAATCTTGTTGCAGCGGGCTTGATCCGCTACTTTGCCTGAGGTTAAGCGGATGAAAAAGTTCCTCAAGACATTGATTCCTGTCGAACTCGCCAAGGGCATGTTGTTGACAGGCAAGCGGTTTAGCCAGGTGTTATTCACCGCAAATCGGCGAAAGGTAAAATTGCATGTCGTTCAGGAGTACCCTGAAGTTACGGCAAAGGTTCAGCCACGTTTCCGTGGGCGGCTACAGCTTAACAGGGATGAGAGCGGCGAACTTGTGTGTGTCTGCTGCATGTTATGTGTAAAGGCATGTCCTACCAACGCAATACAAATAGTTGCCGGCAAAAAAGAAGGGCGCAAAACCCGCATCCCAGTTAGCTACGACTACGAACTGGAAAGATGTGTTTTTTGCGGATTCTGTGTAGAAAGCTGCACTTTTGGTGCAATTGGCCTTAACCATCAGTTTGAGCTTGCCGTCTATAACCGTGAGGATTTGGCACTTGGACTGGGCGGCACCTTTCAGTCCATAGACAAACCCAGTCCGGTGGGCAGGTTTTCATATTCGGGCGAGGAGTAAAGACATGGATCAATTCCTTAGCCAAGTTGACCACGTATTGTCCCTGGCAGGGCAGCACCTGTTCGTTGTTTTTGGCATACTTGCGATAATATCGTCAGCAATTATGGTTCTTGCTAAAAGTGCTGTCCATAGCGTCCTTTCATTCCTGGCATGTATGCTCTGTACCGCGGCTTGTTATCTGACTCTGCAAGCCGAGTTTCTTGCGGTAGCCCAATTACTCGTCTATGCGGGCGGTATCGTAGTACTGTTTCTCTTTGTGGTCATGTTGGTTGAGCTATCAAAGTTCAAGGAAAATAGGCTCTTCCAAAAACAGACTCCACTGGCGGGCATCTTAGTATTGGCTGGCATCTGCGGCTTTTTGTGGATGTTCAGACAATTGATCTTTAGTCAGAGCGCAGAAGTAGCCCTGACACTGCCCCCCGAACTCTCGGAGGGCCTGGAAGTTGCGAGCCAAAATGCGCAGGCCATCAGCCGAGGCATGTTTACTGGTTATCTTTTGCCATTTGAAACAATGTCCGTCATTTTATTAATTGCATTAATTGGTGCGATAACGCTGGCAAAGCAGGAGAGGGTGTGACCATGGCGACCACTACATCAATGAATGCAGTCCTATTTATCTCATTTGCGATGTTTTCAATCGGAGTACTGGGAGTGCTGATTCGCAGAAACGCATTGATCGTTCTGATGTGCATTGAATTGATGCTAAATGCTGCCAACATTAACCTGATCGCCTTTGCGCGACACAGCGGCACCGTGGCAGGACAGGCCTTTGCCTTGCTTGTCATGGGACTTGCTGCTGCCGAAGTGGCCATCGGACTGGCATTGGTTGTTGCTCTCTACCGCAAAAAAGATACCGTCCAGGTGGACGACATCAACTTGTTGAAGGGATGAGCATGATGAACATGGAACATACCAGTTCAATTCTGTGGTTAATCCCGTTTTTGCCAGCCTTTGGTGCGCTAATTAATGGTTGTACTGGCCGAAACCTCCGCAATACAAAGCTAGTTGACTATCTGGCCCTTGGCTCAGTTGGCATTTCTTTTTTGCTCTCTGTCTTTTTCTTCTTCCGCCTCGTTGCCCTGGAACCCTCTCAGAGGGTCATCACCCAAAATCTATGGACTTGGTTTGACCTGGGAGCGGCCAACGTCAACGGCGGCCTGACGCAAAATGTAATGGAGTGGTCTTACAGGGCCGACCCCCTTTCCATCGCCATGGCCCTCCTGGTGAGCGGTGCCGGATTTCTTATTCACCTGTTCAGCACCGGGTACATGGCAGAAGAGCGCAACGATGGCAGGTACTACCGCTTCATGGCATACCTCAATCTCTTTGTCTTCTCCATGCTCAACCTGGTCATGGGCAACAACATCATGATGATGTTTTTGGGCTGGGAGGGCGTAGGGCTTTGTTCATACCTGTTAATAGGCTTCTATTTTGATAAAGAGTCCGCTGCCATCGCAGGAAAAAAGGCATTTGTTGTCAACAGGATCGGCGACTTTGGGTTTTTGATTGGGTTTTTCCTGCTATTCATGCTGTTTGGCAGCGTTGACTACAACACAATGATGGGCATGACCAGGGATGTTCTCGCACAGGCCGACATCGCACTATTCGGCGTTACAAAGGCATCAACCTGGTGGTTCAACCTCGTTGGTATATGTCTCTTTATCGGAGCTTGCGGCAAGTCTGCCCAAATCCCCCTCTATGTATGGCTGCCGGATGCCATGGCTGGTCCAACGCCGGTAAGTGCCTTGATACACGCCGCCACCATGGTTACCAGCGGACTGTACATGATTTGCAGGATGAATTTCATTTATGTAAACGCCGAAACAGCCTTGGCGGTTGTTCTGGCTGTCGGCGCGCTAACCGCCTTCGTCAGTGCAACCATGGGCTTGGCCCAGTACGACATCAAGAAAGTGCTGGCCTACTCCACGGTCTCACAACTGGGATTCATGTTTATGGGCATGGGGACTGGGGCCTTTACAGCCGGAATGTTCCATGTTTTCACTCACGCCTTTTTCAAGGCCGCGCTTTTCCTTGGGGCTGGCTCAGTGATAGTGGCCTGCCACCACGAGCAGGACATGAGAAATATGGGCGGTTTGCGTAAGTACATGCCCATCACCTTTGCTTCCATGGGTTTTGCAACCCTTGCCATTTGCGGGATATTCCCCTTTTCCGGCTTTTTCTCAAAGGATGAAATCCTATGGAAGGTCTTTGAAGGCTGGTATAACCATGGCCACTTCGATGGTCCAGCCCTGAACTTGATAGCGTGGGTACTGGGCTTGTTGGGCGCATTCTGTACAGCTTTTTATATGACAAGACTGATGGTGATGACCTTTTGGGGTGACTATAGAGGCAACGGAGAAGACCCACATGCACTCCGCCCCCCCGCTGAGCCTCAACCAGAGTACGGACATGCAGACCAGCACCATGATAATAGCCATGATAGCCACCATGGTCATCATGGCCCCCATACCCCCCGCGAAGTATCCTGGAATATGTGGCTGCCTGTTGCCATCCTCGCTGGCTTGGCCGTCATTGGGGGCTTCCTCAACGTCCCCCACAGCCTCCACTTCATCGGCGGGTCGCACTTTAGCCATTGGCTTAATATACTGATCTTCAATGAAGCTGGCCACGTAGCCCACCAGGCAGTTCCGGCTATCGAGTATTGGCTCCAGCTATTTGCACTCGTCTGGGCTGGCAGTGCAATGTTTTTGGCATGGTGGATTTATAAAATTGACCCCTCTTGGTCTGTGTCAAAGGGATTTATCGCCAAATTCCCCACCGTATTTCGGTGGGTGCATAACAAGTACTTTGTAGATGAACTTTATGACTTAGCAATTATCAACCCCTGCAAGCGCCTCTCTGCCCAACTATGGGCCTTTGACGCATGGGTGGTTGACGGAATGGTAAACGGCGCAGCCCGCTTTTCCATTTTGGCAGGCCGTTTTACCTTTTGGGTTGACGCGCGCATCGTTGATGGCTTGGTCAACCTGGTTGCCTGGATATTCCAGCAGACTGCCCTCCTATTCAAATTTTTCCAGTCCGGGCGAGTCCAGCACTACGCCTTCGTTATGTTCCTCGCCTTTTTAACATTTGCCTTTTGGCATTTCCTGGCTTAGATTTTCTAGTCATTTTTGATGCCCCCTGGAGTTCCCATGCCCGAGTTCCTTCCCTGGTTTAAGAACCTCCCACTCTGGGTCACAGCCCTGCCGCTTCTGGGCGCGTTGCTGTTACTCTTTGTGCCCGGCGCGAAGCGTAGGGTTTTTGAGTTGGGTGCCCTCTCTATAGCCCTGCTGGACTTTGCCATCAGCATCCCCCTTTGGTTCCAGTACGACCGCTCTACTGCTGCCGTCCAATGGGCAACGGAGATGGATTGGATACCCTCCATCGGGGTCAAGTTCAGCATAGGTATGGACGGCATAAGCCTTGTGCTGTTCATACTCACTACCTTCATCGGTGCAATAGCTGTGTGGTGTTCCTTTACGGCCATCACGGAGCGATTCAAGGAGTTCTACATCTGGCTCCTGGTAATGCAGTTCACAATGCTAGGAGTCTTTATTTGCCAAGACATGTTCTTGTTCTATCTGTTTTGGGAAATAATGCTGGTTCCAATGTACTTCCTCATAGCCATTTGGGGCGGGCCGCAAAAGCTATATGCCGCCATCAAGCTATTCCTCTATACCCTTGCTGGCGGAACATTGATGCTGGTGGGTATTCTCGCAATATACTTCCTGCAGTACAAGGCCACAGGCACCTACGATTTAAGCATTGCCTCCTTCCACAACATGGCGGGAGTAATAGCCAAGCAGTCCCAAACCTTCCAGATTCTCCTTTGCCTGTCGTTTTTTATCGGCTTTGCCATTAAGGTGCCGATGTTCCCATTCCATACATGGCTACCAGATGCTCACGTACAGGCACCCACGGCTGGGTCAGTGATTTTGGCAGGTATTCTCCTGAAGATGGGGACTTACGGATTTGTCAGATTCCTCCTGCCAATATTCCCCAATGCAATGCAAATACTCATGCCGTGGTTTTTGGCCCTTGCAATGATAGGCATCGTCTATGGTGCGTTGGTGGCCATGATTCAAAAGGACATGAAAAAACTTGTGGCCTATAGCTCTGTAAGTCACTTGGGGTTATGTATGCTGGGGCTCTTTGCGCTTAACCCAAATGGCATCATGGGGGCAATGTTTCAGATGATTAACCACGGCATTTCAACTTCGGGGTTGTTCCTTATTGTAGGTATAGTCTATGAACGCCGACATGTCAGACAGATTGCCGACTTTGGGGGTCTTAGCAAGACCATGCCCATATATGCCACGATCTTTATGATTATGACCATGAGTTCCATTGGCTTACCTGGTTTGAACGGGTTTATCGGCGAATTTGCCATCCTCCAGGGGGCATTTCAGGCCAAACCATGGTGGGCCGTTGTCGCCGCCAGCGGTATCATCCTCGGCGCGGCCTACATGCTATGGCTTTACCAGAGAGTCATGTTCGGCAAGCTCGATGACATCAACAAGACCATGAAAGATCTCAACGCAAGGGAGATAGCCTACTTCGCACCACTGGTAGTTGCTGCATTCTGGATAGGCTTACGGCCAACCCCCCTCATGGATGTCCTTCATAGGCCCATTGAAAAATTAGTGGCTCAGGTCAATCCAGACTTTTTTGACAGCCCTTCGCTGGAGAGGATTCTGGCCGAAGCTGAAAGACTGGGAATCCGCGCCATGGAGGCACCTGACAGCTTTGATGACGATCATGACCATGATAATCACGACCATTCCGGAGGCCACTGATGCCCTTTGCCCAAGCTCTCTGGGAATCCCTTGCCAGGGATAGTCGGCTGGTATTACCCGTACTCCTCCTCTGGCTTGCCGGGACTGTAATGTTGTGGCCCCTTGACTCCTGGCTCCTCAAGAGGATGCCAAAGGATCGATGGGCATTTATTTCTATCGCCGTTCTGTTATTATCCGGCTGGTTCGTCATCCATACGCCGGAAGCAATTGGGTTTTCAGAGATGTTCCGCATTGACGGCGTAACAAAAGGCTTTCAGATTCTGTGCATTGTTGCAGGAATATTAACAATTGCCCTTGGAAGTCAGCAATTGGGAGCATTGAAGGAACATACGGTCGAATACTATGCCCTGATACTGTTTTCCATAAGTGGCATGTTGATACTGGTTGGTGCTACTGATCTTGTTTCAATTTATTTTTCTCTGGAGCTGATGGCACTTTGCATATATATTCTGGTTGCGTATCTGCGAACTCAGGATCGGGGCATCGAGGCAGGGATAAAGTATTTTCTTCTAGGAGCCTTCAGTAGCGGCATCCTACTCTTTGGTATTTCATTGCTATTTGCCGCCACCGGCGGGACTACCACTAATTTAGAGCGACTGGGCCAGGCCATTGCCCTTGCCCCAGGTAATCATAACCTGCTGGTCTTTAGCGGGGTGCTGATGGTGTTGATTGGCTTTGCCTTTAAGGTGGCTGCGGTACCTTTCCATATGTGGAGTCCCGATGCCTATGAAGGTGCGCCCACACCAATTACTGCATTTATGTCTATGGCTCCTAAAGCTGCTGCCATGGCCGCATTTGTAAGAATATTCGGCACAGGCTTTCATGGCGTGATGGAAAACTGGGTGGCTCCGCTGTCGTTTATTGCTGCTGCCAGCATGATACTGGGTAACATAGCTGCGCTGAGGCAACAGAGCATCAAGAGAATGTTGGCCTATTCATCCATCGGTCACGTAGGTTACATGCTGTTAGGAGTACTATCCATTGACACCCAGGCAGGGGCACAGGTTATCTGGTTATATATGATGGTTTACCTCGTCATGCAGACAGGTGCCTTTGCGGTTGTTATTTATCAGCAAGGCGTGGAGGAGGGTGAGAGGATAGACAACCTTCGCGGTCTGGGCAAGAGGCGGCCCTTCCTTGCCTTTGCAATGATGGTATTCATGCTCAGTCTTGCGGGCATTCCACCCCTGTTGGGGTTTTTCAGCAAGTTCTATCTATTTAGGCTCGCAATCATTCAGGGTCATGTCACCCTGACCGTCATTGCCCTCCTGACCAGCGCAGTGGCCGCCTATTACTACCTGAACGTCATAGCGCAGATGTATTTCAAGGAACCTGCTGACAAAGAAGTTGCTCCATTGGGCTTATCCACGACGCTCCTCGTCACCGCCTGTAGCACTGTGCTGCTTATTGGCACAGCCTTTGGCCCCTGGATTATGGAGTGGGTGGAAAAGATAGGTTGGGGATGAATTTCTGGGCCGCTCTCGACAGTCATTAATAGAGGTTTTCTAAATCTTGAGCAGTGTCCCGGCCATACAAAAGAAGCACCGCGCTTACTTGTTGCTGTTCTACAACCCGGAGAAACGTAGCGAAGGCAGAGACAAGCTATACGGCAAGTATTATGAAATTGAGGGAGTGCCGCTAAAAAAGGCCAAGCCAAAACAGGGAGCGATTGGCGAAGCGCAGAAAAACTTTGGCTATTTCGCCCTATTGTCCAACTATATTGAAGACCCTTCAAAGGCACTGATGCTGTACCGCTCCAAGGACATGATCGAAAAAGCGTTCTCAGACTTGAAAGACAGGCTCAATATGCGCCGAACTTCCGTCTCGTCAGAGGAAAACCTCGAAGGAAAACTGTTCGTGCAGTTTGTGGCGCTGATATACCTGTCCTACGTAAAACGTGCTATGGACAGAGCGGACTTGTTCAAGCACTACACGATGCAGGAGCTTTTCGATGAACTGGATGCGATCGAAGAATACGTGCAACCGGGGAAACCTGCATATTATGGGGGGATAACTGAAAAACAACGAAAACTCTACTCTGCCCTTGGCTTCCAATTGCCTTCCTAGATATATTTGTGCGGGACTTTAGGTTGTACGTCAGCGGGGCGACGATCCCGTCAAGCCCCAGGGCCCCCATGGCGGAAGTCCTTTCGAACCTGGCATCC
>Ga0082212_10011775_pt1 | contig 11065 bp, 6 predicted proteins | sample TergutNt197P3_FD_71548 | JGI IMG/M metagenome (GOLD analysis project Ga0082212, IMG submission 71548) | Neocapritermes taracua P3 segment gut microbial communities from Petit-Saut dam, French Guiana - Nt197 P3 | ecosystem: Host-associated > Arthropoda: Insects > Digestive system > Gut ... | reverse complement strand
GCCGGGCAAAATGTCCTCCTCCAAAGGAAAAGTAATAGACCTGCCCGACGTACTCCGCGTATACACCCCGGAAATTGCCCGTTACCTTTTTGCAGGCACAAGGCCCAACACCGAATTTACAATCTCATTTGATTTGGACGTAATTAAGATATATGAAGATTATGACAAAACCGAACGCATAGCCTGGGGCGATGAAAAAGCCAAAGACGAAACAACATTTTTGCGGGAAAAACGAATCTATGAACTATCCCAGGTTAGGTTGGACAGCGAAGGTAAAAGCGAATGGCCGGCCGTTAAACCGTTTCAGGTTCCGTTCCGCCATTTGTGTAACCTTATTCAGATTGCCGACTGCGACATCGATAAAACCATTGCACGGATAAAATGCGGCACAGTGTGCGGGGTAAACGGTGTGCCGGGCGAGGATCAGATCCCTGCCCTGGCGGAGCGGTGCCGCTGCGCCAAATACTGGATCGAAGAATGCGCCCCGGAAGAATTCCGTTTCAGGCTCCGCCCTGCAGGGGAAAAGGCAGCCATTGGCGCAGTTTCCCTGAACGAAAAAGAAACTGCCGGAATAAAACTGCTGCGGGACAAAATTATTTCTTCTATCGAAAAATTTCCCGACGACAAAAGCTGTGCGGAAGCAATTTACCAATGCGCCGAAGAGGCAGGCCTGGAAGGGAAAGAACTGTTCCGCGCCGCCTATCAGGCGCTTATCGGCAAAGACCAGGGGCCGCGGCTGGCAAATTTCCTGCGCTGCATAGATAAAGAACGGCTGCTGCTCATATTAAAAGACTACTAAAAACTTTTCTTGCAAAAAAACTCCCACATAAACCACAGTAATAATCCACTGGCTTAAAACAAATATTGGTAGTATAGTCTATATACCAGTATTGTGGGTTATTGGAGGAGTTTTCGATGAAAGCCCCGGTTGTTACTATAGTTGTTATCCTTGCCCTGTCTTTTTTTTCCTGTAAAAAAGAGGAATGGAAGCCCGGAATACCCCTGGCAAAAGAAAGCCTTAAAATAGGGGTTATCCATATCACAGACCCCTTTTCAGAAAGTTCCGGTTATGCTTATGCCCATCAAACAGGCATAGAAGCAATGAAACAGAAGTTAAACCTTGAAGATAACCAGATACTCTACAAAATAAATGTTAACGACGCCGACTCCCTGCATATAGACAATGCAATGAGGGAACTGATAGCCCAGGGGGCAAATATTATCTTTGCTACAAGCTGGGGCTACATGGATACCTGCGAAAAACTTGCCCAGGAATTTCCTTCGGTTGTTTTTGCCCACGCTTCGGGCTACAAGTACAACGAAACCAACTTTACCAATTACTTTGGCAGAGTTTACCAGGCGCGTTACCTTTCCGGCATTGTTGCAGGGACACAAACCAAAACCGGTAAAATCGGGTTTGTGGCCGCCTGGGGAAAGGAAAACAGCGAAGTAACAGGAAGCCTGAATGCATTTGCCATGGGGGTGGAAAAGGTGAACCCCCAGGCCCGAATATACGTTAAAGTTACCCATAGCTGGTTTGATCCCATGGGGGAAGCGGCGGCGGCCCGCACCCTTATAGCTGCAGGCTGCGACGTCATCGCCCAGCACTGCGACACGCCCAACCCCCAGATAGAAGCGGAAAGGGCGGGAGTGTATGGCATAGGTTACAATACCGATATGAGCGCCGATGCCCCTGCTGCTGTCCTTACTTCGGTACTCTGGCGCTGGGGAGGGTACTATTCCAGTTTAACACAAAGCATTATTGACGGATCATTTATCTCGGCGCCATGGTATGGCTCCATGCGAAGCGGCATTGTGGATCTATCTCCCTTAAACAAAAACATCCAATGGGAGCCCGGAATACATGAACTTCTTCTGGAGGAATTACAAAGGATAACATCCGGAGGATTAGATGTCTTTAGCGGAGTTATGGAAACCAATGACAGCAGGTTTATCGGCAAAGAGGAAGAAAATTTAAGCGACGATGAAGTCCGCAACGGAATAAACTGGTATTACCGTACAATAATTGAATTATAGAGAGGGTTCAATATGAGGTGCATTAAAATCATAATAACAGTGATTTTCTTTTTTATCCTGGTGGCGGCCTGCCGGCAGCAGGAGGACATTGCCGCTCCCAGCAAAGAATTGAACATTATCTATAGCGGCACACCGCAGCCCCACGAAAAAGATTTTATCGTAGATGTATTTATAAAAAATTTTGAAAATAAATTCGGAGTAAAAGTTAATATTGAATTTGTTTCTCAGGCCGACTGCATCAGAATAATAGAAAATGAACAAAATACACAAAATATTGTTACCGATATTATTTTTGTAGACACGGCAAACATTGCGTCCTATATCAACGGAAACCAGATGCAGGATATTTCAAAGATGCTGTACCCCGGATCTACTTTTACCGCAATGTACGACGGGATTACCAATAAGGGGGGGGAACGTTTTTTTATCCCCACCTGTTTTGACATTTATGTCCTGGCAGCCTGTGTGGAAGCCCTAAAATACCTGCCCGACGGCCTTACCAGAGAAGATGTAATCGAAGGCATCACCTGGGAACAGTATGCCCAGTGGGCGGTAAACATTGCCAAAGGCGAAGGAACCGGAAAAACCATGATGCCGGGGCGCGAACAGGGTTCCCAGCTTATCTATCCCATGGCCGGCATGGGGATGGCATACGGCGGCGGTTTTCCGGATTTTACATCCCCAAGTTTTAAAAATGCCCTAAGCATTATTGCAGCAATGGCGGAAGGAAACGCTTTTTACCCAAAGCAGGATCAATATAACGCCCCCACAGACCCAATGCAAAACGACGAAGTTTGGCTTACCTTTGCCCATATAAGTCCCATCGGCATTGGTTATGTTGAACTGCGCAGTCATTGGATTGTCGGCGCAGCGCCCAAAGGCTCAAGGGGGGCCGGTTCCACTTCCGGAGCATGGTGCTGGGGGGTGCAAAAGGGGGCGCCCCATGCGGATCTGGCCGCAGCCTGGATAGACTATGTTACAACTCCCCATGTGAACTATCAGATGTGTACCAAGCTGAGTTTTTTAAGCCCCATAAAAGAAATTGCCCCTCTTTTGGGTTCAGACGATGCTGTTATGATTGCAGGAACCAAAATGTTAACCAATACCCGCATCTCCGGCGTCCCGTCGACACAGTACAGAGACTGGGACGCAGTAAAACTGCTTTATCATGATGTCTTTAATCAAACAGTGAATACCATGCAGGTTCCCCCCGATGCTTTTCTGCGGGAAATTGAAGCAAAATGCCAGGCGTTAAAAAACTAACGGCGCTCTGTACCTGCAAAGTTGGCGAGGTATGTGTATGCTAAAAAACATTAAAATTCATTTTTGCACATTATTGGCTGCAGGCTGCCTGTTATTGCTTTGCTTGTTGGGCTGCAAAAATGATAAACCCTGGAAACCAGGGATGCCATTGCCAATAGAACAAATAAAAGTAGCCATTATCCACCCAAACGAAATAGACCGGCATTCCCTTTATGACAACGCTCACTATGTAGGGACGCTGGAAATGCAGCGGAACATCGGCCTTGAAGATTCGCAGATTATCCGTAAAACAAATGTGTATGACGGCGACCCGGCGGTAGCAGAGGGTGTTATCAGGGACTGTATCGCTGACGGGGCTAACATTATTATCGCAGCGAGCTGGGGCTATATGGATCCGTGCGAAAAACTAGCGGCGGAATTTCCCCAGGTAATCTTTTTCCATGCTACAGGCTACAAATTCAACAATAATAATTTTACCAGTTATTCGACAAGGCTTTACCAGGCGCGTTACCTTTCCGGTATCGTAGCCGGCATGAAAACACAAACCGGAAAAATAGGTTATGTGGCGGCAATGGGAAGCGACAACAGCGAAGTAACCGGGGGAATAAACGCCTTTGCAATTGGCGTACAAACAGTAAACCCCGATGCACAGATATTTGTAAAAGTAACCTACAGCTGGTACGATCCCATGGGAGAAACCGATGCGGCCAATGACCTTATTCTTTCCGGCTGTGATATTATTACGGCGCACAGTAATACCGCAATGGCGCAGATAGCGGCGCAAAAATCCGGCGTGTGGAGCATTGGTTTTAACGGCGATTTGAGCGACGATGCGCCGGATACGGTAATTACTTCGGTTGTACCACACTGGGGGGCGCTGTATACCCGGTTCATGGAAAACGTTATTAACGGGAATTTTAACACAAAGCCATATTTTTTCGGCCTTGTGGAAGGGGCGGTAGATATTACAGCATTAAACGAAAAACTTTCCGCTCCGGAAATGGAAGCGGCTGTCCAGGCGGAACGGCAGCGTATTATTAACGGCAGTTTTAATGTATTTGACGGCCCGCTTAAGGCAAACAACGGAAAAAATGTCGGGGAAGAAGGAAAAACACTTTCCGACGAGATCATTCTTGGCGGCATCGACTGGTATTACCAGAATGTTATAGTAATGAAATAAAAAAATGGCGTTAAATAAAATAAACTACAGTATAGTATTACGGCAAAATCTCCGGGAAACCATCTTTGTTTTTTTGGCTTTTGCGCTGATGGGGCTGTCCGCTTTTTTCCTAATCGGGCGTATCCTGCAAAGCCGGCTTTTAAACAGAGCGACAGAAATGATTGACACTGCCGATGCGAACGTCAGGGCCATTCTGTCGGAGGCGGAAACCACTCTTTTAAATTCTTACTATATTGTGCAGGGGATGATAGAACGGAAAGCAGACCAGGAAGAAATACTGGACTACCTTATCACCACTACCGAATGGACACGGCGGAGGGATCATGGGGTCATGCGCTATACAGGTATATACGGGTATATAAATGGAGAATTATACGACAGCATGGGATTAGACCCCGATGATGATTATATCCCGCAAAGGCGGCCCTGGTATCAGACAGCGGTAAGGAGCGGCAATACCGTAGGCTATACCATGCCCTATACAGATGTCCGCACCGGCGACACAATCATATCTGCAGTTCGGAATATTGATGTCAAGGGCGGTGATATAGCGGGTATCCTTGTCGTTGACATTAATATCACCGGCCTGGTGGAATATGTAGGTTCCCTTTCCCTGGCATCCGAAGGTTACGGTATGCTTATAAGCCAGAATATGACAATAATTGCCCATCCAAACAATACTTTGATGGGCCGCCAGCTGGAAGGCCTGGGCGGATCATACGAAGATATTGCGCGAACTCTGCGGAACGGAGGAGAAGTACATGGCCTCCGGATAACAGATTCCGGCGGTTTATCTGCAATTGTTTTTTTTAAACGTATTTTTAACGGCTGGTATGTGGGAGTAGAAACCCGGTTTCATCAATTCTATCAGGATCTCTATGTTGCAGCATCCATTCTTGTCTTATTGGGGCTGCTGCTTTCCCTGTCGCTCAGTTATATATTACTGCGCCTCTCAGCTGCAAAATTACACTCTGACGAAGAAAGCAAATCCAAATCTTCTTTCCTGGCCCGGATGAGCCACGAGATCCGTACCCCCATGAATGCCATTACCGGCATGGCAGAACTGCTTCTACGGGAGGATCTTCCGGAAAATTCCCGCGGCTATGCCCGGGATATTAAACAAGCCGGAACAAATCTTATTTCTATAATAAATGATATTCTGGACTTTTCTAAAATTGAAGCCGGCAAACTGGAAATTATTTCCGCCAAATACCTGCTTTCGTCGCTTGTTAATGACACGGTAAATATTATCCGCATGCGGCTGGTAGAAAAGCCGCTCCGGTTTTATACCAATATTGACAGCGTTATCCCCAACAGCCTTATTGGAGATGAACTGCGCCTGCGGCAGGTACTTCTTAACCTCCTTTCCAATGCGGTAAAGTATTCGGAAAAAGGGTATATCAGCATGACCATTACCCAGGAAAAACAGGAAAACAAACAGGTCTGGCTTAAAATAACCGTAAAAGACAGCGGATACGGCATTAAACCGGAGGATCAGGCGCTGCTTTTTGGTGATTTTATCCAGGTTGATGCCAGGAAAAACCGCAGTATAGAAGGCACTGGCCTTGGGCTTGCAATTACCAAGAGGCTCTGTAAGGCCATGGGCGGGGACATCGGTGTAGAAAGCGAGTACGGCATGGGCAGCGAGTTTACGGTAACCATCCGCCAGGGCTTTGACTCGGATGAGCCGTTTGCAGAAGTAGAAAACACTGCACATAAAAAAGTGCTGATTTATGAAGGCAGGGCTGTCTACGCCAATTCGGTTCACTGGTCATTGGAAAATATGCATGTCCCCCATACTATAGTTACAAATTTTGATGATTTTAAAAATGCCCTGTATAAAGGAGAGGAGTATCTGCCGGATTCGGAAGGCCCGTGGTCGCATGTTTTTTCCGGTTACGGCCTCTACGAAAAAATCAAACCGGTAATGGAACAAAATTCCGATACATTCCCCGAAGGAAAGAAGCCGTCTTTGGTTTTAATGGTGGAATTTGGTAAAGAGCCATACATTCCCGGCATGCCCTTTTTATCCCTGCCGGTGCAATCCCTGTCCATTGCCAACATCCTGAACGGCAGGATAGACAACAGGGGTTATTTCGAAAGTTCCGGAACTACCGGCATAGCCCGGTTTGTTTTTCCCAAAGCACGCATCCTGGTGGTAGACGACATCGCTACAAACCTTAGGGTAGCGGAAGGCCTATTAGGGCCGTACCGGGCAAAAGTAGACACATGCCTCGGCGGCCGAGATGCCATAGAAATGATAAAAACTACGGACTACGACATCGTATTTATGGATCATATGATGCCCGACATAGACGGTATTGAAGCCACCGCCACTATCAGGACAATGGAAAATGGGCGCTTCCATGCCCTGCCGATAATCGCACTGACTGCAAACGCCATTTCCGGAATGAAGGAAATGTTTATAGAAAAAGGACTTAACGATTTTCTTGCCAAACCCATAGACATAACCAAACTGGATGAAATACTTTTTCATTGGATACCTGTAGAAAAAAATGAATGGGGCCGCCAGCCAGGAACACGCACACCGGAGGGCGCATCTTCCCCGGAAATAAAGCCCGAGCCAGGCACAGTCTACAAACCCCTTGTTATCCCCGGTATTGATACTGCAAAGGGGAAAGCCATGACCGGCGGCACAGAAGCCGGATACCGGCAGATACTATCACTGTTCTACAAAGACCTGGAAGAAAGGCTGCAGCTGCTGCAAGCAGTACCGGCAGCGGACACTTTACAGTTGTTTATTACCCAGGTGCATGCCATAAAAAGTGCGTCTGCCACCATCGGCTGTGCACATATTTCAGAAAAAGCTGCCGCATTTGAACGCTCAGGCAAAGCCGGGGATATGAAGTTTATTCAGGAAAACCTCTCCGGTTTTGCCGGGCAGCTTAAAGAACTGTCTGAAAATATACAAAAGGCATTGAAGCCTGCCGCCGGAAGCGCAGCAGCAAGCGCAGAAACAATTAACAACGGACAAACAGAATCTGATTTATCAACATGTCTTCCTAAACTGCTTGAACTTACCACCGCACTGGAATCCAAAAAAGCGGAGGACATTGATCGTATTCTGGAAGAACTCAATGGATATCAGCTGGATGCCGGCACAAAAGAAACTCTGGAACAAATATCAGACGAAGTGTTAATGGCTGAATTTGACAGGGCAGCAGACATTCTTAATGGCTTACTTAACGATAGGAGCAACTGATGAAAGTAAATAACCGGTATGTGCTTCTGAATTTTATTATTTTCCTTGGCAGTATAATTCTTATAGCATATGCAGCATATAACCTTAGCAAAGGGATAGATGTCGTTACAGCTTTCTGTATTGTCGTGGGGATTATCAGCATGGGGGCTTTTATCCTGGCACGTACATTTGAAACCCAAAATCAACGGCTGCAGGAACTTAAAAAAGAAGCGGAAGACGCAAACAGCGCCAAGAGCAATTTCCTTGCCAGCATGAGCCACGAGATACGCACCCCCATGAACGCCATTACCGGAATGGCGGAACTGATGCTGCGGGAAGATCTTTCTGACGAAGCCCGAAGTTACGCACAGGATATAAGACAGGCAAGTTCAAACCTTATTTCAATTATTAACGATATTCTTGACTTTTCCAAAATTGAATCGGGCAGGCTGGAAATTATTTCCGCTAAATACCAGCTTTCGTCGCTTATTAACGACACAGTAAATATTATCCGTATGCGGCTGGGAGAAAAGCCAATACGGTTCTTTACAAACATCGACGGAAGCATTCCCAACGGCCTTATTGGGGATGAGGTACGGCTGCGGCAGATTCTTCTAAACCTCCTTGCCAATGCGGTTAATTATTCGGAAAAAGGCCATATCGGTTTATGCATCACCGCAGAAAAAAAAGATACCCGGCAAAACCCGCGGATATGGCTGAAGTTTACGGTAACCGATACCGGCAAAGGAATTAAACCGGAGGATCGGGAAAAGCTCTTTGGCGAATTTGTCCGGGTAGATACAAAAAAGAACCGGAATGTCGAGGGGACGGGGCTGGGGCTGGCAATTACCAAGCGTCTCTGCACCGCCATGGGAGGGGAACTAAGCGTAGAAAGTGAATACGAAAAAGGCAGCGCTTTTTCGGTTATCATCCCTCAGGGCATCGATACAAATGAACCTTTTGCCGCCGTCGAGGAACCGGAACAAAAGAAGGTTTTAATCTATGAGGGCAGGACTGTCTATGCTAAATCAGTCTCGTGGTCGCTGGAAAACATGAATGTCCCCCATCTTACTGTATCGAACCTGGATGATTTCGTCGAAGCCGTGTTCAGGGAAGAATGGTTTTATGTGTTTTCAAGTTACGGCCTTTATGGGCGAATTCGATCCATTATGGACAGGGACGAATCTTTTTTTCCCGGCGGGAAAAAGCCGCCGCTGGCCCTGATGGTAGAATGGGGAAATGAAGTTCATATCCCCAATGTCCATTTTGTGTCCCTGCCGGTACAATCCTTGTCCATCGCACATATGCTGAACGGCAAGCCTGACAGCCTGTACCAATATAAAAGTTCCGGAACCCGAAGTTCAGTTCGGTTTATTATTCCCGAGGCGAGGCTGTTGGTTGTGGACGATATGCAAACCAACCTGAAAGTAGCTACCGGCCTCCTTGCACCCTACCAGGCGGCAGTAGACACCTGTTTATCCGGCATAGAAGCCATAGAAATGATTAAATGGTGGAAGTATGATATTGTATTCATGGATCACATGATGCCCGAAATGGACGGAGTTGAAACAACTTTAGCCATCCGGGCATGGGAAAAAGAAAAGGCGCCTGAAAATACGCAGCAGCCCGGAATTCCCATAATTGCATTAACGGCCAACGCCATTTCCGGGATGAGGGAAATGTTCATTGAAAAAGGTTTCAACGACTTTCTTGACAAGCCCATAGATATTATCAAGCTTGATAATATCCTTGACCATTGGATACCAAAAGAAAAAAGGAAACCAAAAATGGATGATAACTATTCAGACCAAAACCCGGAAACTACAGCATCTGTCAGCCAGGCTGAATTCCCCTATATTTCCGGTGTTGATGTACAGCGCGGCATTGCCATGACAGGAGGGACAACCACAGCCTACCGTAAAGTGCTGTCCATGTTTTGTAAAGATGTAAAAGAACGCCTGCAACTGCTTAAATTTATTCTTTTTGAAAGCATCAGCAAAAGTAAAATCCCCGAAAAACACCTTCCGTCGTTAATTACCCAGGTTCATGCCCTTAAAAGCGCTTCCGCATCCCTGGGGGCACAGGAAATATCGGAGGAAGCAGGGCAGCTGGAAATTGCAGGAAAAACCGCAGACTTACAATATATCTGGGAAAACCTGAACAGTTTTATTGAACACTTAACTGAAATAATGGAAAACATCACAAATGCTTTAGAACTTCTGCCCAAAGAACAAGGACAGAAACCTGATGGATCTGAACAGCATGAAGCAAATCTATCAGCACACCTTCCGCTCTTCCGTGAACTTGCCCTGGCGCTGAAATTGCAAAATGTCTCGGATATAGACCGCCATATAAACGAACTCAATGAAAAATCGCTTGATCCAAAAACAAAAGAAACCCTGGAACAAATTTCCGACCAGGTGCTTATGGCAGAATTCGAAAGCGCCGCAATAACCATCGACAAATTGGTTAATGAAAACAGCTAAAAGGAGAGAATATGGAAAGTGCAAAAAAACTAATTATCCTGGTAGACGATAATCCGGCAAACTTAAGAATTGGCAAAAATGTATTATCGGAAAAATATACTGTTGCTACCGCCCCTTCGGCGGCAAAACTTTTTAAGCTTCTGGACAATAACCACCCGGCAATAATCCTTCTGGATGTTGATATGCCGGAGATGGACGGCTACGGCGCAATAGAAATATTAAAATCAAAAAAGGAAACAAAAGACATCCCTGTCGTATTCCTGACCGGAATGACAGATTCCCTGAACGAAGAAAAAGGCCGCGCAATGGGGGCCGTAGACTATATGACAAAACCATTTGATCCCCCAAAGCTGTTTGCCTGCATCGAAAAATATTCGTAATTTATGAGTTTTTTTGTAAAAAATTCGCTTTTTTTGGGTTTTTTTTTAAAAAAATTCGCTTTTTTTTCAAAATATACTTGACAGTCGTAGTAATACGATATATAATTATATATGACAAACAAAATACTGTGATTTACAAGGAGAATTGTATGAAAAAAACTACCCGCCTAATGGCAGCAATAATGGCCGGAATTGCCGTTTTCTGCCTGTCCTGCGCCTGTACCCTTAAAAAAGGAAATGGCGTTATGACAAGCCTGGAAAAACCGGTTTCGCCGTTCGACAGCATACAAATAAACGGGTATGCCGCCGTGAATTTTTACAAAAGCCAGGAATACCGCGCAATTGTAACCGTTGATTCCAACCTTACCGACCGAATCGAAGTATATACGGAAGGCAATGTATTAAAAATCGGCGTAAAACAGGGAAGGCATTGTGCATTTACACAATATACCGTTGATGTATTCTGCCCCAGCATTGCAGACCTTTCCATATCCGGCGCTGCTCGCTTTAATTGCAG
>Ga0082212_10011774_pt1 | contig 11065 bp, 7 predicted proteins | sample TergutNt197P3_FD_71548 | JGI IMG/M metagenome (GOLD analysis project Ga0082212, IMG submission 71548) | Neocapritermes taracua P3 segment gut microbial communities from Petit-Saut dam, French Guiana - Nt197 P3 | ecosystem: Host-associated > Arthropoda: Insects > Digestive system > Gut ... | reverse complement strand
ATGGATTAGTAAAGTATGGTCCTGTAATTACAATAACACCTCCAGGACAAACTAGTAAGGCAGAAACAAATATTAGATTAAGTAGTAGAAGTCAAAGTTTAGAAAAAACAGTAGAAACATCAGTAGGAAGAACTATAATTGGACCAAATATAGGAGCAATTGGAGGAGGACTAGGGCCACTTATAAGTAGTATAGGCACAGTAACTGTTACGATGAATGATGGTAGTGGAGCAAGCGCTTCATGTTTGGTTGTGCTTATGAATTCAATGAAATTAGTTGTAGAAGGAAAAATACCAAGAGAAGAGGATTTAATATCTGTAACATATCTTACATTAAATAAAAATAATATGACTTTATTAGTTACAGAATCAGAGACATTGATAGCAACAATAACACCTACTACAGCTACTTTAAAGGAATTAGTTTGGAGTTCAAGTAATCCTAGTATAGCTAAAGTAGATGAAAATGGAGAAGTAACAGGAATTTCAATGGGAGAAACTGTAATAACTTGTTCAACGGCAGATGGTAGCAACTTAAAAGCTACTTGTAATGTAACTGTAAAACCTACAACAGCGACACCTATAACTCCAGCAATTCCAGAAGACCCAGAAGATGAACCTATATTTACTGGCTTAAAACCTGGAGAATATGTAAATTATGGCGGCTTAAAAAATGAAGATGTTGTTATTCCAGATAGTCTAATTGGACCAGCAGCTGTACCTGGACAAGCAAAATTTAATGCTGCAAATTATAAAGGAAAATGGCAAGTTCTATATAATGATTCTACTCATGGATTACAAATTATAAGTTGTGAATCAATTGGTAATTTAACAATTAGTCAAGAGACTGGATATAATACTGGTACAATTGAGGCGTTAAATTTAATAGCTAAAAATTTTATAAACCAAACATTGGCTTATAATTCAACTAGTAGCAGAAGCGTAGGAAGATTTACAAATGCAGATTATAATTTTAAGGGGATAATGAGTACTTTTGCTAAAAATGAAAATTGGCAACCAAATCATATGAAATTAGAAGATGCACCTGGTGGAATGTATGGTGAAGATTATGAACAATTGTGTACGATTGGACGGAGCTGATATAAATAAAGATTATTGGTATACTGGTAGAAAGGTACAAACAAGTAGCGGATTAAGATTTTTGGGTGAGCGTGTAGATAAAGATGGCAAGCTTAATGAACTGTTACTAGCTAGATATTGGAATTCTAGTTCAAGTCCAGAGAGAAAAGGTTATACCAATGGAGTAAGAATAGTTGTAAGACTTAAAGATAATTTGTCTATATCTGACTCTGGAGAAAAACTAAAAGGAAAAATAGTATGGAATTTATCCCCATAAGACAAAAGAAAACAGAAAAGGGCAGAAAAGGGGACGGGGAAGATTTCTGAATGAATAAGAAGTAAAAATCCCCCGGCTAAGCCGGGGGCATTTTATTATTATCGCCTAAAAGGCTCTTTTACAAGCAACGCCTCAAGGCGTATAACTATTTCGACGCGTGCGTCTTTTTCTGCTACCTGCTACCCGTTAAACGGGTCTTTATATTCCTTTATCGATATTTGATCATACATCATATCTTCCTTCAATTGGTTTTTCACATACTCTGCTATTCTTTTAGCATTTTTCCCAACTGTATCTACGTAATAACCTCTGCACCAAAAACTTCGTTGCCCAAATTTGTATTTCAAATTTGACCACCTCTGGAAAATTATGAGACTGCTTTTGCCCTTTAATATTCCCATGAATTTTGATACTGCTAACTTTGGTGGTATTTCTAAAAACATGTGCACATGATCTGGGCAAACTTCAGCCTCTATAATTTTCACCTCATTCCACTCGCACAAATCTCTTAATACCTTTCCTATTTCCATTCTTTTCTGTCCATAGAATATTTTTCTTCTATACTTCGGCGTAAATACAATGTGGTATTTACAGTTCCATTTACTGTGTGATAAACTATTCATGTTATCATAAATAGTTTTATCTTTTTTGGTAAATATATTTTGCATAACAAAACTCCCTTCATTTTAATATCTACACGTCGAAATGTATTGATATTATACCATGAAGGGAGTTTCATGCTACAAAGCTTAAGCCTACGTTACTACCGGCATAGCCGGAAGATTATATACATATAAAAAACAAACAGTCTAATAAAAACTGTTTGTTTTTATTCACTATTTAATTTTGGAAAATTAAGAAAAAATCATTCTGCTTTTTTTAATATGTCAATTTGATAAGAATGTAAATCTGTGAGATTTTCAAGATTTGAAACTCTTTTTTCAAAAGAATTCTTTTGTTCAAGGAGTGGAATTATGGCATCTAAAGCTACTTGAATTTTTGGTCTGTCTTCATTTTCGAAAATTGCAACAGAAGTCTTAACTGCATTAAGGGTAATGTCTATATCGTCAAGCTTATTTTCCATTTTATCAAGTCTAAATTCAATCCCATCGATTTTAGAAACTTTTTGTTTAATTTCATCGATTTGTTTTGCAGTATATGAATCTCGTTATCGGCGGTACCGGTTTTCTCGGTGCGGAAATTACCCGGCAATTATTATCGCAAGGAAAAAAAGTCCGCGCCTTGTGCCGCCGAAAAGACGGCGTGCCGGACGGTGCCGAGATATTTCTCGGCGATATTCGGCAGCCGGAAACACTGGAAGCCGCCTGTGAAGGTATTGAAACCGTCTATCACACAGCGTCTGTTCCCAGCATTACCGTTTTCTGGAAACCGTTTTACGAAAACAATGTCGCCGGTACCGAAAATGTAATTAACGCCTGTTTGAAAAAACATGTCTGCAAGTTGATTTACACGAGCAGTGCCAGCGTTTGTTTCAGTTGCGTTCCGCAGTTGGGAGTGAACGAGTCGGAACCGTATCCCGACAAATTTCTAGCGCATTATCCCCGAAGTAAAGCAATCGCCGAAAAAACGGTTCTCGAACAAGCGGTAAAGAATTCCGGCTTGCTGGTTTGTTCACTGCGTCCTCATTTAATTATCGGCAAACGTGACCGGCACTTGTTTCCGCGTTTGTTTCAGCGGGCGCAGCGGAATCGTCTCTTTCGGGTAGGAAACGGAGATAATATGATAGACATTATCTTCGTGGAAAACGCTGCTGCCGGTCATATTCAAGCGGCAGAAGCATTGACGGGCAAAGAAAGTCCGGTCAACGGCAACGCCTATTTTCTGTCGCAGGGAGAGCCGGTCAACTGCTGGGAATGGATCGACGAAGTGCTGACGATGAAAGGTTTGCCGAAGGTAAAGCGGTCGATGTCATTCTCGGCGGCTTGGGCTCTCGGACTGGCACTGGAAGGTTGGTACACATGTTTCCGGTTACGCGGAGAGCCGATGATGACTCGTTTTCTTGCAGCGGAACTGGCGGTAACGCATTATCTGAGTATTGCCAAAGCGCAGCGGGACTTCGGTTATATGCCGGTGATCTCTATGGAAGAAGGCATGCGAAGTTTAGCACGTTCAGAAACAAGCAGTGAACGTTAGAGGGCAGTCATTTTCAGAGCCGAAACGGTTTCACCATCGGTAACAATCAGCAATGTTTCGCCGTTGATTTCCAAGCAGAGCAGTCCTGTCGGAATGGTGTCTAGCGAAAACGCATCAATCTTGTTGCCGATATGATCGAATACCCAAATTTCACCGCTCGGTGTCGGCACAAACCACATTTTTTTGTTCGAGACATAAACCGGATTCACCTCGTATTCGCCAGTGGGCAACAAGCGACTCCATTGACTTTTGCCGGTCATGTCGTAACCAACAAACCGAACATCGTCAGTATCCGCATATTCCACCAATGAGTAAATGGTTGTGCCAACGACTTGGAACCATAAAATATGTCTGCCGAAAGGAATCTCAATCGGTTTTAATGCTACTCCTTCGGGAGACAATATCAAAAAAGAATCCTGCGATGCGGAACAGGAAACAAAAATACGGGGTTGATCGTCGATCATCGCCGACGAAATCTGATTCGGCATCCCCTCGATAGTATGTTCCCAATGTACCGTTCCCTGCGGATCCATTGCCCGAACTGCACCTTTTACTGCCAGTAAAAGCAATTCCTCTTCACGATGACGGATAAACCTAAAATGAAGAACCTCTTCCTTTATGGTCTCTACCGGTTTGAAAAAAACATCGAAAAGATGAAACTTGCCGTCGAACGTGATGATTCCAATTCTTCGTTTTTCGGAAATAAAATTACTCTGAACGTTTCTGATCGTAGAATCTTCCAATCCTTTTGGAGATTCTTTTTCCTTTCTTAATATTTTTCCTTTCAGATCCAATATGGCTACCAAATTACCTTCATACGGTACAAGTAATGTTGGTGTTTCATCCGACAACAATGTCATCGTATAGACACTCATCAATGGTTGCGTCCAAACCGGCGACAGTATAAAAATTTTCGGTGCTGTTTTCGGCGACAGTGTCGGCTCTGATGGAATTGCCGACTCAATCTGCTGATCAATCAACCGATACGTATCACTGTCAGTCATCAATTTTAACATGCGTCGATGTTCTTCCGGCGTTGGCAATTCCAGTATGTCGGAGCGAAATTCGGCAACCTGCACCGCATCATCGTATTGGATCATTTGGAACGTTTCGGCAACAAGATTCCAATCGAATCGAGCATCGGTTATTTCGATACGGATCACTTCAATACTGTCAAATCCCTCGGGAACTGGCAGACCAACCGGTTGATAGTCCAGACGTAGCAGTGCAGAAGTTTCCTTACTGATCCAAAGAATTCTGTTACCGTCGGAATGGCTGATCTGAATCACATCGCAAGTAACTTGATCGATTTGCTGTTGAGCAATCCATTCGACCTTTGCTCCTCTGGGACAAAATGTGTTGAGCGGATTGTCCGCAAAGAGCAGAATAAGTTGTGGCGGAAAACGCAATACTGACTGAGGAAGTCCCGGTGCTATAGCAGCATCAAGGTAAACGTCTTGAAAAAGCGTCTCGATAGTCCAATTATCCGGGGTGGAAAAGTGTAATACCTGATCGTCGAGCAACCGGATTTGTGCGTAACAATCTTCACCGTCGGAGACGAGTTTGCCGTCATAGATTTCGAGGCGGAGTCTGTTCGGACGCAGAAAGGCAACGGTACATTTCCATGGAACGGGTTTGGTATCAGGTAACGACATTTTGCCAATGATTTGAACGGTTGCATGATCCGAATAAGAAATTGCCGACTTGTAAGCGATGATCATTCGGTCGAGTAGGGTGTATGGATCGACCGGATCATCAGGGGAATTCTCTGTGATACTCGGTGTTTTTGCAGACGGCGGGTCAGGGGGAGTGGAATCTCTTCGGCAACAGGTGAATACGACAACGGCGAGCAAAATCGAAAAGACAGGACATGAACGCATGACTCCATTGTACCGTTTTCTGTAAAAAATGTTATCGGGATAGATTTTCCCGAAATCACCATCGGCGATTAGCACTACCGTGTTCGCCCTATTCGCAATTCATGTAAAATCCGCGAAATCCGATTCTGCTGTCGAGCAAGTTCTTCAACCGCTTGCCTAAAAGGATCCAAATCGACATCCGGCTTTTCGATGACCTGTTGTATCTCATCATCGTAACGCTTGGTACGTTCATTCACCCGGCGTTGCATCGAACGAATCATCCGCAGTTCCGCCAAAAGTTGTATGAGCGGTTCCTCCGCCATCGCCGCTCCCTCTTGCGGCTCTTGGTTGTCCTCATTTTCCTGACGCTCACGTGCCTCCTCAATTGCTGCCTGAACGGCTTCCAACATTTCCAGTAATGCTTCAATAACAGTATCTTCAATACGAAGAGTTACCGTATCCAATGTCGTCAGTTCCAATCGGTTTTTCACTTCTGACATATCGAATCGGGCTTGCAACAGCGACTCCACCATTGCTTGCGCCGTCCCATCTTCTCGAAGAAGCAACAAAGCCAACTCTGACTCTTCAATGACCGATTGCTGATCTATTCCCAACCGATCTGCCCGAATTTTGATTTGTCGCTGATCCAAAGCCGGTTCACTTGCCAATTCATTGATGAGCCGTTCGGTTTGTGAGCGAATCGCTTGTTCTACCCGGAGCATTCGTTTAAGTCGTTCTTCCAATTTTTCCAACGTTTGCATCAATTCCTCTTCCCGAAGTTGCCGCAGAATTTTTTCGAGTTCCTCTTTGAGCCGTTGCAATTCCGCAATCGCTTCTTCCTGCTCCGTGATTGCCCCGTCTCTTTCCGCCTGCTGGAGTTGCTGCTCCGCTTGTCTCATCCGTTCAAGAGCACGTTGCAATGCCTGCTGACCGGGCGTTTGCTGCTGTGTTTGATTCTGTTGCTGATTCTCTTGCGACTGTCCTTCCTGCGATTGATTCTCTTGCGACTGTCCTTCCTGCGATTGATTCTCTTGCGACTGTCCTTCCTGCGATTCCGTAGATTTATCCGCACCGTTTTCGTTTTGCCGCGTCCCTCCTTCGTAATCGTCAAGCCGATCTTGGAGAGTTTGTCCCCTCATTCGAATGTCTCGTTGTTCCTGTTCCAACAATGGCAGATTTCGTGCTTCCTGTTGCCGGGTTTGTCCCATCAGTGTCCGCTCACTTTGCAAAAGTTCTTCCAATTCTTTGAGAAACTCTTTGATTTGTTCTTTTTCGGCTTCCCTGCGTTCAATACGGTCAGCACTTTCGAGTAATCGGAGTAGTGCGAGCAAGTCTTGTTCGATATTTGTTTGTCCGCTGATTGCATCGGCAAATTGTCGGCGTTCCAATGTGTTTATGAGCGTGTCGAATCGTTGAACGAGCAGTTTATCTCTGCTTTCGAGAAGGACCTTGTTGAGTAGCGTTGCTCGTTGTGGATCGGAGGTTGCGGACGTTTCCGCAAGCCGCTGCAAAATTTGCTCTAGTTGTGTGTATCGTCCTGCTAAACTGCGTTGTTTATCGGTCAATTCCTGAGCGTACAAGGAAGCAACGAAGATAATTGCAACGGTCAAAAAAGCAGATCTGTAGAACATTTTTTTATGTGGCGTAAGGTCTCAATGTTGTTTCTATTATCTGATATTATCGGGAAAAATTCAAGAAGGGGCAAACAGCAATTTTTACGATTGCGTCTCTGTAAAAAAGAACGATTATTCGCCGGATTGATTCGTAAAACTGTTGTATTGCACAGCAACGCAGTCGCCTTTTTTACTGTCTGTCATACAAGCGTTTGCCTTCTATTTCGGCGCGCCGCATTGCATCCGAAAACTCTTGCAAAGAGTCATACTTTTCGGCACGGCGAACGTCCGTTGGATCGACCGCTCGGAAATCACAAGACTCACCACGCGGCTGCTTTTCCAATCGCTCCGCTCCGAGACGCACGAGTGCAATCACTCTGTCGGCATCGCTCGCTGTTGCCAGAATCGGACTCACTTCTGGGCGCGTGAGCGAAATGTTCCAAAGCGGTTCTGCTCCCGTTAAGTCCCGAATCTGTTTCAACTCCGCATCCGTCAGCGGCGAACGACCGAATCGGTTGTTCGGATACGCCGTGTAATACGTCGGATAATACGGAGCATTAATGTCAATCCATGTGACAATCCGGTCAAACGACTCCGCATCAAGTTCTAAACCGTTTGCTTTGCGTTGTTCGTCAATTTCCGGTCGGGGATGACCGTTGCGAATCACTTCGACTATTCGGCTTTTGCTGGAACCCCAAGTCAGCGGTTCAAGTTTTTGCACTGGACCGGCACCCACAGCATTGATGAGTCCCTTGCTCCACAGTTCGACGTAAGATTTATTGAAAATCAACGTTAAATCCCCGGCAAGAATTGGCTTCTTTTGGTTCAGTGCATTCTCCATTCCGTAATCGTGACAGGAGACGCAGTACTTATCGAAGACTGGTTGCACTTCGTCGGCGTAACTGAACAATCGCCGTTCGCCGTACCAGGGAGCAAGCGTTTGTGCTGGCTTACGCATCGCGGCAGTCGAGTTGATGAGCGGCGGAAATGTTGCCAGTCGATCTTCATGGCAACCGTAGCAACCGTTGACTTCGCCGGGACGCACCATTGTGCCGCTGCGCATCGACTGAATCATCATGCCGTTTTCGTCCAAAATTTGGAAATAGACGAACGTATCCGCCGGAACTTCAAATTGAACACTGCCGTCCGCTTCGACGGGAACGGTTCCGAGAATCCGCTTGTTGTTAAAATCTTTCCACGCCATACCGGGTGCTTGCTGACCGGTGCCGCCGTCGTAAGAGGGATGTGTCCACGACCGCTTTTCCGGCGATTCGACGACACGCAAAAATTTGACCGAACCCGGCTTGACGTTTTTCATGCCGAAGCCTTCGTAAACATTGGAAACGTAAAACGTGCCGGTCGTTTTCGACAAATCCGTCCTGTCGGCAATCACCAGCGGCGGTGTAGTCGGCACGACGGGCATCGGATCGAAACAGCCGGGACCATCTTCGTGAATGAGCGTTTGTCCGCCATCCGCATCGAGCAGCCAAATTCCCGTGATGTCGTCTTTGCCGAGCGTTCCTGATGCGAGAAAGACCGAGTCGGAAATCGGATAAGGGTCTTCAAATTTTTGCCGCAGACCGGAGAATCTATCGTAAAGGTCTCGACCGTCTTCTTGCACAAGATCAAGAGCCTCCGGCGGATACGTTCGAAGAATCGGTGTTTTGCCGTCGAGACCGAGTCGGCGGTCGATTAGTCCGATTGCCCCCCACGGCTTGTCGTGGCACGAAGTCAGCGTCGCCAAAAACACGGAACTCGCACCCGGCAAAACCTTCGCATCAATCACGCCGCCGGGAGAAGCGGTGTTGTTGCCCCAGTAAATTGCATGGTTCGTGCCGTCGGGATTGGTCGTCCAAACGCCCTGTGCGTCGCCGAAGTTGCGGTCAACGTATTCCCAACGGTAATACATAATGCGACCATCCGGCAGCAGACTCGCATGCCCTTCAAAAAGCGTGCTGTGTCCGATTTGGAGAATGTTCGAACCGTCGCCATTCATCGTGAAAAGATTGCAAACGATGTGCCGATTGCACATGCAATACTTCGGTTCCCGTGTGGAACCGAAAACGATTTTACCGTTCGGCAGATAGAGCGGATCAATGTCGGAAACGCCGGGAAGGAACGTCAACTGTTTCAAAATTTCGCCGTCCGGTTTGGAATTTTTGCCGGTGAGCGTAATCAGTGTCGTAACGGCATCGAGTTGCAGTTCATAAATGTGGTAATCATCCGAAATGTCCTTGCGAATCGAAACGAGTAGTTTTTTCGCATCAAAATGGAGTGCCGGATCACGCACGACACCGTTGGGAACGTCGAGCAGTGTCCGCACGGAACCGTCCGCCGGATTCCAAAGTTGCAGTGCACTACCCGGTCGGAAAAGGTTCGTACTAATTTCGCCGGTCTGAAAAAGCGTCTCCGTATTGTGATGATCGAAATGATATTGATGCCGACGAACGTACAATATCGCATGATCTTTAATCTGTGCGAGTGCCGATTCACGTTGTTCTTTTTCGCGTTGCTTGACACGTTCGGCTTCTCCGGCGGCGTATTCTCGTCGCAGTGTTGTCAGGTTCGCATCAATTTTTCCATCGGCACGGAAAAAGTCCATCCGAATATGCGCCCAGGGACCGGTTTCTTTGTCAACGACTTGCAACACGAACGGCTTGCCGAGCAGGTCGGTCGTATCCCAAACGGTTTCGTCCAGTTTTTGTGTGTTTTTGCCTTGTGCTTTTCGGACGGGTTCACCAACGCTTCCGTCTTCGAGTACCGGACAGAGTCCGACGTAGGTATTCGGTCTCCGCCCCCCGCCGACGAGCAGTTTTGCTTCGTTGCCGAGTAGCACAAAGACGGGGGATTCGATCACGCAGATTGTGTCGTCCGTCGGGGCGGCACTTGCGGTTGATTCGAGCGTTGTCAGATAGTATTTTCCGTTTTTGACGTAGGGAACGCTTTCGTCGTGGAATTCTTTGTCGCGTGAACCAATCGGTTTGGTGTTAGTACCTTCGATGATCGTCCAGCCTTCTTGGGCGAGACTGCCGGTTTCAAAGTCGAAGACAATCGTCTCGGCATTTACCGACAGTGCCAAAATTCCCCAGCATAGTGTGGATAGGAAAATGTTTGTACGCATATGACCATTTTATACGATTTTTCTGACTTTTGCGATAGTGCGTAAAAATTTTCTTGCGACACATAATGTCTTCTCCAAAGTTGAATCCAATGGAGTTCATACCAGCAATGGACGAAGAAAAACGGCAATGATGAATTTTCTGCAATAGTGGTGGATCACCATTTCAATCCGAATTTCCCGCCGGTGGACTGTCCGATGCCTCCTTTGAGTGGTCCCTTGTACGTGTTTTTGGATTTTGCCGGTACAACTTCCTCCTCCGGCTCTTCCGCCGATTCTGGTGCCGGTGCAGTTTGTGCCGCCGCTTGTTTCATCGACAATGACATCCGCTTGCTTTCCGTGTCAATACCCTGTATGTACACATCCACCCAGTCCCCCTCTTTGACGACTTCCTTGACGTTATTGACCCGCTTGTTCGCAAGTTCGCTGATATGCACCAGCCCTTCCACGCCCGGCATCAGTTCGACAAACGCACCGAACTCCGCCGTCTTCGTAACCTTGCCGCGTGCCAATGTCTTTTCCTGAAAACGCTCCAAGATATTTGCCCACGGATTCGAAGCATCATCCCGATAAATCAGCGAGATGCGGTTGCCCCCTTCATCCATTTTGGCAATGCGAACTTTGATCCGCGTTCCTTCGGTCAAGACATCACTGGGATGCCGAATACGCCCCCATGACATTGCTCCAATCGGCACGAAACCATCGACACCGCCGAGATCGATAAACGCACCGGCATCAATAATCTTCCGCACGAGTCCTTCCCGTTCTTGTCCGACTTCCAATTCTGACAAGAGTTGCGTCCGTTTCTCTTCCCGCTCGCGGAGCAACATTGATTTTCGACTCAACACCAAGTTGCGGCGTTCGACGTTGACTTCTTCGACAACGCACGTCAATTTTTTGCCGACGTATTGCTCCATGTCTTCGATACGAAACAGTTCGATCTGGCTGATCGGAATAAAACCGCG
>Ga0082212_10011773_pt1 | contig 11066 bp, 9 predicted proteins | sample TergutNt197P3_FD_71548 | JGI IMG/M metagenome (GOLD analysis project Ga0082212, IMG submission 71548) | Neocapritermes taracua P3 segment gut microbial communities from Petit-Saut dam, French Guiana - Nt197 P3 | ecosystem: Host-associated > Arthropoda: Insects > Digestive system > Gut ... | reverse complement strand
CTGTGGGCGAGCCCATCAACCCGGAAGCCTGGATGTGGTTCCATACCCATATCGGCAGGGAAGAACTGCCCGTCATTGATACATGGTGGCAGACGGAAACCGGCGGCGCGATGATTGCGGCCCTGCCCTACGCCACAAAGCTGAAGCCCGGTTCCGCCACCTTCCCCCTGCCGGGCATCGATGCCGCCGTTCTCAGCGGCGACGGCAGCGAGGAGGTTGACGGCGGGCACCTTGTCGTCCGCAGGCCGTGGCCCGGCATGATGCAGGGCGTGTTCGGCAATCCGGAGAAGTATGCATCCTATTTCGAACGTTTCGGCGTGTATCAGTCCGGCGACGGGGCGCGTGTGGACGAGGAAGGCTATTATTGGATTCTGGGGCGTATTGACGACAGCATCAATGTGTCCGGGCACCGTCTTGCCACAGCGGAAATTGAATCCGCCCTGGCGGCGCACGTCCAGGTTGCCGAGGCCGCTGTGGTGCCGATGCCCCATGAACTGAAGGGCGAGTGCATTTACGCCTATGTGGTGCTGGTGGACGAAGCGCCCTGGTCGGAAGCGCTGCGCAAGGAAGTGCGCGACTGCGTGCGCAAGGAGATCGGGCCGCTTGCCACGCCGGAAGTCATCCAGTTTGTCAGCGCTCTGCCGAAAACGCTTTCCGGAAAAATCATGCGCCGCATGCTGCGCAAGATTGCCGCCGGCGCCTTTGACGAGTTGGGCGACACCACAAGCCTTGCCCAGCCCAAGGTTATTGATGCGATTATAGAGGGGTATGGCAACCTGAAGGCCGGGCATCCCGAACAGCGCGATAACGCGGGGAAATAAGCTGCTCAGCGTTGGTGTACCCGTAAGTCTTGCGGCAGAGCGGCGTTACGGGCGCATCACAAGGGCGGCGGCGGGAGGTCGCGCAGCGAATACTCCGCCATGACCTCATCCATATCCTTGACGATTCGTATATCGAGTTTCCCTTTGTCCGCCATGTCGTACAAAATCGGCATCGTTTCCTGATGGCTGCGGGCGGCGTGGTAGGGGCGCTCCTCGCAGACGGCCTGGTAGATGTCGATACAGGCCATGAGCCTGGAGTTGCGATCCAGTTCTTCCGCCCGCAATCCGAGCGGATAGCCGGAACCGTCAGGCTTCTCATGGTGTTCCGACGCCCAGCGCCAGATATTCCCAAGTCCCTCGACCTCGCCGAGCCAGTCATAGGTGTGGCGGACATGCGTCTGGATGACGGAGAATTCTTCATCTGTGAGTTTTCCGGGCTTTTCCAATACCCCCAGGGGGGTGGCGATTTTTCCGATGTCGTGCAGCGCGGCGGCAAGGAAAAGCTGCGTCCGTTCCGCATTCGTATCCCCGTAATGCCCGCTCAGCAGCCAGGCGCGGTTGGCGATTTGTTCGGTATGCTTGCGGGTGAAGTGCGATTTGCAGTCAACAACATGCGCAATGAACCTTGCAAGCCGGAGGACGCTCACATCCTCCAGAGGCGCCTTCCATGGCGGGATCAGTTTTGCCAGGGTGTCGTAGATATTTTCGTCGCGCAGGCTTTCAAGCGTTTCGGCGTCTAAAACATCCAGGAGCGTCTCCACCGCGCTCCGGGTGGCAAAGGTGCCGATGGCGGCCGCGATTTTATTCCGCAGCGCGCCGAGACCGCCCGCCGGTATCCGTTGCAAATGGTGGACAGCGTCTACTTCATCCGCAGCAGCGATCAATGCCGCCTCGTGGGGAAACTCGCCCGCCCGCTTTCCAAACGGCCCCCTGCCGGTCTCGCGTTCGTGATGGTACTGCACAAAGCCGTCTATGTTCGTCGTGAACGGCAGCCATGCCACATTGCGCTGGCCGTATTCGCAGTGCAGGCGGAAATTCGTCTCCTGAAGCTCACCCGGTTTTGTGCTCACGATGTATTCGGTCAAGGCGTTGTCGTGGAACAACGCGCAGGTGGTAAGCGCCGCAATCGCGTCACTGTCAAAGCCCTGCCGCTTGCCCATGAGGGCGCACAGGGCGGCGATGCGCATGCTGTGATGCTCGCTCGCCCCAAGCTGCTCCGTTTCTATGATGTCGAGAGCCTTGGAGAATAGGACGCACAAGGCGTCCATGGCTATTTGCACGGGTTTTCCTCCGGCTAAACCAATTTTGCGGCGCGCAAGGTTTCCTTGAGCCTGTTCAGGGACGCTTCGCCGAGCGGACACAGGGGCAGCCGGAATTCCAGATGATCCAGGATGCCCATCATGTGCAGGGCGGTTTTGGCGGGGATGGGGTTGGTTTCCATGAACATGGCCCTGTTGAGCGGAGCAAGTTCGACGTGCAGGGCGCGGGCGCTTTGCAAGTCGCCCTGCGCAAAGGAGGCGCAGAGCCTTGACATCTTCGCGGGCGCAATGTTGGAGGTGACGGAAATGACGCCGCAGCCGCCCACCGACAGGAGGGGGAGCACGGTGAAGTCATCGCCGGAGATCAGGCAAAAGTCCGGGCCGCAATATTCATACACCTCGGATACCTGGGCCAGATCCCCGGTGGCTTCCTTCACACCGGCGATATTCGGGCATTCCCGCGCAAGGCGTCCCAGGGTCTCGGGCAGCAGGTTGCAGCCGGTGCGGCCGGGCACGTTATAGGGAATGAGCGGGAAATCCACCGCCTCGGCAATGGCGGCGTAGTGCCTGAACAAGCCTTCCTGCGTGGGCTTGTTGTAATAGGGGGTGATGAGCAGCGCGCCGTCGGCCCCCACATCCTTGGCGAAGCGCGTCAGCCTGACGGCTTCGGCGGTATTGTTCGAGCCTGCGCCGGCAAGGACGGGAACGCGCCCTTTGGCTTGTTCCACGCAGATGCGCACGACCTGCTCATGCTCGCCATGCGAGAGCGTCGCGGATTCGCCGGTGGTGCCGCAGGGCACAAGGCCGTTGATGCCTTGTTCGATTTGCCATTCAATAAAACGGCGGTAGCAGGCTTCATCCAGCGCGCCGTTTTTGAAGGGAGTGACAAGGGCTGTGTAAGCTCCGGTAAAACGCATATTGACTCCTCAAGAGGAATAACAAGCTTGGCATGCCGGCGTCTTTCCGCTGAGACGCGGCGCTGCACTAGCAAGAACAACCCCGGGAGGCTGTTCAGGAAGAAGTTGAAACGGCTTCGCGCTACGCGTTCAGGAACTCTTTGAGTTCTTTGCCGGCGCGGAAGAAGGGCAGGCGTTTGGGACGCACTTCCACGCTCGTCCCGGTCTTGGGATTGCGGCCTGTATAGCCTTCATACTGTTTGACCTTAAAACTTCCGAACCCGCGGATCTCGACGCGTTCGTTGGCAAGCAGGGCTTCTTTCATGCAGTCCACAAAGGTGTTGACCACCAGGGTGGCTTCTTCCGGGGGCAGATTGGTTTCAGCGGCAAGGCTTTTAATGAGTTCACTCTTGTTCATGCGAACACTCCGGTATCCTGAATTGTAACGTCCAAGGGAAAATATTTTTTACACCATCTCTCCAGTGTGTTCAACACTAGATCAGTTTTCCGCCTTTGGCAATGAACGCAGGATGGGGTTTTCCCGCATCCATTGCGTCATGGCGTGCCGGATCTTTTGCACCGCATCGGCAAGCGTCTGGATATCCCGCGCGGCCCGGCATTCCGGCTTGTAGGCCAACAGCGCCTGCTGGCGGAGCACGGCCTCGATGACCGTCTTGTCATTGCGCACCGCTGCAAGAAAGGCCGGTTCAATCTGCAAAAAAGTCTTGCAGGCTGCGGAAAGCCGGGAAAAGGCCTGCCGCGCTTCCTTTTCGCTCTCCACCTGGTTGAGCAGGATCAAAAAGTCGCGCACTCCGTGGCGGGCAAGCAGCACCTTGATCAGGGCGTAGCCGTCGGTGAGCGACGTGGGTTCGGGCGTGATGACCACGATACGCACCGCCGCCATGGCCGCCATTGTCTGCACGGTTTCGCTGATCCCCGCCCCGGTGTCCATCAGCACGTAGTCATAGTTGCCAAGTTCGGGCGTCAGTCGGTCAAGCAGCATCTGGCGCATGTCGTCCGTCATCTCCGCCAGTTCCGGCACGCCGGAGGCAGCCGGCAGAATATCGAACCCCTGCGGCGCTATAGGATGGATGATGCTCTTCATGCTGGCCGCGCCAAGCAGCACGTCCTGCATGTTGCCTTCAGGGGTAATGCCGAGGAGCACGTCGAGGTTCGCCAGCCCCAGGTCGCAGTCCATGAGCAGCACGGAACGCTTGCTCTGGTGCAGGGCATAGCCGAGGTTCAGGGTCAGGTTTGTTTTGCCCACCCCTCCCTTGCCGCTCATAATGGCGATGCTGAGCGTTTTGCCGGATTCCATGCTATTTGCCTCCAGAAAAAAGGAAACGTTTTTCGTGGGAATGGACCATGGTCTTGCGCAGGGACAGTTCTTCCGCCTGTTCACGGTACACGTTGATCGCGCTTTGCTGATCCTGAATGTGGCCCAGGGCTGTGGCGGCCTGTTGCAGAAGGGTTTCGGCGCAGGCGTTTTCCGCGAATTCCGCGCCGGCGATGCCGGCCGCGCACGCGCCCCCTGACTGCGCAAAAGCTTGCAGGATGCTTTCCGTGATATGTTGCGCCCTGAAAACGCCCGCGCCGGGCAGAACGAGGGCATAGCGCATCTTTGGCAGCAAGCCCAGGGAATCGCAGGGGCTCACATGGGCCTCGATGCAGCGGAGCAATTCCCTGGCGGTCGTTTCTTTGGCGTCCGGGTCCTGGAACTGAGGCGCGAAAAGCACCAGGGACAGCGGACAGCGGCCCCGTTTGGCGCGCAGGCTTTCCCTTTCCAGCTCACGCCGGAAGTCGGCGCCCGCAAGCGGGCGTAAAGAGGATTCAGCGTGTCTGCCCATGTTGGTGTAAAAGGTAGTCGCGTTGGAATTGATCAATACGCCCGGAAAGCACGGCGTCCACATCCCCCATTTCGGAATTGGTGCGGTGATCTTTCACCAGGCGGTAGGGTTGCAGGGTATAGGTGCGAATCTGGCTGCCAAAGGCGATGCTGTCCTTGCCGGCGTAACTGGCCTGGCGCGCCGCGTCGCGTTTGCGGTTTTCAAGATCGTACAGCCTGGCCCGCAAAATCTGCATGGCGGTTTCCTTGTTGCTGTGCTGGGATTTTTCGTTCTGGCATTGGGCGACGATGCCGGTGGGCAGGTGGGTGACGCGCACGGCGGAACTGGTCTTGTTCACGCTCTGGCCGCCGGGTCCGCTGGAGCGGAAGGTGTCAATGCGCAGATCCGCCTCCCTGATGTCGATCACAATATCCTGTCCCGCATCCGGGACCACGTCCACGGAAGCGAAGGAGGTATGGCGGCGGCCGGAGGAGTCGAAGGGGGAAATGCGGATGAGCCGGTGGATGCCGCGTTCGCTTTTCAGAAGGCCGTATGCGTTGGGGCCGCGCATGCGCAGGGTGACGCTTTTCACGCCGGCCTCATCGCCGGGAAGATAGTCCAGCTCTTCCACGGCATATTTGCGGCTGTCGGCCCAGCGCGTATACATGCGCAGCAGCATTTCGGCCCAGTCCTGGGCTTCGGTGCCCCCGGCGCCGGGGTGGATTTCCAGAATGGCGTCGCGCCCATCTTCCTCGGCTGCAAGCAGCAGGGCCACTTCCGTTTCCTCCAGCAGAGCCTCCAGAAGTTCCGCCTGTTCGGCAAGGGCGCTGAACGCCTCCTCGTCTTCTTCGGCAAGCAGCAGCCATTCCTCCATATTCGCATGACAGCCAAAGAGGCGTCCGAGGCGTTCAGCCTCGGCTTCCAAGCGGCTTTTTTCCTGAAGTACCGGCGTCAGGGCCGAGGGCATGCTCCAGGCATCCGGCCTGGCGAGCTGCGCTTCTATTTCGCCAAGGCGTTTCGTGTTTGCGGCAAAGTCAAAGCCGCCTCCACAGGGAGGCGAAACGTTCGGACAAGGGGGCGCAGCGGGCGCGCAGTTCGGCAAGTTGCAGCATGGCTATATGGCTTCCGTGTTCCTTGGGCTGAGAAGCAGTATACACGCCAGGATCGCCAGGGCAAGATAGGTCAGCCAGGGAAAGACATGGTGGAAAGGCGTAAGGCCTTGCTCCGGCACGGCGTTGCCCGTCAGTATTTCCGTCCGCATGAGATTGCTGCGCGCGCGTATGCGCCCGACTGGATCCACGAAGGCGGAAAAGCCCGTATTGGTGCCCCTGATCAGCCAGCGTCCCTGTTCCACAGCGCGCAATACGGAAAGTTGCAAATGCTGCTCCGGCGCTGACGTAAGGCCGAACCATGCGTCATTGCTGATATTGAGCAAGATCTCGGCCCCCGCGCGGACACGCGCCTGCGCGCTTTCCGGAAAGATCGTCTCATAGCAGATGAGCAGCCCAAGAGCAAGCCCCTTCACTTGCAGGGGAAGCTCCGAAACGCCCGGCGCAAAGTCGCCCACTCCCTGAAAAAGAAAGGCCAGGGCCGGATAATCCAGCCAGGGAGGCAGGTATTCCCCAAAAGGCACCAGGTGTTCCTTGTCGTAATATCCCAGGTCCTGCCCCTCGCTGCCGAGAAGAAACGCGCGGTTGAAGACGCGGCGCCTGCCCGACGATCCCCCGTCATGCGCGGGAGCGCCCAGCAGCAGCGGCAGGCCATGCGTCTTCGCAAAGCCGCGTATGCGGGAGGCATGCTCCGGCTGGTTCTGGAAAAAGAAGGGCATGGCGGTTTCCGGCCAGACCAGCAGGTCAAGATGCCCGTCAGCGGCCGCCTGTCCGCTGAGGTGGAGATAGTGATCCAGCGTGGCCCGTTGGTAGGCGGGCAGCCATTTCTGGTTTTGGTCGATATTCCCCTGTACCAGCGCGAGGCGCAGGGCAGAAGGAGGGGCCTCCGCTTCGGGCAGGCTGTGCAGGCGCAACAGGCCGCCGGTCGGCAGCGCCAGCGCCAGCAGCAGGCCGCAGCAGAGGCAGCGTTTACGGCGCGGACCCTGCGCGAGCAGACAGGCCGTTCCGGCCAGGATGCCGCCCAGGCCATAGCTGCCGAACACGGCGGCCGCCTGGATGACGGGGGTCCAGGGCACGAAGGCGGAGGCCAGCGTCAGCCAGGGAAAGCCGGTGAAAAGGGATCCGCGCAGTTCTTCCAGCAAAAACCAGCACAGGGCCAGGGCGCAGCAACGGGCAAACGCGGGGTACGCGCGCAGCGTGTGGGCAAGCACGGCAAAGCAGCCGCCGTACAGGCCCACGTACGCGCCTATGGCTAAGGCGCACGGGACGGCCAGCATCCAGGGCAGCCCGCCCACTTCATAGACCGGCACCGCCAGCCAGTACAGGGCGGCGGAGGCCCCGAAGAGGCCCGCCAGCCAGCCGCGGCGCAACGCGGATACGGGCTTGGACGCGCTCTGGCCCAGCTGGGCCAATGCGGCGGGATACACAAGGGCCAGGGCAGGCAGATGGAGGAAGGGATTGGGAAAGCCCAGAAAAAGGCCGACAGCTCCACCCAGGCCGATACACAGGGGAGGATTCATGCGGAACGGTCGTCTGCCGGTTCCACGCCGATGCGGCGGATTGCCTTGGCCCCTGCTTCCAGGACTTTGAATTTCCAGCCGTTCAGGACAAACTCTTCTCCGGTGACCGGCACATGTCCGGCGGTGAGGCTGAGATAACCGCCGATGGTATCCACTTCGTCGGAAGCCAGCTCTATGCCGAGTTCAGCCAGGTCATCCAGGTAGGCGCGGCCGGAAAGCTCGAAGCGTTTCGCATCAAGAATCTTGATGTGTTCTTCCTGCGGCGCGTCGTGTTCGTCTTCGATATCGCCCACGATTTCTTCCAGCACATCCTCAATGGTGACAAGACCCGAGGTGCCGCCGTATTCATCCAGCGCCACCGCGAGGTGTTGTTTACGGCTGCGAAATTCTTGCAGCAGTTCCAGCACCATCTTGGTTTCGGGCACGAAAAAGGGGGGACGCATGATGTGATCGATGAGGCCCTGGTCTTCTTCCGGCTTCAAGAGGCTGTGCAGCAAATCCTTGGCATAGACGACGCCGACGATATTGTCGCGGGTTTCCCGGTATACGGGAATGCGCGAATGTCCGGAGGCGATGATAAGCCGCGTCGCCTCAGGCAGGGGGGTTCCCGCCGGGATGCAGTGGCAGTCGGTTCTGGGGGTCATGATGTCGCTGACCTGCATGTCGTCAAGACGCAGAACACGCAACAGCATGGAGCTTTCATCGGGGGCCACTTCGCCTTCGGCGCGGGCCTCAAGAATGGCTTTTTCGAGGCTTTCTTCGTCATTTCGTGTAAACAGGCCGGCCAAGCGCGACCACAAACTCCTATCCTGAACCAAGCGTAACTCCTCGGTTGAAGGTTGCTGGGCGCGGCGGAATCATTCCCGCCGCTTGTTCTGCTCCAGTTGATGACGCAGTACCCAGGACGCGAGAGGGGGCACTTCTTCCGACTTGCCGGCAGGAAACCAGAAGATGTCGCTGCTGCCCACTTCCGAAAGCGACCAGACCTTGAATTTCACTCCGATGATTATGGTGGATTCGTCTTCCAGATCTTCCCCCAGGCTGACAACCGTGCAAACAAGCCAGAAGGGCATGGGGTGATCGCTGTCGGGCGAACGCAGCAGCAGCAGACAGAGCAGTTGCGATTGCAGGGTAAGGCTCGCGGGAAATTGCTGCAGCAGCGCCTGGGGCACTCCCATGCGCATGCCGCCCGCGGAAAGATTGAGCAGGGAGCACTGGGTCAGTTTTCCGGGACGGTAGCTCAAGGCCGCGCAGCCAAGGCTTGTGGAATCCATCGGCAGGGGCTGCGTCGGATCGAGAGCCCACAGTCCCATGCCCAGAATATGGCTGGGCATGGGGTTGATGCGCTTGTAGTTGCGCTTTTGCACGGGGTGGATATAGGGTGGAAGCTCGAGATCCAGGAACGCCATCCCGTGGCCGGTGCGCATGCCGAGTATCTGGGAGTCAAAACGGTAAAAATTGCTGGTTTCCTTGTAGTCCAACTTGAAGGACACTTCCACGGGCTCGCCGGTCCAGGTGTCGAGGGCGTGTTCGACCTCCGTCACGTCCACAGTCACCGTGCCCTTTTCGACGGAAGAGCAGGGAGCTGTCAGCTTGCGGCCGTGCATTTCTTCGGAACAGAACGCGATCTCCATGGTGCTGCGCTGGTCAATGGCGTTGCGGAGCAGTTCCGCGACGACCCGCGCTCTTTGCCGGGCATGGAGCCGCCTTGTTCGGCGTTTTCGCAGGCGTATGACAAACCAGCCCGCGCCCCATACGAGGGCGAGGACGGCGAGCAGAAGCTCCAGGCTGATCCTAAAGCCGAGAAGAGCGGAAAGCCTGTCCAGCAGTTCTGTTATCAGGAGCGCGTTATCCATGGTGATGACCCTGGCGCTGTGGCATGGTGAAAGATACGGTATTTCGCAAAAGCAGACAAGAATAAACTGTCCTATTTCCCGCGCTTGCGGAGATGCCCGCTGCGTCGCGCTTCCCGCAGGACAGTGCGGGCATATTCTTGTCGGCATGTTGGCGCTTTAACAATAGCGCATGGGAAAAATTTCATGCGGCGCACCATGTATCAGGCGCCATGCTTGTGCAGGTGGATGGCGATACAGGAAAGCGCCGCCGGGGTGACTCCTGAAATGCGGCCCGCTTGGCCGAAACTCACAGGCCGGACCAGATGGAGCTTTTCCCGGATTTCCCTGGACAGGCCGATCACCTGATCATAATCAAGGTCTGCCGGCAGTAGGCGATCCTCCGCCTCCCGCGTCCGGGCGACAAGTTCCTCCTGGCGGGCAAGATATCCGGCGTACTTGACCAGAATTTCCGCCTGCCTTTTGGCTTCAGGGGGGAAGCTTTCCAGGGCCGGACACAGGGGCTCAAGCTGCGCCAAGTCAAGGCTGGGGCGGCGTACAAGCTCCGTCATGCTGATTGTCTGTTGCGGCGGGTTTTCTCCCAGGGACGCCAACAGGGCGCGGGTCGCTTCGTAGGGCGGGCGCAGGCCTTCAAGAAGCTGCATGAGTTCATGTATGGCAGTGGTTTTTTCCTGGAAGCGCCGCCACTGCGTATCGTTTGCCAAGCCGATCTCCCGGCCCAACGGAGTCAGGCGGGCGTCGGCATTGTCCTCCCGCAGCAGCAGGCGGTATTCCGCCCGCGAGGTAAACATGCGGTAAGGCTCAAGAGTGCCTTTGGTGACCAGATCATCAACAAGCACGGCCATGTAGGCGGTCTCGCGTCCGGGCAGGAAGGGGGGCAGGTGTTTGATCGCCCGGTCAATGTTCAAGGCTGCCCATACGCCCTGGGCGGCCGCTTCCTCATAGCCCGATGTGCCGTTGATCTGCCCGGCCAGCCAGAGTCCGGGAAGGCGTTTTGTTTCCAGGGTGGGGAAAAGCTGGACGGGGTTCACGTAATCATATTCAATCGCATAGCCGGGACGCACGATGACGGCTTTCTCCAGGCCGGGAATGCTGGCGATCATGGCGCGCTGCACGTCCAGCGGCAGGCTTGTCGGAATGCCGTTTGGGTACGCTTCGGGATGGTCAAGGCCCTCCGGCTCGACAAAAATCTGATGCCGCTCCTTGTCCGGGAAACGGGCCACCTTGTCCTCGATGGAGGGACAATAACGCGCTCCGGTCCCCTGGATTTTTCCGGTGAACAGGGGGGAGCGATCAAAGCCGGAACGGATGATGGCATGCGTGGCCGGGGTGGTCCAGGTGATATGGCAGGGAAGCTGGGACAGTTCCGGGCCCGGGCCGTGGAAACTGAACGCCGGGAGCGGAACATCGCCGAGTTGGACGTCCAGTTTATCGAAATCAATGGAGCTTTTGAGGAGGCGGGGCGTGGTGCCTGTTTTCAGGCGGCCAAGTTCAAAGCCGAGCTCGCGCAGCGAGGCGGAAAGCCCGTGGGAAGGCGCATCGCCCAGCCGGCCGCCCGGCATGCTGGTTAAACCGATATGGATAAGGCCGTCCAGGAACGTGCCCGTGGTCAGCAGGATATGGCGCGCCTGCAGGACGAGCCCCTGCGCGCTTTTGACTCCGGCCGCCCGCCCGTTTTCCACAAGCAGGGTATGGGCGTTGTCCTGCCAGACCCGGAGTCCGGGCTGGGCAAAAACGCTGCGCCGCACCATCTGGCGGTAGACGTCGCGGTCCATCTGCGCG
>Ga0082212_10011772_pt1 | contig 11066 bp, 7 predicted proteins | sample TergutNt197P3_FD_71548 | JGI IMG/M metagenome (GOLD analysis project Ga0082212, IMG submission 71548) | Neocapritermes taracua P3 segment gut microbial communities from Petit-Saut dam, French Guiana - Nt197 P3 | ecosystem: Host-associated > Arthropoda: Insects > Digestive system > Gut ... | reverse complement strand
ATTTTTCTCAAATATAAATACTTTTTAATTATTTATTATATATATATTATATAATATATATATATATATATATATATATATATATATATTAATTACTAATAAAACTAAAATAATAAAAATATAAAAAATATGTGAAATTAACTATAAAAAGAAATCTAACCTTTTTTTTAGCTGTAATAAATCATTAACAGCAGTATTTTCATCTAAATTATCTATTTTTGGCCTGTTCACTAAAATTATATCAATTCCAAGCTCATTTGCAGCAGCTATTTTTGAAGGAACTCCTCCAATAGCACCACTTTCTTTTGTAATAATAACTTGAATATCAAGTTCCCTCATCAATTCCATGTTAAATTCCTTTGAAAATACTCCTTGCATAGCTATTATATGTTCCCCACTAATTCCAAGATTATTACATTTTTCAATAGAAGATTTAACTGGAAGAACTCTAATGAAAAAGTTTTTTTTATCAATTTTACTTGATTTTGAGCTAGATAAAACTAACTCAATTGTGTTTACTCCAGCTAAATGAAGAACTCGTTTTTTAGAAAATTTAGTAGCTATTATATCTCCAGCTTCTTTAAAAGAATCAACAAAAAATATATTATTAGTTTTATCATTAATAAATTCTGAGTAGTCAAGTTTAGGTCTTTCAAATCTTATATAAGGAATATTAGCTAACTTTGAAACTTCAATAGCTGTAGATGTTATATTAACTGCAAAGGGATGGGTAGCATCAATAAGCACATCAAAGTTATCTTTATGAAAATGATTCTTTAATAAATTCAATATTTCAGATTTAGGTAATGGTTTATTAATAACTTCATCAGAACCAGCTTGCAATGCTAATTTTCCACCATAATCAGTAGTTGTAGTGGTTAAAATATATGGAGAATTATAATTTTCCTTTAAAAATTTAATAATATTAATAGAATCTTTAGTTCCACCAATTAAAAAAACTTTTAAATTAGCGTGTTTTTCCTTAGAGTTGTTTATACTCCCCTTTTCCTCAGATTTGTTTATATTAGTCATAATCCCACTGATAATAATTTTAATTATCTGTTCATAAATATATTTAGAATTCTCTCAGAAACAAGAATTGTTCCAGCTACAATTACAATCAATATCCATTCAGTAATTCCAATAGCTGTTGTTCTAAATATTCCTTGTAAATAAGGTAAATAAATTACTAATAGTTGCAATGCAAATGAAGCTAAAATAGCTATCCAGAAAAAGTTATTCTTTTCTTTGGAATTAGCTCTATTATTTATTGCATTGAATATTTGATACATTACAAATACAGTAAAAGCAACAGTTGTAGCTACTTTTAAATTTTGATCTATAGATAACTGGTAAAAATATAAAGACATTGTACCAAGAGCCATTACAATACCTGCAATAGCTATTCTAATAAGAGTATTTTTATTTAATATGTTTCCTTTCTCAGGAGTTCTCTCCATCACATTTTCTTCTGGACCTTCTGTTCCAAGAGACTGAGCAGGAGGGCCATCCATAATAATATTTATCCAAAGTATTTGAATTGGGTTAAATGGAATTGGTAAACTAAGTAGAGAAGCTGAAACTATAGTAAGAATTGCTCCAATATTAGTTGAAACTTGAAACTTAACAAAACGTTTTATATTATCAAAAATCTTTCTTCCTTCACGTATAGCTTGAATAATAGTAGCAAAATTATCATCTTGAATAATCATATCAGAAGCTTCTTTTGAAACATCTGTTCCACTACCCATAGCAACACCAATTGAAGCTTTTTTAAGTGCTGGAGCATCATTAACTCCATCACCAGTCATAGAAACAACATTTTTATGTTTTTGAAGAGCTTCTACAATCCTTACTTTTTGTTCTGGATAAACCCTTGCATAAACTTGAACATCTTCAACTATATCCATAAATCTATCATCATCAATTTCATCTAAATCCCGACCAGTTAAAACCTTTCCATCATTTAATATCCCAATTTCTCTTGCAATAGCTGATGCAGTAGATTGATGATCCCCTGTAATCATGACAACTTTTATTCCAGCTGTAATACATGATGCGACTGCATCTTTAGCTTCTTCTCTTGGAGGATCTATCATTCCAGTTAAACCAACAAATATTAGGTTTTTTTCAACTTCATCAGGATTTTCAATTATATCTTTATTTTTATAATCAATTTCTCTATAAGCAAGCGCTAAAACTCTAAGTGCTGAATCTGTCATCTCATTGATGTTATTCTTTATTATTTCTTTAATATTATCATCAATAATTTCAATATTTCCATCATTATCTATATATTTGCATTGCTCTAAAATTATTTCTGGAGCTCCTTTTGTAAATACATATATATCTTCATCAGAGGAATTAGATAGATTATTGTTATTTCTGTCGATTTTCTCATGTATAGTTGTCATTCTTTTTCTAACACTATCTAATGGAATTTCTTTAATTCGAGGATAAACTTTTTCCAAATCATTTTTAATATATCCATTATCCTCCCCATATAACATTACAGCCCCATCAGTTGGATCACCAATGAGTTTTCCCTCTTTTATAGAAGAATTATTACATAATGCGCAAATTTCTAGAGCTTTTTTACTATTGTTGAATCTTGCATCTCTAAGAGACATCTTGTTTAAGGTTAATGTACCAGTTTTATCAGTGCAAATAACTGTACAAGAACCAAGAGTTTCAACAGCTAAAAGTTTTCTTACTACAGCATTAGATTTAGCCATTTTTTGCATACCTAATGCAAGAGTAAGAGTAAGTATTGCAGGTAATCCTTCTGGAACTGCAGCAACAGCTAATGATACTGCAGTCATAAATGTATCAATAAGATTATGTCCTTGGAAATATTGAAGTCCAAAGACAAATGCACATATAAGAACAGCTATTAATCCTAATGTCTTACTTAAACTAGCTATTTTTTCCTGAAGTGGGGTTTCTGATGTTTCCTCTTGAATCATTTCAGCTATCTTACCAATAGAAGTATCCATACCAATAGCTATTACAATACCAGTACCTCTACCTGAAATAATATTAGAATCCATATAAGCAAATCTTTTCCTAATATTTTCATCATGAGAACTATTATCAATGCTTAAGATTATATTTTCATCTAAATCTTCACCAATATCACTATTGCAGTCTTTTAAAACTGGTAATGATTCACCAGTAAGGGAAGATTCATCTATTTTTAAATCATGAGTTTCAATCAGGATAAGGTCGCCAGGGATTTTATCTCCTTCTTCTACAACTACAATATCCCCAATGGTAAGCTCTTCTCCAGGAATCTTTTCAAATTCACCACTACGCTTAACTACTGCTTCTGTAGAAACAAGACTCTTTAGCTTTTCCATGGCCTTTTCTGCACGATATTCTTGTATAAATCCAATTACTGCATTTAGTATAACAACAATTAATATTACTATAGAATCAACTGTTTCTCCAACAAAAAATGCAGCTATTGCAGCTAATATTAATAGTGCAATTAAGATATCGACAAATTGCATGAAAAATAGTTTTATTGGATGATCTTTTTTATCTTCTATTAATTCATTTTTACCATATTTAGCTAAACGTTCATTAGCTTCATTTTGGTCTAGTCCATCAAGACTAGTTTTATATTTGTTCAAGATTTTTTCTATACTAGACATTGAATTCCTTTTTTAGATTTTAAAAAATAATTTTTATTAATTAAATTGATTTTTTTATAATATACTCTATTTACATAAAATATTGTAATTATAATAATTTTTATAGATAATTAATTGATTTTTATTATAATTATCTAATTTAAATAAAATATTGTAATTATAATAATTTTTATATATAATTAATTGATTTTAATTAAATTATCTAATTTAAATAAAATATTGTAATTATAATAATTTTTATAGATAATTAATTGATTTTAATTAAATTATCTAATTTAAATAGATTTTTGTAATTTCATACATTTCTATAATAAATAAATCGATTTTTATTATAATTATCTAATTTAAATAAATTATTGTAATTATAATAATTTTTATATATAAATTTATATAATTATCTATTATACTATATCCAATTAATTTAATTTATTTATTAATTAAATATATACTTTAATTAATTTAATTTTAATTATTTTATATAATTCAAATAGTATTATAATTATTTAATTATTCATGAAAATTTTAAATTAAAATGCTTTTAATTATAGTTAAATTATTAATATTTAAAATTATTAATATTTAAAATTATTAATATATTAAAATTATTATAATTATTATAATTATTAAAAATATATAATATTATAATTATTATTAAAAATAAATCTTATAAAATATTATAATTATATTTATTTAATAAATTATAAGTTTAAAAATAAAAAAATATAAAAAAATAGTAATAAATTATAATAAAATAATAATAAAATAATAATAAAAAAATATAAAAAATATTAAAAAAAATAATTAATTTTAACTATTCATGCGAAAACTTTCAAAATCTTATCTTTCTTATAAAAGAATAAAATTACCATAAATATTACAAAAAAGATTGTAGAAAATATTAAGTCTAATAACGGATCTGTAGGAGTTTTTGTTTGAACTATAGTTTCAAAAGTACCAATACTCCCTTCCGAAGAACTTATCAGAAAAGCAAAGAAATTATTAGCAAAATGAGCTCCAACAGCCCATTCTATTCCATTTGTAACTAATGTTGCAACACTTAAAATAATCCCTACAAAGAGGGTCATAATTACATTAGTAGCCATGAAAACTGGATCTGCTCCACCATTGAATATATGTCCAATGGAAAATACAATAGAACTAGCTAATATAATAGGTAATGGTTTTTTAGTTAATAAACTTAAACCTTGATTAAGGTATCCTCTGAAGAATAATTCTTCAAATAAAACCTGAATAGGAATAGCTAATAAAAATAGAGCTATTATTAAATATAAATTTTCAATATTAAAGTTAATTATAAGATTTTCAGGTTCCAAAATCACCCCAATAGTAAATGGCACAAGAATAAAAGCTAGCCAAATTAAAGCACCTTTTAGCATCAATTTCCATCTTATTCTTTTAATCCAAGATATAGTTTTTCCAGAAAATTCATCATACTTTCCTGAAAAGTTAACTATAGACATAAAGTCCCTTTTATGAATAAACTTTAATGATATAAATAAAAATATTAATGAAAAAGAAATTGTAATAAATATCATTATAAAGAAAAAAACTATATTATAGTCATAACTATTAATAAGATCCATCATAGCATTAACATCAAAAGTTCCAATAGAAATAAAGTACACTGCAACTAGAAATCCTAAAACAAATACTCCAATAAAATTAGAAACAATCCAAGTTAAAATAATAGAGATTAAATATCTCCACCAGTCATTTTTACCATTATTCACATTATTTAAAAATCTATTTATCATGAAACACCTCAAATTTTTAAAGTATAAAATAATTATGAAATTTATAGTATATAGTTAAATCGATTGATAAAAAACTGCTTTTTTATAATTAACAAGTTTCATAGGGAAATTTATGTTTAAATCTTCATTAAATAAAGGTTTTATTATTAAAATCGCTCCAGTTTTAGCTACAACACTAGCAATATATGGTTGTAGTTCTTGTGGGGGGCGGATTGAATATATTATATCTGCACCATTATAAATATTCATATCTGGATTAGTAACATCATCAAAAACAATGTTTGGATTATCTGGATTAATATCTGTAGCAGTAAAATCTATAATACTAGGATTATAATTTTTTAAATAATCTGCAACTGAAAAGAATTTTCCAATAGCTATTTCAATTACTTTACAAGAATTGCCAAGATTTTTAATGTTTTTAATATTATCCTTACTAATATTATATTTATTAATATCTTCTTTACTAACACTATGATTACTAATGCTACTATAACAATAGTTAGTTATATATTCACCTAAATCAATCCACATAATATCCTTATAAATCTATTAAAGAAGTTAACATTGAAAGAGGGAACATTAAAATGCTCCACCCCCACCTCCACCAGAACCTCCTCCGAAGCCTCCACTGCCTCCACTAGAAGAATCTGAAGCAGAAGCTGTTGAAATACCAGAATCAAAGCTTGAAAACAAGAAATATGTGCCACCATAGCTATAGAAATAATAACCATCCATATCATCTAAAGTTTCTCTAGGAATAAGTTTTTCCATTGAATTTTGTACATTTTTTGCTACTCCCAATGTTGTAGCATATACTAAATATTGGTTCCATATTTCTACTGAGCTAGGAGGATACTCTTTAATCAAACTGAAATCAATGAGATATTTTTTAAAATTTGACCATTTTTTATCATTTTCTCTTCCTTCAACAGTCCATCTACCAAATATATGGTTTGGTAAACCAAGAGATACAATGGAAACAATAATTAAAGGAATTATAGCAATTATTACTAAAAAGAATGAGGAAACATAATTAAAAGGAATCCAATTGAAAAGCCATGCTGCTATAATTATTCCTGATAAGACTAATCCACCAATTCCCATAAAAAGAGCATAAGTATAGCCAGTTGAATCAAAAAATCGTTCGATTCCTTTTTTAGCTTGATTTTCAACTTCACTACACCATGTGTTATAATAGTCTCTAAACCTTTTAGCTGAATACTCATTTTTCATATCCTTTTTAAATTCTTCTAAATCAAGTTTTTCATTTTTATCAGCAAACATTCTTAAAGTATTAAATGCAGATTTTTCAGATGAAGAGAGATTTGATAAATCCAAATCATGATTAAATACAATAGTTGGATTTTCAGGAGTTCCATTATTATTAATAGTATCTGTTTTTTCAAAGTTTTCCATTTTAATATATTTTTTATCAACTAAACTCAAAATAGTGGCTTTAAAAGCATCCATGTTGACAGATCCAACATTACCCCTATAAAGAGCATTTACAATAGCTGGAGAATCATTAGTAGGGAGTTCACGTTCATAAGATCCTTGATACAATATTTTAGGTTCCCTCCCAAATATTAAATAAATTATTATGGGAATGAAACATAAAACTAATATTATTAGTGATAATACCACATAAAATGATGTGAAAAAATTAACACCATCTTCATATTCTTTTTGTAAATTTTCAAATGCAACTATTCCATCTTCATTATACTTAAGTGCATAAATAGGGTTAGTAAAATAATCTTTAGGCATAATCATCCTTAATTCAAAAAGTTGTCCAGAATACAACTTATCAGTAGTTAGTTCTAAAGTAGTATTATTCCATTTATTAGATAAAATGAACTCAGAAGGATTCATCCAATATTTTACATTATTTTTATTATTAAGGTGAATATAGGTATTTAACTTACCTAAATTTTTATCCCATTCATCACCCCATAAATTATACTGTAAAGTAGCCCCATCATTATAAAGTTTCACCACATTTATAAAATCATACTCATATGTAACGTTTACTTTAGTATCAGTAACAGGACTTGTTTTTTCAGGATTAGAATATAAATAGGTAGTTATATATTTTACTCCATTTTCGTCACGAGAAGAAGCTCTTGAATAAGCTCCATCAGTAGTAACATTTAAATTTTCTATAAGTTCATTTGATTTAAATGGAATATTTCTTGTAACTCCATTGTAAGTTCCAGAAAAAACATAATGAATTGTTTCAACCACATGTATACTACCATTTTCTTGGATATATAAATGAATATCTGCAAATGGTATAGAATAACTTCTATTTTCATCTTCTGCAAAACTAGTACTAGTGAAGATAGATAAAGATATAAAAATTAAAAGAACTAAAATCACCAATTTTTTATTCATACCAACAACCTCTTTAATATATGTTTTTATATAATATTCAATTAGAATTTAATATAAAGAATATTCAATCAACATTATAAATAATATTAATAATCTAATTAATATAAACAATTTAAAACAATAATTATAATAAAATAATTAATATAAACAAATTAAAACAATATTATATTAAAATAATTAATATAAACAAATTAAAACAATATTATAATAAAATAATTAATTAAACAATTAAATCAATCACTAAAATTTAACAGAAGGTGCCGCTCTATCAGTTTCATTTGCTTCAAAAAAATCAGCTTCATTAAAATTGAATATAGAAGCAAAAATATTTGATGGAAACATCTGACATTTATTATTATACATTAAAACAGTATCATTATAAAATTGGCGAGAGTAAGCAATTTTATCCTCAGTTTCAGATAGCTTATTTTGTAAATCTTGGAAATTTGAACTAGCTTTTAAATCAGGATAGTTTTCTGCAACAGCAAAGAGAGTTTTAAGAGCACTTGTTATTTGATTGTTTGCAGTTTCTACCTCTTTAACAGATTTTGCATTCATTAACCCCGCTCTAGCTTCAGTTATTTCAGTAAATACTCCTTTTTCATGCCCAGCATAACCTTTTACAGTTTCGACAATGTTTGGGATTAAATCAATTCTCCTTTTCAATTGAACATCAATTTGAGACCAAGCATTTTTAACTTTATTTCTTGCACCAACAAGCCCATTGTATATAATCACAATAGCTATAATGATTACAACTACAATTATTCCGATTATTAATTCTACCCACATATTAACACCATAAATACCTATTTACTAAAAGATATAAAATCTTTTAAAATATTTAATAAATATAAATATATATAAAAATATAAATATATAAAAATATATATATATATATATATATATATTATAATGTTACAATATTATAATAATATATAATAATATTATATCATTTTATTTTAATAATAAATTATATTTATTAATATATCTATCAATTCATTTAAAATTTACCATTTATTAAAAAATGAATAAAATAATAAAAATATATAAAAAAATTAAATTTAAAAAGCAGAGCGGGGAGAAAAACAAGCATGAGTAATCAAAACAGCGTAACTGAACATATAAATAATGCTGAACCGGAGTATATAAAATCGCAGGAAATTATCAGCCGGAACTTTCACGGGCGCAAACTGTTTGAAATCGGAAATATGCCGAGTGAAAAACACCCGGTATTTTTCGGGGATCATATCGGCGGATTTATGCACACGAATCATGGCGTCATGAGGATTGGGGTATGCGTCAAAAACAGCGAAAAAATGCCGTACAAAGTAAACAAAAATATCGCGGTGGCATATACGGAGCAGAATGAATTTTATCTGGCTGAGGCGAGAATTGACAGCGTCAGGGAAGCAAATGTGAAAGATATGCAGGAACTGGATAAATTATTCCAGCACCGGATGCAGAATTTAATCAGCGTTTTAGGGTCGGTAAAATTTGTTATCGTAGATGTTATTTTACTTTCAAACGTTATAAAACAGAACCGCCGCAAGCATTTAAGAGTGGCTGTAAACTGGAATGTATATTTTAAGATAGTAAACCCGGACGCGGAATTAAAAAAAACGGAGCAGCAATGGCTCCGCGAAAAAAGATTTGAAACAAGCCACGGATATTTAAAGACAGTGACAGTCGATGTAAGCGCGGGCGGATATAAGAGCATAATAAAAGCAAATCTGCCTGAGATGACTGAAATTGACTGCGTGATTGAAATAAAAGGGCATGACAACATGAAAGCAGTGGGACGCGTCAGGGGACAGGTGCTCGGCTGTCACCCGAACCAGACGAGAAAAGAACATTATGATATGCGCGTGAAATTTATGGATTTAGCTGATGATACGATGGCAGTCATGTCAAAGCATATAGAGCATCACCATTCAAAGAAAAAATAAATCGGGAAGCTGTTGAAAAACAGCCTTTAAATTATAATTCAAACCGCAGTATGCGCCTCTATCAATTTCAATGCTTTTTGATATTGTTACAGGTGCGTTACATATTTTCAAACATATTGTAAAAATAAGTAAGATATGGTATAATAAAAGTATTATAAATTTCCCAATCTTTGATTTTTTGTTTTTTTATTTCATAAAATCTCCTATTGCATAAAGAATCGGCACACAGGATTTTACTCTTGTGTGCCGTTTCTTTTAAAACCGTACTCAAAAAGCACCATTACTGCGGAGTTCATGGGCATATCTTATGGTTTGCTCAAACAATATATACAGCTCCATGAGTATTTCGTCATACGTCAGCATGGCTTGCCACGATTCTAATTCCTTCCCCTCCGGCAGCAATACCCCCTGATTGCACTCGTACAGCATCGAAACCGTTCCGCAGGCGTGGTGCAGCGCCGACATGATATTGAATGTCCGCGGCGGGTTGAAATCATCTTCTCTGATTTGATTTACGAGCGTCGGCAGATTATATTTATCCGCTTCATTTGCGACTTTATATTTCAGCTCCTGTACGATTTCCTTGATGAAGCGCGGCGAATAATCGGCGCAGTCTATTTCGTTTTTGCACGACGCGCCGTGTATATGTATCGTAAAATCCGGCGCTTCGTCTGCCGCAATATCAAATATCGCCTGTGTTTCCCTTGCCATTCTGCCGAAAAAATTGTCATGCACGAGGTTTATTCCGTCGTCGTTGAAATATGACCCGAGAAACGAAACATGGTCTTTGATCGGGTGGATTTGCTTGCACGCCGGATATTCGCAGAGCGTGCCGTCTTTCCATCGCCCCTGCCCGTAATGCCGGAAAATTTCATAGGAAACGCCGTTCACTGTGTCAATGTCCATGCGGGCGCGCCCGTCCGGATTTGCTGCCGGTATCAGCAGCAGGCGGCAGTTTTCAATGCAATCTCTCAGGTATGGCACCGTTTCCCCTTTGAAATCCCTGCCCGTTTCTATCATTTGTATAAGATTGAGTATGGCGACAGTTCCTTCGAGTTCGCCGCCGTGTTCCGCGCCGATGAGATATATAACGGGCTTTTTGCCTGTTTTGTCGGCGTAGAACTTTTTATTTCCCGCTCCCATTGACGAGCTGTAGTTCGCCATGCTGTTAAAATCCTGTTTTTCGCCGTATTCAACGAGATAAACATCTCTGTTGCCGGCGCTTTTCGCCGCCGTTTTGACTGTGCCTTTCTTTACTGTATCCATTACGCTCTTTACTTCGTCGAGCC
>Ga0082212_10011771_pt1 | contig 11066 bp, 11 predicted proteins | sample TergutNt197P3_FD_71548 | JGI IMG/M metagenome (GOLD analysis project Ga0082212, IMG submission 71548) | Neocapritermes taracua P3 segment gut microbial communities from Petit-Saut dam, French Guiana - Nt197 P3 | ecosystem: Host-associated > Arthropoda: Insects > Digestive system > Gut ... | reverse complement strand
TCGGCGGATTCGGAGGCGGGATCGCACTAAAAAAGAAACTCATGGATATTGAGGGAATAAAACTTTGATAAGTATCCTGAGAGGACGGGCCCATGATGTTTTTTGATCCTTTAGAAAAGACACAAAGTTGAAGTTGAAGAAGAAAGGATGCCGATCAGGACTCGCTCTCTATCAGTTTGAGTATCTTCTCCGCATTCTCCTTTCCCAGTCTTGCCCCCTTCCTTTCCAGATAGACCCAGCCTCTTTTTTTGCACTCTTCTTCAAAGGCGGGGCATGTGACCGCTACCACTTTTCCGTGTTGGAACGTCTCGTCCTCCAGCATCATCTCGAACATGTCCCTTGGAACGCAGACGACCACCCTGTCAAAATATATGGCGGCCTGATTCAGCTGCCCGAGGTAGTCCTTTTCTTTTTGGACCCTTTCATAGTCCTCCTTCTTTGCCATGACCCCATCGTAATTAGTGATGACAAAGTTCCCCGGGACGAAACCGAATCTGGTCGAGATCACTCCGTATGAGACATCGCACATCTTCCTTCCGTCCTTTTTTGCGGTATCCAGTCTTGCCACGAGACTCTTTATCTCTTCGGTGCGGCCGCCGAACATCTCATATGCCGTGGCTAGCCCCTTTTTGATGAACACCGTCGAATCATTGGTGACCACCAGTACCGATCTGAGATTTACCCCATCCTTCATTTCATGCCCTCCTTCCGGAGAATCTGTATGCTATGCTGCAATTGCCCTCTTCGGAGACCATGCACGGCCCCTTCGGACTCATAGGTTTGCACGCTGTACCGAACATGGGACAGTCTTCCGACCTTAAAAGCCCTCTCAGGACCTCTCCGCATTTGCATCCCGCGGCCTCCGCCTCCACCTCGGGAGTAAGAGAGAGGACATCTTCGTGGATCACGGTGGCATCATGCGCGGCGAACTCGGGCCTGAGCGCCAATGCGCTCTTTGGAATGGTCGGGAACCCCCTCCATTCCCTGTCCACCGGAACAAAGGTATCCTCCATCAATTTCATTGCGATGGGGTTGCCGTTCTGCTTCACCACCCTCGTATATTCATTCTCGACCTCGGCGCGGCCTTCCTCTATTTGTTTGGTAAGCATATAGGCGGCCATGAGCATATCAAGAGGTTCGAACCCCGCGACAACCTGCGGCATCCCGTACCTTTCCGAGAATTGCCTGAATGGGCCCAATCCCGTTATGACGGATACGTGTCCCGGCATTATCATGCCGTTCATCTTCGTTTCGCCCATTTCAAATATCGCTTCCAGTATAGGGGGGCATATCCTATGGCAGCTGTAAATGCTGAAGTTCTTTGGTAATCCGCCTTTTTTCAGCGGAACGCATGTGGACGGCGCGGTGGTCTCGAACCCTACGGAAACAAAGACCAGAGGTTCTGCCTGTTCAGATGCCATTTTTACCGCATCCTCTATCGAATAGACTATCCTTACATCAGCCCCGTCCGCTTTTGCATCGAAAAGGGATCCAATGGTCGTCGGAACGCGCATCATGTCCCCGAATGCCGTTACGGTAATGCCGTTGCGGGCGAGGGTTATCGCATCGGCGATCTCCCTGCTGGTGGTGACGCATACCGGACACCCCGGGCCTTGACATATCTCCACGCCTGCGTCCGATAACATCTCCTCGAGACCGAACCGCACTATGGTATCCTGATGGGTGCCGCAGACATGCATGAACTTGCTTTCTATTCCGGTGTCCTTAATGGCTGACAGGATCTTTTTTGCTGTCCCCTCATCCCTCAATTTGAACATTGATCCTCCTCCTCGATCTCCAGAGTTCTTACGCAGCAGGACATTCCGGCGAGTATCGTCACGGCACCGCCGCATTCCGGGCACGAAAGTATGGGTATCTGATAATGCGAATCCTCGCCCAGTTCCATGTTCTTCACAGGCCCTTCGTATCCGCATTTACCGCAGCTTACTTTCACATCTTCTTCCTCGATCACAAGTTTGGAGCCTTCCAGGATCGAGTTCTTGGACATTATCTCATACGCAAACTCGATCTGTTCCGCCCCCAGGTTAGTGAGCCTTCCCACTACCAAAGTAACTTCTTTGACCGAGACCACGTTGTATCTTTCAAGTTCCTTATTAATGGCGGCGATCAGATCGGCCATCACGGAAACCTCATGCATCGAGGGGAGAATTGCTATTCAACTATAAACTCAATCTGTTCTGCGGCTGCCGTGACCGTCGCACATCTGGCGAACGGAGCACCTTTCGCAGCGAGGATGGTTGGGGAGGCACACGACCTGCCCGTGCCTTACCATATACTTGTTGATGTCGATCCATCTTTCCTTCGGCGTTATCCTCATAAGCTCCATCTCAGTGGAGGTGGGATCCTTTGTGTCCACCAATCCCATGATGTTGGATATTCTGTGTACGTGGGTATCCACGCATACCGCCGGTATCCCCATGGCATATGCTCTGACGCAGGCCGCGGTCTTCCTTCCGACCATCGGAAGGGTCAGAAGCATTTCCGTATCCTCCGGCACTCTGCATCCGTGCTCTTCCATCAGGACCCTGCAGCAGTCGATTATCGCCTTTGCTTTCTGTTTAGGAAATCCTGCGGGGCGGATCAGCGCCGCGACCTCATCGGGATCGGCTCCGGCCAATTCCTCTATCGAATCGTATTTCCGGAAAAGGCTGTCTGATGCCTTCCTTGTGTTATCGTCCCTGGTCCTTTGAGAGAGGATCGTGGCTATCAGCACATGGAAGGGGTCCGGCTCCCATTCGGGGTTCAGGCCTTCCGATGATCTTCCGGGATATGCTCCCCTATCGTACTCCTTTGAGAGTATGTCCAATATCCTGGGTATGTCCTTTTCAACCATGTTACCGCCTCCTCCGCGGTATGAAATGATCCTGTGACCAATATATTGTTGTCATTCTTTCTTGACCTCATAGCCCGGTCTATCGCATCTGAGATGCTTTCACAGACGGTTATTTCGGAGAATCTGCCGGCGAATGCCTCTCTGATGATCTCCGGATCGGCAGACCTCTCGGTACGCAGAGGGGATATCCATACCCTGTCGGAGACCGCAGCCAGGCGTTCCGCCATGCTGTGTATGTCCTTGTCGTTCAGCATCCCGATCACCACGTCCGCTTCACTGTACAGCAGGCCGATATCCTCGGCAAGTGCCTTTGCACCTGCCTGCGTATGCGTAACGTCCAGTATCATGGGCAGTCCTTTGACCTTCTCAAGCCTGCAGGGCCACCTGACCTCCTTAAGACCTTTCCGGATATTACATCTTATGCACTGACCGTAGATCTTCAGCTTGGATACCGCCTCGATCGCCATTGAGGCATTGTCGGCTTGGCGGCTGCCGGGAATAGAAACCTCATATCTTTCCTCTTTGTAGAAGAACTCCGTTCCGCCGCACATCATCATCCCTATCCTGATATCATCTGGGTCTATGCGTGTGATGGGTGCGCCTCGCTCCTCTGCCGCCCTCTTAAGAACACCGAACGCTTCGTCTCGATTCATCGTTACACAAGGTATGCCCGGCTTGATTATCCCTGCTTTTTCATAGGCGATCTTCTCGATCGTGTCTCCCAGATACTCCTCATGCTCCATGCTGATATTGCCGATCACGCAGACCTCCGGGGTTATCACGTTGGTGGAGTCCAGCCTTCCGCCCATTCCGACCTCCATCACCGCATATTCCACGCCCTTGTTCCTGAAATGCAGGAATGCCATCACTGTGGCCATCTCAAAGAAGGTCGGGACCCTGCCTTCCGCTTCCATTTCTTCGACGCTTTTTCTCATTGACCCCTGCAGCTCGGCGGCCTCCGTGTCGGTCATCTTCTCTCCGTCCACCGTTATGCGCTCGTTGAACTCCTCTATGTTAGGGGAAGTATAAAGCCCCGTTCTGATCCCCGAGGAGATCAGTATCGATGCTATGCATGAGGAGATCGAGCCTTTTCCGTCGGTACCTCCGACATGGACATACTTCATTGACAAATGCGGATCCCCGAGCCTTCTGAGCAGGTCCCTGGTGTTCTCCAGGTCCAGTTTTATCCCGTGCAGGGCGAACGAGAACAGCCATGAAAGCGTATCGGCGCTCATTCACCTAACCTCCCCGCTAAGCATCTCTATCAATTCGGAATACGTCACGCCTTTGTCCTTGCATATCTTTTTTATCAGCGCCATCACGCCGGAACTGTATTGGGCGGACCTCTTCTCCTTCACAGATATCTCCGGGCATCCGATCATATCAGAAACTTCTCTCAATACCTTTTTCCTCGTACCCGGTTCACCCGAGGAAAGGAAGCTGCCTATATCCAGATCGTTTGCTTCCTTTATCACATTCACGTCCAAGAAGGGATAGTGTATAACCTTCCCAAAATGCTCCGCAACCTTTCTCTCGTGGGAAAGCGTGTTCTCCGTAAGCTTTCTCATATCCTCTGTCATCCTTTTCTTGAGCTCTTCCCCATCCAGCCCAATGTATTTTGAATAACCCGCGAAGAGTTCATCCGCACCTTGTCCCCCGATGACCTCCGCCTCTTTGCAATGTTTGCAGACAAAGAACAGCGGAAGTTCAAAAGAAAGAGTGACCGGATCGCTCGTCCCTGTGATGGATATCATGTCCTTCAACCCATCTTCCACATCTTCCTCCGCTATGGGAATATGCACCCATCTCATGCCTAGGCCTTCTGCGGAAGACCTTGCTTCTCTGGTGTCGTGGGAGCATTCTGATCCCACTGTATACAGTGTCGCCGCCTCGGCGTATCCTTTTGTTATCGCGGCTACGACACCGGAATCCAGCCCTCCGGAGAAGGCGACCGCAACGTTCTTACCGTAGACCGCGCCGCTGATCGCACCATCCAACGCTTTCCACAATGAACCCGGGCCGCTGGTCATTGTTTGGAGTAACGGCTGCTCAAAGATAAATGCAGTGGCGGGCTTTGTTTGGGGGTCCGTTTCATATGAAATTATTATTAATATGAATCTTTATTAACAAATATGGACGGCGTAACACGCATCGGTGTCTCCTTAGAGCCTGAACTGCTGAAAGATTTTGACAGAGTGATATCAAAAAAAGGATATGTGAGCAGGTCGGAAGCGATAAGGGACCTCGTGCGCGATTCCCTCGCGGAGAACGAGTGGAAGAACGATAAGGACGTCATGTGCGGCGTGATCGTGATGATCTACGACCATCATACCACCGGTATAGCTGAGAAGCTGACCGAACTGCAGCACGGCAGGATGCAGAACATCAACACCTCGATCCATGTGCACCTCAATCACGACAGGTGCATGGAGGTCCTGATCGTCGAAGGAGAGTTAGGGCAGCTTAAGGTCCTTGCAAACGAGATCTCTTCAATAAAAGGCGTCCTTCGGTGCAAGCTCACCATGGCGTCCCAGACCACCGGCCATATGCACCACGTCGGCGTGAGGCATTAATGCGGACCGGGTCGGAAAGAGACGCGTGAATGCACAGTTCCTCCCTTCAGAAGAGAGTATGCGGGCGCATTTCCGGGGAAAGAAGACACCTATGTGCAGACGAACAGACGTGCCGCTGAACCTTCCGGTCTCGGATGGCCGCTTGGGCTTTTTCGTTAAGGAACGATTAAATAATGCCTATGATGTCGCTTGGGCGAATGAGAAAACTGATCATCACGGAGAAAGCGAACGCCGCCAGAAGGATCTCCACCATATTGTCTGATGGGAGATCCCACCCCGACTCGGGGAGGGACGTCACTGTAATAAGATTCGAGTCCGGAGGGGACGATTACACAGTAGTGAGCCTCAGAGGCCACATCATCGAGTTAGATTATCCTGATGAATACAACGACTGGGGAGGCATCTCCCCCGTAGATATGGTCTATGCCGAACCCGTAAAGAAGGTCAAGGTCAGGTCCATTCTAAGTAAGATCGACGAACTCGCAAAGACCGCCGATGAGATCATCATTGCAACCGACTTTGACAGAGAGGGAGAACTTATCGGTATGGAGACCGTGAGAGCGGTCAACGCGAACATGTCGATAGTGAAGCGCGCAAAGTTCAGTGCGTTGACCAAAGGAGAAGTCGAGCGGGCATTTTCAGAGCTGACCCTGCCTGACAAAAGACTGGCTGATGCAGCTGAGGCCAGGCAGATAATAGATCTCTCATGGGGAGCGGTCCTCACACGGCTTATATCTTTGTCATCGGGGCAGGTGGGTAAGAACTTCATGTCAGTGGGCAGAGTGCAAAGCCCCACCCTCAAATTACTGGTGGATCGGCACGAAGAGATAGAGAGGTTCGTTCCGGTCCCATTCTGGAATGTCATAGGCAAGTTCGGAATGCTCGCTTTCAAAGGAGAACATGCGGGCAACCCGTTTTGGAGCAAAGAGGATGCGGAGAAGATCATGTCCGTGGTCTCTCAGGCGAAGAGCGGAAAGATATCTTCATACAGCGTTTCAACAAAAGAGGAATACCGCCCGCCGCCGTTCGATACGACCACCATGCAGGTGGAGGCCAACAAGATCGGTATACCGCCGACCACCACGATGAAGCTGGCAGAGGACCTCTATACGGGAGGGTACATTTCCTACCCCCGCACGGAGAACACCGAATACCCGAAGAGCCTCGGCATAAGAAGTGTTCTTGAGAAACTCAAAGATACCGAATTCAAAGAAGAAGTAGAAGAGATCCTCAGTCAAGAAAAGATAATCCCTTCAAGAGGCAAGAAGAGGACGACCGACCACCCTCCGATCTACCCGACGGCGGGTGCGAGCTCAGACAAGATGAAGGGAGACAAATGGAAACTCTACGAACTGATCGTAAGGAGGTTCCTGGCGACGGTCGGCGCAAACGCAACGGCCGAGGAAACGGATTGCGAGATAGACGTGGAGGGAGAGATCTTCAAAGCCCGCGGCCACGTTCAAAAAGAACTCGGGTGGAAGAGATACTATAAAAAATATCTCAGGACAACGGAGACCCACATACCTAAATTGAATGTGGGGGATGAGATAGCCATCAGGTCCCTGAATCTGGAAGGATCGGAAACAAAACCTCCGTTCAGATACAATCAGGGATCCCTTATCCAAGAGATGGACAGGCTGCAGCTGGGAACAAAGAGCACAAGACATGAGATCATCGGCAAACTGTTCTCGAGGAACTACGTCCAAGGAAACTACATGATACCGACCGCAGGCGGCGTCGCCCTCACAAAGTCCCTGGAACAGCACGGCGGCGGCATCACGGAACCGGAGATGACATCCAAGCTGGAATCCGATATGCAGGATATCAGCGACGGCAACAACACATTGGAAGGAGTCGTAAAGGAATCGCAGAATATGCTGTTCGACGTTGCAAAGAGGATATCCTCTGAGAAAGAACAGGTCAGCGATGAGCTCCGTACCGCCCTCAGGGCGCAGCAGTTCATAGGAGTATGTCCGACATGCGGCTGCGACATGACGATCAAGAAGTCAAAGAACGGGAATTTCATCGGATGCGGCGGCTACCCGGAATGCGCAAAGGCATACCCTCTCCCAAGAGGGGCGATGATTCAGACCACGGACACCGTCTGCACAGAATGCGGTTTGGCGCAGTTGAAGATAATAAGAAAAGGCGTGCCGCCCTCCGTGCAGTGCATAGATCCAAAATGCAAAAGCAACACGGACAGGAACGACCTCGGCAGATGCCCCGTATGCAAAGAGGGAACCGTGAGGATAACGTTCTCCAAGGCGGGAAAACGCTTTGCCGGCTGCTCGGGGTGGCCCGGATGCAGCAATACCTATCCTCTGAGGCCGAGAGGCACGATAACACCTGCCGGCGAGCAGTGTACGGCATGCGGAGCGCCTATTATAGCGTTCAACGGTTCGAATGAATGCATAAATCCCGACTGCGAAAGCTACAAGGGGAGACCGCGCAGAATCTCTCCGAAAAAAAGCGGCGGAGAGGTTTCCGTTACGAAGAAAAAGGCTCCGGCCAAAGTGAAAGAAAAGACCGCTTGAATGCGTTCTGTATCCTAACAGGGAACAGACTGTATGGCACTTGTCAATACGCATACGAAATATAGAATTCGTGCTATTTATTCGCTTTAAATTTTTTTCGATACCGATCAATAGAGTGGGTCATACTCGTTCGATAGGTCCTCTTCGGAACAGTTATTTAAAATGTCGATTTCCATCGAGATGCGGGCGTTCCTGCAGCCAGTGCATTCGAGTTCCTTTTTCAGGGACTTCTTTACGTTCATTGCCCTTCGGTCAAGATCTACAATTCTTCCGCAGGCACAGTATATCTTGATAAAAGACCGCGGGCCAGAGTTGTCCAGCATCCGCGTATAGGCATTACCCAGAGGTATGATCCTATTAGCCGTATAATCGCAATTCACCTTAACCTGCTCCTGTCCTGTGCCGTCTTAACCGTCACATTCCCCCTTACATCCGCGGCAGACAAACGCTTGTCGCAACAATAAGTGAAATGGGATATAAGCTTTCTGTTGGATGAGTTTCCATAGTATAAATACCATTCCGAAAGGGCGTAGCTACTCGTTTTTCTATATAGTAAAGTTTATATATTACTTATGCGGGGTTTTCCGGCGGAAAATACGCTCGATCACAACTTTCCGTTCGATTTCAACTGCTTGAGCACGGATTCGCGTATCTCCGTCGGCGTCCTTTCTTTGCCGACCCTCTTGCCGTCGCGGAGTATCTCGGTCTCGATGAACTCCATGTCGCAGCCGCAACCGCATGATACTCTGTCGTCCTCTTTCAGCGACACTCCCATCTCAAAACACTGAGGACATCTGTATGTGAACTTCCTTCCTCCGAACTTGCCCCTCTTTGATATCGGCTGCCCGTCCTTTTCAACTATATCCATTGAGAGGTCAAGCGTCGGAGCGTTGCTTATGGATGTCCCCACCCCAAATCCGGACACGGAAGTGTCCACGATATCCGCAATGGAAGACTCGTTCAATCCGCCTGAAACAATGATGTCCACATCCTTGTGGCCGTTCATGTCAAGCTCCCACCTGACCTCATTTATCAGCTCTTTGAAATTTCCCCTTCTGGACCCGGGTGTGTCCAGCCTCACCCCTTTCAGATCCTTGACTATGTTGCATGCTTCCAATGCCGCCGCCCTTTCGTCTGAGAAGGTGTCTATCAGCATTATCCTGGGAACATCCTTCTCTATCACCGTGTCAAAGGCCCTGAATGCCGATTCGTTGCTTCCCATGAGCAACATCAGAGTATGGGGGACCGTGCCGATCGGCTCCTTGCCTATTATCTCCCCGCCTATCATTGACGACACTGCGTCGCATCCTCCTATGTACGAGGATCGGTCCAGAACGCCCGCGATGGCGGGATGCATCCTTCTGTTGCCGAACGCGAGTATCGTCTTGTCCTTGGCCGCTATCTTCGTGCGTGCGGCCGCTGTGGCTATGCCGGAAGATTGACACAGCATTCCCAGGATAGCTGTTTCCATTATGCCGAAATCGGTATAAGCTCCGAAAATGTTCATCAGGGGCACTCTGACGCTGTCAGCGGTCCTTGTCTTGAAGACCGTACCCTCAGGGACCCCCGATATAGATATAGGAAGGCCTTCTGCCAACCTTACAACCTCTTCGAGCCCGCAGAACACGCCCCACTGCCAGCCTTTCGGCAGAGAGCTGCCTGTTATCTCGGCGCATACTTTGGTTCCCGAAAGCCCGGATGCTTCGATGATCCTTTTTGTTCGTTCGAAATATATGTCCATCGTACGCCCTTCGCGCACGTCCTTCTCATCGGCGATGAACAGTTTTTCCATATTACCGCGACCTGAACACTTTCTTTCCGGGGAAGACCGCTTTCGAGCCCAGTTCCTCTTCTATCCTGAGCAGCCTGTTGTATTTTGCCGTGCGTTCCCCTCTGGCCGGTGCTCCCGTCTTTATCTCGCCGGTGCCCCATCCTACGGAAAGGTCTGCGATCGTCGTGTCCTCGCTCTCGCCGGACCTGTGGGAGACCACAACGTTGTATCCGTTGTCGAAGCTCATCTGTGCCGCGTCGGCGGATTCGGTTATTGTGCCTATCTGATTGACCTTCAGCAGCAATGCGTTCGCGGCGCCCATCTCGATGCCTTTGCACAGGCGTCCCGTGTTTGTGACGAAGATATCGTCGCCGACGATCTGTACCTTGTTCCCGATCATGGATGTGAGTTCGGCGGTGGTATCGAAATCATCCTCGAAGAAAGGGTCCTCAATGCTTATCAGAGGGAACATCTCCGCCAAAGAGGCATAATGGTCCGCCAACTCCACTGCGGTAAGTTTCATGCCGTCCACATCGTATATCCCGGCCTCATAGAACTCAGATGATGCGGCGTCTATGGCAAGCAGCACATCCTCACCGGGGGAATATCCCGCTTCAGAGACTGCATGCATTATGGTGTTCAGCGCCTCTTCGACGGTCCTCAGAGGAGGAGCGAATCCTCCTTCGTCCCCTATGTTCACCGCCTCCGCGCCGTACCTGCTCTTCAGTATCGACTTCAACTCCATGTATATCTCGGAAGACATCCTCAGACATTCCGAGAAGGACCCGGCCCCTGCGGGAATTATCATGCATTCCTGTATCTTGAGACCTCCGCCCGCATGTTTCCCGCCGTTGATGATGTTGTACATAGGCACCGGAAGGGTGACGTGGTCGTTCCCTATGTGCTCATACACCTCCTTTCCCGAAGCGAAAGCGCCTGCCTTGGCGGCCGCAAGGGACACTGCAACTATCGCGTTCCCGCCGAGCCTTGTTTTGTTGTCGGTGCCATCCAGGTCGATCAGGGCATAGTCTATTGTTCTTTGATCAGATGGGTCCATCCCTATAAGGGCCTTTGATATCTCGTTCCTGATGTTATCCACTGCTTTAAGAACGCCTTTTCCCCCATACCTGCCACCTCCGTCCCTCAGTTCGTGAGCTTCCCACGTGCCTGTGGATGCTCCGGACGGAGCTATCGCCGTTATTCTCTTGCCCCCTACAGTGAGTTCTGCCTCCACGGTTGGATTCCCCCTGGAGTCCAGAACCTCCCTTGCCCATACCTTTTCGATCTTCATGCTTATTCTCCGATTGGGTCGTAATATGCCATATGGCCGAGTA